>Ga0209888_1000035_pt1 | contig 102958 bp, 80 predicted proteins | sample OrgsoiDNA_201059_FD_185807 | JGI IMG/M metagenome (GOLD analysis project Ga0209888, IMG submission 185807) | Permafrost soil microbial communities from the Arctic, to analyse light accelerated degradation of dissolved organic matter (DOM) -... | ecosystem: Environmental > Terrestrial > Soil >...
TTCGCGCGCGCGCGAAAATCGTGATTGAAAATGAAGGGCAAAAAAATTGGCGCGTCGTGGTGCAAGAGTTGCCCTATCCGACCAGCAGCGAAGCGGTCATGAAGACCATTCAGGCGCTGAGAAACCCGGAGCCCAAGGTCAAAGACAACAAAAAAATTTTCTCGGCTGAGCAATTGCGCCTGAAAAACCTTTTTGGGGAAATGATCGACACTTTCCGCGACGAAGCGGGCAAGGCGCACAAGGTCCGGCTCGTCATCGAGCCCAAAAGCCACAAGCAAGACCCGAAGGACATGATTGAAGCCTTGCTGGCCTATGCGGGGCTTGAAATGAACTGCCCGGTCAACATGGTGGCCGTCGGCCGCGACGCCACGCCGCGCTTAAAGCCCCTGATGACGATGCTCACGGAATGGTGCGGCTTCCGGGTCGACACCGTGGAGCGCCGTTGCCGCTATGAACTCCAAAAAGCCGAAGCGCGCCTGCACATCCTGGAAGGCCGCCTGTTGATTCTGGACCACATTGAAGAAGTGGTGCGCATCATCAAGAGCGCGGACGATCCGAAAGCCGCGCTCATGGAGCGTTTTTCTCTCTCAGAAATCCAAGCGAATGACGTTTTGGAAATTCGCCTTCGCCAGCTGGCTCGCCTGGAGCGCGAAAGCATTGTCGAGGAAATTGAGAAATTGCGCGCGGAAATCGATCGCTTGACGAAAATTCTGGCGTCTCCGACCCTTCTGCGCAACCTGGTCATCAAGGAGCTTGAAGCCGACAAGAAGACCTTCGGCGACGATCGTCGCTCGGAAATCATCGTGACGGAGCGCACGAGCCGCGCGGCCCTCATCGAGCGCTCGGTCTCGCAAGCGAACGACGAGCCGGTGACGGTGGCGATCAGCGAGCGCGGCTGGATCCGCGTGAAGACCGGCCAGCACCCGGCGAGCTCCTTCGCCTTCAAGACGGGCGACGCCATCAAATCTGTTTTCAGCGCCAAAACCAGCGATCAGGCCGTGTTCCTGGACGAGTCGGGCAAGAGCTATTCGACGCCCTTGCGCGATTTGCCGATGGCCAAGGGCGGGGAAGACGTCCCGATCGCCACGCTCGCGGACTTTGGCGGCTCAAAGCTTGCGCACGCCCTGGTGTGCGGCCCGCAAAGCCGGTTTGTCATGGCGACAAGCGCCGGATACGGCTTCATTTGCAAGGGCTCCGACATGTTCACGCGTTTGCGCGCCGGAAAAAACCTGGTCACGCTCGACGAAGGCGCCAAGCTTCTGCCGCCGGCCGCGATCCAGGACGGCATCGCGCTGGACTCGGTGGCGTTCGCCACGCTTTCGACCAACCGCCGCCTGTTGGTGTATCGCCTGGTGGAAGTCAAGGAATTGCCGCGGGGCAAGGGCGTGGCGCTGATTGGCCTGGATGAGGGACAATCTCTGAAAAGCATCCGCGTTTTGACGGAGCCCGCCTTGACCTTGACGCTCGCAGGGGCTAAAAAGCCTATCGTGCTGGAAGCGGAGACGCTGAAACGCCACGCGCAAACGCGCTCGGCGAGCCGCAAGGGCAAACCGATCGAGGCGAAACCCGGCGACATCGATTTCACGCCGGAAATCATCGCGGAAGATCCGCCCGCAGCCGCTTAATCACCGTCCCGGCTTGTCCGGGGCTTTTTGGAGTCCGCCATGGCGTGGTCCTTCCCCCAACGCGTTCCGCCGGAGAACAAGCCGGCCGCAGCCGACGAGGCGTCTTCGGACGCCGTGGAGCCGGGGGCGGCTCAGCTTGCGCCCCAATTGCGAGGAACGCCGCCGAAGCCGTCCGCGAAGCCCGCTGATGAGGACGACGAGGAAGGCAAAGGCAAGTCCGGCGGCGGGGGGGCTCCGAAATTGAAGCCCGCCTTGGCTGAGGATGGCTCGGGCCTCGTGTCGTCGGACGACTCGTCCGGTTCTGGCTCGTCCGGGAAATCAGGCGGCGGCTCCGGCGAGCCGCCGTTGCCGGACCTGTCCTCGATTTTCGGCCCTTGGGAGTTCCACTCTGGCTCGATCATGCTTTACAACCGAGCCCACAAACGCCGGATGAAGCTCGAAGAGCTCAACTCGCCCAGCAAAGTGATGAAAGTCATCATCGCCTTGGGCAGCCAAAAGGGATGGGACGCGGACAACTTGGTGAAGGCGCTGGATCACGCCGCGCGCCAGCGTTTTGGAAAAACCCTGTATCAGGTGTTCTCTCACGTGCAGGACACCGCGACCATTGATTGGAAAAAAGGAAGCTTGAAACCCGAGGCGCCACGCGCGCCGGGCCCGAAGTAGGCGAATAATCCGGGCCGAGAGGCTTTTTGGCCCGGACTTGTTGCGCGCGGAAATTTTCTTCGCCCCTGGATTGGCGTGGCCTGAAAAAGGCGCTAAAATGGACTCTGCGCTGTTTTCAGCGCCTTTTTCTCATTGAGCCTCCATGATCGCTGATCTTTTGCCCAACAAAAACATCGTTTTAGACTCCGACAGCGTCATTTTGGCGTTTTATCCGGCGTTCTGCGAGGCTTTTGAGGCCGTCCTTGACCGTCCGGCGACCGTCATGCAGCCATTGTTCGGCTTGCAAGAGCGATTTGGGCTCACGCCGGAAGAGAACAACGCCGTTTGGCGGCATTTTGAGCGCGAGGGGTATTGGGGGAAATTGAAGCCCATGCCGGGCGCCCCCGATGCCATCGCCGAGCTGACGCGCGAGGGCTTTGTCGTTCATGTGGTCTCGGGCGTCCCGCCGCGCATCACGGCGGATCGCCTTCGCAATTTCGACATGTTTGGCTTCAAGCCCGCGTCCTTCCACGCCGCAGGAAGCGGGCGCGCCGAAAAACGCACGATCATCGAGAAAATCAATCCGATCGCGTTTGTGGACGACCGGAAAGAGCATGGCCACAGCGTCCAGTTTGTCCCGCATTTGGCGTGGGTCATGGGCGAGTCGCCGGCCGAGCAATATCCGGTTTCCGGCGCGCGAATTGACGTGATCGCCGACGACCTGCCGCAATGGGTCAATTACTTTCTGGCAGATCCCGTCGCCGCCCTTAAGCGCCGCGCGGAGCCTGTTGATATTCGCGCGAATCGGCATCACATGGACCTGGATTTGGTCACATTCACCGCGGGGGAAGGTTTTTCCTTGGTCAGCGAGCGCCGAGCCGCGCTGCTTGCGCGCAAAAAAGACAGCGTGGCCATGGATTTTCACGCGCCGCGCCGCTCGCGGCCGACGGCTTGAGCCTGCTTTTTTGCGCATGAAGGACGCGCAAATTTTTTGTTTTATTCAACTTTTTATTTTTTGATTCAACCGGAGTTTATTCATGACCGATTCACTGGACCTTTCGCGCCTTGATTGCCGCCGTTTCATCGTCGTCGAGGGCGTTGACGGCGCGGGAAAAAGCGCTCAATCCCAACGCATCATGGACACCTTGAAGGAGATGAGCCTGGATCCGCTGTGGACGCGCCAGCCTGGCGGCACCGAAGAGGGCCAAATTTTGCGCTCGCTGTTGCTCGACCATGGCGTGAGCCCGAAAACCCAAGCGTTGCTGATGTTCGCCGATCGGCGCATCCACCTCGAAAAGGTCATTGGCCCGGCTTTGGCCGCTGGCCGTTTCGTGGTGTGCGACCGCTACACGGACTCTTCCTTCGCTTACCAGGGCGGCGGACATGGCGTGTCGATGGAATTCCTGCAAGAGCTGGAGAACGAAGTCTGCGAAGGCGTGCAGCCGGGTTTGTCGTTTTGCTTTGACGTTCCGCTCGCGGTCAGCCGCCAACGCTTGGCCGGAACGGGCAAGACGCCGGACGCCTTTGAAAGCCAAGCCGACGCTTTTTTTGAGCGCGCTCGCGTGGTTTACCATCAGCGGGCCAAAGAGCGGCCGAACGCCCACATCATCGACGCCACGGGCACCATGGATGAAGTGGCCCGCGTGACGCGCGCGATTGTTGAGCGCCATGTGCTGTCTGTCGGCGCGCAAGAACCGGTTCGCGGCCGCTCGCCGCGCCCGTGACTCAATCCTGAGCGCCCGTGAAACCTTGACGCGCCGCTCGGATTGCCTCGCAGGGCATTGATTTGCAAGGATTTGTCGCGAACCGCTCTCTCTCCGCAGGCCCCTCCTTTTCGGAGGGGCCTTGATTTTGGCTCTCTTTTTTTGTCATTTTTTCGCTCAGTGGCAAGGCGAGCGTCTAGACAAGGGCTGGCCCTTGGATACAATGGCCGCGCAAAGGACGCGAGAGCGCCTGCGCAAAAATCATTCGATTGGCTCACACATCCTGTGAGCGATGGATTCGAATGATTGTGAATTTGGCGTGTGTTTTTGGCGTCGATTCCGGTTGTCCTGTTCGACCTTGTTTGATTGGCCCAATTTGGAGCTTGAGACTCGCATGTTAAAACTCATTGATGAACGCTTGTTGCCATCGGACGACAAAACGCAACCCTTGATGTTGGACATCACGGATCGAGGTGAATTGCGGCAAAGCTATATGCCTGGATTTTTGCATGGAGGGCTTTTCATTCCGATGCCCAAGCCGCTCCCGCCCGGCTCCAAAGTGCTGCTGGTGATTCGCTTGCCCGGAGAGCAGACGGACGCCCGGCGCACCATTCACGGCAAAGTGGGCTATCGGAGCCCCAGCGCCAGCGGCGGCCAGCATCCGGTGGGCGTGGGCGTGGCCTTTGGAGACGACGAGGCTTGTCTGACGCTTAAACGCGACATTGAGCGAATGATCGCCACGGTTTCGCGCGATGTCCGCAGTTTTTCGTTCTGAACGGCTCGCTCGGGCCCGCGTCGCGAGATTGCATTTTCTAATTTTCGCCTGACGCCCGAAGGAATGAAAAAAACCGGCAAAAGCCGGTTTTTTCATGTTTCATTGGCTCTTTTTGGTGGCGGCATGCGGCTTTTCGCCAACCTTATTTCGATCAGCACAAGGCGCCTCCCGCGCGGGTTTTGCAGCTTCCCGACACCGACCAATCGACGCGGCCGCCCGAGTAAGCGGGCTTCAGCACAAATGTCTCCCCATGCAAGCCGCTGGCGCTCGCGGCCGCGGTGCCTGTGATCACGCCTGCCGCGTCATAGGACACCGAGCTGACATATTTGGTGGGCGGCGCGCAACCGCCGCTGCTGTCGTTGGTCCCCACGCAAGGCAGGTTCAACAGCCCCACGGAAACGCCTCCCGTGGTCGTGCAAACATTGTTGTAGACCGTGCTCGTGGTGTAGGACACATCGCACTCGTAGGGGCCGGAGGTGTATGAGAGTTTTGAGGAGCAGCCGGACCCCGCGGAGTAAAAACCCACGTGCTTCACCTGCGTGGTGGTGGGCACCATGGCGCAGGTCGTTTGCGCCGTCGACACCGGCGCAGTCGTCAAGTCAATATGCGCGCTGTCCGCGGTTCCCGAAACGCAGTCGCCCGCGACCGCGCAAGCGGAAATCGCGGTTTTTGTGGGCGCCGTGGCCAACGCGACCTCGCTGAATTTCGACTTTGTGGCGTAGTTGTTATACATCGGCGACGCGATAATTCCTAAAATTCCAATGATCGCCACCACGGCGATCATTTCGATCAAAGTGAATCCGCATTGCGCTTGCGTCGAGTTTTTTTGCGTTTTCATCGCGGCCCTTTGGCCTTGGCGGCCATTTGATATTACGATTCGTAATCTATCGAAGGCGTTATGTAACAACAAGGCCGTCCTTGGCCACTGATCGGGAATTCCAAACGCAGGTCGTTTTGGGCTTCCCAGGAGGGCTTGCGGTCCGCTCTTTTGATTTTTGTCGCCAAAAACCAACACCGTCGATCGACAACGATGAAAATCAAATGGGTTTTCTTCCGCAGCGCTTCTTCGCGGAGCAAAAACAAGGTAAAATAGAGGCATGAAACCAATCAACCTCTTCACTGTGAAAGTCCTGGGCCGGCCTGATTACGAGCCCCTGGACGTGGCCGCCCGGCATTCGGGCCAAATGATGATCGATTTGGTGCTGAAGGTCGAGGCGCATCCGGAGCCGGGCCCCTGGGCCGTCATGGCCAACGGCTTGGGCCGCCCGCTCAAAAAGGATCCTCGCTACAAGGACCTGCCCCCCTATTTGCAGTTGGACCGACGCAGCACCGCGGAAATGCAGCGAAACGCCCGAAACACCTTGTGGGCCCGGGTGGGTTGGGACGAACGCCGGGCGGACGCCCAATTCGCGAGGTCTTTCTCGATGCCCATGCCGTCTTTTTTAGGGCTTGAGGCGCAAAAAACGCTTGCCGAGGCTTTTTGCCAAAGCGCGTTGGTTGAGCGCGGCATGTTGGCGGATTGGAGCCTTTCCCAACATGCTGGGCGCCATGAGCAAGACAACAAGCAAAACGCGATTTGGGGGCGGCCCGCGATCGATGGGGCGCATGCCCTCAAAATCCTCACGACGATGCGTTCGTTCAGCCGCGGCAAATTTGGCAACAAAGACCGCTCGTGGAACGATCGCAGCTTGTTTTTCGTTTGGCGCAAACAATGGTGCGAAATGCTTTCGGCCGCCATTGAGGCCGCGCCCGCAGGATCCTGCGCGCCCAGCGCGAAAACGGCTTGGCAAGAGCAGTGCGCGGCTTACATCGCGCGCGACCCGAGCTTGATCGCCGAAGCCGAAAGGCTGGCGATGGAGGCGAAGAAGGGCGAGGGGGCCACCGTCCAAGAAGAGGCCACCGATCTCTCCGACTGGCCTCGGCCGCCCGAAGAGGTGCCGGCTCCGGCTCGCGCTCGGCGCCTTTGAGCCGCGCGGGTTTTTTCTCCTCGGCCATCCAAAGAGACAAAACGCCCAAGCTTGGGCGTTTTTCTTTGTCTTGTGGCAGCATGCCGGAGCGGTTGATTATTTGGGATTTTTTGCTTAACGAGCCATTCCGAAAGCGCGCGAGGGCATGCGTTGGGGCGGTTGGGATTGCCCGATTTTCGCTTCTTGGCGAAGCTCATGCTCTTCGAGCAGGGCCAGCACTTCCATGCGGCCAAAATCGCGCGCGATGTCAGCGGGTTTTTTCTTCGTTTCTTTGTTTTCATAAAACAATTTGGCCTTCGCCGCGATGAGCAGCCGGGCGATGGGCGCGCAGCCCGACTCGGCGACAATCGTGATGGGCGAATAATCGTGCTTGTCGCGCTCGTCTGGATCCGCTCCGCGGTCCAACAAGGCTTTGGCGATGGCTTCGTGCCCGCCGAGGGCCGCCATCATCAAGGCGGTGCTGCCATCGCGGGCTTTGCTGTTGGCTTGGGCGCCGGCGTCGAGAAGCCTGTTCACGACGAGCGCGAGGCCCAAAAACGACGCTGACATAAGAGGCGTCCAGCCAAAACCCTCTTTGGCGTTGACGTCGGCTCCCTGCGCCAATGCGAGTTTGATGGCTTTGGCGTCGCCCCGGCCAACGGCGTCGAACAAGCTTGCGTTCAATTCTTCGAGCTGTTTCTTGCTCAAGCGCTGTGACATTCGCGCCCCTTTCCTGTGAATGTGGCTGCTGCCGCGGTGGATTTGAGAATTTTTTAATTGCGCGGACAAGACTTGCGTCAGCCCATTAATCGCACGCACTCAGTATAACCCATAGGCAGGGGGGTTTTGCAAGACAAATTTTTTCCTTTTGGCCTTTTTGTCGCTTTTGCTCTTGACGGCGGCTTCTGGGATCGGCACACTCGCCTCCTTTGACTTCCCCCTCTTTTCTTTCCATTATGCTCAACTTGCAAGAATTACTCGCGTTTATGGCGCAGCACACCGGTTTTTGGATCACCGTTTGGGTGATTTTGGGCGCGCTTTTTGGCAGCTTTTTCAACGCCATGGCATGGCGCTGGCCACAAATGATCAATCGGGAGTGGCTTGAAGAAATAAAGGCTGGATTCGACGGACAACAATGGGCTTTCCCCGCAGAAGCCCAAGAAGAGTTGGACAAGCCCAAGATAGGCTTTTCCTTTCCGCGCAGCCAATGCCCGCATTGCCATTCGCCGATCCCCATTTGGCGCAATGTGCCTATATTTTCGTGGCTCGCGCTGCGCGGAAAATGCGCCGATTGCCATGCGCCGATCAGCCCGCGCTATTTGTTCGTTGAAATCGGCTGCGCCGTGTTGGGCGGCGTCTTGGCGGCCTTCCTGGCTCCGAGCGTTCCGGCGCTGTGCCTTCTGGGCTTTTGCTTCACGCTGGCCTTGATCGCGGCCATCGACGCCGCCAGCTTCTACATTCCGGACGCCCTGAGCTACGGCTTGTTGTGGGCAGGGCTGATGGCGCACGCCCTGGGTTGGATTCCCGGCAGCGCGCAGTCGGCCATTTATGGCGCGTTGATTGGCTTTTTGTTCCTTCGCGCCATCGGCTGGCTTGGACGCGTCCTGTTCAAGCGCGAAGCGTTGGGCTTGGGCGACTCCAAGCTGCTGGCGGCTCAATTGGCGTGGCTGGGCGGGATGGCGCTGCCCCCGCTTTTGATCGCGGCGAGCTTTTTGGGCATACTCGTGGCTTTCGTTGGCTGGGCGATTTCGCGCGCCACTGGCCGTCCTGGCCGCGCGCAACGCGAGATACCCTTTGGGCCGTATTTGGCCATCGCGGGCGTCCTCTGCATTTTCTTTGAGACGCCGTTCTGGGCCCACTTTGGCGTTCTGGCTTATTTCGGCATGTGAGCGGGGGTCTCGCCTTGGCTTCTGATTCATTGGAACAGGCTCTTCGGAGCCTGTTTCTCATTGCGCGCGGGACAACGGCGCCGCTCAATCGGGCGCCGAAACGCTGCGGCCGCGGGGGGCTCAGGGGCTGGAGGCGCCGCAGGCTCGGGAGCGGGCATGGCGGGCCAGGGCGGCGGCTCTTCCAATCCCATGGGCGCCGGGCTCGTTTGCGGCAACCCAACAATGGCCACGGCGTCGAGCGCCCTTTCCGCCGAGACGCCACGACGGCGGCGCTTCTTGCTCATCGACTCTTGCGGGCTACATGGCGGCGCAAGCCATCCTTGCCCAAACGGGGGGCCGGTGGCATTGTCGTTGACGGAATTGCCCCATGCGTGGTCTATCCGAACGCCAGCGTCGCCCGCGCCAACGCCACACTGCCCGAAGGGCCACGCGACGGCCAATTGAGCACGGGCGCAGCCAGCCAAAAGCCCCGATTGAACTCGGGGCTCTTTTCAATTCTCGGGCTTCGCGCCGTCTCGATCGTCCATAAGGGCGCCGGGCTGTCGATCAGGAGCGGGCGAGCAGCGGCGGCCGCGAGCCTCGCCCGACCCAGTAGCGCACGTTGCCGGTGTCCATATGGGTGAATTTTTGCGCCGAATAAAACCCCACGCCGCCTGCCTGGTAATGGCTGGCCAGCAGCCCCATGTAGTCCGAGGGCAGCCCGGGCATTGAGAAGTCGATCGCCTTGCCGAACAAATGCATGGAATTGCGCGCGGCGCCCTCGAGGCTGCCGTTTGTTTGCGGGGTCCTGAACCCCGAGTTGACGCTCAATGGCTCGTGATAGCCATAGTAGGCCACATACGCTTGAACCGCGCGCATCAAATCAAACAAGCGCGGATCCATTTGCACCGCGACATTCTGATGCACGTCGCCCAGCATGCGGCAAATCTCGGCGTATCCATCCCACTGAAGGGCGTTGTTCGCCCAGTAGCATGCTCGGATGTCCTTGCCGCCGCGAGCGAGCGTGAGCACGCGGGGCTGATTCCAAAACGCCGCGTCCGTGGCCGCGGCGAATTGCTTCTCTGGGGAGCTTGCGCCCGCCAGCGCTTGCTGTGTGGTTTGCGCGCGAGCCCAAGGCGGCGCCATCAAACTCAGGGCTCCGGCTCCCGCGCCCACCGCCAACTTCAGGAAATCGCGTCTTTTCGCGCTGATTTCGCGCTCGTGCTGCTCAGTCATTTTCGCAAACCTCTAATTCAGGGAATTTCGCTGCCCTGCCTTTTGCCAAAAATGAGCTCAAAGAGCAACCGGAAAAACAGGTATTTCTTTATTTTCTGACAAATTGCCCCGAATCTGTCGATTGGTCGACGTTTTGAAGCCAAAGGCGAGACTTGGGGCTTGGCCGGCAGCCCTCGCCCTTTGCGGGAAATATTGGGTATTCGCCCAAAAAGTCGACGCAACCGAAGGGGCAAGCCGGGTCGGAACGAAAAAAGGAGCGCCGAGGCGCCCCTTTTCCATTCTCCCGCAAACGGCGCGGATCAATACGTCGTCGAGTCTTCCTCGTCGCCTTGTTCGATTTCGTCCATTTGCTGGTCGAGCTCTTTGAGCATTTCCAGGATGTCGTCGGAGGTCTTCGTTTCCGGCTCGGTTCCTTGGCGCGGGTATTCGGACACGGCCTTCATGTCTTCGACCAGGCGCGTGGCGTGCGCTTGCGAGGCTTCCGGCGTTTCGCCGCCCAGGGCCTCAATCCGAGCCAATCCCGCGCGAGCGCGCTCTTGGTCCAGGAACAGCGGGCCGTCGGGCTCCTCGTCGTCATCGTCATAGCCGTAGTCGTCGTCAGGCTCGTCGCCCCATTTCGCGCCGGTTTGCGAAGACGGGCGGCGGTTGTTGGCCGGCGCGCGCTCTTTCTCTTGCTTGGCGCGTGTTTCTCGCGCTTCGCGGGAGGGGCGGAAAATGTTGATGCTGCTGTCGTCTTCTTCTTCGGTGTTGAGCATCTGCCCCATTTGGCGACGGAACGCCTCGATTTGCGACGCCAAGGAGATTTGGTGGGCCGCGACGGCGACCGCGCCTTGCTCCATGAGGCTCAGGCCTTGGTGCTCGTCAAACGCTTGCTTGATCAGGTCGATGTCTTGCACCGGATCGGTCGAGTCCTCGATGTCCGTCATGAAGGTTTCGTCGAGCAGCTTTTCGCGCAAGTCGCTCAGGCCCTTGTCCATTTCTTCAATGTCGAGCTTGTCCGGCGGCGCCACTTTCAGGAAGTAATTCAATTGATAGCGATCGGCGCTCTTCGGAGCCGCATAGAACATTTTCGCGCGGACCAGGCCGCCTTTGAAAATGATGTGCGCTTCGCCTGGGGCTTGCTGTTGCAAGTCTTGCAGGTCGCCGCGCATGCGCTTTTCGATGTTGGCGTTCTTCATGCCGGCGTATCCGCCGCCGCCTTGTTGCAGCTCATAGCCCGAGACATGCGTGACATAGGTCTCGCCCAGGCTCTTCGCGAACAGGTCGTAAGTGTCCTTCGGGTCTTCAAGCTTCATGAAGATTTTGATGTTGCAGTTGGCGATGGTCGAGGCCGCCTCTTCCTTCGAGGCTTTTTCGAACGCCGGATAATCTTGGCCCGCGAAAATCATGCAAAAACCCAAGCTTCGGGCCTGAGCTGGCATCACCGCCGCGCCCTTGACGGCGTAATAGCCGTACTCATCCAAGATGCACATAAAAGGGCTGCGCCCCATCGTCGGCTTGCTGTCGATGATTTCGCGGTGCAGGCCTTCCAATTCGGCGCCCAAACCGGTCGCCATCATCTGCTTCAAGGAGGCGACGACGATTTTCCCCAAGTTGGCCAATTCTTCCGGCGACTTTTCAAGAGCGGGCAGAAGCACCACCAAAATGCGGCGATTCACGACGACGTCCCAGAAATCGACTTCGCCCAGGTTCGTTTTGAAGATGTAGCCGTAGGAGTCGCCCAGCGAGCCCAAAATGCGGGTGAATTGCATCTGCAGATACCCGTGCTGGTCCATCACCGTTTCCGATTGCTTGGCGTTGGGGTCCTTCGACTCCTGGTAGCCGGGCAACGAGCGCAAGTAAGCGTTCAAAGAGGTCAGCACGTGCGGGGGCAAGTCGCGCCGCTGCGCCATCTTGATGATGGCTTCCAAAACGAGCGTGTCGCGGATGATTTCGACGTCAAGCAAAATTTCCTTTTGCTCGCGCATGTGCACCAGGCCCATCATGAGAGCCGAAATCAAGGAGATCGCGCGGCCCTTCCACATGGCGTTGTCGCCGCCCGAGTCGTCCATCAGCGAGACCAGCAATTCCGTCAACCCGCCCGACGAGCCGGTGGAGAACGGGTTCATGGTGTTGGAGAGCTTGGTCACTTGGGGGCCGAACACGTCGCGCGAGCCGGTCATGTAGTTGATCACGAGGACATCGTCTTCGCGCCCAACGGAGCGCGCCATCGAAAAAATCTTCGCGAACAAGCTTGAGTCGCCCTTGCCGTCGACATAAATGAAGCCAGATCCCTGCACCAGGGCGTTGAAGGCCATCGACACCAAGGCTTCGGTCTTACCCGCGCCGGTTGAGCCGAAGACCAGCAAGTGGGTCCGCATGTCGTCGTTCTTGAACCAGATTTCCTTTCGCGTGTTGAGCTCATTGCCCAAAAAGGCGATGCCGGTGCCGATGATCGGCACGCCCGTCTTCATGTGCAGGTCGTTCGGGTCCTTCATGTTCGCGGTCTGCGGCATCCGGAAGGGCAGCGAAAAAGGCCGCTTCCCCAACCAGTAGACGAGCCCGACGCCGGTGAGCAGCGAAATCTCGGTCAACGACGGAAACACGAACGCCGCGAGCAGAATCACGGCCATCACCATGATCAGATTGTCCGGCTTTTGCATTTTTTCAGCAAAGCGGACGCTTCTGGGACGCGTGTCGCGCGACAGGTCCTTGGATTTGACTTCTTGGTGCGACTCGACGCCGCGGAACGTTTTATTTGCCATGGGGCTTTTGCCTCCTCACTCAACCCCATAGTTCTACCGAAACCCTGGGGTACCCCGCAAGCGTTGAAGGGTCCGCGCGCCGGTTTCAGTCGTTCATAAACAATTTGCCCGCCAGGCGGCGGGCAAATCAATTGTTTCGAGGCGCTTTCGTCATTTTCCAGCAACCGGCGCAGCGCTTTTTTCGTCGTCGCCAAGCGGCTCCCGCAAACGCGCTCAGCGCGAATTGCTCAATTGGCTCAGAGCGCCCCCTGTCGGGTCTTGCGGTTGGTTTGGGTTTTGATAGAGCGATGCGGAGGGCGCGCCAGGCTGGCCCGCAGCCGCGGCGGGCGCCGACGAGTCTATCGCGGGAGGCTGATCCGGCAAGCCCGGGACGCCCGCTTGCGGAACCGGCTGGCTTCCCGGCGGCGGCGCATACATGCTTTGCTGCAACGCGGTGATTTGCGCTGGCGTCAACGCAATCGGCGCGCCGGCGACGCCCGGGGCTTGCTGGGCCATCGGGGTGATGGGCAGGGGCGCGCCGCCGCGCAGAGCGCTTTGCAGCCCGTCCAGCACGAAAACGGCCAGCAGCGCAAGCAGAAGCCAACCGAACGCGCGGCGCATGGGCCGCGTCAATGCGCGGCGAACTTTCCCCAACGCTTTCATCGCGTCTTCGCGTTTGGCGAACGTCGCCAATGGCTGCTCGGCCGTCGTCGCCAGCGCTTCGTCAAACGATTCCATCACGAGGTCAAACTCATCGCCCGCGGCTTCCACGCCAAACGACAAATGCCCGCGATTCGGCAGCTCCAACACCATCACGCGGCAGTCCACCGCTTTCGGAAACGACAGCGTCAAGCGCCGGCGCAGGTTTTTGTTGGCGCGCGCGAGCGACAAAGGCAGAAAGCTCATTGAATTTCTCCGGATTCACAGCGATTTGAAAGCGGCTTTATACATCAAAGGGGCTCCTTGTCAACCTGAGCCGGCGCTTTTTGGCCTCCCCGGCCGACAAGAGCCGCTCCGAGGAGCCTCGCCCATGCGGCGAACCATGCAAAAGGCCCCGCCTGTCGCGGGGCCTTTCTGTCGCCGAAGAGCGCGGCGGCCGTCATTTTTGCGCCGAGTCGGCTTTTTAAAAAATGACGCTCAATCGACGCGGATTTCATTCTCGAAATGATGCTCCAAGCCTTTCACCGCGTTGCGCACATACGGCCGCTCCAGCGGATGCTCCGCCACTTTCTCGGCGACCCAATGCCCATAAATGCCGGCGACCTCCGCGAACGCCACTTGGCGGCCGACGCCGTTGAGCGTGTACCACAGCGGGCGGTTGGTGGGTTTGAGCCAAATGAAGGTGCTGCTGGGCAACGGGCCCATCTTGCGGGCGCGCTCCAACATCGACGCCATCACGGTGTTCACATACGCGTGCGAATTGCAAACCTTCACCACTTCCGGATGCTTGCCATGTTTTTCCAGCATTTCCTTGACCCAGCTGAAATCGGGCTTGCCGGCGGCGTAGGAGTAGTTGAGCTTGTCGATGGCGGCGTTCGCCGCGTCGCGGTCCCCGTTCCCGAACGCCGCGAAAATCGCAAACAACGCTCGGGTTGGCGCCTTCATCTTCGACTGGCCTTCCCACAGGCGGCCCAGCTGGGAGGCGAACAGCTTCTCCGAGCGATCGATGTCGAGCTTGTTTTCTTCGTCCAGCAATTTATAACGGCGCGCAAAATCCAAGGGGCGCATGCTCATGGCCCAGGGGCCCTTGCGCAGGTCTTGCTCGATGATGTTGAGCCCCACGACAGGAGCGATTGAGCTCCACAAGCCCTGCTCGCTGGCCATGATTCCATCCATCGACAGCTCGCGGCGAAACTTGCCCAAAGGATTCTTTTTCCAGGCCCAATAGGTCGCGCCCACAAGCACGGCCGCCGTGATGAAGTTGAAATAGAAGCCCACGATGCGGGCGATGTCCTTCAACTGCGCGATGGCGACATGTTTGGGCACCGCGGTGTCCATGAACGCCATCGCCTGCTGAGGCTCTTCAAAATGCGAGGCCAGCGGCCAGAAGAACAACAGCTCCGCCTTTTTGAGGATGAAATACGCCTCGACGATTTGCGCGCCGAAAAAATGCCACAAAGCCCAAATGCCGATGGCCGCCACGGCCAAGACGATCAACATCCCTTCGTCGCTGTTGGATTGCTGCTGGCTCACTGTGTCTCCCCCTGATGAATTAAAACGCCCGACGGGCCCTTTCGCCGCCCTCGGACGAGCTTTTGAAGCTCACGCCCAAAAGTCGCTTTTAATCCTAGCGGCCCGTGGCGATTTTGCACCCTCCGCCCGTCCCCTTTTTTGAAGTTTCTCTCTCTTTTCCGCCAGCGGGGCGCTCTTTTCGCTTCCGGCAGCCCGCGCCGCGGACCGCGTTGCGGCCCCCAAAGCGAAATGCCGAAGGCCCATCCGCTCGCGCGACGCAAAAAAAGCCGCAGGAGCGGCCTTTTTTGTCGTTGTCGCGATTTTCAAGCCACAAGCTTCAGCGCGCAGCTCCGTTTCCCGCTGGCTTTTGCGCGGTGTCTTCGAGTTGCTCCAACCGCTCGCCCAATAGCGCCTTCACCTGATCGATGCGCGCCTTGCAGCCCTTGTAGGCGGCCAAAGCGTCGTCGACCAACGGGATCAAGGCGTCCAAGTCCGGCTCTTGTTGCTCGCGCAAGGCTTGCGCGGCGCGGCGCAGCTTGTTGTAGTTTTCCGCATAGCCTGCGTTGGACGCGGCCCCCAAAGCCGCTTTGGGGGCGGAAACGGCGGCCGCAGCCGCAGCCGGGGCCGAGACGCGCGCCACCGGCGGCACCGAAGGCGTCGTTTCGTCCAGCATGGGCTGGGCGGCGGCGCCTGATTCGCTGCCTGCGCCGCGCGCGGCGAAGGCGCCGCGAGCCGGTCGGCCGATGCTCGGCTCTTGCGCGGCAGGCTTTGCAGCCGGCGCGGGGTTCGCGGGCAGGCCCGCGCTTTCAAATGGGTTTTCGTCTTCGCCGCCCCAAGGCAGATCGTCTTCGTAGTTGGCCATGATGTCCTCAGTGTGAAAGAAATTTCATTCGCGTTTTTGCGTGATCAACAAAAAATGCAACAAACAGTGAAAAAGGTGGATTGAACGGGCTCAAAACGCCAAAAGTCCAAAAATCCAGAGCGAGAAACGGTCACGACGCGCCCTCCGGCGGATCCGACCCCTCCGCCGCGCGCAGCTTCTGGGCCTTGGCGGCGGCCCTCGCCGCGGCTCGGGCTTCGGCTTTCGCCACTTCTCGGCGAGCCAATTCGATTTTCGTCAATTTCTTGGCGGGTTTCTTTTTGGCGGCCTTGGCGGGCGGCTTTCCTTTTGTTTTGGCTTTGGCTTCGTTGCCCGCGGGTTTTTGCGCATTGGCTTCGGCCTCATATTCAGCTTCGGGAGCCCCTTGGCTCTCCGAGGCGTCCCCTGCGTCGTCGCCGTCCGCGTCGTCATCGCTTTCGGAGTCGCTGTCCGCCAATGCCTCATCCTCGCCGTCCGCGGCCGCCTTGGCTTCATCCGGCCGCTCGGTTTCCGACCCTAGGGCGACGACCGGACTTTCCGGCGTGGCCGCCATGGACTCGGCGTCGCTCTCGGCTTCGGCGGGCGCCTCCTGGAGGACCGGTGGCTCACCGGCGCTCGCGCCTTGCTCCACGTCAGCGGCCTGCGCGGAGGCAACGGCTTTTTTCGAGCGCGGGGCGCGCGTTTTTGGCGCTGTTTCCATGGCCGCGGGCGCCGCGCTTTGGACGCCATAATCTCCGACGGCGGCTGCGACGGGCCGCGCCGCCAAGCCGCCGTCGGCGAAGCTGACATAAAGGGTTTCGGCGTTTTTGGCGTCGCTCGCGCGGCTGATCAAACGGCCTTCCGGACCGCCCTCGCGCACCATGGCATAGCCGCGCGCGATGGTTTGGCGCGGGCCGAGGCCCAAGACTTCCTTGCTCAGGGCTTGCGTGCGCTCTTCGGCCAAGCGCACCGCGAATCGGGTTTCCCGGGCGATTTCCGCGGCCAAGGTCTCGCACGCGGTTTGGGCCCGCGTGGCCGCGCGCATGGACTCCGAGCGGAACAACGTCCACGCCTCGTCGCTTTGCGCGTCGGCCTTCTGGACGCCGGAACGCGCGAGAGCCACAACGTCTTTAAAGTCATTCATGGCTTTTTGCGCGTTGTTCACAATGGTCGTCACGATCAACCCAATCACCTTGCTGGGGGTGTCCAGGCTCACGCGGGCGACTTCGTCGATCGCCGTTTTGTCGCGCTCGTGCCCAATGCCCGCGAGCACGGGGACGGGAAAGAGCGCCGTCGCTTGCGCCAAAGGCAGTTCATTGAGCCAGCTGAGCGAAGCGCTCGCGCCGCCGCCGCGGATGATCACCAAGGCGTCGAAGGGATTGCGCTCGTGCGCCTTTCTCGCGGCCGTGAAGGCTCGCATGAGCGTGTCCACGGCGCTTGCGCCCTCAAAGGTCGCCTCGAAGAGCTCAAACGTGCACAGCCCGTTTTTCTCCAACTTGCGCGCGTCGGCCATGAAGTCGCCCAAACCCGCCGCTTGGGACGGCGCGATGAGCGCCACGCGCGAGTAGTCGACGGGCGCCGGGAGCTTGCGGTTGTTGTCGGCGATGCCGGCGTCCTTCAAGGCTTGGCGAATTTGCAGCAGCTTCTTCTGCATTTCGCCCAAGGTCCAGGAGGGGTCCAGGCGCAGAATCCGCGCCCCCATTCCAAACTGCGGCGAGAAGTCAAATTGGATCAAAAACAACGCGCGAAGGCCTTCGCGCAACGGCGTGCCCGTTTGTTTTTCAAATTCGGCGAGCACGCGCTCGTCCGACTTCCAAACGCGCGCGTTGGCGCCCGCGAGCTTCTTGCCCGCGCCGTCGCGCTCCGTCAACTCCAAATACCAGTGCCCCGAGGTGTTGTTGCGGCGCACGGAGTCCACTTCCGCCTGAATCCACAGAGGAGCCGGAAACGCCATGGTCACGGCGTTGGACGCTCGCTGCAAAGCGAGCGCGAGCGACAATGGATTTGATTGGGCCAAGCCCGCCAAATTCGGGTCCCCCCCGCGCGTGGCGATCGGCATGGCGCCAGGCGGCATCGCCGCAGGCTGTCCCGTTTGTTGCCCGCCGGCCGCGCGCAGCCCGGACGGAGGGGCCGCGCCCCAAGACGAGGCGGGAGCCGTCGCCACGCCGCCCGCGCCATTGTTCGCCAAATTCGGCGTCGAAGACGGCGTGCTCACGGGCGAGCCGCCCGGCATCCAGCGCGCGAGCGGCCCGTGGTCGACGTTCGGCGGCGCGAACCACTGCTTGGCGACGGGATCCCAGCGCGCGCCCAATGCTTTGGCGGCGTCCTTTTCGGCGAACGGAACGGTCAAATAAGCGCGGTCGCTCATTCACTGTCTCCGCTGTTTTTCTTGTTTTGCAACAGGGCTTGGCGCTCGCGGCGCGCTTCGCGCTCCAAAGCGCTCGCGATGCCTTCGGAGACGGTTTTCTTCAGCGGCGGCGGCGGCAGCGTCCAGCCCATCGGAGCCCATTCGCCCGGAAACTTCATCCACATTTGCACAGGCGCCAGCGACCGGTGGCGATATTGGAACGCGCGGAACGACGACTTGAACAAGAGCCCCGCGCAAATGGCCAAGAAGCCCAAACCCGGCAACAACGAGCCAAAGCGCCCATTGACGCATTGGGCGACCATCATCAGAACGCCGACGAAGGCGATGAGCGCGACGCCCCAGAATTGCCAAAAAAGATTTTGGTAATTCGCTTGCAGGGTTTTCTCGGTCAAGCCCAGGCGCTTGTATGCGCTTTGAAACGTCTCCACCCGAGCGGTCTTGTTTTTCAGCTCGCGCGGATCCAACTGCTTGGCCGCGCCCTTCATCAAGCCCCATCCGGTGACCGCTTCTTTCCAGCCCACGGTGCGCTTGACGCCTTTGAGGGTTTTTTCGCCCGTGCGTTTAAAAAATCCAGCCATTCTGATGCCCTCTGTTCGTGATCGTCATTTTTGCGCGCGGCTTTCGCCGTTTGCCCGAGGCTGGCTCGCCTCGCCCTTTTTGCGACTGCGCGGCGACGGGACGCAGCCGCGTGAAACTTGGAATTCACATCATGGATAATTGATATTGGGCGTTCGGTCAAATCGCCTTTGCCCCTCGCGGGCCATTCAGCGCGGCCGGTTTGTCTGGGCGTCAAGCCGCGAACACGCTCCCGCTGGCTCCGCGCGTTTTTTGCGCTGGGCTTGATTTTACCCCTGAAATGGGATCTCGGGAGATTTTTTCATTGCTTTGCGCGCTGTTTCCCTTGCCCTCGGGTTTTTCGTCGCCCGTGGCCGCGGCTTGGCGGGTTTCCTCGACGGAGCCGCCGGGCGGGAACAGGTCCACCTCGTTGTCCAGGCTGTCCTCCAACGGAGGCTCCGCGGAAGGCCGCGCGAGCGTTGCCATTTCTTTCTCGCCTCCCGGTTGCGCGGTCTCGGCTTGCGAATCCACCGCAGGCGCCGGCGCAACGGCGGCCTCCAATTGCGGCGATGGAGCCTCGTCGTCCTCGTCGTCGCCCCAACCCGCCGGAGGCCCAGCGCTCACCATGGGCTCCGCGCGCAGCGGCATCGGAGCGCCCGGGATGAAAGACGGCGCTTTGAATTGCGGGCGCGGCGTCGGCGCCACAGGCGAGGCGGGGCGAGGCGGGGTTGGAAGCGGGGCGCGCGGAGCGGGCGCAACCGCGCGGCTCGCGGCCGGGGGCGCGGCTTTTTTTGGCCCTGCGGCTGGCTGCTCGCGCGTCTCTGCGGAAATGCGCGAAGACATCACGCCCGCGCGCGGCGGCACCAGTTTGTTGGCGACGGACACCAAGCGGTTGAAATTTTTGTCGAAGGCGGAATTGACCTTTTCCAGCGGCAGGCCATCGGGGTATTCCTTCAAAATGCTTTTGAGCTCGGCGTCCGAGACGCGCTCCAAGTCTTCCACGGCTTTTTTGCCCAACATCCACCAAGACGTCGCATACAACGTGCCGGCCTCGGCGATCAACACCGAGAACAAACTGGCCCGATCGCGCTCGCTCGCGGCGTCGTCGCTCAGGTCCAGCGTGGCTTTGGCCGCAGCGCCCATCAAGCGCTGCATGATGGGCTCGATTTCTTTGTCCATGTTGCGGAAAAAATCGAAGCCCGTTTGCGCTTTCATCAAAATGGGAGCCCCCGCGCGAATCAGGGCGGCTTTCACGGCCAAGTCCGGAGACAGGCTGTCAAATTGGCGGTCGCCCGTGGACCACTCCATTTGAAGCAACGCGTTGATGGGGCCCTCCAAGGCGTCCAAGCTCGCGCTCTTTCTCTTGGACCATTGCTCTTTGAGGGCTTCTGAGAACACGCGCTCCAACACGTTGCGCACCCAAAAGTTCTTCGGATCCGCAGGGTCCACCCCCATCTTGCCCGCCACGCGCTCTGAAAAAGCGGACGTCGAGCCCACGAGCTCGCGAAACGCCGCGTTGATTTCTTCGTCGCTCGCCAGAGGCCCCGGACGCTCCATGACCGCCGCGATCAACGGGCCGACAACGCGCAACGCATTCAGCGTGCGCAGCGTTTTGCGGCGGGCTTCGTCCTCTTTGCGCTCGGCTTTTTGAGGGTCGGCCTCGCGCTCGCGCGCGGGCGTGGCGGGAGCCAGAAACCCCAAAGGGCCCTCCCGGCTCTCTTCCCACCCTCGGGGCGGCTTGTCCCCTGCGGCTTGCGGACGAAACGACATTTTTTTTCGCTCCAATGCGAAAGCCTCGCGGGCTTTCCTTATTCATCAACAGGCGGTTGCTCGCCGCCCTTTCTTGCGCGGCCCCGAAAAGCCGCCCCGCCGCGCTTCGCGAGGCCCTGGCGTCAGCGCGACACGCCCGAAGCCCCTTCCGGCTGCGCGCCGGGCTGGGTTTGGTTCGCTTGCCGCTGGCGAATCTTGTAGCGATTCTTTTGGACTTCCTGATACCACTCTTCATACAGCCAATCGAGGGGGATCAAATCGCCGTTGAGCATCGCCTCGGGCTTCGCTTCGAATTTCTTCTGAATTTCTTCCAGCCCGAAGTGCAGGCAGTGCGCGAACAGCGCGAAAATCGCGTTATTTGACGAACGGTCGACCAGGGGGACAACCTCGCAAAGGGCCGTTTTGTCGATCTCGAAAAGCACCGGCAAGCGGCGATCAAACGCGCGTTCGCACACTTGCGAGGCGCAATGCAGCAACAACGGCAACAAGCCATTGTGCGCCGCGACCTCCTCGGTCTCCAGCTCTTGGCCTTGAATGCAAAACCGCGCCCCGTTGTGCCGCGTCGTGGCGAGCGCCAACGCCCGCAACCGATCGATCATCGGGTCTTCCGATTGGTTTGCCACTTGTTGCTCTGCGCCTTCCGCCACTCTGGCCTCCTGTTAGCCGCGCGCTGATCCCCAAGGGGTTTCGCGCCAAAAATCGCCCGAGAAGGACGGTCTGCCCGCCCTCTCGCCATGCTTGCCTCGGCGGATATTGACAATGAACGCTTTTATCTACCTTGGCAAGTCCGGCATATTAGCCCAAGCCTTATTTCCAAACAAGGGGGCGCCCGCATTTAGCGCCCGGCGGCGACTGTCGGCCCTCGCCCGCTCTCTTGCGCCCCGCTCCACAATCCGCTACATTTCACCGGCCTCAATTTCGAGGCGGACGCCCATTGTGGCGCGATTTTTGTGATTTTTAATTTTTTTTATTTTTCAGGGATTGTCTCATTATGGCGCAGAATGCCGAAAGCGATTACCTCGAACATTTGGCGGGGCTGGCGGCCTTGATGGACTGGATCCGTCAAAATGAAAAACAAAGCTTGCGCTTCGAATTCGAGGGCCCGCTGGTTCGTTGCGACGCCCGGGTCAGCCGCCGCCTGGCGATTGGCATCCCGCGCACGCGCGCTTTCGGCAAATATCCCTTCTTGGCGGCCCAGGCGCCCGAAGCCCTGTTCCTGCGCTTGCTGCGTTTTTCGCGCGCCTCGGTTTCCCCGGATGGCCGCTGGCTGCATTTGATCGCTCCGGCCATGCGCGGCGACGGACAGCAAAACCCGGATTTGCCGGCGGTGGCGCTGGGCCTCTCGATCGACTCGCCGGAAAAAGGAGCCCAATTGGCCCGGGCGAGCCGCATCGCCGCGCGCTCGCTGTGGTTTGAGACGAACGAGAGCGGGGAGTTGATTCCGGAAGTGGGCGGCAAAGACGTGTTTTGGTCCTTGCCTTTGGCGCGCCAATTCGAGAGCGCCCCGTTGCTGGAGGCGGGCGAGGAAGAGGTCGCGTTTTCGCTGCAACAGTGGCTGGACCAAAAAATCGAATCGACCAACTCTTACAACTCCAATTACATTTTGGGTCCGACGGACAAGGCGCTCGATCCCAAAAAGAAGTGACCGGCGCGCCGCTTGGCGTGGCGTCGCCCCGGCTTTCCGAGATTCCGCGGCGGCCGTTGGGCCCGAGTTTTGATTTTGCCCCCCAGAAGGCTTTCGATGCCTTTCCATTGCCTCCGAGCGGCGCTAAACTGAACCCTGAGACCGTTGGGCCGCCTGGTTTTTGTCCTTTTTTGTTTTTTCTCTGAATTTTGTCGATTTGACTGTCGATTTATGGAGCTTTTATGATCAGCCACCCCAAATTTGTCCTTTTTTCGTTAAACGGCGCCGATGTCGAGCCATCCGTGGATTCGGAAAAGACGAAAAAAATGGGCTTTTTGTCGCGAGTGAACTCAGCCCTGCGCCATTTTGGCCGTCGTTTTGACTTCAAAAAGGTCCAGCCATTGCAAGAAGCGAGCGCGACGGCTTTGCGCGCCGCGGGCCCAGAGGTCCTGGCCGGCTTGCTCGCGTTGAAGGCCAAGGGCGAAGATCCGGCCGCGTATCGCGAACTGCTGCAAGACGCAGGCGCTCGCTTGCGGATGTCGAGCCAGCCCATGGCGGCCAATCCGCGACAAGAAGCGCGCGCGAAGACGCGTGGCTGGATGCCGGGGCGCCCGAGCAAGAAATGACGGCGACGGCGGCGCTGTTTCCCGTCTTTGGACTGAAACCCGCCTTGCGCGGGTTTTTCTTTGCGACCGCGAATTCAGCGAAGTGGGCGCCCAAAAACAGAGTGGCCGCACTCGCGCCTGAAACGCGCGAAGCGGCCAAAAATCGATCGAATAAATTTTGCCGTCGCCTCATTTTTGTGCGATTATGGCCCATCGCGAGCTGGAAAGCGCGCGACGCGGTTTTCCGTGAATGTTTTTCCATAGCCTCTTTTATTGGGATTTTCCGTGGCCGATCGTCGCTCCGCGTCCTCAAAGCCTCCGCGCAAAGCCGCTGCCGCCTTCACCCGAATGAGCGCGCAGGATTTTTTGCGTTCCCAAGGCGTGGCCGAGCCCGCCAAAGACGCCGCGCGCGACAAGGTTTTGGCCCAACTGGGCCTCGCGGCGCGCCCGGGGCGCTTGTCCAAGGCCGCGGCGAAGGCGCAAGAGGCGCAAAAAGCCGTGAACGAGGCGCTCGCCGCGAACGACGCCCTTGCCGATCAATCGGGCGTCGGATTGCTCGGTTTGCCGCCGGAGAAGAAAAAACGCGAAGGAGTGAAGGAAACGCCCATTTTGACCTCGCTGCGTGAATGCCAGGTTCGCGTGGAGGCCGGGGACAACCATGTCTCCATTCTTTTTGAAGGCGCGCGCCTCTTTTCGCTCAATGAGCTTTTCGCGTTGTTGCAATATCGCAGCTACATCATTTTCGGCTATAAAAAACTTTGGCAGCAGCTGACCAAAAACGCCCTCTCCAAACTTTCGGGGCAATTGGGCGCCGATCAGCCGCTTCCGCACTTTGAGGCGTGCAAGCTCACGCTTTATCGGCAGGGCCGAAAAAAAATCGACCGAGACAGCATCGAGGTGATGTTCAAGTTCATCATCGACGCCTTGAAAGACGACTCCAAAAAGGGCCGCCCGGGATTGTTCCCTGACGACAACCCCGATGTGGTGCAAGCCGCGGAGCCCCAACAATCGATAGGGACGCCGATGGTGGGCATCCGAATCGAAGGCCTGACATTGCCGCCAGACCCGGATTTCAAACCGAATGACCTGTTTGACCATCCCGAGCTCGCCGTGGCCTCCAAAGCGATCACCGCGAGCGCGGACCGCTCGCGCTCGGCCAGGCGGGCGGTCACGTTGGAGGATTTGGGGCCGCAGGCCACCGCGGGCGTGGCTCTCGCGCGCCAAGCGGAGGCGATGCTCGCCGCGGCCAAATTTTTTCCCGACGCGAACGCCGCGCTCGCCAAGAAAGCCTCCGCTTCGCCAAAGAAAGGACTCGCCCGCGCGGCGGAGCCGAAGGCCGCGACTCCTCAAAAAGCAGCCCAAGCGCGACCCCGCGGAAAAGCGAGAGCAGGCGACGCGGCGGCAAGCGCCCCCCCGGCGGCCAAGAAGGCCGCTCCGCGAGAAAAAAAGCCAACGCGCGCGCAGTCCAAGCGGCCGGTCTAGCCCCCAAGGCGCATCCTGCGCGAAAAAGACAAAAAACCCGCGATTTGGCGGGTTTTTGCTCAATCAGGCTTTTGCGACAATCAAGCAAGAGTTCGCGCTGGACTCATTCTCGCTCGTCTTGTTCGTGCGCTTGAGGGGGCAGCGGCAACCGCGAGCGTTTGCCGGCCGAAGCCGCGGCGGCCAATTTCGCGCCCAAACCGGGCATCGCCCGCAGGGCTTTGGCCACTTCTTCGTCAAAGGCTTCTTGGCGTTCTTGTTCGTTGAGCGTCGCGGGGATGTTAAGCGCGGCGTCTTGGGCGTTTTGCTGGGTCATGTGCGTCTCCTTTGGGAGCCGGATGGCTCATCCATGGCAATGGATTAAAGCCAATCGCCCCTCAGCGCAAGGCCCCGCAAGGCTTTCCGTGGATCTTCGTGGCTTTTCGCCCTTTGTCGCCGACGAATGGCTGGTTTTGAGCTCCCGGGGCGGATGCTGAAATCCCGCCCGGAGCGGTCCTGCGGAAGAGCAGCGGGCGCTTGGCCGCAACGGGCTCGAAAAAAAGCCCCGAAACAATCGGGGCTTTGCGTTTGTTGCTTTTGTCGCTCAATTGGTTCCGCGTTGATTGCGCAGAGCGTCTTGGCTGGCTGATTGCAGCGTTTGATTGTTGATCGGATAGTGTTGCGAGGCCACCAAGCTCGCCAGCATCGCGTTCGCCTCTTCCGTGCGTTGCAGCTGTTGCCATTGGACATAGGCCTGGATCGCTTGCAGCTTCAACTGCTCGCGCTGCATGTCGTCCGGGTTCATCGTGGCGATCTTCAACTGCCAAGAGCCATCGCCCATGTCGACATAGCGGCTGGCGACTTCATAGCGGAGCACTTCGGCTTGGCTGGGGGCCGTCGGGAACTGGTCGTTGGGGAACATGCGCGCGTAAATCTTCTGCACGTCGCCATTGCCCCAAGCCGTCGCGGTCGTGCCGCCGCTCAAAGTCCGCGTGCCGGAGAACTGGCCCGTGGTGTCCGCGGTGCGGAAACCCGTGATCTGGCTCATGGCGTAAGACGCCGTGGACAGGCGCAGCGTCGCGGCCAGCTTCAACGCGAGGAAGGTCAAGCCTTGCGGCGTCTTTTCCACGGCGTCAGGCAGGACAGGGGCCGGAAACGGGTTGATCATGTGGCTCGCGAGCGTGTCGCCCGAGGTCGGGTTCAAGATCAACTTGGCTTGGTCCGGAGTGTAGGTCAGGTTCGACCCCTTCACGCCATAGCTGGCTGTCATGGTCTGGAAGAAGGTGGTGGCGCTCGCGTCAGCCGAAGGCATCGTGCCGACAGATCCGCAGCCGGTGCGGCCATGATTCACGTCGTCTTGCGAGCAGGTGTTGTTGGCCTGGCGGCTGGACACGATCCGGCCGGCGGAGCCCGCGTCCGACTTCGTGGTCAGGGCATTGGTCACGTCCGCTGCGGCCGCGAGCTTGCTGGCCGCGGAGCCCGCGGCTCCCGCGCCACCGCGCGAAGAGCCTTGCGTGATGTCCTGGCACTGTTGAACCGACGGCATCGCGTGCATTTCAGCGTCGTAGTAGCGCTGCTCGGCGTCCTTCAGCCGCGCGCGCTGGGCGCCTTCCACCATCGTGGCGTTTTCCAATTGCGCGTTGTATTTGAGCTGGCCCAAAATCGTCGCCAAAGCGCCGACCACGGTTGAGCCCGGAATGTTGCCGGTGTAAGACACCAAGAGGCTCAACAGCGAATTGGCCGATTGCAATTGCGCGAAGTTCGCCAATTGGGTGGGCTCGAGCGCATACGCGATCGCGTTCGCGTTCTGGCTGGACAAGAGCGCGAAGGCGGTGACCATCGCGCCCGCAATCCCCTTGAATTTCAACGAAGCCTTAAACATGTGTTCCTTCTCCTTGTCTCCGAGGGCGCGAGGGCTCGCGCCCAGTGCTTTCCTCGTTTTGCGCGCCGTTTGCTGCCTCCGGCGCGCCCTGAGGCTTGTTGTTTAGTTGCCCAGCACCCAGTTCTTCAGGGAGCTTGACGCGCTGTTGATGGCCGAGGTGCCCGTGGTGCTGGTGACCGAGCTGTTCACGCCCGTCAGGTTCGACGTGCTCAGGTTGCTGCCCGTCAAATTGCCGACGGTGCTCAGATTGTTGCCGCTGCCCAAGAGGCTCAAGCCGCTGCCCGAGGCGCTCGTGCTCCCGCTCACGCTCAGGCCTGGAATGCCCGAGCTCATCGTCTGGCTCAGGTTGAATTGGCTGGTCGCCGAGCGCAGCGCGGTGGTCGCCGCCGTGCACGCGCTGTTCACCGCGAACTGGCCCACCGCTTGCAGCGCTTGGTCCACCGACGGAATGTTGAAGCTGCCATTGCCCAAATTGAACAACGTGTTGAAGCACGAGAGATTGACCGCGCCCAAGCCGGTCGCGTTGGGATTCGCCGCAGACAGACCCGCCGGAGCCTCCGTGGCCAGGCTGTTGTCCGCCACGGCCTTGTCGATCCGCGCTTTTTGCTCCGCGAGCGAAGTGGCCGCTTGCGTTTGCAGCGATGACGCCACGCTGCTGTCGCAGGCCGTGGCCCACGCTGAATTCGAAGCGACCGCCGCGAACATCGCGATCGCCAGTGAAACGCCGCTCAACGCCACGCGCGCCGCTTGCCCAATGTTTTTTTCGCCCTTATGGCCTTTCACGCTTTTCATCGCACGTCCTCTTTGAGCAGCCTTTCAATCAGTCGCATCCGAGCCGGCGCGAAAATGCGCCCCATCAGCGACAGTCCTTTAACGGTTTGCAACCGGTCCACCATCAAACGGCCCGGCCCCCACTCGCTCGTTTGCTTAGCCTCCATGATGTAATGCACCGACAAGCCCGGGTGCGTCTCGTCCATCCAGTTGAGCAGGCGCAAGGCCTTTCCGCACGAGATATACGCCATCACGAACAACACTTCTTCGGACACTTGCGCCAAAGTCTCCTTCGACACTTGGTCCATTTTCTTTCCGGCTTCGGCCAGTTTCCGCGCCACAACCTCGACGTCGTCCACCACCCAATGCTCGACATTCTCCATCACGCCCAGAACGCGCGCCAGGCGCGGATCCGTTCGCTTCCAAAAATCAGTGACAATGCTCTTTTTCAGATTTAACATGCGGCCCTCCGCCAGCGACGCGCAACACTATCTAAACACACCCTCAAAAGCAAGGGTCTCTCAGGCGCCAGCCAGCGGCAAAAATGCGCGCGGCCTTTGCGCCAAAGGCCCAACCCGGCGCGTCTTGCCGTTTTGGGCCTTTTTCGGGCTTAGTTCAGCCCCGGGCGCTTCGTCGGCGTGGACGGCGCGATTGTGTCGGCGACGCGAGCCGCTTGGCGAGCCTGGATGCGATCGCCCATGGCCTTCATGCTTTCTTCGTTGACCGCGTTGACGCTGACCACCGCGAAGTCATCCGCAGAAAGGCCCTTCAGTTGCGGTTGCGATTTCAAAAAGCCCGTGAACTCCGCGTGCGTTTCGATTTTGGTCGTGCTGGCTTGTTGCTGTGACATGCGATGAATCTCCTTTGGTGTGCGAGAGCCGCAAAGCCCTCTGAATCCTGCCCCATCAGTTTAGGGGCGCCTGGCCCTCCCCGCAATCCCCCCTGCTCGGCCTAATGGCCTGCCGCTGGTCGGCCAAATTGCTTTTGCTGTCTTTTTCGCCTTTTTTTGTCTTTTGGCGCGACAAAACCCAACAAACTCATTTCGCGCGCTCGCCCTTTGTCAGCGCTTGGAGGCTTCCAAAGGCTTTTTTGAGCGCAACCGCGCGCGCAACGCTGATTTTCATGAAACAGGCCTTGCTCAGGAATTCTCCTGGCAAGGCCTTTCGTTTTTTTTAAGCCCCACGCCTATCGCGCGAGACCTCGCGACGGCTCATTCGTCGACCGCGCTCCCTGCGAACCAAAAGCCCATCTCACGCAGGTTTCGGCGCGTGTCGGACGTCGGGAAAAGAGCGAAAATGGCGTCTGCGGATTCAATCGCCATCACGCGCGAATCGTTTCGGGTCTTCATATACTCGGCGACCAGGCTCGCCGCGGCTTGGCCTTCAAGGGACTCTTGGGCGAGGCCTGAGCCGTCAATGGAGTCCCCGGCTGATTTGGCCGCGGAGCGGACGCTCGGGGCTTTGGCGTGGGGGTCTTTCTTGAACGCCAAAATGGTGTAACCCGGCAACGCGTCCGGCATCACGACCACTTTTTTCTCGCTGCGGAACACCCACAGCAAAGCGCGGCGCGCGGCGCGTTGGAGGCCGCGGCGAAAGGTCGGGTCAAAGCCGTCAAAGTCTTCGAGCTCTTCGGAGAGGGCGAACGCGACGTCCACCGCGAGCTTGCTCGCCGCGTAGTCCAGATCGGCGCCCAAATTCGTCTCGCTGCGGCGATAAAACGCCTGCCCCTTGTCGGTGAGCGTGCGCCAGGTTTGCGCTTCTTGGGATTCGGGGGCTTGAATCTCTGCCTCGGGCGGCAGCGCCTTGATTTCAGGCGCGCGCGCGGCCCCGCGCGGCTTGGCCGCTTTTTTCGGCGCCGCGAACTCAGCGCTGGTTTCTTCTTGCTTCAATTGTGCCGGCATCGCCGTTCCTTTGTTTTGAGCTTTGCTGACGGGACGCGCGATGACTGCGCGCTCGGGCCGCTCGGCCTTGCTGGTTGCTTAAATAAATGTGTCTTCCGAGAAGGCTTTTAGATGGTTTTTCGTCTTTGCGCAAGCCTTCGCCCCAAATTGTAAGCGCTCAAACCTTCTGAAACAACACGCTAAACAGCCGATTGTCTGCCTTGGGGCCAAAATGCCTGCCGCGCGGCAGGAATTTCTTTTTCAACGCCCTTTTTCGCTCGCGGGCTTTTTTTTTGCCCTTTTATCCGTGTTCTGTTGGCGGGGGACATTCCCGCAGGACGCTTGTTTCACGCGGTCTCTTTATCGATTTGAGGCTCGCGCCTCGTCGCGTCCCGAGCCCCAGCGGCGAAGAAAGCGGCCGCGCTCGGGCGGCCCGCGTGAGTGTTTTTAGCGCGAAGACGACCCGGAGCGATTGTCGAACATCGCGACCAAACGGTCGACGTTGCCCTCGCGAAGCAGCAACCCTTGCTGCTGCACGTCGGTGGAGAGGCCTTCGAGCGATCCCTGGCGAATCCGATTGGCCACCGGAGACGAGCGATCCCCTGAGAACAAAATGTTCGCTTTGAGCGTGCGCCGCCCCGCGTCGTGGCTGAGCTCTTGGTGCAGCATCAAACGAAAGGCCGAGGAAAACACGCCTTTGGCCTCTTGCTCGTTCATGCCTTTGTGCGCGCGCGCCAACGCCATGAAGCGTTGGGCGGATCCGATCAGGTCGTCGCCGTGGATCGTCGTGATCACCAAGTGCCCGTTGGTGGCGATCCGAAGGACTTCTCCTGCCGTCTCCGGGTCGCGCGTTTCGCCCACGAATAAAATGGAATTGCCCTGGGTCGGGTAGCTTCGCATGGCGCCGCGCAAAGCGTCGCCAAAGCTGCCCACGCGGACGTCGGTTTGCACGACCATTCCGCCCTTGCCGATGCGGCCATGCAACGGAAGCTCGGGCGGGTCCTCCACCGTCAGGCAAAAGGAGCCAAAACGCTCGACTCGGGCTCGAATCGTGGCCGCGGCCGTGGTGGATTTGCCCTGCCCGGTTTCGCCCGCGATGATCACCAGGCCGCCCTTGCTCAGTTTTTCGTGCAAAAGCAGCGCCACGACGGGCGCCGCGAGTCCGAGTTTGTCCAACGGCGGCACCATGGACGGCACCCGGCGCAGCGCGAGCAAGTCCCCCTCGACAGAACCAATGCGGTGGCCGCGGTAGAGGCGCTGTCCGTGCTTGATGACAAAGTCCTCGCCGGGCTTTTGTTGGCACAAGGCGGCCATTTCGCGAGCCACGGCCACGAGCTTCTCGTTTCCTTGGACCATCACCATGCCGGGATACACCCATCCTTCTTTCGGATTGTTCTCCGGCAGATACCAGTCGGTCACGGTGTCTTCAATGGGCCGCGCCTGCGTCGGTTGGCCAACCACGTTTTCCATGCAATTCTCCTGAATTCTTTTTGGCTTGATCGATTGATTTTTGAGCGATCCGCGCGGCTCGCGGCTTTTGGGTTGCTCGGCGTTTTTTCGCCGGCCCGCAAGCCCTGACAATTTTTTTCGTTTTATGGTCCGGCCGCAATCTATGCAAAAAAGGAACAGCTCGCAAGCGAGCCCTTTCACAAACCGCGTTTTCAGCCGCCGCTTGCGGACCGGCGGCGCCGGCAAGTGGTTTTGGCTTCCGAGTTTTGTGGGTTTCTTTCGCCACGCCGACTTTTTCGCCTCAATGGCCGCCGAAGGCCGCCGCGGCTCACGCCGCGTCCCGCGCGCAGGCTCAACGCGCAGCCTCCTTGATTTTCTGCGCCGCCGCTCGCGTCTGCGCCCATGTTTTGAAGGCATTCCAACGCGCCTGGGTTCGCCGGCGCAGCCACCAGGCCGCCCAAGGCTCGACCAGCTCGCGAAGGGCGCGAGGGCGCACGGCGAATGAATACACGAATGCCACGCGGCAGGCGCAGGCGTCGATTTGGCTGAAGGTCCATTCGCCCGAAAGCGCGCGCAAAAACGCAGGCCCCTCCTCCATGACGAACTCCGTGCGTCGCGCGGGCTGAAAAGACACCCGGCGCGCCACGATGGAAACGCCGTCTTTAGAATGCACGCGGGCGGCGGCGCCCACGCGAGGGCCCGTTTCGCCTTCGAGCCATTGGATTTTGGACACGAAAGGATCCCACTCCGAACGCCGTTCGGTGTTTTGGGACCATTCGAACAGATCGGACGCTTTCCCGCAAATTGTTCCGCTGACCACGATTCTTCTCACTGTCGTCTCCTAAGCGAGGGGGCGTTTCTCTGGGCGCTCGGCGCCGGCGCGGCTTTGCAAAATCACGTTTTCGGCTCCTCGAGCTAAAAGGCCGCTGCGAAGCGGCCTTCGGGGTCGGGGCGGACCCTTATTTGCTTTGGCGCACTTGCGAATTGTCCGCGATCACGTTTTGCAGGTTGTACGAGGTCCCATAAATCCAAAACACCGTGCCCGCGACCAAGAACAGCATCATGTTTCTGGCCACCGCCATGCGCTGGTTGGTGCGTTCGACGCCTTCGTCGATCATGCGCTCGCCGATGATGCCGATGGCTTGCTCAAAGGACGACAGGCGCGAATAATCTTGCAAGTCGCCCGCGGTTTCGTCGTCGAAGAGCCCCGTGTTCATGGCCTCGCCGTAGTTGGAGCCGCCGCCGCGAAGGGCGGAGAGCATTTGCCCGAGGTGCAGGGACATCCAGGGGCTCGCGTTGCGCAGCATCGCCTTCAAGGAGTCGCTCAACGCCACGCCCGCTTTCAGCATCGAGGAGAGCGCGATCAGAAAGGAGGACGCTTGGTAGTTTTTGTAAATCGACCAAGGCGGCACCTTGTCGAAAAATTCGCGGATCGGTCCTGTCCAGCTGCTCATCGTGTAGCCGATGACGCCAGCGAGGACCCCGAGGGCAATGGCCCACACAAAGAAATAATGCACGACCGCGTCGCCGATTTCATGGAGGGTTTTCGCGCTGTCCGGCCAATTTTTAAGCGGCAAAATCACTTCGAAAACCGGCGCCATTTTCAGGTCGAACCCCGCGAGCATGCCCAAGAGCATCATGAACAGGACGGCCGGCATGGCCGACCCCACGGTGATGCTTTTCTTGATGGCGGCGGCGGCGGTCGACAAGCGCACGGCTTCGGTCAGGCCGTCCACGAGGCCTTGGCCGCGCTCGCCCGAGCTGATCAGCATGTATTCGCTTGACGGAATCCAGTCTTTGATGGCTTCGGAGAACCGCGTGCCGTCCCGCATCAATTGGAGCCAATCCTCCAAAATGACGGCGCGAAAATCGCGGCGTTTTTGATAGCGGTTTTTGATGGTTTCCACGGTCTCGAAGACCGAAATGCCGGCCCGCAAGAAAGCGGCGAGGCGCTCATACAGCCCGATGCGGGCTTTGAGGCCAAACCGGAACTTCGCGACGCGCTTTTTGACTTGCAAATCCATGTGTCTCTCCCTGTGCCGCCTGCTTGGCGTTTCGCCTTGCGCAAGCCGCTGAATCCATTTTGACCGAAGACCCGGGCTCGGGGCTTGCCGCCTCGCGCCCGGGTTTTTTTAGGGCGCGAAATCCACGCCGCTATCCGGCTTGTCGCCGCCTCACTTCTGTTGCTGCTCCTTGCGTTGCTCGTCGAGCTCTTCTTGCGTCACCAACCCCAGCGCGAGCGGGGTGATGGGGCCAAAGGCGGATTCGACGTCATGCGGAGAAACGTGGCCCTTGCGCAGCTTCAGCATCGCGTGCTCCATGGCGCTCTTGCCGACCATGTTCGGCGAATACGGATCCCGGTCGCTCATCGAGCGCCAGTGGGTGAACGCCTCGATCGACTTGGACTCGCGGAACAGCGTCAGCATCTTGGTGTCCGGCATGATGATCTCCGCGCACACCGTTCGGTCGACCACGCCCAAATTGCCGCATTCGTCGCAGCCAGGGCCGCGCACATGCACGGGATCCGCTTCCGGATCGCAAACCTTCTTCAACCGATCCCAGAGCATCAGGTCGCGCTCTTTTGCGCCCTCCGCCACAACCGCCTCTTTCAGGCTCACCGAGCAACGCGGGCAAAGGATTGGGACGAGCTTTTGGTAGCACAGGCCGGCGATGAACTGCTGGGACCCGAGCACGCTGCGGCTCATGTTGAAGTCTTCGAAACGATCCACAATCGCCAGGGCGCTCGACGTGTGAACGGTGGTCAGCACTTGGTGGCCCGACTGGACGGCCTTTTTCAACAAATCGCCCGTGGCTTCGTCGCGAACCTCGCCGATCATCAAAATGTCCGGGTCGGCCCGCATGCAAGCCGTGATTGGAGCCTCAAACGGCGATTTCTTGGTGTAGTCATCGCCTTTGCGCCGAATCACCGGGATTTGAGAAACGCGCGGAATTTTATATTCAGGCGGATCTTCCACCGTGTAGATCTTGTCTTTGAACTGGCGCTCGGAGTGAATATACATGAGCAAATTCTTCAAAGTCGTCGACTTGCCCGACCCGGTCGTCCCCGCGATCACGAGCGTGCCCACCGGCTGGGAGACGATGTCCATCAGCAAGGAGATTTGGCTCGGGGTGTAGCCGAGCTTTTCGAGCGGCACATACTCTTCGTTCTTGCCGATCGGCAGCACGCGGAGCACCACGTCGAAGCCGTCCGGGTAAACCGGCAGCGATTGGTAGCGCAGCTTGAGCTCAATGCCCTCGATCACGCGGTTGATGGCGGCTTGCTGGTATTCCATGTCGTTGAACACGATGTCGCGGTTTTCCGCCAACACGTTGTAAACCACAGAGCACAGCTCATAGGCGTGGGTGGACGAGAGCTCGCGGTATTCGAGCATTTCGCCATGCTTGCGCATTTTGATGATCGCGCCGTGCGCGCGCTTTTCGATGTGGATGTCCGAAACGCCTTCGGCGAGAGCGTCATTGACCACGCCGTCGAAAAACTCGATGATTTTCGATTGGTCTTGGGCTTCTTGGCTCGCCTGCTGCAAATTGCGGTCATACAGCAGCCGAAGCGTCGCCTCGTCGATGCTGTCGCGCTTGCTGACATTGTATCCGGCTTGTTCGGCGCGCTGAATCAACGCCATGAATTGGACGTTTTTCTTTCCTTCGACATAAAGCGCCCAGCATTCTTTGGTTTTGCCGCGGCTTCTTGCGATGGAGATCGCCACCATCATTTCTTGCTGATCCTCCGGGAGCTCAAGCGGGCCGCCGACGGCGGTCAAAACTTGTCCTTCGGGCAGATCGTTGTCGCTTGTGATCATTGCGGTGATTCCTTGTTGGCTTTACACGTGATTGGGACCGTTCTGACGGCTCTTTTTCCGGGGATCAAACTGGCTCTAGAAGCGTTGCAAGTCAATAGACAGCCGGCTCCGCCGGGCGGACCTTTTGGGCGCTGGCCCTTGGAGGGCTTTGGCGCGCCTTCTGGCCCGGCGAAAACCGCAACGGGGAGGATTTGGCGTCGTCAATAAAAAGGAGCGCCATCCTCTCGCCAAAGAAAAGCCCGCGACGCGCGGGCTTTTTTCGGAGCGCAAAGAACGCCGATCAGTTTTGCGGCAAAAGAATCGGAGTTTTCACGCCCGGGCCCGTGATGACGGGTCCGAAGCGACCGATGGGGCCTTGCGTTGGGCTCGCTGCGGGCCGCTGCTGCTGCGCGACCTGCTGCGCCGAGGCCGCCATCACCGAGCTGCCTGAAACCGGGATCAGCAAAAGGCGCGGGGCCGATTTCGGGGCGCCCGGAAGCTGGACGATGATGCCGTCGAGGCCCACTTGGCGCACAATTTGCCCGTTCGGGAGCATGGAGCCCGCCGCGGCCGTGATATGCGTTTCGCCGCCGACGATCAGATCCGCCAAGTAATTGCCGTTCAGGCCATAAACGTTGGAGACTTCGACCATGTTGGCCCGAGCGATTTGCGCGGCGCGCTGTTCTTGCGCCTGGCGTTGCCGCTCCGCGGCGGCAATGGCTTCTTGCTCTTGGCGTTGCTTGATCAGGGATTGGGCGTTGTCGACGGACGAATCGCCGCCGGCTGCGCCGTTGGGGCCTTGCTGGCCCGCGGGCTTGGCGACCAACGCGTCCTCAAGAACCTTTTTCTTGCCCTTGAGCGTCAGAATCTGGATGTCGCCGTTGAGCTCAGCGGCCTCGCGCAGTTTGGGCTCCATGCCGTTGTTGAGGACGGGCGTCGCGTTTTGCGGGCCGCTCACCGCGAAGGGCGTGGGCACTTGCACTTGGGGGGCGGCCAGGCCTGCCGTCGCGTCCGAAGCGCCCGCGGCGGGGGCGGCCGCGGCGCCAGGCGCCGGAGCCGCAGGCGCGCTGCTGGACAAAGCCCAGGCGCTTGCCGCGGAAGACAGGGCCCCGGCCAGCGCGAGTGCTTTCATGATTTTGTTCAGCTTGACCATTTTTATGGCTCCCTTCCTTTTCATCTGTGTGTGAGCGGCTTGACGCCGGCTGTGTCTCTTTGTTGACGCAAGCGGCGCTAAGATAAAAGCACCGCGATTCTTTTTCAAGCCCAAAACCGCCAAGGGCTTGTTTCTGTCCTTTGTTGCCGCCCAACGGCCAAAATCAGCCGCCTTTCATCCTGATTTAACTTCCATGTGGCTTTTTTGGGGCCGGCTTGGCGTTCCCTCAGGCTTTTTGGCGCCGCGTTGAATGCCTTTCCCGCCTCCCTTCTCCAAACGCGGCCAGCAGAAGCTCGCCGCGCCCTTGCTTCTCACTTCCCCCGCAGGCCTTCCCAACCGCCTCGCCCAACAGGCCCGGCAATCCTCACCGGGGCGCAGCCACGCTCGCCGAAGCGGGCGCGAACGGGCCTGTTTGCGGCGCCGAACTGCCCACGGGCGCCACGGGGAGGGCTGTCGCAGACGCGCCGCTCGCAGGAGCCGGCAAAACCATCACCCCAGAGGCCGCGTCAACATTGACCGTCGCCGCGGATTCTTGCGGCTTGAGCCCCGCCGTCGCCGGCCCATCGCCCGTCGACAAATAATAGCTGCCCGCGATCGTCCACGCGGAGTCGCCGGCGGCCGAAGGCGCGCCGAATTGAACAGACTCGATCGTCAGGCCGGGGCGCGCGAGCACTTGTTCGGCGCCGGAAAGCATCCACAAGCCCATGCCGCGCATCGTGAATGAGCCTTGCGAAATGCCCAGGTGAACCGGAGCCAACTCCGTCGTGTTGGGAGCGCCGGGCTTTTGCGCGGCCTGCGGATTCGCCGCGACCGGACGATAGGTGATCGGAGTGTCGGCCAACACTTCGTAGCTCACGCCGATGTTGCGGATCATTTGCAAATCGCTGCCGATGCCGCGGATGAACTGCTCGCGCGTCCCGAGCAAAACGCCCAAGGGCACGGCGGGAGCCGCGGCGGGCGTTGGGACGAGGCCAACCGGCGCCGCCATCGCAGAAGCCGCCACAGGAGCCGAGGCGGGCGCGCTGGCTGAAACGGGGGCTGCCGCCGCAGACGCGCCCAAGGCCGCGCTCGCCGAGCTTGCCGCCGCGGCGTCCGAAGCGGACACCGGCGTCGGCGGATTTTTCGCGTCCGCCTCTTCCTGCGTCTTGAACATCGGAATCACGAACGTGGCTGCGTCTCCGTCCAATTTCGCATCCGGCTGCGCCGTCAGCAGCGAGTCGTTCGTGCCGAAAGCCTCGCGAGCCAAAGTCACCGTGCAATTGGCCGCGTCGCAGGCCATGCCCGTGATCGCCCAATTGCCGTGCTCCAAAGCCACCGACTCCACCGTCGAAATCCAAGCCGACACGCGCGGAGCCGGCGCGCCGTTCGCGAGCGCGTCCACCACTTTGGCCATGGCCGTCTCAATCGCTTTTTTGGTCATTTCGCGCGCTTGCTCAGCCGACTGCGTGGCCGATTGTTGAGCCAGGCGAGCTTGCTCTTCTTGCTGAACCCGAATTTTCTCAATACGGACCTGTTCGGCGTGGTAATTGCTCCACGCCGTGACGCCGCCATACAGAGCCAAAATAGCCAAAACGCCGATGCCGCCGTAAATCACGGGTTTCGGAATCCCGCCCGTCTTGCGCAGGCGACCCGCTTTCAGCGTCGTGCCCTCGACCAACTCCGAAAAGCTCTTGGGCGTGGCGGGCGCGACGTCCGCCACATATTCCTGAAGGTCTGGGTCCGTCGAGAAAATCTCAGGGGACTCCATCAAATCCATCAAGTCGGCGATCTTCGCGGAAATGACGTTGAAATCATCAACCGTGTCGCCCAACGGAGCCGGAACGCCGTCCAAAACGGCGCCCAACCAATACAATCCAGCGCCCTCCCCGTTGTGGATTTTTTCGACGACAATCCAGTTTTTCTTGACGGCGGTGTTGCCGAAGTCCTGCTGCTTCAAAAAGCGCGCATTCGCCTCCGCGAGCAAAGCCGCCGCGGCCGTGGCCGTCGAGGGCCCCGAGCCAAAGCCCAGCGCGGCGAGCTTCTCGCCTTCGTAAACGAGCGAATATTGCAGGTTTGACTTTTTGGCCTGGTCTTTGGCCAAGCGCGTGTCTTTCGAGCGCTGGCCCTTGTCCTTGCTCACCACGTGCCACTGAAGGCCCGCGAGCACTCGTTTTCCGCCCAGATTGATTTCGCTTTGCATGGGATGCTTTTCCGTTGATTCCGCTCTTCGCCCATTCGCGGCGCGAGTGAGCGGTTGTGCTCGCCAGAGCCGGCCCGCGGGCGCCGAGTCGGCCGTGTTTGTTCCTTTTTCTCCGCCCGGCGACCCTGGCGCGTCTTTTTATTCCTTGCCTCTCGGCCTTTCTTTTCTGCTTTTTCCGCAGCTTCGCAAAAGCCGCCGCCGTGTTTCTTCGCGGCGGCCTTCGCGAGCCCAGGCTTTCGCCTTAGTTGTGCATCACATACGGCGTGATCACGATCACCAGCGTCGTGTTCGCCGAGGTCACCGCCTTCGAGCCGCCCAAGCCCCAGAAATCGGAAGAGCCAATGCCCGCGGTGTTGTTCTTCGACTGCGTTTCCTGGAAGCCCGACAGAACCAGCGTCTGGCCCGAACGCATGGTCACGCGTTGCAGGAAGTTTCGCACCGAGCGCGTCGGGATCTGGATGCTCGCGCCGTTCGTGGTGAACGTGTCGATGCTCACCAAGTTCGACAAGTCGAGCGAGAATTGCAGCAGCATCCGATCGCCTTCCAGCAGACGCGGCGTCAAGTTCATCATCACGCCGCTGGTGACCAAGCCCGGGGTCAGCGAGGTTTGCGCCGTGCCCGAGGAGCCCGTGACCGTCGTCGAAACCGACGCCAGATAGGCTTTTTCCGTGATCACGTTCATCGGAACCGTGAAGTTGTTGATCGTGACCAGCGAGGAGGAGGACACCAGCGAGGTGCGGCCAATGCTCGACAGCGCTTGGACCACGGCCGAGGAGCCATTCCACGGGCTCGTGCTGCCGTTGGCGCTTTGCACGACGCCGCCCGAAATAGCGCCCGCTCCGCCAGGAATGGTCGAGGCCGTTCCCGTGTTGGTCGCAGCGCCGTTGGCGAAGGTCGAGAAGCCGAACTTGTATTTGTTCGACAACGACTGCCACGCCAGGTTCCAGTCCACGCCGTAGTTGTCGGCGTCGGAGATTTCCACCGAGTAGACGTCCACGTTGAACATCACTTGCTTGCTCAGCGAACGGTTGAGCTCGTCCAAGTAAGAGCCGATCTGACGCAGCGTTTGCGGCGTGTCGGTGATGGTGATCGTGCCTGCGGACGGCATCAACGCGAGCTTTCCGTGCGCGGTCAGCTGGCCTTGCAGGGCCTTGTCGATTTCAGCCCAAATCGCGCTCGCCACTTCAATCGTGGTGTCTTGTCCTGTGTTTGACTGGCCGCCCACGCCACTCGTGGCGCCACCTGAGCCGCCCGATTGCTGTTGGGTCGACTGGCTGGTCGTTTGAATCGTGGCCTTCGAAGTGATCGAGCCTTGCAGCGCGCTGATCTTGAAGGTGCGCGTCGCGTAGCGGTAGAACACCACGCGCTCGCCGTCCCAGCGCCAGGACAGATCGGTCTTCGCGGCGAGCTCGTCGAGCATGCCAGCGAAAGTGCCCTTGTAAACCAGGTTCTGCACTTGAATGTCATTGGACTCGGCCGATTGCTCGCCGCCGCCGACCGGGCGGGCGCCCGCCGTCGTTTGCGTCGCCGGGCGTTGCGCCGCGGCGCCGCCTGCTTGCTGGCTCAGGATGAAGCCCGTGCCGATCTCATACGCGTCAGGGGCGACCGTGAACAGCACGCCCGTCACGCGGCTTGCGCGAGCGAACACTTCGTTCAAGCTCGTGCGCTGCTGGACGTTCATGCCCATTTCCTTCATGAACACCGGCGGCAATTGCTCTTGCTGGATTTGCGCGTCGCTTTGCAGCGGGAGCGGGCGCTTCTCAACCCAGAACGAATCGCTCTGGCTGAACAACGGGTTGTTTTGGCGCGCTTTGTAGGCGGTTTGGGCTTGTTCGCGAGCCGACGACTGAGCGGTTTTGTAGTCGTCTTTCGCGTTGCGGCTCGCGGTCGAGGCGCAGCCAGTGGCGGCGAAAGCCATCGAGACGGCCACGGCCAGGGTTGTCGCTTTTTTAGCCGAAGCTTTCCAGTTGTTCATGCTCATGTTTTCCTCTAAGTGCCAAGCTTTTGGCCAATGCGAAAATGTTCTGCGCCGTTTTGGCCCTTCTCGGGGCCCGCCCAGGGGGCTGAATGGTTTGGCTTTCGCCATTTATTCGAGCCCCGCTTTTAATGCATCCACGCTCTTGCGTCAATCGAAAATCAGAAAAAAACTCGCTGGCGGTTTCTGTCCGGCTTTTTGAACAGCCGATGCGGCCTTGCGCGCTCTTTTTTTTGCGGTTCCCCGCGGATTCTTCCGTCTTTTGCTGCTTTTGCTGTCCTTGCAAAGCCCCTCCGTGACGGCGAGGGGCTCTTCGCTTTTTGTCCTGCCGCCCGCTAGGCCTCTTTCGAGGCTTGGGGCGCGGCCTCACTCCGCCGAAGCGCGGTGCTCCGGCATAAAGTCTTGATTCGGCTGTTGATCGTAGTCGACCTTCTCGACGCGGATCGTCCGGTTGCCCTTCAGAAGCTTGATGGTGAACGGCTGGTCGGCGTCCTTGTAGGCGATCGCGATCTGATACAGCGGGCCGCCATTGCTGTCGAGGCTGCCCGACAGCGACATCGGAACCGTGATCGGATAATCCGGCATTTGAGCGTCCCACGACACGGCCCACCCGGCTTGCTTGCCCCACGCTTCGATGTTCTGGCGCAAGGTTTTGTCCGTGGTCAGTTGCCACACTTGGGCGACGGGCATCGGCTGGGGCGCGGCAATCGCCACCGGGCGCTCAACCACGCCTTGCGGAGCGGCGGCCACAAGGCCCTTGGGGGCAGGGGCGGAAACCGCGCCGATTTCTTCGCGGACCGTCGCGGCCGGGCGGTTTGCCGGGCCTTGTTGCGAAACGAGCGCGTCATGCGGCGCTTGGCTGCGAGCCGGCTCGATGGTTTCGCGAATCGCGCCGCCTGCCGGCGAAATCACGAGCTCCTTGCTGTCCCAATTGACGGTCGCGGTGAAATTCTGCTCATGCGCGAGGGTGTCGAGCACTTCAACCCACGTTTGGTCCTGCGAGCGCCATGAAACCATCGTGTTCAAATCGATGTCGCCTGACTTGCGGGCTTTCCATCCGCCCGGGACGATTTGCTTCAAAGCCGTGACCAACGGAATTGAGCGCGCGAAGCCTTTGGCGACCTTGGGCGCGTCAGGTGGCGTGCCGACTTCGCGAACGCCGGCGCCGCGCGAGCCGAATGAAGCGTGGCGGATGCCTTCGCTTGCGGCCGGGCCGTCAACCTTCGCCACGACGCCAGTCGGCGCCGAAAGCTTCTCGACCGTTCCCGGCCCTTGTGCTTGGGGCGCAGCCGACGGCTGAGCCGAGCCTTGCACCATGAATTCGGCTTGCGCCGATCCGGCTGCCATCGCCAGTGCAAAAGCTGCCAAAGCCATCGCTGTGTGTTTGCGCATCATTGTCGCTCTCCGCCTTTTAATCCGTTTTGTCGTTTCGCTCGCTCCGCATCATTTGCGGCGCGCAGCATTCCTATAACACGACCGATTCACTGTCAACACCTTGGAGCCCTGCAATCACTTGCTGCGCAAAGCTGACGCCGAACGGTGAACCAATCCCTTTTTCGCTCCTGCCTTTCTCGCGCTCGGAAATTCCAATTCCCTTGCGTTTTGCTGCCCTGCGACTTTTTCCGCCCTGACGAGAGCGCCTCCTGTGAAGCGGGAAGCGCCTGCCGCCGCGGTTCCTCAGGCCAGCCGGACAAGAGCGATCCTCGCCGGGAGCCAAAAGGCGCCTTCACAAAAAACAAAAATCAAGAATAATATTTCTGGCGCCACCAGGGGCGCGCGCGGCGCATTTTCCCCAACAGCAGGACCATCGCTTTTCGGCGCGCGACCGGCAGCGTGTAATTAAAACGCTCAATGATCGCGAAAAAGGCCAGCACGGACGCCGCGATGTAGAACGTGATCCATGACCAGTGCACGATGTAAATCAAAAGCGCGGCGCTAGAGCGGCCATCAAAAATGATGAAGCGCACGCTGCGGCCCGACTCTCTCCACATGAATTTCATTTTCAACCCATCCTGATGTCTTCTCGCCCGCGACGCTTGAACCGCGCCGCTTTTTGTTTTTCCCAATGTGTCGCTTATTTATCCCATTTCCTCGCTGTTCGCGCCCAACGGATCGCGGCCCGATCGGGGCCAAGCGTCAAAGACCAAACTCCACGTCGCGGTCTTGGCCCTTGGAGAGCGCCTGGATTCGGCGAAACTCGCGCTCTGCGATGATGCCGGCCTTGTATTTGCGCGTCGCGTCCATCAAGAAGGTTTGCCCCTCGCGCTTCAAAATCTGGCGCGCGACCACGGTCAATTTATCCACGCCGCCCGCGATCAGATCATCGACGATGCGCTCGTTGAACACCAAGTATTCGCGCAGCGCGACGCGCTTGCCGTCGGTGGAGCGCAAGAGCATTTGCGACACGATGAGCTTGACTGACGAAATGATGTCAATGGCGCGCGCGTGCTTTTCGTTTTCCGGAAATACGTTCACCATGCGTCGAATCGTCTCGGCCACGCCGTTGGCGTGCACCGTCGAATAGGTCAAGTGGCCCGTCATGGAGGCCGTGACGCACTCGCCCACCGTTTCCGCGTCGCGAGCCTCGCCCACCAAGATCACCGTCGGCTTGCGCCGCAGGGCGTTTCGCACGCCGGCCGCGAAGTCGGGCAAGTGCTTGCCGATTTCAGTTTGCGCGATGATGGTCGAAGGCTTGTTGACCTCGTCGTAAACAAACTCAATCGGCGACTCATAGGTCACGATTTTGTGATTCGCGTTCGGGTTTTCGGCCAAATTGCGGATGCCGGCGGCCAAAAGCGTCGATTTTCCAGAGCCGGTGGCCCCTGCGATCAGCACCAAGCCCTGTTGCGGCGCGAAATTCAGCAAAATGTCTTCTTCGATCCCCAAATCCTCAATGCGCGGAGGAATCCCGGGAATGGTCCGAATCGTGATTTGGGCGCCGGTTTGCCCTTCCACGGAAATGGCCGTCACGTTCACGCGAAAGCGCTCGCGCTCGTCGCGGCTGGGGCGCATCTCAAAGGCGAAGTCCAAATCGTGGCCGCCGTTCAATCGCGCGATGCCCGACTCGTTTTTGAACAGCCCGGAAATGATTTCCGACACTTCAACCTGGGTGAGGCGCCGACGCGTGACGTGCAGCAGGCGACCGTAAATGTCCGCGAAAATAGGCAAATTCGTCGTGATGGTGATGTCTGAGGCTTTGTGCTTGACGCAATGCGCCAAAATTCGCTCAACGTCCTTGCCCATGATGAAGGACGGTTCGTCTTCCATCAAGGCGCTTTCGTCATTTTGCACAACTTGAGTCAAATCCATCTCGTTTCCTTTCAACTTTTCGCCTTCTGCCTCGGTTGCGCACGGCGGCGCGCTTTCCGACAAAAAAATCCTAGGCCAATGATTTAAAGGGAAACCCGCCCCCTGACAAGCCAACAACGGCATAAAAAAGAAACAAACGCCCAATGGCGCCGAAATTGCATTTATTTCCGATTTATTCCAAGGTTTTCAACTTCTTTCTCGAGGCGCTCTTTTGCTCGCGCCCATTGCGCCGCCAAGCGCCAGGCGCCGTCGCAACCTTCGTGAAAGCTTTTCTGAAAGGACGGCGCCCGAGCGGCGCTCAGCCGCGTGGGACGGAAAAGGGGAAAAAAGCAAATCGGCGCCCAATTCCACAAGGGAGTTGGGCGCCGATCGGCAAGCCCGGCAAACCGCCCGGGCCGATCGGTCCTTCATGCGCGCATCGCGATCAGGGAGCCGGATCCAGCGTGAGCCACTTCTTCACGTCCGGGTTGAGCGAGGACTGATCCGTGATGCGGCGAATCGAGTCGCCCAGGCGCATTTCCGCGCCGCCGCCGGTCACGCCCAGATTCGTGCGAGCGACGCGCGGACGGCTGATGATGCCTTGGTCGTAGGCGATGCGGAAGTTTTCCATGCCGTCGAAATCGCGAACCAGGCGGGCAAAGCCCGCGTTGAACATTTGGTCCGCTTGCTCATAGCCGCGCGACCAGCCGATGCGCACCCAACGGTCCCACAACGCTTTTTCAGGCTTCGTCTTCGGCAGCAAAGAGGCATTCGGCGTCTGCACTTGCGCGAAGGAGAAGACCAGATACGTGCGCCAGTTCGGGGCGACGGGCGACAAATACGCTTTCGCTTCGATCTTGTACATCCGATCCGAAATGCGCAGCTCGCTGTCCGACGGATACGAGTCCGACGGGCCGCCATCCGTGAGAACGGCCGGCACGAGATACGCGCGGCGTTGCTGCTCATTCGCCGCCGTGCGGTTGAAGAAGGCGGGAGTGCCGGGATTGTCGTCGCGATCGATGTCGAGCATCAGCGCGCGGAAATTGAACAAATTGTCCAATTGGCCCTCGCGGCCTTTGATCGAGCGCGCGTATTCGTCGGTGCGAGCCGCCAGGCCCGCGCGAGCGCCCAATCCTGCCGCGGCTTCTTGGATCGCTTCGGCGCGGATTGGGGGAACGCCCGCTTCCCCGCTCAGTTGGTCAGCCGGCTTGATGTTGTCGCTCATCAGGCTTTCGAGGGCCGGAGGCGGCGTGCCTTCGCCCGCCGTTTGCTTTTGGGCGCCGTTCCATGACGGGTCGTTGGCCAAAATGCCTGACGAATACGTCGCGGGCACGAGCTCTTGGCTTGACGATTCGCCTGTCGAGGGGAGCGCGGAGCCGGAGCTTGCGCCCCAGCCAGCCGCGAAAGCCCCTTGCGCCATCGCGGCGATGGCCAGGGCCATGGCTGCTTTCAACGCTGTCTTCTTCATCCTGATTCTCCTGAGTTCATCGAGGCTTTGGGTTTTGCGCGCGCAAGCGTTGCTTCCCGGACCCATCTGCGGCCACAAGGCCGCTCCAATTTATTTCTGCGCGTTTTCGTTGTTTGCGTTTCCGCGCGCTTTGATTCTCTTTTTGTTTCTCGCGCGGCGTTCGCGCCGCGTCTTGTTCCGCCGTTTTGCGTTTTGGGCGCCGCGCCGCTCGTTGGCTTTGGCGTTCCAAAAGCCCGGCCATCAAAATCCGGGCTCCGCAATGCGCTTAGTCGTGGGCGCGCAGCGTCAGCACTTGCGCGCTGCGATCATAGACCACGTCAGCCTTGCCGTCGAGTTGCTGGCCAACGCTCGCGAGCACTTCTTGGGCGCTGGCGTTCGCGGAGTCCACTTGGGCGAACACGTTCGGCGAGACGCCTTCTGAGCGATACTTCACGCCCATTTGCGAAGCCAGACGGCGAAGCAGTTCGTCAGCCGGGCCATTCCAAGAAATGTGGACGCGCGTTTGCAGCGGATCCGACACCGCGGCGATCGCGCGGGCTTGCGGGGTTTGCGTGAGGGCCGTGGCGTGCGCCGCCGCGGCCGGGTCGCCGCGCTCGAGACGCTCGATCGTTTCCAAGCGCGCGCCAATTTTAGCCGTCGCCTCGGCCAGATGCTCTTGGAGCATCTTGTCCGTTTGCGCTTGTTGCGCGCGCTTGTTGTCTTGGGCCAGTTGGTCAGCCGTGGGGCCCGTGGCGCAGCCGCTCAGGGCCACGAGTGCGGCTGCCATCACCGCCGTTGTCAATTTTGCGCGCATGCTTGTCCTCTTGGATCAATCGATTTGAATAGGTTGCCCAGCCTTCCTGGCTGGCACGGGGCGCAGTTATAGCAAAAAACGACTGCAGATCAAGGCCCTGAGGCCCGGAAACTGGTTTTTTTTCTTCAACGGCCGCCAAACCGACGCCATTGAAGGCCACAGGCTGGCTTTTGGGCTGTCGTTTCGGCGATTTGGCCGCCGTTTTCGCTCGCCGCTGGTCGTCCTTTTTCTGTTTTTGTGAAAGAAACCTGAATTTGGCCCACTCGCGGGCTTAAAAACGCCCTTAAATGAATTTCGCCGCGCGTTCGTCCGGTTTTTTGGACAAATGCGCGACTGAAAGGAAAAGGGCGCCTTTTCGGCGCCGCAATTGCGCGCGGCGTCCTGATTTTCGCCCCCTCAGGCCCAAAGCCAACGGACGGATAATTTTTTTTCGCGAAAGAGCATTTTCCGCAGCCGTGTTTTCATGAGCGGAGGCTGAACGGCTTTTCCGCCCGATGGCGTCGCGCGGCAATCCTTGTCCAGCGGTGGCCGCCGGTCTTTCCCTAGGGGGATGGGCCGCGTGCGGGGTTTGTTTTTCGCCTCTTCTCGCTTACTCTGTAACGGGCGGCGAAAAATTGATATCGATTGACAATCGCGGCCGCTCCCTTAGACTGTCGGACCCCAAGGCATTGGGTCCTGGCGCTTGCGAAAATTGCTTTCTCGCCGCGATCTTGGGCGCAAGGCTTTTTGCGGGTCCCGACATATTAATGCTTGCGCTGCGTTTTTCAAGGAATTTGATTCATGTCTTCTGTTGTTGACTCCTCCCAATCTGGCGCGGCTCCCGCGGCCTTTGTGGCCAAGGTCTCCGTGGAGCCCACCCGCACCCCGCAAACGACCGCGCAGTATCTTCGTCGCGCGGAAAACCTCGCTCGCAAGGCCAAGGGCGACCTCGGGCTCACGCTCACGCAACCCTTGGATCCGCGCCAATTCGCGGCGTGGCTCGCCCAAAAGAAAATTTCGTCGAATTTGGCGCGCCCGAGCTGGCGGCAATACAAAAGCGCGGCCATTTGCTATTTGGAGCATCTGGGGACTGACGAGGCGCTTGAAGCGCGCGATTGGCTCTTTGAGATCGACGTCACGGGTTGCGCGAAAACCAGCGACCGCACGAGCGCGACGAAGCTCAAAAAATTCCCGCTGAAGGATTTTGACAAAATCATCCGCACGCTGACCGAAAAACCGGGCAAATGGGCGAAACCCTTGACCGACTGGCTCGCGAGCTCTGTGTTGACGGGCCTGCGCCCGCAGGAATGGTCGCGCGCGGAAATGAAGGACATCGATGGCGAGCCTGCCTTGGTCGTGATCAACGCGAAGGCCACCAATGGCCGCGCGCACGGCCCGACGCGGACCATTTTGCTGGGCGGCCTGTCCCGCCAGGAAATCGACCTGGTGCGCCGGCACGCCGATCGCTGCCGCATGTGGGACGGGATGGGGCAGTTCCAAGAATTGTATGAGGGCTGCGCGCAGACTCTGAGCACGATGTGCCGGCGCCTTTGGCCTCGGCGAAGCAAGCACGTCACGCTGTATTCGTGCCGTCATCAGTTTTCAGCGAACGCCAAAGCGAGCGGTTTTTCGCGCGAAGAGGTCGCGGCCCTGATGGGGCACGCGGTCGACACGACGGCCACGACGCATTATGGCAAAAAACTCGCTGCGCAAGAAATCTCGCGCGTGCGCCCGTTGCCCTCGGATGTCGAGCGCGTGATTTTGAAAAGCCAGGAGGACATTGGGCGTCGCCCGAGCGAGCCGGCTCCGAAAGAGCACGCGCCGGTCAATCCGCAAAGCCCGTTCGCGGGCCCGCAAGAACGCTTGTTCTGATTGGCGCCGTTTCCGCGCCGTTTTGGGGTTTTTGGCCCTGGGCGGCGCTTTTTTTCGTCGGCGCGTTTGGCGGCGCGCGTTTCACGCGGTTTTCGCAAGCGCGAGGACGGCCCGCGGGACGAGCGTTTCAGAAGGCGCGCTTTCTCCGCCGTTTGGCCGTTCGCGCTTGCGCGCGTTGACTCAAGAGGCGGCGTGGTCTAACTTGGCCCGGCTGCCGGGACGCGAAATCGCGCCGTTTCGAAGGCTGTTCAATCGTGTCTAAATTCACCGAAAAAAAAGGAGAGCCATGGCTCACGACCGCGCCGATAAATGGATTGAAAATGGCTGGGAGAGCGTCAAGAAGCACAAAGGGCGATTGTTTTTCGGCTTGGCTTTGACGTTGGGATTTTTCCTTATTTATCAATTGGGGCAGGTCTCCGGCCAAAACGCGGCTCAGGACGAAGCGAGTCCGCTTTCGGGCGAAAAGACTTTGGGCCAGGTGCATGAACTGGTCGCTTCGGGGCAAATGAGCGGGCGGCTGTCGATCGCCGACGGCGCCCGTTTTCGCGATCAATTCGGCAATTGGTGGCTGATTCCGGATTTTGAGCGCAAGGCCAGCGAATCGGAAATGGACTTTTTGCGATCGCATCACGTTCGCGTCGACGGCGACGCTCGCTTGGAATTGGTGAGCCGCTCGGCTTCGGGCTCGCAAGCGGCGGTCACGGCGTTCATCGACGCGGCGGGCAAAATCGTCATCGGCATTTTCTACGCGATGATGGGGGTGGTGCTGTTTCGTCAATTCAAGGGCCAGGGGGGCATGTTTGGCCGCAAGTTCAAGCGCCAGGACAGCAAGGAGGGCGAAACCAAAGTCACCTTCGCTGACGTGGCGGGCGCGCAAGGCCCCAAACTCGAAGTCGAGGAAGTCGTGCAATACCTGCGCGATCCGGGCCGCTTCAAACGCGCTGGCGCTCGCTCGCCGCGCGGCGTTCTGCTGTATGGGCCTCCGGGCAACGGCAAAACCCTGATCGCCAAGGCCGTCGCCGGTGAAGCCAAAGCTCATTTTTTGGAGCAAAACGCAAGCAGCTTCATGAAAATGTTCGTGGGCATGGGCGCGAGCGCGGTGCGCGATTTGTTCAAGGAAGCCCGCAAAAACCGCCCCTGCGTCGTGTTCATTGACGAAATAGACTCCATCGGCGGCTCCCGCTCCGGCGGATCGGGCGCGGCGCACGACGAGCGCGTGCAGACCATCAACGCCTTGCTCGCCGAAATGGACGGCTTTGACAACAACGACGGCATCATCGTGATCGCCGCGACCAATCGCTTGGAGCACCTGGACGAAGCCCTCGTGCGCCCGGGTCGCTTTGACCGCAAGGTCTTTGTGCCGCTTCCAGGCAAGGGCGATCGCTTGTCGATCCTGCAAACGCACGCCAAGAAAATCCCGAACCTCGTGGCCGACCTGTCCCGGTGGGCGGAGCGCTCACAGGGCTTTTCCGGCGCCGATTTGGCGAACTTGGTCAACGAGGCCGCGGTCGAGGCCGCGCGCGCCGACAAAACCGAAGTGGGCGACGACGAATTTTCTCGCGCTCGCGATCGGATATTGATGGGCCCTCGCAACCATGGGCACATCCTGAGCGACAAAGAGCGAAGAATCATCGCCTATCACGAGACGGGGCATGCCGTTTTGCGCGCGTTGACCAAATCCGGCAATCTGGAAAAAGTTTCGATTTTGCCGCGTGGATTGGCTCTTGGGGTCACGCTCTCCAACTTTGACGAAGAGAAGCTCCTGCTCACGCGCGACGAAATTGAAAAAGAGCTGCTGATTCTCATGGGCGGCCGCGCCGCGGAAGAAGTGTTCTGCGGGCAAATCACCTCCGGCGCGAGCAACGACATGGAGCGCGCGAGCCAAATCAGCCGCAACGCCATCTTGCGTTATGGCTTTGACGCCTTCGGCCCGTATGTCCCGGAACATCCGGACATGACGCGACAAGTCGAGGAGGCCGCCGCCAAGTGGGTGCAAAACGCTTATGCCGAAGCCATCAAGGCGCTGTCCAACCGCAAAGCGGCGGTGGAGCTCATCGTGATCGAGCTTTTGAAGGACGACGAAATCGAAGGCGAGCGCGTGCTCAGCATCTTGAGGGCGGAGACGCCAGCGGACGTCAAACCGCCCATTTTGCCCACGCCCCCCGCCATTGCTGAGGGGCCTATGGGCGCGGCGAACTTCGCCGCGCAGGACGGATCGCCTCCGCCCGCGGCGGAATGATCCGGTAGTGAAACTAAAAATCCCGCCGAAAGCGGGATTTTTTCAAACGTGCGTGAGCGCTTGAAGCGCCACAATGGCTCCCGCCAGCAATGCCACGATGACGCCCACAGCGCCCGCGGTGTCGGTCCATCGCCAACGAAAAAACTCATTTTCTGACAACTTTGGGCCTGGCTCCACATTTTGCCTGTTGACGCCGCTTGCGCTTGGATCATCTTTTTTTTCTGGAAACATTTGATTCTAGACTCTGACCGGTGGACGCTCGATTCTACACGAACGGGCTTGATTTGCAAAACTCGAAATTGGCAGGTCGTGAGAGAATCGAACTCCCATGGCTGGTTTTGGAGACCAGAGCCTAAACCACTCGGCCAACGACCTGTTGACGGCGCAAAAACTTTTTCCACACATACACACAACGAAATTGGCAGGTCGTGAGAGAATCGAACTCCCATGGCTGGTTTTGGAGACCAGAGCCTATGCCACTCGGCCAACGACCTGTTGACGGCGCAAAAACTTTCCCCCCACATACACACAACGAAATTGGCAGGTCGTGAGAGAATCGAACTCCCATGGCTGGTTTTGGAGACCAGAGCCTATGCCACTCGGCCAACGACCTGTTGACGGCGCAAAAACTTTTTCCACACATACACACAACGGAATTGGCAGGTCGTGAGAGAATCGAACTCCCATGGCTGGTTTTGGAGACCAGAGCCTAAACCACTCGGCCAACGACCTGTTGAAAACTCTTTGCGGCATACATGCTGCTAAACTGGCGGGCCGTGAGAGACTCGAACTCCCGTTGCTGGACTTGGAAACCAGTGCCATGCCCCTTGGCGAACGACCCATTTGAAAGCATCGGTCTTTTCGATTCGCCTGCGGCTCCAAAAAACGCAGACAAAACAAAAGCCCCTTGCGGGGCTTCTCGTTGAGGCGATGGCCATGGCTTCAAAGCCATCAATAACCGTCGTCTTCCTCTTGGCGAGCTCCCGCGACACGCGACAAAGCGCGCCAACGCCAAAGCGTCGGAGCTGCATCGGTCATCGTGGCGAGGTTGCGGTTCATCAAAAGGCTCCAAAAAATGCACTGCGGCAATCGTTGCGGTCAGTGAAGAACATTATTGCCCAGTTTTTTTTGGGTGTCAACTGTTTTTGCGCGCGTTTTTTGTGGACGGAACCAAATGGCGCCCGGCGCGGGGCAATCGCGGCTGGGCGGCGCAATGGGCAAAGCGAACAACAAACCCGGGGCGTGTCAGGCGAGCCAGCAGACAAGGCTCACGCACGCGGCGACGCAGGCTGTGCCCAGCATCACCATTGCGATGGCGATTCGGCGAGCCATTTTTCGGCGCCGATGCACGAAGCCCTTTTTAGGGTAATTGGAGTTCGCCGCCGTCTCAGGCTCGGGGTCGGCGGGTTCCTTCATGGGAGTTGAAGCGGTTGTCGCAGGGGGTGAAAACATAGCGGTCAAATCAAAAAGATGAAAAAAGGTTGAAAAACGGGTTGAACAAAAACCAGCGGGAATAAGAAAGGGCGCCGTTTTGGGCGCCCCTTTCTTTGGGTCCGCCCGGATCAGAAGCCGCTTTCGCTGAGCTGGTCGGGGACGGGCATGATCGGTTTCGACGTCGAAACCGGTTTAGGCGACGAAGGACTCGAAGCGTTCTGGCCATTGAACCAATCGGGTTCGGCCATGGGCTTTTGGTCAAAAGGCGACAACAACGCGCGCATTTCCATCTTCAAGCCTGTGTGGCGAATCTGCTTGGCTTGGCGGCGGACGGCGTTGAAGACGACTTGCTTTTCGCCCACAAGCCAGACATGCGCCTTCCCGCGCGTGACGGCGGTGTAGAGCAAGTTCGCGCTCATCATGAACGAGTGCGAGCGGCTCATGGGAACGATGATGATCGGATACTCCGAGCCTTGCGACTTGTGGATCGTGCAAGCATAGGCCAATTGGATGTCGCGTTGTCCAGACTGGGTGATTTTCACTTCGCGGCCGTCGAACTCAATATACATCGAGTTGTCGGACTCCACGCGCTTGACCAGGCCCACGTCGCCGTTGTAGAGCTCCAACTCGTAGTTGTTTTTCAGCTGCATGACTCGGTCGCCGCGGCAGAATTTGGCGATTCGCTCGCCCTCCGGCGGAGCCAGCTCGGCGACGGTCGCCGTTTCGTTCAGGAACGGACGCAGACAAGCGTTCAACTCCAACGTGCCCACTTCGGTGTTCTTTTGCGGCGTGAGCGCTTGAATGCTGCCCACCGGGGCGCCGGATGCGATAAGGGACTGCGTGAGCTGGATAATGGCCGCTTGGATTTGGTCGTTGCCCTTCGCCTCGATGAACGCGAAGTCAAAGCCTTCCTCCGGCTCGCACAAATCCGGCATTTGTCCATGGATGATCTTGTGCGCGTTCACGATGATCTTGCTGCCCGCGGCTTGGCGGTGAATTTGGCCCAGGCGCGACACCGGCACCACGCCCGAGTCGATGAAGTCAGCCAAGACATTCCCCGCCCCCACGGACGGCAGCTGATCGACGTCGCCCACGAAAATCAGGTTGGCTCCGTCCGGGATCGCTTTGAGGAAAGCGGTCGCGAGCCAAATGTCGATCATGGACGCCTCGTCCACGATGAAGACGTCGCCCTTCAACTTGTTCTCTTCGTTTTGCTTGAAGCCGCCTTCGCCAAAGCCCAGCAAGCGGTGAATCGTCGAGCTCGTGCGCCCGGTGGCCTCTTCCATGCGTTTCGCCGCGCGACCCGTGGGCGCGCACAAAACAACCTTGGCCCCCAGCGACTCGGCGGTGCCGATCACGCTCTTGATGGTGTGCGTTTTCCCCGTTCCCGGGCCGCCCGTGATGATCGAGACCTTGGAGGCGAAGCTGTTGCGCAGCGCCGCGCGCTGCGTCTTGTCCAGGCCCTCGCCCATTTTCGCCGCGGCGAGGAGCATTTCGCCCGTGCCGCCCGCGATTGCGCTCACCGCGGCCTGCAAGCGGCCGATTTCCTGCGCCACGCGTTTTTCCACCGTCAGCAAGCCTTTGCTCGACACGCAGCGACGCGGAGCCTCGATCAAGCGCTCGACGCCATTTTCGCGAGACAGTATCTTGACCGGCAAGATGCGGACCATCAAAGCGCCGGCGGCGATCGCGGCTTCCGTTTGAACTTCGACCGCCTTGGTGTCCGGCAGCTCCAGCAAGTCGGTTGCCCGGCTGTTTAGCTCTTCGACCGGCAACGTGGTGTGCCCTTCGTTTTTCGCTGCCTCTTCGATGGCGAAACGCAGCGCGGTTTGGATCCGGAACGGGGCCACTTGCGAGACGCCCAGGCTCTTGGCCACGCGGTCGGCGGTCTTGAAGCCCACCATCGGCACCTTGGTCAACGCATACGGATTCTGCTCGATCGCGCGCACTGCGTTGTCGCCGAACTCCGCGTAAATGCGCAACGCCGCGGCGTCGCCGATCCCGTGCATTTGCATGAACGCCATGATTTCGTAAACGCCCCGATACGACTTCCAGGACTCAATGGCTTGCTCCAGGCGCTTTTGCCCAAAGCCCGGGATTTCCAGCAGCCGCTCCGGCGCGTCGTCCATGATTTTGAGCGTTTGCGCGCCGAATTTGTCCACCACCTTGCGCGCGAAGCTCTCGCCCAAGCCATGGATCTTTCCGGACGCCAAGAACGCCTCGATGGCCTCCGGCGAGCTCGGGAGCTTTTCGTTGACGAATTGAGCCTTGAATTGCGGCCCAAACCGCGCGTCCTCGATCCAACCGCCATAGCACTCGACCAACTGCCCAATCCGATCGCGCTCCAAAAACGTCTTGGACTCGCCAACCACCGTGTAAAAGCGCCCCAAAAATGGCCGGCTGCCATTCATGCGCGGCGGCATCTCGCCCTTGGGCAGCAACCCCTTCATCACGAAGAACCCCGTCTCAGCGTTCGCGAAATCCACCTTGGCCACTTCGCAGACGAACACATCCAGGCGCGCCGGCGCTTCCGCCGTGATTTCCTTTGCCTTCTTTTCGTCCTGCATCACCGTGCGCGCGGTTGTCGCCCGCGCCATTTGGTCATTGAATGCCATTGTGAAGATTCCTCGAATTCGCTTGAAGTTCAGTGTGCGTTGCAAACGTCCGCGGCGCGTTTATGGCGCGGGGGGACTGCGGCAGAGATTTAATCGATTTAGAAAACATAAGAGTCTATCGGCCCCGCGTCTTGGACCAGGCCGCATTCACGCCGTCAAGAAGCCAGGAGCCAATGAAACGGACGCTCAAAGCCCATTCCATCGGCGATCATACCTTATTTTTCCGCGGCGAGGGACAGATTTAAACAAAAAAAGAATGAAAAATCAATTTTATGCCCCTTCGGCTCTCCCCTTTCCGGCAAAAGGCGCCGAAAACCGCTTTTTGATTGAACGGCCAAGCTCGCAGCCTGGCGTGTCCGTTGTCCGGACAACCCAAGCCAAACGAGGGCGCGGCCAGGGCCCCGCCTGGAGCGAAGTATTTCAAAGACTCCTTCGCGAAGGCCGACTGTCTTTCGGCGGCTTCGCCTTATGGTCCCGCTGGTCGATTTTTTATTGACGCGATGCACAAAAACCATTTATACCATCCCTGTGCCATCCCATTGGATGTCAAAGAGAGGGTTGTTGTGGACACAAAATCAGAAATCACGCGCCCTCGCGGCGGAGAAACCGAAAAAATCACCATCAATCTAGGACCCGTTGATTTGGGGCAAATCGACCTGATGGTGGAAGAGGGTTTTTATTCCAACCGCACGGACTTCATTCGCTCGGCCATCCGAGCCCAGTTGTCCACGCACGCGCAAGTGGTGCGCGAAACCACCACGCGACGAGCGCTGACGATGGGCTTGCGGCATTTTTCCCGGCAAGAGTTGCAGTCCGCGGTCGCGGCGGGCGAGAAACTGGCGATTCAGGTTCTTGGCTTGGCCAGCATCGCGCAAGACGTCCCCGCCGATCTCGCGCGCGAGGCGATCGCCTCGATCGTGGTGCTGGGCTCCTTTCAAGCCTCAGCATCCGTGAAGGCCGCCTTGGCGGATCGCATGGGTTGACCCCCTCGCGCTTGCCGCCGTTCGCCGGTCCGCTCCCTTTCTCGCAACCGCTTTCGCTATTTGCCCCACCGTCGCGGCGCGTCGCCGCAGCCCCTCACTCGGCCAATCGCCGAACAGGAAAATCCATGAAAATCGACCCCTCCATGATGGCCTCCATGCAAGCGGCCTTGAACGTTCTTCAAACGGACGGCCCGCAAGCGGCGGCCGCGGCGCTCCGGCGCGGGTGGGTCCCCGCGCCCCGAGCCCTCTCGTCAGCGAACTCGTTGTTGAAGGCTTGGGGCCCAGGATCCAGCCTTCCCGCGGCGGCTCGCGGCCTCGATGGTTTCAGTCCTTTTTCGACGCCGTCCGTCTTTCCCAACTCGCCGAGCGACGCCCCAGGCGGCGTTGGGTGGCAAGGCCTTCCGGGCCGATTTGAGAGCCGACTGTTTTCAAGCGAGGCGGGACAGCGAGCCTACAAGGTTTACATCCCCGCCGCGCAGCCGTCGAAGCCCATGCCTTTGCTCGTCATGCTGCATGGCTGCGCGCAAGACGCGGACGACTTTGCGGCCGGCACGCAAATGAACGCCCTCGCCGAAACAACGCCGTGCGTGATTGTGTATCCCATTCAGCCGCAGAGCGCGAATCACTCGAAATGCTGGAATTGGTTCAAGCCGTCGGACCAAACCCGAGGAGCGGGCGAGCCGGCTTTGATCGCGGGGATCACGCGAGCGGCCATGGCTGAATTCGGAGCCGACCCAGCCCGCGTCTATGTCGCCGGCCTCTCCGCGGGAGGCGCCATGGCCGCGATACTGATCCAGGCGTATCCCGACCTGTATGCGGCGGCGGGCGTCCATTCGGGCCTGCCCGCCGGCTCGGCCCGAGATTTGCCATCAGCCCTCGCGGCCATGCGGGGGGGTTTGCGCGCGAAATCAGCCGCCCCGCATGCGCCTGCGCGCCCCGTCATCGTGTTTCACGGAGACGCAGACCAAACGGTGCACCCGTCGAACGCCGCCGATATTTTGCGCGATTTCGGCGCAGCCGCGCAACGCAGCGAGGAGGGCGCGGCGACCGTCGAACAGAGTTCGCGATCCAGCCTCGTTGAGCGTTTCGTCGCGGCCAATGGAGTCGAAGCCGAAAGATGGACCATCCGCGGCGCGCCGCACGCCTGGTCCGGCGGCAGCCCGCGCGGCTCCTACACCGATCCTCGCGGCCCGGATGCGTCAGCGCTCATGATGCGTTTTTTCCTCGCGCATCCCTTGCCCGCTGAACATGCCCCACGGCCCGAGAGCTAGCCGCTCAGGCCTGGGTGGGCTTGCGCGACAAAACGGCGCCTTTCAGCGCCGTTTTTATTCGTTTTCAGCTCACGGCCTTCGCTTGGAGGGCAACGCGGCTTTCGTGGGCCTTTTTCGCGCATCGCCTTGGCCCAACGCCACATGAATGTTCGCAAAAATGCCCCGACAAAAAAAGCCGCCTTGCGAAAGACGGCTTTTTTGCTTTTTGCGCCCCCGGTCAAACTTTGAGGCGGCCTCGGCGGCGCATGATCTCCGCGTGGTTGAGCAACTCCTCGACGAGGGTGTCGATCACATTCTCGCCGTCGCCCTGCACGGCGAACCCTGACTGGCGCAACGCGTTTTTGCGCTTGTTGATTTCTTCGTCCGCAGAGCCATTCGGGAACTTTTCGCCCAACACGCGGCGAGCGGCTTTCGGGCCCAGCTTGGTGTACAACTTGTTGCGCAGCGCCACGTCCGCCACCGTGGTCGAGAAGGCCCAGAGCTCGATCGGACCCAGAGTCGAGGTCAAAAGCATCGTGTAAATGCCTTTTTTCGTGATGAACTTGGCCAAGAACGTTCCGCCGCCCGCTTGCGGGCCACGCACTGAATTCATCAAAGCGCTTCGCTCGACGGGATCTTTGAAGCCGAACACCTCGCCCACGCCGTCGACCACTTGCTTGCTGCCGCCGTCCATGACGAAAATCGTCGTCGCGAACTCGATCATGACCGAATCGAAGTCCTCCAGGGCTTGGCTGGCGAGCGTCACGTCCACGCCCCACTTCCGCCCTTCCCGCATGTCCACCAGCACTTGCAGGCGCACGGTTTTCGCTTTTGCGGTGCGGTGGAACTCGTCGTAGCAAATGCGCTTCAAGTCTTCGCGGATGTTCTCGATGCGCGTGCGATGGTGATCGCGGTAGGCTTGCGCCGGCACATGCGCCGGGCACTCGATCTTGGCCTCCACCGAATATGGCATGTCGGAAAGCGCCTCAAGCGTGATGTAGAAGTCGCGCGCGAGCACATACCGCGCCAACATGTACATCACGGCCGTTTGCCGATCGGCCACGGGGCCGCCTGTTTTGGCCACTTCGTCCAGGTCGAGCGACACCACGCGCGAGTCGCCGATGTCGAACGCCGTCGGGCGCGCCAGGATCGGGTAAGCCACGAGGGACTCGGCGATCATGCGGGTGAAGGCGGCGACGATGTTTTCGCCCGTGGAGATCGCCAAGTCCTTCACTTGCGAGCGAATCTTCTCATCCTGCGCGCAGAGCGAAGCCTCGGCCAGCAGGGGCACTGCGTGCCGCTGGGCGAGCGTGGCCTCGTGCATGCGCCCCTTCAAGAACAAATAGTCGACGACTTCCCACCAGGTGGTGCGGGTGTCGATCGGCATCAAGGTTTGCGTCATGGCCTTGTCGACGACGGGGTCGACGCCGCGCGCATAGGCGTGCGGCATTTCAGAGTCGCTGCAACGGCGATACATTTCGTTGACGACCTGCGCCACCAAGCCGGTCATGCCGGTGAAGGGCTCTTCCGAGTTGATGTCGGTCACCAGCAAGCCCACCATGTTGATCAGGAACTGTTGCTCCAAGGCGGTCGGGAAGCGGCATCCGAGCTGCGTGTCGAAGGGGTTGACGGCGAATTCGCGCGTCATTCGCATCCGGTGATACTCGGCGTAGTGTTTTTGGCTGTCCGGCAGGGCCTCCTTCAAAAGCGAGATCAAGCCCGCGGACGAGGGCCCGATGTCGATGATGGCGATGCGCGGCAGTCGCTTGATGGCGGGCGCCAAGCACAAGGCCAGGTTCGTCATGTTCATCAGAACCGATTTGCCCGAGCCCGGGCGGGCGAAAATGAGCGTGATCCACGTTGTTTGCTTGGACGAGCCCGGCTGATACGGCAACAGCTTGCCTTGCGGCGAGCGGAAGGTCACCGCCCCGTCTTGCCACGGCGAAGTCGGTTGCGCCAGAGGCATCATTTTCAGGACGTCATACAGCGGGGCCGCGGCCGGCGTCCCGATGTGGTTGTAGGAGAAGCCCACCGCGGTCGAGGCGAATCCGGCGACCGGGTCTCCGGTCATTTCGGAGACGTCGCATTCGCCCCAGTTTTGGATGGCGGTCGCCAAGTCAGCCGAGCGACGGCCCAACTCTTCTTCGTGGCCCTTGTTGGCCCAGGTGCAAAAAGCGCCTCTGAACTTCACCACCGCTTTGCTTTGGCTATACTCTTGCAGCTCATCGAGCGCCCGGCTCACCAGTTTGTTTTGGCCATTGGTGAATCCCAGCAGCTGGGCCATGAGCTTTTTCATGCTCATGCCTGACATGCCTGCGCCTTCGATCAAAAAGCTGGCGCGCCAGGGCAGGTTGCTGTTCATCAAACGCACGAAAATGTCGCCAAATGGCTTCGGGCGGCGCGGGAACAAGTCGACGTAAATCGGCGCGTAAATTCGCGAACCGACTTGCACGACGTTGTCGGCGACGATTTTCGCGTCGCGCGGGCAAACTTGCCAGCTGAGCTTGGGCCACACCACGTCCCACTCTTCGGCTTGGAGAAATCCGCGGCGCAGCTCGGGCAGGGCTTTGTCGCCCGGCAGGCAGGCCTTCCAATTGTGGTCCGTGAATTGCGGGTCCACGCTCATGCGCGTCTCTTTGACTGCGTCATGAGAGGAGAGAAGCTCCGCGACCACTCCGCAGGCCTTCAAGTCGTCCAGGGTGGACGTGACGAACGCGCGGTGGCGGTCGGCGATTATCATGTTGCCTTTGTTGGGGTTTTGCGAGCGAGCGAAATTGGAGACGACGTCTTTGTTCGCGGTTTTCGTGCGTTTGGCGCTGATTTTCTTTTCGGTCTTGGTCAAGCCGCCCGGTCGCGTCCACAGGCCAATGTGGCAGCTTTCGTAGCAGGACCAGCCGGAGAGATTCGAGACCTTCTCCTCCAACATGTCTTTGAGGTCCAAGCCAAGCCGCGCCATGGTTTCGTAGGCGGGGGCGTTCAGTCGGCGAATTTCGTTTTGCGTCCGATCCGGATCGTAGGTGAAAAACACTTGGACCATGTGCGTTTTGTTCTTCATGGAGTTCGAGAGGGCGGACTCCATGGGGTCGACGATGCTATCCAAAAAATTGTCATTGCCGATGATGCTGGTCACTCCGTCAAGGCGCAAAAGGCTCATCAAGGAGCCGTCTCGCGACACCAGCGTGTGCTCGTCTTGTGCCGTTTCGAGGTCGCAATAGTCCGACAGGTTTTGTTTTGTCGCCTGGCCCATCCAAATGAAAGCGTTGTCCAGCCCTTCGATCAGCGACGCAAACATGCTCATATCCCTCTCCTTTCCTTGATCTTTGACGCTCTTTGGGTTGAAGCCGGCCCATTCGCGCCGCCCTCATTGATTGCCGTGGTTTCTGGCTTTTTGCTCGGGCTTTTGCTTTGATTTTTCGAGCGGCCGAAGCAAGCGCTAACCTAGCGAGCGGCGGCCAACTGCGCAAGCGGCCTTGCGCTCTTTCCGCCTGACGGATTGAAGGCGCCTCTTTTTTCGTCCGTTTTTTCGGCAAAGCGGCCGCCGGGCCGCCTTCTGGTTCTTATTCGCCGCCGGGAAAAATCAAAAAAACGACCGTTGAGAGTCGTTTTTTTTGTTTTTTTCACTGGGCGAGCCGTTGATTCCCGCGAATGCTCCGCCAAGCCAATTTTGAGCCCTCGGGGATTTTGCCTTTGTCCTTTTTGCTTCGCGCCGCGGTCACTCGCCTTCGATTCCCTTGGCCAGCTCAATCGATTTGCGCACCTGGCCCGCGAAGGCCGCGTTCCATTCCTTGGTGTCGGCGGCGGTGCTCATCAAGGGCGTTTCGCGCGGCTTGGCCAATTCTTCCGCGCTGGCGCGGAACAATTTGATGTCGATGGGCGCGGGATCCGTGAAAAACAAGCGGTCGATCGCCATCACGCCATCCCGGCCCAGTTGCAGCTTCAAGGCCCAATTCCAACGCGCGGCGTGCGTCGCGGCCCGAGCCGCCTCCTCGGCTGCTTGCGCCAAGCGCAAAGCGCCTCCGGCTTGCGACCACAACGCGTCGTTGGCGGTCGTGGCGCGGACGGGGGCCTGCGGATTGTTTTGTTCGTCAGCCATTTGTCACTCCTCTTGTTCGCGGAAGCCATCCAGGCGGCTTTCCAGGTGCTGCCGGTCTTTGTCGCCCAACGTCTGCTCGAGGCTTTTGCTCTTCGCGCCCTTGATGCGCAGGGATTCGAAGAGGCCGGTTGGCGCCAAAAGCCCCGCTCCCTGCAAAGCCTCGCCCAGTTCCCCCACAGACGTCGCGCGCGAGGGGTAAGCCAACGCCACCGACCCCATTCCATAAGAAATGGGCTCAAAGCCACGCGATTGCATCTCCAATGCCGAGCAAAAGCACAAAAAACGATCCGCGGCGCGCAGAAAGGCGGCGCGCGGGCTCACCAGGGCCGCGGATCGCGCGGCCGGATGGCGCGCTCGCCCCGCCAAAGCCATCCAGTGCGACTCCGCCAAAAGCCCAAGGGAAATCGACTGCTCAGAGAGCGGGCCCATGTCCAGGATGCCTGGGCTTTTGGGCATGAGCTCCGCGCCTTCGGCCATGAAAACCGCCAAGGGCTCGATGCGCGCGTGCTGCGCCCAATAAAACAACTCGTTGCTGCACATCCAGTCGCGATCGCGCTTTCTTGCTCCGTTCGCCAAAGGGTCCGAGAAGCTCAGAAGCTTGGCCACCTGCCGGCTTTGCTCGGTCTCAAAGGCGTCTCCCACGCGCACTTTCGCCAAAAACGGGCGATTTTTGGAGAACAGCCAGTCCAGGCGAGCGCCCTCGACCGGCATGGAGCGCGCGTCCAAAAACTCCCACTTCCCGGTCGGAATCGGCGTTTTCAGAATCGCGTTGGCGTGCGCCAGGCGCGGCCGCCGGAAAACCATCCCGCGCTTGGATTCTTGCCCGGGGAGCTTCAAGGACACCACTTCCTGCCAGCTGCGGCGCAAAGCCTCGTCGACTTCCATGGAAATGGGCTGGTCGTTGATGGCCAGCGCGCGCGCGATTTGCTCTTTGAGGTCGGGCTCCTTGAATTCAAGGATGCCGTAGTGGACGCGCGCAAACTTGCTCACGCGCGAGTAAATTTCGCTCAGTCGCTCGCAAACGCCCGCGGCGGTCAGATCCGTGGTCAAGAGGCCCGTCTCTTGCATCAGCTGGCTCAGGGCCACGCGCAGATAGCCCGAATGGCGCAAAGACTTGTTGCTCACTGCGCTGCTGAGCCAAAATTGCTTTTTGTCCAGATTGGTGAGCCAACGGACATCGCCGTCCAATTGCTTGGGGTCGGCGAAACGCTCGGCTTTTTGGCCCTCGATTGAAAACCAGCCTTTGCCGTAGCGTGGCTCGAGGTGCCCAGAGCCGTCGTCTTCGCGGTCAAAGAAGACGCATCCGAACCCGGCCTCAGGCCGAGACTCGAACAAATCGCTCATTTTTTGCCCTTCCATGACTTTCCTTTATGCGTTCGCCGCGGAGCGAATCGCCCCTGGGCCATGCGGCCCATTTCGGCCTTGATCGTGTCGCTGGCGGCGCTTTTTCGGCGCGCCCTTCATTGTCCTCATGCGCCTTCCGCCTTTGGGCGCGGGCTCACTCCTGCGAGAAAAGGTCCGGGTCGGCGATGAGCTTGGACCAGGTCGCGGGCGGCAAGTCTCGGAAGGTCGTCTGCGCCCAGTAGGCGATTTGCGCGCCGAACCGACTGGGTTGAGGCAGCAAGCGGATATTTTTGAGGAATTTGTCGCGCTTGGAATAATCGTCTTTCAAGGACAAAAACACCTGGCCCATGAACGCCGGGTCCGACGCGTCCTCGGAAAAGTGTCGCTCCAGAAATTGCGCGCGCGATTCGAGCGCGGTCTCCAGGGCCTTGGCGCTTGCGGCCATGGGCGAGGACTCGTCCAGCGACGCCACGAAAATCGCGCGCGCCAGGTGATGCAGTTGCTCTTGGCTCACCTCGGGCAACCAGATCAAGATGCCTCCGTTGGCCGCGCCCGCGGCTCCCAAATGGAAGCACTGGTGGCAGAACGGGCAGACCGTGGCCCACCGCTTCGCGTTCGAGGGCGACGGATCCGAGTGGTCGTCGTCCAAGGGGTGGACTTCCTGCCAGCGCGCGCTGGTGAACCCGCAATAATAACAAGCGCCCTTGTCGCGCTCCAAAACGAGCTGGCGCAGAGCTTCGCACGCCTTGTCCTTCTCGCCGCCGTGTTCGGCCGGCAAAACCCAGCTGGATCGGCTGGCGCTCAAAATCAACGGATGCTTTTCACTCACGGTCTTTCCTCTAGTTTGGCGCCCAGGCTCGCAAATGCCCAAACGCCGCTTGAATCCACGCGGGCGACATTGAACCGCAACGGCGACTCAAAATCAAGGCGCGCCTTGACAAATTGTCCTTTTGAAGGAAAAAGCCGCCCGAAGGCTCGCGCCTGGGCGACTCTCGCGGGCGACGGCTGGGTCGCCCTTCTTGCGTCAGCTGTGATCGACCAGGGTTCCAGCCGAGCCGTCGCCGCCAAAAAGCGAAGCCGTCGTCACGTGAATGAAGCCGGGCAGGCCCAAAAGAATCGTGCCCACGATCAAAAGCGCGATCGGGCGCGAAAGCTTCGTGCGCCCGCCATCTTCGGCTTGGTCGCGGAAGGCCATCAGCGCTTTGATGGAGAACACCGCGCCCGTCAAATAGGCCGCCCCCGAAAGCACGTCTTTGACGCCTGCGAGCCCATTCAGCACATTAGTGGCCACATCGCCCACGGTTTGCGCCTCCGCGCCCGCGCTCATGGCCGCCAGGGCCAGGCCCGCGAAGCCCAAGGCCATCCATTTCTTTTGCGTCGCTTGTTTCATGCCCGTCTCCATTCTGTTTGCTTCTCGCGCCGATTGGCGCCGGCTTTCGCCTGATTTCGCTGATTGTCCTTTCTCTCTCCGCCGCCGGCTTCTCGCAGGCCGACGGGCGTCGCTCACATCGTGCCCAAAATCTGTTGGATGGCGGTGACGCCGAACGTCGCGGCCAACACATTCACGGTCCAACTGATGTTCATGGCGGCGGCGCCTCCGAAAAGGTGCGTCAAAGCCCGGCCCAACGCGCCGTCTTTGTTCTCTCCGTGCGCCTTGAGCAGCCACACGCCGCGAATGAAGGCGATCAAGCCCACCAACTGCACAAAGTTCAAGACCGCCCCGATCACGGCCGCGGATCCGCCGCCGCCGCTCGCCAACCCGCTCGCCAGGGGCGAAGTGGAGCTGCCCAGGCCGCCCGTGGCGCCCATCGTGCCCCCAATCGTCGACATCATCATGCTCAGCGACCACAGGCCGACCGCGGCCAAATACATGAACATCGGCTTTTTGGGCTCTTCGCGCCCTTGCTCCACTTGCGCGAGCTTCACGGCCGCGGCGATGAAAAAGGCGATTCCGCCCAGCCACGCGAATTTTTCGGCCAAAGACTCCAGGGGAGCGATCGAGCTTTGCATGTTCACGAACATTTGGCCGACGTCGACTCCGGCGGCGAAGGCGCTTGCCGGGAAAAGGGCAGCCAACGACAGAAGGCCAAACGCCAGCGCTTTGTTTTTGCTCATTTGATTCCACTCCTGAGTGAAGCGCGGAGCGTTCCGCCCTTCAAAATATGATAAATGCCAAAAGCGGGGCGTTTTTCGCGCGAGAACCGTTTTTATGCGCCTTGAGCCTAAAACTCCGCCCCCTCCTGCGTCAAGGCGACCGGCCTTAAAGTTGGCAAATCCCGCCGCGCGGTCCCTTTCCGCTTCCTTTCTGGGGCAATCAAGCCCCGCGCGGCTCGGCCCGTGGGCGCAAAGCGAATTCTTTGCCTGTTTTTCGCCGTTGTCGCGGATTTTTTCGCCCAAGAAAAAGCCACGCTCGCGCGTGGCTTCGATTCGCTTTCGGCGCGGTTTTTCGCGCCGATTTCGATTTAGTGCAGAACGCCGCGGCTGGTGCGCACGCTGTAGTTGTCCGCGTCGATCGACTGGACCTTCGAGCCATCCGGGAGGACATCGCCCACGCCGAAAGTGCTTGACGAGCCGTCGCTGTTCTTGATCCACAAACGGCCGGGAATGGTCGCTTGCAGGGAGAATTGACGCTCAGCGTTCGCCGCGCCGTCCGGCGTGTCGTGGCGGGCATCCTTCGCGGCGGCCTTGTCGAACAGCACGCCAGAGTCTTCTGACGACGCTTTCGGAGCCACGGCCGCATGGCGATGCGGACGCGCTGCGTAGTGGTGGCGCGCGACGCGATGCGCAGGTTTCGCGACTGGCGCCGCAGCCGATGCGCTGGCCGCCGAATCCGTTGCGGCCGTCGACGAGCTTGCGCTGTCCGCGGACGCCACCGAAGCGGCGTGATGCCCGCGAGCCGCACGGCCTTCCTCGAGGCGCGCGACACGGTCAGCCAAGTCGTCGATCTTCTTGTTTTGCGTCGTCGTTGCGTCTTGGATTGTGCTCTTCAGGTCGCTCAGTTGCGAAGTCAGCGCGGTCAACGCTCGGGCCAGGCCGGCTTGCGAACTCGTGTCAATCGGGCTTTGCGCCACGGCGACGGGCGTCGAGATCACGGGCACGACCACTGCCGCGGAAGCCGCCGACTGCGCGCCCAGGGACGGAGCCGCGTTCAGCGACGGCGTGTTCAACGAAGGAGCCGCAGCGCTCGGGCTGACCGGCGTCGCGAAAACCGGGGCCGCCGAAGAGGCGCCCAAAGGAGCGATCGTTTCGCTCGGCGCGCTGGCGGCGGCCAGGCCCGGAGCTTGAGTCTCAGCGACGCTGTTCGTTCCCAGCGTCGGGGCGTTGCCGCCCAACGTCGGAGCGGCGGTTCCCAGCGTCGGAGTGTTCGGACCCAGCGCCGGAGCGCCGGAATCGCTCGGGCCGGCTGCGATCGGGGCGGAAACCGCGCCCGACAGCGAACCCGGAGCCGACGCCACCACCGGAGCAGCCGGCGTCGCGATGGCGCTCACCGGCTGCGGGCGATTCGCCTGATGCGAGCCCATGATTTGCGGACCGAACTTATAAGCGGCCACGCCGCCCACCGCCACGACGACCACGCCGATCGCGACCTTGAACATGGTGTCGCCTTTGGCCTTGCGCTCCGCCTTGTCGCGGCGGGTCGCTTCGCCGGTCGAGGAGCCGCTGCCCCGCGTGGCGTCGCCGTAAGCCGTCGTCGGATTGCCCGCCGTCGTGCCGTAGAGGTCGTGGTCCGGGTGTTCGTCGCCCGTTCCCATCGTCGTGTGATCTGCCATTTTGAGTCCCTTCTGTCTTGGGTTAGCGCGTTTTGGGCGCCTAAATCGGTTGTTTTTCCATCGTCCTGTTCAGACGGGCCGGCGAAACTTAACCGCTGGCTCCGTCCAGGTCAAGCCCCAAAACGATTTTGGGGCCGGCCGGCGATCAGTGTTTTTCCATCACGTCGGTCATGAACAGCAAGCCCATCGGCGTTCCTTGCTCGACCTTGACCGTGATCGGGCGATTGAACTCGCTTTGCAGCTGCGTGCCCGCCACTTGGCCAACTTGCCCCAACGCCACGAAAGCCTTTTGCGCGGTGTTGATTTGCGGATACGTCGTCTGCGTGCCATACAAGCCTTGCGTCTGCGTGCCGCCGCTGGTTTGCAGCGCGTTGCCGTAGCCCGACAAGAAGGCGCTCGCCGCCAACAGGCCATAACGGCTCAGGTAGTGGTGATCGACGTCGGACGCCAGCGCGGTGCGAGCCGACTCGGGATCCACGGCGAAGGCGTTGATCGTGAGCGTGCGGCCTTGCGCGCCCGGAATCGACAACATCGTGAATTGCAGGACCGCTTTCTCGGCCTGGGCGGGCTTGGTGAACGTTCCGAGCGCGCGAGCGCCTTCAAACGGGCCCGTCACCAGCTGAGCCAGCACGGGGCCCGGCTCGTCCGAGTTGATCGAGGTCATCAAAACCGCCGGGATGATCGAGGCGGCCTTGATCAGGGGCGTGGCGTCCGCGGCGTTTTGGCTGGCGTTGGCGCTCACGGCCGCCGCGTTGGCGGTCGTCGAGCCATTGGCGGCGGTGGCCGTTCCAGCTTGCGCGCCTGTCGCTTGGCGCGCTTGGCCAGTGTAGTCCGTTTCCATCGCTTGCGTGCCCGGCACCCAGCCGTCAAGCATCTTTTGCATGGCGCTGGCCATCAGCTGCTCGCGTTGGTTCACGCGGGCGCGCAGCTCCGGGTCCACCGGTTGCTGAGCGACCACGGGTTGAGCCACAACGGGTTGCGCGGCAACCGGCTGCGACGCAACGACCACGGGAGCCGTGGCGACCGGAGCCGATGCGGCCACCGAGCCGCCCGCGCCCTTTTGCTTGGCGATGTCGAAAGGATCCGCGCCCGCGTTGCCGTTCGCGACGATCGTCGGGACAAACGAGGTGTTGTTGGCGCTCGCGTCCGAGGCGCCCTGCTGGTTCGCCTCGTTGATCAGCTGAACGTGCTGCGGCGAGTCGTTGGTGCCGGGCGTGGATTTCACCGCCGGAGCCGTCGGCATCGAGACCGCCGCATCCGTGCCGCTGGGGCGCGCCGGCGTTTTGTGTTTGACGGAATAAATTCCCAAGCCCACCACGCCCGCGACGAGCACGCCGCCCACAATCAGCGCCATCCGCTTCTTCTCGTTGGTTTTGCTCAATCCGCCCATGTTCTTTGCTTCATCGGCCATCATTTCCTCCATTGCGAGCCCCGCGGGCTCATTTTGTTCAGTGCCCAAGGCGGCGTCGCCGCCCAGGCTGGTTTTCCTTGGCCGATTACCAGCCTTGCAAGCTCACGGAAGTGATTTGCCCATCGCGCAAGCACAGAATCGAGCTCACGGCCGTCATTTCATAAGCCGAAGTGCCGTCCGCCGAGCGAACCGAGCCAATCCAAGCCGGGGAGATGATTTGCAGGTTCGTGCGAAGCAGCACGTGCCCGGTTTTCGTCATCCATGCCTGAGCCGCCGGGTCCGACACGCGCAGGGGTTTGGCGCCTTCCGGAGCCACGCCTTCGAGCAGCGACAGCAGCTGCGAGTTGGTGCCCGAGGGCATGCCGGCTGATTGCGGGATGCGGGCGTTCGGGCCCGAGCCCAGAACGCGCAGGTCAACGCGATAATCCACTTGCTTTTGGCCCGTGATGAACGTCATCGACACCGGCGTCGCCAAGCCCTTGAGATACAAAACCAGGTTCGACTGCGAGTAATAGCCCTTCGGCACGATCGAGAGCGCGGAGCCTTCCGGGTCGCGTTCGACCGGGCGCTTCACGTCCATCGAGCTCGCGTTGCCGATCACGAAGTTCTGGATCGGCCACGGCGAGCCAGTCGAGTCCGTCACCACGATCGAGGTCGCGAAGCCCGGAGCCAGGCGAACCACAGGCGGCGTCGCGCCCGGAGCCAACGAAGCGACCACGGAGGTCGTCACCGGCTTCGGCGGCGTGGACGGCGCTTCGGCGGCCGCGCGTTGATGCTCGTCGGCCTGGCGGCGCAACTGGCGAATTTCATTCGGCGTCAGGCCAAACACATCGCCCATCACCCGATTGACATCCACCTTGGTGCCCGGCCCCTGGGGCAGGGGCGGCAGCGCCAAAGGCGGCTGCGCCACGGCGGCGGCGGGCTGACCCGCGACGGGCCCTGTCGGGATTTGCGAAACCGGAATCGACGCCGGAATGGCCACTTGCCCGCTCAGGGGGTTGCTGTCCGCGCCAGGGGCCGGAACTTGCGATTGCGCGTTTGCGTTCGTCGCGATCGCCGCTGCGGCCATCGCCATGCTCCAAGCCGCCAAAACGGCTGTTCTCTTCATCATCGTTGCCATCATTTTTCCTTTCAACTCGCGCATGGCTGCTATCCTCTGTGGTTCCCGTGTCAATCCGTCGTCGCTTTTGGCGTCCTGCAAGCGTCCTTCTTTTTTTGCCTCAGGCCGCGCCATTTGAAAAAGCCCGCCTTTTAAAGCGCTATTTTCGCCTCTTGGCAATGCCCTCCGACCGCTTTGCCCCAAAAACCTCCAATTTAGGCGTCTCCGCCTGTCGTTTTTTTGTTTTTGCTTACAAACAAGCCCGCCAAACGACCGTCCCTCTTGCTTTTTGATTCTTTTTCTTTCAACAAGCATTCGATTTGTTTCTTTTTCTTTCTCTCTTTTCTTTGTAATTTCGACCGGTTTTCTTGTTGGGGAAAACACGCAAAAACCACAATTATTTCAATTTTCGGTTAATTGCCCGATTGGCATCCAAACCGACGCGCCGCCACTCCATTCAAACCTTCCTCGCGGCAAGCGGAGCGAGGCGCATTTTTCGCGCTTGGCTCCGCTCCCGCCCCTTCTCTCGGTTTCGATCCCTTCCGGCCCTTCGTTTCAGCTCTCGCGGTTTCCCTGTCGTTGTCAGTGCGCGGCCGCGCTCGCGGTCGCCGAAGCGTCCTCAAAACTCGTCGAGCCCGTCTGCAGCGTGAAGTTGAACTGGTCGATCGCGATGCCCTTGGGCGAATCCGCCATCGACACGCGCAACACGACCATTTTCAGCACGCCTTGTTGCACAAAGCCGCTGGTGTTGGGCCGATTCGCGGTGAAGCGGACCTGCACTGGAAATTCGACGCTCCACGCCATCCGGCGCACCCCATCGGTCACCATGATGGTTTTGGCCACGATTTGTGGCGCGCCCGTGGGTTGGATGTGCGAAATCAAACGCAGGTTTTGGACCGAATCCAAGGTCTTTGAGTCTTTGAGCCCAGTCAAATAATCATTCCAACCCCGCACCGTGAAATAGTCTTGGCCTTGGTTGATTTGTTGGCGCCAATTTATGTAGTCGTAGTTATACAGATGCTGGGCCGCCTGCCACGTCCACTCCGTGACAGCCGGATCCATCAAGCTGGCCGGCAGGCTCGGCTCATCCAACGCGTGCGAGGGCAGCACTCGGGTGTCCGCGCTGGCCGCCAAAAACTGCGGCGGCGTCTTGCGGCCCGCGAAATACACGGAGCTGGCCAGCGAGAGCGCGGCCAAGGCGAGAGCCCCCACGAACATGATGATCTGCTTGCGGTAAAACACATAAAAAAATCGATTGCGCATCGTCACCAGCTCCAACGGCGAGCGGTCTTTCACGTTGGCTCCTTCGCGGCTATCCGGCGCCGAAGAGCTGGACGAGCGCGAAGAGCTTGACCTTGAAGAGCCGGACGAGCGCGATGACCCGCCTGATGACGAACTCGATGAAGAACGCGAGGAGCCCGACTCGCCATCCTTGCGGGAACGGCGATCTCGGTCTTTGTCTTTCTCGCTTTTTCCCGCGGCGTCATCGCGGGCTGGTTTTTCGCTGGCCATGCATCCTCCTGTCGGCGCCGCGCATCCTATCAGGGGCCGGCTTCAAGTCAACGGCCTTTGGCCTTTTTGCCGCCGCGCGGGCGTTGTTTTCAGCGCTGATTTCGCGACCGCGCGCTTAAAAAAGCCGCCCACGGGCGGCTCGACGGTTTTCAGCGCTTTGTGGGTCAGGGGTTCACATTGCTCAGGGTGGTCAACATTTGCGTGACGCCCAAGCCGCGGGGGCTGTCGGTGGTGGGGACCGCCACGAAGGTCAAAGTGATCAACACGCGCTGAGTGGTGGTTTGAATGTCGCCCGTGTAGGTCAGGGTCGCCGGCACCTCATACATCCACGCTTGAAAATTCTTGTTCTGAATGGTGTCTTTTTGAATTGGGTCGATCAAGGGCGTGATGGAGACGGAGAGGTTTTGCTCCTTCACGCGCTTGTAGATGTCTGATTTTTGCCACGCGCCATAAAACGCCGCCCAACCGTCGTCGGTGAAGTAGGAGCGCGCGGTCAGGATTTGGTCGTCGATGTTGCGGAAATTGAAGGTGTATGTTTTTTGGACCACGTCCTTCGACCACTGGCGCAGAGCGGTCGCTGACATGTTGGGCACTTTTTGGGTGACGGCGCGCGTCACGTTGTCGTTTTTGTCGACCATGTAAAGCGTGGGCGGGGGCTGGTTGCGGGCGGTCAGGTAGAAAAAGAACGCGCCCAAAGCGGCCAGCAACATCGCGGCCACGACCATTCCGACGACCATTTGCTGCTTGGCCCACATCGGGTGCTCTTCGAGCAACGCCTGGATTTCGTCCTGAGGCGGCTCCCGGTCTATGCTCCGGGCCAAATAATTGAACATTCGATTCTCCTGTTGCCCGCCGGCTCGGGCCGGCGGATGTCGCTTTGGGGTTGCCGGGCGCGCTTCCCGCTCTCATCTCATCGCGGCAGACGCCGCTTTTCTCGTTTTCCGCCGTCTTGTCAAACCGCCCTCCCATTCTTCCATTCTCGCGAGCCGGCTCATTTTCCCGGCGCGGGAATCGGCGCGAAATCGGGCGCCGCGCCCGCCTGCGGATTTTGCGCCGGCGCCGCGCCTGTCGCGTAATGCGGCTGCATGCCCGGAGGCACCAGCCCGCCCAGGCTCGTCGGCCCCACGGCGTCGGCGTCCGGCGCGGTCAGCGTTTGGGTGTCGGGGCCTGTGGCTTGCACCTTGACCGGCGGCAGGGCTTGCTTGACGGGGCCTCCGGTCGGCTTGAGCGATCGGCTTTCGGCGTCAAGGGCCGCGAAGGCTGGCTCCAAGCCGTGGGGATTCATCACGGACGGAGCCAAAAACAGGCCGCCGTCGGTGGTGGCGACATAAATTTCCGCCGGCGGTTGCCGATACGCGAAGTAAATCGAAGCCAAAGAGCACACGACGCTCGCGCCGAGCAGCACGGTGCTCGCGCTCATCAGGCGCAAAGACCACGGCAGCGTCTCAAGCCCGCGGCGCGCGGACTCGACTTCAAAGCTCCGATCAATCGGCAGGCGCTCCAAGCGCGGGCGCGCGTCCGCCTTTGAGCTGGCGTCAGCGCGCGATGTCTTGGACTTGCCTGATCCGCTTCGGCTTCCCGACTCGCTGGATCGGCTGCCGCTTGAGCGAGGTTTGCCGCCACTGCTGGATTGTGCGCTCGGGGGTGTGCTCATGTCGCCTGCTTACTCCTTGCCTTCGTTGCGCAAAGACCGCTTGTGGTCTTCCAGCGCGCCGCTCGCTTGTTCTTTGGCCCGCGACAGCGCGTCCGCGATTGCGACTTTCGCCTTGCTTTTTCCTTTCAATTTGCCCAGGGACTTGTCCGCGGCCGAAATCAAGTCCGCCAGCGCGTGCGAAACCGGATCGCGTGGCGCGGCTTTTTCTGATTTGCTGCGGGCGGCTTCTTTCTCCGCTTGGCGCTGTTCGTTCAATTCTTTGATTTTTCCGGATTGAGTCGACAACGCGAAGGCTTCTTGTTTCTTTTTGGCGCTGATTCCGCCTTTCTCGCCGAACGCCGTCAAATTGATCCCCATCTCGGTGGCTTTGATCAGATCAAAGGGCGAGAGGTCTCGGTTGATCGAGTAGACGAACCCTGCGCCTCGCGCCTCGCGCAACAGCAGGCCCGCGTTGCGCAACAGGCCCACCGAGGCGCGGGCCTCGTGGTCTTCCAAATCGGCCGCGGCCGCTATTTCTTGCGTGTTCATGGGCTTCTTCGCCGCCGCGAGCGCTTCAAGCGCCGCGTTTGCGGAATCGGCTGATTCCATCTTCGTTGACATCGCTTCTCCTCATTATGCGCGGCCAGGGCCGGGCGCTCCATTTTGGGCGCGGGGAATTTTTAAACGTTATACGTCATTTAGGCAAGGCCCTTCGAGCGGTATCCGCCCGACGGGCCGCCTATTTAGCCGTCCGACGGCTCTGGATTCCGCCCATGGGCGACGAAGCGCTTCAAAATCGTTTGCAGCTCTTCTTCGTTGTAGGGTTTGCCCAGAAACTTGTCGACGCCGATCTCCATGGCGCGGCTTTTGTGCTTTTCGGCCGCGCGCGAGGTGATCATGGCGATGGGCATGGCTGTCCACTCGCTGCCGGGGCCGCGCAGGCGGCGCGCGAGCTCAAAGCCATCCATGCGGGGCATCTCGACGTCCAGGAGCATCGCCGCCGGATGCCGGTCGCTCTTGGAGAGCTTTTCGAGGGCGTCCTCTCCGTCCTTGGCCATGAGGGTGTCGTAGCCCCAGCGCTCCAAATCGCGCCCGGCGGCCAAACGGATCGTCACCGAGTCGTCGACCACCATCACCAACGGGCGCTTGGGCGCGCGCGGGGCCGCCTTCGCCACGTTCAGCGACGACACCGCGGGCTCCTTCAAAAGCACGGGGTTCACGATCAAGGCGAGGCGCCCATCCGGCAATTGGGCCGCGCCCAAAAGCCCCGGCGCGCGCGCCAGGTGGCGGCCCAGGGGCTTGACCACGATTTGCGCGGAGCCAATGAGCTTGTCGGCCACGGCCGCCACGCGCCGGCCGCCAAAGGAGACCATAAGGGCCGACAAACGCCCGGCCGCGGGGTTGGCCTCTCCGCCGAGCAAACGCGCCAGCCAGGCGAAACGATACGGCTCGGACAAAGCGCTGTAAGCGATGCCTTCGGCCTCCAACTGCTTGGCTTCCTTGGGGCGCAGCGAGCGGATCTCGTCCACCAAGTCCGCGGGAATGGCCCACACTTGCCCTTCGGCCTCGACCAGGGCCGCTTGCATGGTGGCGACGGACACCGGCAGGGTGATGGTCCACTTCATGCCGCGGCCCGGGCGGCTTTGCGCCTCAATTTGGCCCCCGAGATTTTCCACGGCGCTTTTCACCACGTCCATTCCGACGCCGCGGCCGGCGTTTTGGCTCAACGTCGTGGCGGTGGAAAACGTCGGGATGAACAACATTTGGATGAGTTTTTCCGGCGTGGCCTTCTCGCCGGCCTCCAAGAAGCCCATCTCGCGGGCTTTTTTCTCCACTTTCTCTTCGTTGACGCCCGCGCCGTCGTCTTCTAGCTCGATAAACAGCACATTGCCTTCGTGCCGGGCGTCAATGCGGATTTTGCCCATCGGATTTTTGCCTGCGGCCACGCGCTCCTCGGGCGGCTCAATGCCATGCGCCACTGCGTTGCGCAACAAATGCGCCATGGGCTCGGCCAGACGCTCCAAGGCCGTGCGGTCAATCCGGGCTTCAATCGTGCGCGGGCTGATGAGGAGCTCGACGTTTTTCCCCAGATCCTGGGCCACGGTTCTCGTGGTCGCCTTCAAGATGTTGTTTTGTTGCCCAAAGGGCACCAACCGCGCCTGCGTGATTTCCTTTTGCATGCCATCCGCGAGGCGGTCTTGGCGAGCGACCAAGGCTTCTTGGTCGCGCGATATCGTGCGGAGGCCTTCTTGGGCCAATCCGACGTCCTGCAAGGCCTCAGCCAAAAATCGGGCCAACTCTTGCGCTTTGGTGAAGCGATCGAGCTCCAGGGGATCGAATTCCCCATGAATTTGGCTGATTTCTTTTGTGCGGGCTTGCATTTGGGACTCGACCTGCAACTGCAAGTCGCGCAAGAGCTGCGACATCCGGCGGCCAGCTTCGTCGAGGTCGGTCAAACTGCGCGACATTTGTCGATTCTGGGCGTTGAGGGCGGCGTTCAAGGCTTGGGTTTGCCCGACGCCATCCGCGATCTTTTCGATGATGTCCGAGCGGATCCGCAGCGTTTCGCTTTGGCGAACGCGCGCGGGAGGCGCGATCCGGCTCGACCCATCTGGGCTCGCCGTCGCCTTGGCCGGCCGGTCTTTCATCGACCGCAAGCGTTCGAGACTCCACCGGATTTGCTGGCTGAGGTCCTCCAATTTGGCGGATGGCCCTCCGCGGCGCACGCGAGGGATTTCGTCCTCCATTTCGTGCGCGAAGCTGCCAATGGACTTCGCTCCGGATTGGCGAGCGCTGCCCTTCAGCGTGTGCAAAGGATGGGTGATTTCATCCAACAAATCCTCTTCGCGCGTCGTTTTCCATTTCGCCAAAAGCTCTTCGATGCCGCGCTGCAACTCTTGGGCCTCGTCAAAGAAGCCCGCCGCGAGCTCCGGATCGATTTCGTCGATCTCGGACTCTGGCGCCTTGGCCGCTGCGACTGCGTCGCGAATTTCTTGCTCCGCGCGTTGCTGGTCTGTGTCCTGCTCCAATTCCGGCGCGAAATCAAAGTCCAGGCCCAATGCGCTGGCGTCCAGAAGGGCGTTCTCGGCCATAACAGCCGCGGACTCCGCTCGCGCCTCAACGGCGGGGGCCGCCGTGCTTTCGGACAGCGGTTTTCGCTCCGGCTCCCTCTCCGCCTCGTCGGCCCCTGGCTGGGCCAGCGTTTCCTCGCTGGCCGAATCTGGCGCCAGGCCATCGTTCTGCGCCCGCTCGCCCATCAGGGCCTCGTCGACCGCGGCGGGCTCAAAACGCGGCTCTTGTTCCGTCGCGGCTGGCTCGGCATAGGCCGAAGCTTCGCGCGCGCTCTCGGCGATCGCCCAATTGGCGTCGGCCTCGGTTGCGGGCAATGAGAGCTCCTCTTCTTCGTCGGCCACGACGCCCTCCTCAGCGACTGGCGGCTCGGAGTTTTTGCCCCACACCTCGAACTCGTCGGAAGCGAGCTCTTCTGGGGCCGCGGACGCGTTTTCGCTCTCTGTGGAGTTTTGCTCCAATTCCAAAGGCGCAAGCTCGATGGCGCTCGCGCGCTCGGTTTCGGAGCTCGGCGCCGCGGGCTCTTCGATCCAAACCGGCTCGCTCACCGATGACGGCGAATGGGCGCCATTCGCGAACGCCAGCCACGCTCCGTGCTCCGGCAATCCGCCCATGACGGCGGCGAGCTCGCGCAAAGCGGCTCGGGCGAGCGCCAATCGATCCGAGATGATCGCGCGAAGGAACTCAGCTCTCGCTAGGGCCTTTTTTTTTTCGTCCCCGGCGGATTCGCCGAGGGCCACGGAATCTGCGAGCCCCAGGAAAATCTGCTCCAAACGCGCCATTCTGCGGCTCACCTCGGCGGCTTCGCGGGCGGCTTCGACCAAAGCCGCGCGCAAATCGAGCGTCGCGCCCCTGCTTTCCGCGCCCGAATCCGCGGCGGCTTTTTCCACATGCGCGAGCGCCACGCCAAAAGCCTGCGCGGCCTCGGCTGCGGGTTGGCGCGCATCTGCGGCGGCGGGAGACGCCTCTTGTGTCGCGCGCAAGCGTTCGCTGGCTGGGCGCAAGGCTTGCATGTGCAAGCGCGTCTCTTCGGCGGCTCCGCGCCACAACGCTTGGATCAGCGCGTGCGCGTGCTCCAAGTCTTGGCTGGATGCCGCTTCCCAGCTTCGCAAACCAGAATGCCCAAAGGCCTCCAAAGCTTCGGCCGCTTCGGCCTCGTCGCCGCGCCCCAGGTTTTCATAAATCGAGCGCAACGCGCGAGCGCAAGCCGCGAGCTCGGCGCGTTGGGATTCATCCGATTCCCACTGCCCAAGCGCTTCGGCGGCTTGCAAAAGCGTTTCATTCGCTTCCGCGGTCAGCATTTCGCGCAAATTCGCATCCGCTTGCGCGACAGAGTCGCCCCGCTCGCTTGGAGCAGGCCCTTCCTCGGCCAGGGCCGCGGGGCGAATTTCTTCGCGCGCCGCCGGCTCGAAACGAGCGTCCGCGGGCGTTTGCGGCGCGTCCAGCTCAATCAGCTCTTGCGCCTCCGCCTCGGCTTCCGAGCCGAGAGCCGCCTGTTCTCCGTCTTCTTGCTCCGCGGTTGTCGGCTCCTCGACAAAAGCAGGCTTCGCCGCGGCGGCATGCATCGGGTCGAAAGCATCGCTTGGCGTTTTGCGCGCCATTTCTGGCGACGCCTCGTCCTGCTCGCCTTCGGTGGCGACAGCCTTGCTCAGGGCCGCGCGAGCGCGGGCCCAGGCGTCTTTCACGATCTCTTGGCGAGTCGTCTCCATCCCGTCTTCATCACGCAATTGAACCGCCCAAAAGCCAAACACGCCTGAGGCGATCTCCATCGATTCGATCAGCAACGGGTGAATGTCGCGCCCGGCGTCAACCCACGCGCGCATCAACTCCTCGCCGCCCTGCGCGGTCGAGCCCAGAGTCTTCAAGCCGACCATGCGGCCCGATCCCTTCAGCGTGTGCAAAGCGCGCCGCGCCTCGGCCAACGGCTCTTCGTTGCGTTCGGCGGAGACGTCCCCGTCCGCGAAGCGTTCCCGCAGCAGCTGCGCTATTTGCGAAAGCTCGTCGGCTTTTTCCCTCGCCTCTCCCGCGAACGCCACCGACAACTCGGGCTCCGTCGAAATCTCCCAATCTTCGCGCTCAGCGGGCGTCGCGGGCTGCGAGTCGTGCGGCTCGGCCACGCTTCGGGGCGGCTCCGCCGCGACGAGCTCCTCTGCCTCGTTTTCGCCCGCGGGCTCCAAACTCCAATTTTCGTCCCATTCCGGTTGTGGCGGAATCGGTTCGCCTTGTTGCGCCGGGGCCTCCGCGGAAGCCGCCGTTTCGCGAGCCAGGCGCTCTTGGCGCTCGATTTCTTGCGCCGCGGCCAAAGCTTGGGCCTCCGCCGCCATTTGGGCTTCTTGCTGAGCGAGAGCCTCTTCATTGTTTTCTGGGTCGCGCAGGGCTTTTTCAATTTGCGGCAAGAACCGTTGCGCGGTCGCGTCGCCGCGGTCCGTGGCCTCGAGCCAGCGGCTCAGCGCGCCCAACGCGCTCGCCAAGGCGTGCGCGTCCGTTTCTTTGGGCTCCAAGCCCGCCTCGCCGTCCAAAGACAGCCGAATCGCCAAATCACGCGTTTGCGCCAAAGCGTCCGACGCCTGCGGGTGCCCCATCATGCGCAGGGCGCCGACGGCGCGCGACAGATCTTGCGCTTTCGCTTTCGCCTCCGCCGCCTCGAAGGAGCGGTCGCCCACTGCGCGCAAAAACTCATCCAAGGCCAACTCGGATTGTTTGAGGTCTTTTCGCACCTCAGCCAAAACCTTGCTTTGCAGCGCGCGATTTTGCTCGCGGCGCTCTTCGGCGCCCAATTCGGGCCTCGGCAAGCGGTCCAGGTCTTGTGGCTGATTTTTCAAGGCCGCGGCCAAACGCGCGATTTGCGTCTCAATTTGCGCGCCGAAACTCTCGCCCGTCAATCCGCGCTTGGACACGAAGCCCTCTAAAATCACCAACAAAGCGGCCGTCTCGCTCACGATCGACGGAGTCAAGCGAAGCCTGCGCTCGGTGTCGGCGGCTTTGCTGCCGACGAAATAGGCGGCGTCCGCGAGTTTTTTTGCCTCTTTGTGCCCAAAGCCTGAAAGGGCGGTCGCCAGGCGCAGCGCGCCGTCTTTGAATTCGGTGGCCGCTTGGCCCATTTCCGCGGCGGTTGCGCTTTGGCTCGTTTTGGCCCGCAAGTTCTCCAGGCCTTCTTTCGCGACGCTCAGCAATTCTGCGACGTCATGCGTTTGCTCGGCGCTCAAAGCGTTTTTCGCGCCCAATCCAGCGCCCCCTTGCGTCAAATACTCGTGCTCAGACCAGCCAGCCATGAGCAACGCCTCGCGCGACAGCGGCAACGACACCGGCCATTGGGTGCCCGGCTCGATGGATCGCGGCTCCCCGGATTCAACCAGCGCGCGGGGGGCGACGGCCTCAAATTTTTGGGCAACGGCTCGCGCCACGCGCCGATAAACGCCGGGAGAGGCTTTGGGCGCGGCGCGCTCAGCTTCAACCTCGCTCCATTTTCGCAATTCGGAGACGATGGCGGCGGACAGCTCGCGCTCCTCCAACTCCGTTTCCAAGCCGCTGTGGCGCGCCAGAAGCTCAAACAACGCGGCGGACGCGCGCCACAACGGAGCGAACTCCGCTCCGGGGCCCGCGCCCGCGCCGCGCGCCGCGCGGTCAAACGCCAGCGCGATCGCTTCGCTCTCGCCGGCGTCGATGCCTTGGCCGGCCCCTCGCTGCGTCCAGTCGATTATTTTTTGCTCGACGGCCTCCGTCAGGTCCAACACTTCCTCGCGCGCCTCGGCGTGCGTTTGCAAGGACTCGCCGTCGCGAGCCGGGGCGGCGTCCAAGAATGGGTAAAACAAATCCGAAAGCGCGGGCTGGCGCGCGCCGCGCGCGTCGCTCAACGCGCGCAAAGCGGGCATCAGGGCGCCCGCGCCCTCAGACTGAGCCAACACGGCGGCCTCGAAGCGAGCGGACAACTCTGCGCCGCACTGGGCGACGGCCTGGGCCACGCGGAACACTTCGTCCGCGGCGGCCGCTCCCGAGGAGACGCGGCGGGACAATTCAGCAAGGGCGTCCAGCGCCTCTTGCGCCACGCGCGTGAAGCCCTCCAGGTTCAACGTGCGAAATGCCCCATTGGCGGCGCTCAACCCCTTTTGGGCAGCCTGGATGCGCTGTTGTTGGTCAGCGGCCGAAGCGCTTGTCGCCAGCGCCCGGCATGCCTCTGAGGCCTGGTCCAGCGCTGCTTGCGCGTGCGGCTTCGCCGCGCGGGCCAGCCCAATATTGAAAGCCACCATCGGAATATCCTTTTTCGTTTCTCGCGGCGCGCGCGAGCGCTCGCTGCTTGTTTTTTGCGGCCATTTCGCCAGCCCGCAAACCATTACCTTCCGGCGGCCCTTATGTCAACGGCCGGAGCCCTCCACTGAGCCCCCGAGGCTGACTTTTTGCCGCTTTTTTGTTTTTGGCCGCCTTTTTCAGACTCGCTTCCCGGTCAGACCTTGAACCCCGACACGGACTCCCCGAGCTCGTCGCTGATGCGCTTGACCGCTTCGACCGCGGCGCGCGCGGACTCGGCGTCCCGCATGGCGGCTTCGGCGGCTTCGCGCAAGCCTTGCATTTCGCGCGACAAGGCGTCCGCTTCTTCGGCCTCCGCCTGAACGCCCACGGCCATTTTGCCCACAGACTGCGCCACCCGGGTGGCCACGACGCCAATTTCGCGCAAAGCCTCGCCGGTCTGGTCAGCCCCGCGCGCGCCCTCGACCACTTGCCGGGTCGACTCCTCCATGGCGGCCACGGCGCCCTTGGCGTCGGTTTGGATGTTGTTGACCAGGTCGTCGATGCGGCCTGCCGCCTCCGCCGACGACAGCGCCAGGCGCTGGACTTCCTCGGCCACGGCGGCGAACCCAAAACCCGCTTCGCCCGCGGCGGCCGCTTGGATCGCCGCGTTCAAGGACAGAATGCTGATTTGCTTGGTGATGTCGCGGATGAGGCTGGCGGCCTCCCCGATGGCGGTTGACGACTCCCCCAAGAGCTTGATTTTCTTGGACGTGTCTTGGATGGTTTGGCGAATGGCGTCCATTTTCTTGATGGAGTCGTTGACCACTTGCGCGCCGCTTTTGGCCGCCTCCTCGGATTGGCGAGCGACGCGGACGGCTTCTTGCGCCTCTTCCGCGATTTGGCCCATGCTGTCGCCCACGCCGTCAATTCGGGCTCCGGCGTCCGCCAAGCGCGAGTATTGCCCTTGGGCCGAGTGCAGCATTTCGCCCGCGATTTGGTTGGCCGCGTCCGTCGAGGCCGTGACGTTCTGGGCGGTCTGGCGCACCGCGAGAATCAAGGCGCGCAATTCGCCGATCGGATAGTTGATGGCGTTGGCGAGCATGTTGGTGAAGCCAAACGAGGCGTCCGTCGAGGCCTTGACCGTCAAGTCGCCGTCGCCCAGAGGCGAAATTTCAGCCATCAAATTCATCACGGCCGAGTTGTGCGAGTCGCTTTCGCGCGCGCGCAGAGCCGCCTGCTTGATGGCGTCGGATTCGGCCGCGAAGAGCTTGGCCAGGCCCGCGAGCCCGAGGAAAAAGAGAATCGTGAAGACCGCGGCCGTCCACCAGAAGAATTGCGCTCGCGATTGTTGCCCCTCAAAAGCCGCCACAAGCCGGTCGGAGGCTTCGCTCACGGACTCTGACGAGTCCGCCAGGCCGCGCCATGCGTTTTTTGCGTTCAGGTAAAATGACGAGTTGTTTTGCGCCACAGTCGCCGCGCGCCCATAGGACACAAAGGCGTTCATGGCTTCGGTCGCGTCCTGTTGCCAGGCGCCCGTGGCGGAGTTGGCTTGCTGGCTCAGGTCGGCGACGAGCGATTGCGCGGCCGGCAGGTCCTTGCCCAGGGCGAAAGCGGGGGCCGGATCCGCTTGGTCCGAAACCGTCAGGGCGTTCACGTTTTTGCCCATGCGCTGCGTGAGCGCCACAAGCTGGTCCGCGGCGTCCGTGGCGCGGCGCCCGGCTCCGTTCGCGCCGTCTTGGCGCAAGGCTTGCGCGGCTGTCTGCAGGCGCGCGTCCAGGGCGTTCATGGTGTTCAAGGCGTTTTGGAATTCGGCCAAGGGGCCTTGCGCCTGAATCAGGACGTCCGCGTTGGTGCGGGCGTCCTTCCAAGCGGTTTGCGTCGCGGCCAAAGCCACTCCGGCCGCGCTTTGGGCATCGGTCGCCTTGATCGCTTGCCCGTCCACGGCGCCTCCGTCCGCAAGCGCGCTCACCCGCGCGTCCAGCCCGTCGCGGGCGTGGCGCAACTCATCAAAAGAGCCCTTGCGCGCTTGGCTCGCGAGCCCCGCGCTTTTGGCCAAGCGCTGAGCGAGCGCCGAAGATTGGGCTGCCGTCTTGGCTCCCTGCGCCGCCGTCTGCGAGGTCGACGCCGCTTGCCAGCCGCATCCCATGGCGACGAACAACGCCAAACCCGTGATGACGCTCACGGCCTGGCGTTGCTTTTTCGCGGGCCAGCGCCCAATGATCGGCAAGCCGGAGCTTTGGGAAGCCGCGCGACGATCCGCGGCTGCGGTTGCGGCGGCCAGGGCCGCGCTGTCAGCCGACGGCGGGCGTTTGGGGGCGTTCGGTTTGCTTTGCTCTGCCACGATGTGATGCCTCTCGCTGTGTCAATTCCAACTCATTCGATTCGGTCGCCGCGCGCTTGGCGCGCGACTGCATGAAATTTCTATTGGAGCCTGTGGGGGCCTCAGTCCCTTTCGATTTTCAATCCCTCAACGGAGCGCAGGAGTTTTTCTCGCTCGCGCCCGATTTGATTCAAGTCCTCGCCCGCCTGGCTCCACGCCAGATCCGACTCTCCCACGGTGGAGATCAAAATGTCGGTGGCGCGCTGCAATTCCGCGGCCAGCTTTGCGCCCTGGTCGATGTTCTCGTGGTTTTTCTCGACCACCTGGGCCAGCTCCACGCCATTTTGCGCCAAACGCTCAAAAACCAACCGCGTCGTCCGCGACGTCTCTTGTCCGCGCTCGGTGTGCTCGGCCGCCCGCACGGTGGCGTCAAAAGCGCCTTGAATGTCGCTTTGCGCGCTTTTCACCAAAATGGCGATTTGGCTCGTGGCGCGCGCGGCGCGCTCCGACAATTTCTGCACGGCGTCCGCCACCACCCGGAAGCCTTGCCCCGCCGCGCCCGCCTTGTTGGCCTGCACCGTCGCGTTCAACGCCAAAACGGACGTCTGCTCGCCGATTTCCGTGATCAGGTCCAAAATTTGGCTAATTTGACGCGACCCTTCATTCAATCGGCGCATGCGCTTGGCCGTTTCCTCCACGCTGTCGGCGATCGACTCCATCCCGCGCGACGACTCGCTCACCGCGATGACGCCCTCGCGCGACAATTCCTGCGTGCGCTGAGCGATGTTTTCGCTGCCGGCCATGGCCAGGGCCGTCTCTTGGATGGCGGCCGACAGTTTCTTGGCCGAAACGCTCGCGTTGCGGGCCGACGCCGCTTGGGCGTGGTTCACGCCGCCCAGCTGGGCCAGCGCGGTTTGCGCCCGATCCGTGGCCTCCCCCATGTCGCCCGCGGCGTGCTGGATTTGCCCAGCCAAAGTCGCCAGCTGCTCAATGGCGAAATTCACGAATTGCGCGATCGCGTCGGTTGAGTCCCCGCCGCCGGTGGCGCGCGCCGTCAGGTCGCCCGAGGCCAAGCCGCCGATTTCATCCAACAAGCGGCCGATCTGAGCTTGCGCCTCGCGTTGCTCCGCGCGCGCCACGCGGCTTTGCGCCCAGGTTTCGCGCGAATGGATCGAAGCCAGCATGGCCAATGCGCCCAAAGCGGCCAACGCGAAAACGGCCGCCGCGATGTTCTCCCAATTGGCGAGCTTGCGGTGCTCCTTCAAAGCGGGGTCAAAGCGCGACAGCGCCTGGCTCAGGCTCGCGGGCGCGTCTTGCAGGGCCTCAAAGGCCGCCTGCGCGTTGCTCGCGTTGGGGGCGGCTTGCGTCAATTGGGACAACGCCTGGCCCATCAGGCGCGCCGCCGGCCGCGCTTGCTCGATCGCTTGGCGCAGGCCCGGGTTTGCGCCCCCGGCGTCGCTGGCCGCGGCCAAATTTTGCTCAATGGCGGCCGAATCGCGCGAAGCGAGGTTCAGCTGGTTGCCGGCCCCAATGCCTTTTTGGCTCATGTGGGAAATCGCGTCGCTTTGCCGATCCGCCAGGGCGCTCGCCGAATTGACCAGGCTCTGGACGACCGCGCCGCCCGCCCCCGCTTGCGCCGCCAAGCCAGAGAGTGCCTGGCGAAGCTTCATGCTTTGCTGCTGGGCGCGGTCAACGCCCGCGGCCCAGCCCGTCGCGGTCGCGGCGGCGCTTTCGAAGGCTCGCGCTTGCGCTTCGGTTGAACGCCATATTTCGCCCAGGCCCGCGCCCGGAGTCTGCCCGTCCGGGCCGGCTTGGGAGGCGAGGGGGCCAAAAGCGAGTTGTCCGCCGCTTTCGGTCCATTCTTGGCGAGCCGCGGCGAGGGCGGGAGCGGCGTCGGCTTGCCCTCGCGCGAGGTTCAAGGCGCTTGATTTCATCGATTGCGCCGCGTCCATCATTTGCTCGCTTTGCTCATGCACCGCGTCCGTTTGCCGCTGGGTGTTCCAGCTGAGAGCCAAAGCGCCCAGGGCCAAGGCGACCGCCGCGATCAAAGCGCCGCCGGCGGCCCAATATTGTTTGCGGGCGGGCCAGTGGCCGATCAAGGGAAGCGCCTTCACGGCGGGCGGCCGCGCGCTCGACGTGCTGAACCCCGTGCCGGTCGCGGCGTTCGTGGTGGAGCCCGATTGCGTCGGCGGCGTCCAATTGGCGGCCTTGGGGCCACGTGGCTTCATGCGTTCTTTCACGGCCATTTTTGCTCTCTCTTGCGCGAAAAAACCGATTTTTCCCGCGGTGAAACTGTGATGAAGTGGATTTTGCCGCGGGGCGCTGTCTTTGCGCTTCGGCGTTCCCTGTCCCGCAATCGCTCTCCAACGCCAAAAACGGCGCGGAAAACGCAAAATGCGACAAATTCTTTTCTTTTTCCAGAGGGGTTTATATCGTTTTTTTCTTCGCCGCCAACCCGCGCGGGGCGCCTTTCGTCCAAATTTGCCTCACGCCCGGCTCCTCGGACCGCGCAGTGTCTCGCGCCCAGGCTTTCTCAGGGCCGTTTTCTGGGGTCCGCGCCCCTCGCGGCTCAATGAGAAAAACTCGCTCCGGCCAAGGCGTTCACGGTTTTCGGCGGGATCGCGGGCTCGGCGGCTTCCCAAGCGTTCCAAAACTCCGGAGCCGCGAGCAGCTTCTCCAAATCCAGCTCGTGCCAGACACGGCTCTCGCCGCCCAGGCTGTCCGCGCCCGCCCAAGCCGCGGCGCTCCAAGCCCCCCAGCTTTCTGAGGCCACGCTCGCGGCGACTTCGCGCGCTTGCTCGCCCGACAGGGGCTTCAAGTCTTCCAACCGCGTGAGGCCTGAGACGCGCTCGACCAAAAAAGCGCAGCCCGCGTCATAGCGCTCAGCCAATTCCAATGTCCGGGCCTCTTCCCCCAGCTGGGAAAAGCCCCCGCCCATGAAGGCTTGCAAGTCGACCAGGGTCAAGGCTCGGCCGCCCAGGCTGGCGCATCCGCGGATCCAGGGCTTGACCATCCGCAACGCCACCATTTGGCTTTCGCTGGGCGCCGCGCGCGCTTCGCGCAAAGACGCCAACTCCACCAGCCACCACTGCCCGCAGCACGAAAAGCCCAGGCGCGCGGCCGGGCGCTTCTCGCGTTCGGCCGTGTCCAGCCGCTCGCTCAGCCGTTTTTGAAAATCCACCAAATTCTCTGCCATTCACCGCTCCCGTTGGAGCCCCTTTTCCATTTTGGCCCTTTGGGGGCTTGGCCGGGCTCGCTTCTCGCCGCTCTCGCCGTTTAGCCGCGCGAGTTGTTGAGCAAATGGCGCTCGACCGTCGCGATCAGGTTTTCGCGGCTAAAAGGCTTCACCAAGTATTCGCTCGCGCCGGAAAACATCCCGCGCGCCTTGTCGAACACGCTGTCTTCCCCTGACAGCATCACGATGGGGATGTCTCGCAGCTCTTCGTTTTGCTTGATCGCCTCGGTCGTGTCATAGCCATTCAGGCGCGGCATGTTCACGTCCATGAAAATCAGGTCGGGCCGTTGCGCCCAGACGATCTCCAACGCCGCGAAGCCATCCTCGGCCATCACGACGGTGTAGCCGGCCTTGGTCAGAAACGAACGCCCGGCGTCGCGGATGGTCTGCGCGTCGTCGACCATGAGGATCAATTTGGAGCTGTTGTCCGTGTGGCCGCCGGCCCCGTTCTGGTTGTCGTTCATCAAAACTCCTTTTTCGCGCCGTTTTTCATCCGGCGCGGCTATTCTATATAGAGGCGCAAAAAATCGATTTGCTTCATTCGCCGCGTCTTTCCCGGCTTTCCTTGCCGCGCATGGGTCCGCGGGTTCCTGGCCACGCTGGCCAATGCCTTTTTTGGCCAACCCCGGCGCCAGTCCTCCGCCGGGCCCAATCAAAGCGTTTTGGGCGGCGATTGTCAATCGCCTTTTTCTCTTTTTCCTCTTTTTGGCGCCCAAAGCGCGCTTTGGTCGCCGGCCGGCGACCTTCTCCGCGCGTTCTCGGCGCCTCCTCCTCGGGAAGCCGTGGACGGCCTGGCTCGCGCCTTGCGCGGAGCCGCCAAAAGGCGCGGGCCGGGGAGCGAGCCGAAAAGGAGGCGAACTGGAGTGGAAAAAACGATCTTTTTGTCTCGTCCGAGTTTTTTTGCGCGGATTTTCGGTCGCAGCCTATTGCTTTTTGCTTTTGATCTGCAAAAATAATTTCGATTGTTCGAGGCCCTTCGGGCGTCCCCTCTTGCAAAACCCGCGTTCTTAAGCTAAAAAACGGGGCCTTTTATCGCCGAGCCGTTCCGGCGAGGCTTCATCCGGAGTGTCCATGGCCTCGACCGCCTTCCTCTTCAACGCTAAACAGTGGCTCGGCGACGAAGCGGTCCTTCTCATGGACTGGGACACCCGGGCTGTGCATTTGCACCTGATGTGCCTCTCCTGGCAGCAGCCAGAGCAGGGCACGCTGCCCAACGACGCGGCCAAGCTGCGCAAATGGGTTGGCGACCCTCCGGACAAATTTTGGGTCGAGCGGATTTATCCGCAGCTGCTGCACGCTTGGAAAGTCGACGGGCCGGTGCTTCGCCAAGAAGGCTTGATTCGGGAAGCCGCTCGCCAAAAGGCCGAGCAAATCAAACAAGCTGAAATTGAGGAAATGCTTTCGCGCGTGCCGCCCAAGGCCGCGGCGGCCAAAGGCCGCAAGAAAAAAGTCGCCGAGGCCGTCGGAGCCCCCCTGGCTCGCATGGACGGCGAAATCGCCGATCCGGACGCCAACTCCGGTTTTTCGCTCAATTCGCTGCTTTCGTCGAACGCGGAGATATTCACGCGCGTCTCCGAGGAGGAACGGGCGAACATTTGGACCATGGGCACCACGATTTTGCGATATGGCGCATTCGACGACGCTCAGGTGCGCAAATTCCTGGGCAAGCAAATCCAGACGTATGGCGAAAAGCGCGTCGCCGAAGCCATCGCGCAAATGTCTTTGAAGCCGGTTCCGCCGGCCGAAGCGAAATCCTTTTTCGTCGGCCTTTTGAAGGGCGTTGAAGTCAAGAAAAAACGCAGGGGCGGCGTGGCTCTCTAACGCGCTCTCTAACGCGCTCTCTAACGCGCCTCGCCCTTCCAGCCCTCATTCAATTTTGTGGATCACTGTTGCCGCGCCAAGCGCGCCGAAGTGGCGTGTGGCTCGACCCAATCGAACAGAGCCCTCAGAGTCGGCGCGGGCTTCTGGATACCGGCGGCTGTCGCCCTTCTTGTTGCCCCTCGTTTGGCGAGGATGCCTCAAACACTGTTTTTTGAAGCTCGACGGCTTCGTCTTCGGCGTTGTGAAGCCCGGCGCTTTTCGCAAAGGCGTCTCTGTCTTTTTTCAATGCGTTGCTCCCCTCGCGCAGGATTTCACCGCCGCCGCTGCCAACCATCTCCAGCAGTCCCCACAACCCCAAAAAGGACACTTCGCCAATTGCGTCCAAAATGGTCGCAGGGTGGATGCCCCAAGCGGAAACAGCGGTGGTCCCCGCAAGCATGATCGCCAAAATGCCCATCAGCTTGGCGAACCGGCTCTTCGGAACGAACTTCGCTATTCGAAGCCACGTCTTTTTTCTGGCGTGATTGACGATCTTTGCCATTGCGTTGGCCTCTCGGGTTTTCCCGCTGGGATGGGCAGAAGGATGGGATGGGCTGCAAAATATGACGGCGTTTTTTTTTGTCAAGGTGTCGGCCGCTGATTGTTTTCACAATGTTTTCACAAAAAAACAATTTTCTTCGTCTTTTGTTTTCTCGGCCGGGGTGTTGTTTGTTTGCGGGGAGACCGTTTATTGTCGATTTTTGTCTCAAATCGCCAGTTTGTGGTAACGTGAGGGCAAGGCCTGACTGCGGCTCGCTTGGATGCGCTGGCCGACCGGCTTTGCGGGCCACCCTCATTTGCCCCCTTGCGTCCCCCCCTTTTTTGGATTATCAAACGCTTCCCATTCTTTTTGCGCATCGCGATGCCGACCCTTGCCGTCCAACCTTTAGCTGAATCCTCGGCGCTGGCTGCTTTCAGCGCGGAAAAAGCCGACCCATTCTGGATTGGCTGGATCATCGCGCCGGTTTCTTCCGGAGGCGCCGCCGGCCAGGCGTGGGGGCGAGATGAAATTCTCACGCTGGACCAACGGGCCCGAGCGGCTCACTGCTTGGAGAAGCTGCGGCCCGCGGGGATTTTCGGGGCGGCCATGGCGTTGTTCGCGGCGTCGCCCCAGCGCGCGTTTGGATTGGCGCGCCCAGTGGCCGAAAAGAAGCCGTTGCAGCGGCTGCTCGAGCGCGAACCGGCTGCGGGAGCGTTCACTCCCCAAACGCGCCGCTCTTTGTTGGCTAAGGCCTTGAGGCTGTGGCGCGCGGGCCGGCGCGCAGGGTTGGCGCTCGCGCCGGAAGAGCATTTTGCCCTGGCGGAGCTGCTTTTTGAGGAGACGGTCTGGGATGAGCCGCGCGCGGCGGGCCAATGGAGCGAGACGCAACTGGGGAAGCAATCGAAAAGGGCGTCTGCGTTCCTCGGCTGGGAAGAGGCGCCGCGTTATTCATGCGCCCTGTTCCTGCGCTTGTGGCTGGAGGACGCGCACGCCGCGGGCGGCGACGAATTGGCCGGACGAATCATTCGCTTGTTTTTGGATCGCCGATGGGGCCGCAATCGGTGGACGGACCGGGCGTGGGCGCTGGCGGGGCCTGAATGCGCGAAAATCCTCCGATGGGACCTGCCGGTGCCGGCCCCTGAAAAAGAAACTCTCGTTTTGCCGCAGGCCTCCGCGCGCGTGCGGGAGCGTCTTTTGCCGCATCAATCCACGCCGCTCTGGCCCTTGCACCAAGCGTGGATCGCCCACGAGGGCGAGCATTGCGCGACCCAATGGCGGCAAATGGCCGCTTGGCGCGGGTTGGATCCCTTGGCGGCCATCGAGCCGGGCCAATTGCGCCCGACGGCTTTGGCCGTTTTGGACGTTCGCCTAAAAGAGGGTTTCAGCGGCCAATCGATCGAGCAGGGCCAATTGGGAAAAGGCCGGTTGGGCATTCTTTGCGGTTTGTTCGCCCGGAACCCGGAATTGGCCCAAGAGCACGCCGAGGGCTCGATGCTCTGGCTGTGGGCTTTGCGCGCGAAAAACGGCCCGGCGGCGGGCCCTCTGCCGCATGCTTTGGGGGAGGGCGGCGGCCAGGAAGACGAGCAGGGGGAGATCGACATGCGCGTTTATTTGGATCGATTCGGCCTGCGCTCGTATATCGGCATCGGCGTTTGGCTGCGCGGGTTGGGCGCGAGCCCCTTTGCGCGCGGACCGGACGGGGAGTCTCCGCTGGACAAAATTCGCCGATTGCAGGGGTTTGGCAGGCTGGCCGCCCAGTGGGAGGCGGACGCTTTGGACGAGGAAATAGGAGGCGCCGGCCGCTCGCGCGGATCTCTGGGCTCCGTGCCCGGAGGCGACGGGCAGGTCGCTCCTCGCCGCATTTGAGCCCTGGGCGCGCCGGCGGCGCAGCCCTTGACTTTGCTCCCTTTTTTGTTATTTTAAACCCGATCAAAGGGCTTGCGCATCGCGCGGCCTGTCGGTAAATTTGGGGCACCGGCTCCGGAGCGTTCTCCGCTCAGGCCGGCCTTTTTTCTGACAAGCCTTTCCTTTTTTTCTATTTTTCGCATTTTGCTTCCGGGTTGGCCGTTGCGTTTTTTGCGCTGGCCGATCCGTGGCCTGCCCCGTTTGTTGCCGACTCTTCTTTTTAAAGCTTGCCGCCCATGTCTTTTGATCCCTCCTCGCCGTCCAAGAAATCCACGCCCGCGACAGGCGTCGCGCGCTCGCCCTCCGGAGAAGTCTCCGCCGGCGCGCGCGCCGCGCCCAAGCCACAGGCCAAAAAGCCCCTGGACTGGCTGCTGAAAGACAATGTCGAGGACAGCGCGAACCCTGAGCTCGCGGCCAAATTTTTGAAATTCCGCATCGTTTTGCCCGCGGAGTTGACGGAGCCCGTCACGCTCGCCAATTGCCCAGAATGCGCGAATCTGCGCAAGCGGCCCGAAGTGCCGAGCCTCGAAGTCGATCTTCGCGACAACTCCTGGGTTTGCCACCACTGCGGGTTCCATGGCTCTTTGGCGTCAGGCCCGGCCAAACGGCGCGGCCCCTTCGAGTGGACGACCTCCATTCCGCGCAAACCGCGTTTTGATCCGTTGGCGCTCACGACCAAGATGCTCTCATGGTTCAAAAGCCGCGGCATTGACCCGGAGATCCTCGCGGCGCGCAACATTGGCTACGGCAAGTCTTACATGCCGGCCGTGGAGGCGCGCGTGGCCGTGGTGCAATTCCCTTATTACCGCGACGGCGAATTGGTGAACGTGAAGCACCGCGACAACGAGAAGCGTTGGCGCGACGAAACCGGGGCGGAGCGCATCTTCTACGGCTTGGAGGATTTTGACGAGGAGTGCACGATTTTGGTCCAGGGCGAAATCGACAAGCTCACGATGGACCAGGTTGGGCTCAAAAACGCCATGGGCGCGCCATATGCCGCCGCCGCCAAAAGCGACAACTACGAAAACAACTTCGAGTATCTGCTTTCGTCCGAAGCCCTTCTGGCCACCGGCAAAAAATTCATTCTGGCGTTCTCCAACACCGAGGACGGCCGCCGCCTGGAAGAGGAAATCGCCCGCCGCCTGGGCAAGGAGCGCTGCTGGCGCGCCCAGTGGCCGCAAGACATGCGCGACGCCAACGACACGCTCGCTCGCTTGGGCCCGGAGGCCGTGAAAAACTCGATCGCGCACGCGCGGGCGTATCCGGTCAAGGGGATTTTCGAGGCGATGGACGTGGCCGACAAGATCGACGCCCTCTATGAGTTCGGCATGCCGCCGGGCGCCCCTTCCGGCTGGACCACGCTCAACGAGCACTACACCGTCAAGGAAGGCCAGTGGACCTTGGTCACCGGCATTCCGGGCCACGGCAAATCGAACTTTTTGGACGCCTTGCTCATCAACCTGGCCCAGCAATCGCACTGGCGCTTCGGCATGTTCTCGCCGGAAAACCAGCCAATTGAGCGCCATTTCGCCAACTTGATGGAAAAGCTCGTCGACAAGCCCTTCAACATCGGGCCCGCCGACCGGATCACGCGCGAAGAGAAGGATGAAGCGAAACTCTGGCTGCAAGAGTATTTCTTCGTGATTTTGCCTGATGAGGAAGAGGGCAACTGGAGCATCGACGGGATTTTGGACCTGGCGAAAGTCTTGGTGTTCCGCAAGGGCATCAAGGGCCTCGTGATCGACCCATGGAACGAACTGGACCACTCGCGCTCGAACGGGATGACGGAAACGGAGCACATTTCGCAAGTGCTCACGAAAATCCGCCAATTCGCTCGCGCTTATGGCGTCCACGTCTGGGTCGTGGCCCACCCGGCCAAGCTGCGCAAAGAAGAAAACGGCAAGTATCCGGTGCCGACGCCGTATGACGTTGCCGGCTGCCACTCCGCCGACACGGAAGTCCTCACGCGCCGCGGATGGGTGCCGCATCCGGAGGTCACGCTCGACGACGAGGTGGCGTCGCTTGACCCGATCACGCACGAATTGGTTTATCAAAAGCCCACGCATGCGCACGCCGTTCATTACACCGGCGTCATGCGCAAGTTCTCCGGCGAGTTCTTCAACGGCATGGTCACGCCTTCGCACCGGATGATGGTGAAGGCGAGCTGGATGCAATCGCGGGACAAGAAGCTGCGCAAAGGCCCCGGGGGCTGGTCTGAGGTCTATGCTCGCGAATTCACGAACGGCTTGCGGATTCCCCTGACGGCTCCGCTGCGCGAGGCGGAAGGCGTGGCGAACAATGCTGAATTCGGCGTTGATTCCGAACGCGTTCAGTTGGCGAAGATCGCGGCGACGCAATTCATGGCGTCCGGGGATGCTCGCCTGCCCTCTTCGCTTTGGGATGCGTCGCGCAATGAAAAAAACGCTTGGATTTCGGTCCTTGCGGGGGTCAGCCTGGAAGTTCTTGCGGAGTCGAAAAAAGCTATTATTGCGCGACTTTCTTCGTTGACTTTGGCCAACGATGTGCAACATCTTGTTGCTGAATGCGGATTTTTGGGCGTCGTTCTTGGAGCTGGGAAGGAGCCAGCCGTTCGCATCCACCCCAATGCTGGCCAGGATGTGGCCGTCTCACTCAATTGGAATGTTTCCGAGCACCCATACTCCGGCATGGTCTATTGCCTGACGGTGCCGTTGGACAATTATTTGACTCGAAGAAATGGGAAATGGTTAGTCAGCCTTAACAGCGCGCACTTCAATAACAAGGCGGATAACGCCATTAGCGTGTGGCGCAATCGCGGAGGCAAGGACGAAGACATCTCCGACATCCACATTCAAAAGGTTCGCTTCAAGGAAGTCGGCAAAGTGGGCGTGGTATACCTTCGATACAATCGTCTTTCCGGACGCTTCATCGATGACATTGACCAGGATGTCCGCACAACGTTGAAGGAAGAGGACATTGAAAAACCCAGCGACGAGCAGCGGATCGCTCCTTCGCGCCGGCATTGAGTAAGCGGATGCCCCCACGCTCGGGCCAATTGGCGATTTCGCCCTGGCATTGGTTAAGTTCATAAAAATCCCGGGTTTTTGCCCGGGTTTTTTATGGCGCGAGATTTTCGCACTCACGTATTTTCACAACCGCGCGCTTCGCCGCGCGCTTTGCGAAGAAGCCGCCTCCTGCTCCGCCTTCTTCTGCGCCCGTCGCTCGGCCACGATTTGCAACGCCTCTTCGAGCTCGGACTGAGAGAGGCTTTGCAGAAGGGCTTGCTGCTCTTGGCGGGCTTGAACGGTGTCTCGGATCAAGCCGGGCGTGACTTCATGAATGGTTCTGGGCGGCAGCGTGTCCAAAGGATCGGCTCCCAAAGAAACAAACCTTTTGAAAATTTTCTCGCAAACTTCGCGGTTTTCTTTGTCGGACCAGGCCAATCCGCGAGCGCGGCTGTTGATTTTGGCCAGAACGGACTCCGCCGTTTCAGGCCGGGAGGAGCTTCCTCGCGCTTGCCAATCGCCGCCTGCTTGAAGCAGCATGTCGACGATTTCAGGCAGCTCCGGCCTGAGAGATGAATTGATGAAAGCCCAAATTGCATTGGGGGTCTCGCCGGTGGCGCTTTTGGCGTTCGCGTGTGGAGCGATGCCCTCAGGAAATTCGTAATTGGGCCCATAGCCCATTTTCAGAAGCGTTTCGACCGCTTCTTTGTAAGGCGCGGCGTCCGAAAATCCGCCCGACTCTTTCATTTGCCGACTGAGCGTCAACAAAGGATGATCGCCGCGCCACTCAGAGATTTTATGGTCAAATTGTATCCATGGCGTGCTTTTTGCGTCCACGATCCACTTCAACCACTCTTTCGAATTCAGCCCGCTGTCGGCGTCCTGGATGTTTTTCAGCACCAACGTCAGCAAGGGCGCGCTTTGCCCGCCGACGGGAGCCGGAGAGGGCGGCGCGCCCTCCAATTGATACGACACGAGATTTCTCTGGAAGCGATCGCACCACGCCTCATGGCCAAAGCGGCCGCCATTTGGATTGTGGACCGGTTGAGTGGCCTCGAACAGCGCCCTCACCGGATCTGCGCCCAAAACAGAGCCTTGTGGCCGCAACTTCTGGATCGCGACAAGAGGATTGAAGACAAATGACGACTGGGACCCGCGCCGAATATTGTGCTTTTCATCGTGCAGAATATGCGACTCCGTCAGGAAAAAACAGCTCAGAAGGGATTCCGTCTCCTTTCCGATTATCTTCTTCCATTCTTGATTTTCCGCGCGCGCGCGGCTTTCCGCATTGTATGTTTTTGTTTTTGGCGTCGAGTGCGCCCATCCTGGCGCGAGCCAGTCCATTGACGACGCAGGCGACTGCGCGATGTCGACGGCGAGGGCCAAAAACGATTCCGCCGCTTCCCGCATGACGGGAAACATGCCGCCCTCGATGGCGGCGACAATGGCGTGCCGCACGATCGCCTCTTGGCGCGGAGCGGGCATGTCTCCGCTCGCCCATTCTTTGGCGAGCGCCTCAACCGCGGCTTGGCTGTCTTTGACGAACGCGTCTCTCTCCAACGCTCCGGGCCATGCGCTATACAGCAAAAAACGCAGACTTTTCGCCCCGTCGGAGATCGCGAGAGGTTTCTCGGCCAACGTCCGGGCAGGGCCAAACGCAACTCGCGCTTTTTGCGCAGCGCTCGCCTCTTTCTCATTGCTCATCTTATTTCCTCAATTCAAACTCGTGGCCGTGCTCAAAACAGCGGAACTCGTTGGCGCTCCCGCTTTGCGCCCCGCCTAAACCGATCAGCCCGAAAGCGGGGCCGTCCCAATCGCGTCACAGCCGATTTCTCTTGACGGCTGGGGCCGGAATGGCCTGATCGCTATTTTTTGCGCTCGATTTCGCCGTTTCGCGCGCCCGATGCTCCGCCAATAGCCGCAGAGCCTGCTCGATTTCGCCCTGGGACATTCCTGCGAGGATTTCTTTTTGCTCTTGCCGAGCTTGGACCAGCCCGCGAATGGGCCCGTCGGCTATGGAATGCAGTGTTTGCGGCGGGAAGGCGTCGAGCGGATCCGCGCCTAATTTCACGAATTTTTCAAAAACACGGGACCATAACTCCGCGGCAGGCCCTCCGAGGCCCAAGGCGTGGCCGTTGATGGGGACCAAAATGGAATACGTGGCTTCGGGGTTCTCCAAGCCGCCTTTTTGGCGCCAATTCACGCCGTCCTTCAACAAAAGGTCAACCACGGCTTCAAAATCCGGCGTCGCTCGCCCAGCCTCCACAAAGGACCATAGGGCGTTGGGCTTCTCGATCCGATTGAGCGGCACGGGGCTGATGGCCCCGCGGCCCTCTGGGTAGCCAAAGCCAGAGGTGTATCCCATGCGCAGCAGGGCGCTGACGGCGGGAGCGAACAACACGTCTTGCCGGGCGCTCGCGGCGCGCGTGCCCAAAGCCTCCAAGGGATGGAATTTTGAATTCCACGCCTCGTTTTGGTGGTCAAACCGCAACCATGGCGTCGTGTCCGCGCGCGCGATCCATTCCATCCAAAGAGGCGCGCTTTCGCGGCCTTGGGGCCACGCGAGGGCTGCGATCACGCGCATCAGCATGGGCCCTTCGGCCGTGGGCGCGCTCGGGGCGTTTTCGACGCCGAAGACCGACAGCACGCGATTAAACCGGCTCGCCCACTGCGCATATTTGTCATCCGCGTCGGGCGTTGTGGCCTCAAAAATCGCAGGAACCGGATTTCCGCCCAAGCGCTCCACGGGCGGCCTGAGGCCGTCAATGGGCGCCGCGGCCCCATTCTGCGCTTGCCCGTTGACCCCATTGGCCCGGTAATCGCGATCCAACCATGCGGTGAGCAAAGACGGCGCCTTCTTCCCCAATAGGCGCCGTCTTTTGGGGGCGTTTTTTATTTCTCGCTGACCGGGGCTTTCGCGATAAATTTGTTCGACAGGCACCGCTCGCCAGGTCCATCCCGGAGCCAGCCAGTCAATTTGGCTGTCCGGGCGCTGGATGATTTCGCGAGCCAATTCCAAAAACACGCTCTCCGCAGCCGGTGCCGGCACGGCCAGCTTTCCATGGAGCGCCTGGCGAACAATGGCTTCTTGGCGTTGGATCGGCATTGATCCGGCGCGCCATTCCTCGGCCAACCCCTCCACGGCTCGCAAAATCGAGTCCTGGCTGGCTTGGGAGATTTTCCCGCTCTCCCAGACCGTATAATGAAAAAAGGCCTCGCGCAGGTTGTCGGCGCCCAAATCCACGGGCTGCGGCTTGCCCGTGAGCTTTTCTCCCGCGCCAAACGCGATTTTTGTTTTGTCCGTCACCGTCAAAGGCTTTGCCATAAGGGTCTCGTCGCTGCTGAATGGGTCGCGCCGAAGGCGCGGAGGCGGGATTGCGTTTATCCGGCTCTATAAGTGTAGCGGATTTTCTCCCCGGAATCGATCCCCTGCGCTCGGCTGGCGGGGGCCGCGGGTGTCTTTTCGCTTGCGCCCGACCGCCGGCTCTCGATGGGCGCGTATTGGCTCCCGCGTTTTTTCGACGCTCTGCGCGGCTGCCGAAACGCCGTTCTCCGGCCAGCGGGCCAAAACAAGGAAATCGGGGCACCCCCCGCGGCCAGGCCCGGCGGAGAAATCACGATCTCAACTGGGCCGCGAGATTGGCGCGGGCCGCGGTGAAAAAACGAGTTTTTTTGAAAAAAAGCCATTTGTTTCCAAAAATTGTGTATTATGGCCCCAGGCGCTTCAAATCCGTGACGCACATCGGACAGGCGACCTTGGAAAAAGCTCTTAAATTTTATAATCTATCGATTCTGTTTTTCGCCTGGCGCGCGGCTCGCTCTCAATTCTGGCCTGGCTTTGGACGGTTTTTGCTCTCTCAACCTTATTTCTCACGACACGCGAATCCATGAACGACTCGAATCAAGAATTGACGACGCCGGCCACCTTGTCCCCCAGCGAAGCCGAAGCGCAAGCCGAAAGCGTGCATATCGGCGCCTTTTCCGCCTACATCCGCCGCCCCGTGCCGACCAAGAGCGGCATGCTCGCCCAGTTTTTCGGCGAAGACGGCGAAGATGCGGACACGATCACGGCGTTGTCGCTCACCCGTTATGTGGATTCGGACGTATTGCTCGACGTCTTCCTGATCAAGGACGAAGTGGGCCGCTCGATGAAGAACGCCGCTGGCCACTTCAACAAGATTTCGTCCTTCAAAGCCAAGATCTTGCGCCCGAAGCCGACCAAAAGCGGAATGCTGGCCCAATTTTTCGCAACCGACGGCGACGACGCCGACCGCGCGATTGAGCTTGGTTACTCGAAATTGCAAGATTGCTTGGTCTTCGTGGAGGTGAAGAAGCCCGAGGACGCGGAAGAAGAAAAATCCACGGGCCGCCGCGCGGACCAGACAGACACGAGCTTTTTGGCTCCGCAAATGGACGAAGCGAGCCAAAAGCTCACGCCCAACGAGCGCAAGGCGGTCATGAAGCGCGCGAAGGCGTGGGATGAAGCCGCCAAGCAATTGAAGCTTTCCGGCTTCTTGCGCGCGCCGGCGGTGTGGCAAGCCCTTGCGCAAGGCGACGAAGGCGATTTCCGCGAATGGGCGTCGCACTGGAAGTGCTGCGCGAATCTCGAAGGAGGGCACTTGTGCAGCAAAGAGGCCGAGCCCTTCCGCCTCGCCGGCGCCAACGCCCCGACCGCGTCGCGTCCGTTTGAATATGTGCCGCTGTGCCCGGATCACACCGCGCTGGCCGAACAGGGCCTCTCCAACATTCAGGGCGGCGAGCATTACCTGCGCGCGCGCCAGACATCGCTTGTGCAGGAATGGGCATGGGAGCGCCTGAAGGAAGCCGCGGGCGCCCTGCCAGAAATGTCCGCCCCGGATCCGCAGCAAGTCGCGGGCTGGGCCGCCAAGCACAAGGTTTCGCACCTTTTGCCGCGCGCCTTGCTGATGAACGTGGTTTAACGCTCGGCCTTCCCGGCCACGCGCGCATGCTTGCAGGCCCCTCTTCGCGAGGGGCTTTGTTTTTTTGTTTCATGGGCGCGAAGCGCGTGTCTTCTCGCCGGCGTCCGCGTTTCCCCCCGTCTCCTTGGCCGCGCAGGGGTCGCCCTGAGGCTTCGTTCAGCCTGCCTGCGTCGCGCCCCGTTTGTCGGCCATTTTGTTTTTTCGCGCAGCGATCTTTTTTGGCCGGGGTTGATGGCTTGCGCCGCCCAAACGCCCGCAAACGCTTTCCCCGCGGCGCGAAAATTTCTTCTCCAAGCGGCATTCCTGCGCGATCCGCGCCAATCGCCGCCCAACGGTTTGCTTTTTGCCCCCTCTGGGGCCATTTTTCTTTTGCTTTTCGCCTCTGGCGCTTTGAAACCCCGGCGACTCAAGGTAAAATGGAGGCGTTGAATCTTTTTCTATTCCTTTTTTGAAACACCCAGCCAACGCAAGCGTTTGGCGCCTTGGAGCCTCCATGAGCAAGAAAGACGTCACCATTGACCAGAACAGCCCGCTCTTCTCGATCGCGGAAGAAATGAAGGCGTTCCCGCAAGGGAAGTATTACAACGACGCGCAGATCAAGAAATGGGCCGACGCGATCGAAGCTTTTGATCCGGGCCGCCTCACGTGGCACTTGAAGCGCTTGACCGGCATCGGCGGCTCGGAAATTGGCGTGCTGACGGGCGACCTTGAAGGCGATTACCACCCGCACCAATCGACGATCGAAATTTGCAAGGCGAAGCTTCTTCAATTGTTTCCTGAGCCGCCCACAGGCGACATGCTGCGCGGGCAAATGATGGAAGACATGGCTCGCGACATCTATCGCAAGCAGATCCTTGGGCGCTACCCGAACGCCAAGCCGCGCGAAGACATCATGGACGAGCTTTCGGGCTTTCGCCATCCGGACCACGAGTGGATGGTCGGCAACCCCGACGAAATCATGGAGCTCGAACCCGGAAAGCTCTTCGTGATCGACTACAAGTGCCCGACGCAAATCAGCTTCGAGTCGATCCGCAAGGACGGCCCGCCGGACTACTACGTGGCGCAATTGCACCACTACACGCTGTTGGCCGAGGCCAAGGGCTACAAGATCGCGGGCTTGCAACTGGCCAGCTTGGACTACAAAAACTTCAACGTTCTCATCCAGGACATCCCGGTCAGCCAAGAGCAGCTCGAAAAGAACATTTTCGCCGGCGACCACTTCTGGAACGAATACATCATGAAAAACAGGCTGCCCGAGTCGCTCGTGTCGCGTCGCTTCGGCGACCGCGGCGAGCTGCCGGACAACCTGGTCGACTTCGCGGTCGACTACACGATCCTTCGCCACTTGGGCAACATCGGCACGAAGATGAGCGACAAAATCACCGCGCTCACCAAGGAAGCGAACCTGAGCCTGGACTCCGGCATCGACGACATCTCCATCGGCTTGGTCAAGATCAAGAGCAAGCGGACGTTTGACGAGCAAGCGCTGGAAGCCGCGATCGTGGCCAAGGTCCCGACTCTGGACCCGACCGTTCTGCGCGATGAAGCGAAGCTGGACGGCGACGTGGCCCTGCGCCACTTCATCGAGTCGCATGGCTACGAAGTTCCGAAGGACGACGACAAGAAGGGCTGGGCCGCTTTGGCCGCGGATCCGAAGATGGCTCCCGTTTTGAAGGCTCCCCAACTCAACGGCGGACGCCTGGCCGCCACGGCTCGCCAAATCGGCTTGGACGTGGGCGACTTCATCGTCAACGAAGACATCTCCTTCGGCCTCCCGTCGCGCCCGAGCAAGCGCGACCCCTACGCCATGTTCATGCATGAGAAGATTGGCCAAGTGCTGGGCGCGGCGGTTGAGAACGTGGCGGAAGCCGCCCGCGACCAACTCTTTGAATTCGAAAAAGAGTTTCATTCCTCGCAAGTGGTCGCCAAGGCCAAGCGCCGCGCCGGCCCGCGCTGATCGACGAAATGGGCGCGTTCAATGCGCTCAACGCAAAATCCGGCTTTGGCCGGATTTTTTATTCACGGGCTCGTTTCTGTCTTTCCGGCGCCCTCTTCGCGTCCTCTTTGTTCATCCTCCCCGTTTCTCGCGCTGCCCGCTCTTGCCCCTTTTTTTAAGCGCCGATGTTTTTTGAATCCGAGCCAACGCATTTTTCGACCAAAATGTGTTTTAATTGAGGACGCGCGCGAACTCCCGCGCTTCAACTTGGATCCCTCATGAGCCTTGTCATCTACGAACTCAAAGGCCGTTTTCGCGGCGACCGCCATCCAGACGCCAAACCCGACCGATCGGAGTGGACCAATCCCGGCCGCGTTCGGGGCATCGCCAAAAGATCCGCGGCGCAGGAAGCGAAGCGCGTGGCGGAGGCGCTTGCGGCCGCCAGCTCCCCGGCCTTTGAAGGCACTCTTTTCATTTACGGGCTTTCCGAGCAAGAAAATCCCGAACGCAACCTTCTCGCCCAACCGCTGCTCAAGGAAGAAGGGTGGGGATGGGAGGCTGACGAGGCCAAGGCGCGCTTTTCCAAGCGGTTCAGCGTCGCCGATTTATCGCCCAATGAGCGTCCTAAATTCGCCACTTGGCATTCCAATGGGCTCATGAGCACCCCATTCCACCATCCAGCGCCCGTCGTGGGCGACAACGGCCATTTGGATTGGTGCGTGACGTGGCTGGATCGCATTGGCGCAGGGCAATCGGAGCTGGACAACCGGCGCTTTGAAGGGGCTTGGGCCGGCATTGGCTATTTGGACGGGGATCCGAGCGGGCTGGGCTTCGCCGAGTGCGCGGCGCGCGTCGAGGCGTTTCTTCGCGAAGAAATGCCGGGCGTGCCCTTTGTGGGGCCAGCTGAAGCGATTGCTCTGTGCGAGCGCCTGTCGCAGAGCGACGAGCTCAACGGCCAGCCCAACGCTTCGCTGGGGCCCATTGCCCGCCCAGGCGTCCGTCGCGTTTTCTCCGAAGTGCGCGCTCGCTTGGTCGCGCAGGCCGAACAACTGGATTTGCGCGCCTGCGTTTTGCAAGCCGAGGCCCCGCTCCGCGCCGCCGCGGAGACGGGAGAGCGCGCGGATTCGAGCGCCGGCTCGTTGACCGAATCCACGCAGAAATCCTTGCGCCTCTGAACCTCCCAGCGGCGCCTTTATGGCGCGGACCCTGTCTTGCGGCTTATCAGGGCTGAACCGAGGTCGCGGTGGTTTTGGCCTCAGGGCTGTTTTCCGGAGCTTTGTGGATTTTCGGGACTGGGCGCCGTTTTCTCGACCAAACCGAAATGGAATTGAAAATATTCATAAAAAAATCCTTCCGCCTGGCCACTTCTCGTCTATGATTGCCTTTTGGCGGCTCTTTTGGCTTGACAGGCAGGGCTCGCGCCGGCATCCTTGGCGCCGAAATGAGCCCTTGGGGGCCCGCCGCGCCGTTCTTGGCCGCGCATGGGAGTCCGTTTCGCGGCGCTGGGGCTGGCTTGCTGACTGATTTTTCCATATTCAACCGCATCTTTCTTTTGGCTTCTGGGCATTCATCCATGAAAAACTCTTTGCGCGTCAGCGCCATCACAGCCGCCGTCGCCGTCTTCGCGACCGTCGCCGTCCCGGCCTCCCGCCAAGCCGAAGCAGCTTCGGAAAACGCGCATTCGCGCCAAGTGAGCTCAGGCCGCGTGGCCGCCAACGCCGTGATCGGGGGCTCTTTCATCGCCAACGCGCGCGCTTATGGCACGGGCACTCGAATCAACTTGGCTCCGCAATCGGCTTATGGCGAAGTGGGCTTGCCGTATGACCCAGTCCTGACCACCGCGCGCCAAATCAGCCAGCCTCTGCCTGACGGCGGAGTCCAATTGGTGGTCCGTCTGGTGAGCCCGACCCCAGGCCCGATCACCGCTCTCGCGCAAATTTACTCGGTCAATGGCGAACGGTTCGTGCAGTTCCTGCTGAGCGACCCGGCTCCGGGCGCGAGCGCCTCTGACGCCGACAGCGACTCGGCCCCCGCGCGCTCGACGCGCCGCTCGCATCCGATGATCCCGGCCACGGCCGCGCTCACCGAAGACGCGGCCGCCGCGAACAACACCGCGATCCCGGCCCAACGCCCGGTGGCGGCTCCTGTTGACGACGCCAACGAGTCCGCCTCGCAACGCCGCGCGAACGCCATCGAGCGCCACGCGGCCCAAATCGCCAACGCCTCCAATTCCAGTTTGTCAGCGGACGGCTCGTCCACGCCGGCTGCTCCGGCCGCGGCTCCCAAAACTCGCGTTCTGGGTTATGTGAGCGCGCAATCCGGCGACTCGCTCAGGCAAGTGGCCGCGCGCATCGCCAAGCCCTCGCGCGTGAACGCCATGGCCAACGCTTTGTTCGCCCGCAATCCGCAAGCGTTCTCTGACGAGACCGAAAACAGCCTCAAGGCCAACGCGCGCTTGGGCGTGCCGTCGAACGCCAAAAACATGCTCAGCGACGATGGCCTCTCGGCGTTGGGCCTGCCGGCCGCGAGCGCTTCGAGCGCTTTGGGCGCCGCGCCCGCCAGCCAGGCGTCGGCCAACGCATCCGACAAATCCAGCTCGGCCCAGCTGCGTCGCCAGCTGGACCAAAAGAAGGCCGAGTTGGCCAACTTGAAGTCGCAAGAAGCTCGCGTCATTTCCAAGGAAAGCGCGACGCAGGCGCAAATTGACGCCTTGCAGGCGAAGCTGGACGCGGCCAATGGGTCGGTTTCCGCCTCCTCAGGCGCAAGCGGCGCGGCTGTGGCAGCGGCCGCCTCTGCCCCGTCGGTTCCCTCCATTGGCGCGTCTTCGCCCTCGTTCGCGGCTCCCGCCTTCCCGGTCGCCAAAGGCGTCGTGCCCAATTCAGCCACCCCGGCGCTCCCGTTTCCGGCGTCTTTTCCGCGCCCGACGCCGAAGGAGCGGGGCCCTATCGCCGCGATGGTGCCCCCGGGCGCGCCTGGCGCGCCGAACGCAAAATCCTTCGCCAATGGCTTCTCGCCGGCGCCGGGCATGGCGTCCGCTCCCGCCGCGGCGTCCAGCTCGGTCGTGATGCCCGCGCCGATCGTGGCTCCCGCCATTGCGTCGCAAGCGTTTGCGGTGGCGTCGTCGGTTCCAGCCGCTTCGGCTTCCGCCAACGACCTCTTGCCGTTCCCGGCTCCCGGGGCGCATGGCGCGGCTGCCGCTTCCGACTCGGTTGCCGCGAGCTCGGCCCTTCCGGCCATTCCGGGGATGCCGGCGTCAATGGCCATGCCCGACCCGAACACCCCGGCTGGCCACACGGCCATGGCCACAATGGCCACGCAAGCGCGCGCGCAGCAAGCTCGCGCCGCGGCCGCGAAGAAAGGGCCCGCGAGCGCGCCGGTCGCGGTTTCCACCGACGCCTCCGTTCCGCCCAACAGCTTCTTGGAGGCGCTCTGGGAATCGTCCACCGGCAAGCTGGGTTTGGGCGCTCTTTTCATCGTTCTTCTGGGCTATGCGGGCTTCAAGGTCCGCCAAAAGCGCAAAGACAACCAAGAGGCGGCCACTCTGCAAGACACCGCCCTCGCTCCGGGCGAGCAAGCGGGAACTGAATTTCCGTCAACGCAGGACGGCACCACGCGCGGCAGCGCTCCGCAAGATCAGTGGGAAAGCGTGTTCGAGTCGTTTGAAACCCACATGCGGCTGGGCGACGACGCGGGCGCTTCGCGCATTCTGGAAAGCGCCGAAGCGAGCTCGGACCCGGTGGTCAGGCTGCGGGCCGAAAAAGCCCGCGCTCGCCTGGATGCGCGCTCCTGAGGCGATTGAAGGGCGGCGCGACATGGGGCGTCTGAGACCGGCGCCCTTTTTAGCCCGCCCCAGTGTTTTTTGCTGATTTTTTGAATTGGGCTTTCTGCGGGTTTTCAGGCGGCCTTCACGTTGTTTTGCGCCATCTTGGCTCCTGGCGGCGTTGCGTGGATCGGCTTTGGCGCTCCGCGGGTCCAATAAACCGTGAATTTTTGAGTTTTTTGTGGTTCCGCGACAAAAATCCTTGCGGCGGCTGATTTTTTCCGATATTATCGCCCGTTGCCAGCGTGATTTTTTCAGCCAAGCGCTGGCTGTCGAACGGGCTGAGAGTCGCCTCTGTTTTGCGGCTGTTTGGCTGTTTGTTGGAGGTTTTGTTGCTGCGCTCTGATTTTTATATATTTTTCCAATCGCCGTTCGTTAAGCTCTATCCTGCGTTCCGCCTTGCGTCTTTCTCGCGCCGTCTGAACGCCATAAAATTTTAGCAGCCGCAGTCTTTTTGCCCGTCGTTCCGTTGCCGCGTCGTTTTTTGTTTTTTCGGCGCAGTGTTGTCCTATATTCTTCTGACTTCTATTTGGCGCGTAAAAGCCCATTGCTGATCATTTGATCGCTTTTTTTTCACACCCCGGAGACTCTCAATGTCGTTCAAACCTTCAAACATGGCCAACCCGTTTGCGCGCCAAAACACCGGCACCGCCGCCCCGCGGAACCTCGCGCAGGACCTGATGGTCCGCATCGACTCGTGGGACGTGGGCAACAAGAAATTGTTCGGCCTCATTGAAAACGGCCCCGCGGCCGGCGACATGGCCACGTTCTCGATCAGCAAGCGTTCGATCGACAGCGGCTTGGCGTCGGAGCAAAAACGCCGCGCGAATCCGCAAGCCGAAGACCGCCGCGTTCCGTGGGCCGGCTGGCGCATTGATTCAGACATGGCCGCTCACCTGCGCCCGGGCGCGATGATCGTGGTCGAGCGCGCGCAAGAAATCGGCGTCGCCACTCCGCGCGCTAACGGCACCAAGCAGCACGAATTTGAATCGTGGCGCATCGCGAATGTCCAGCAAGATTCGCCGGAGAAGACATTCGCCGCGATCATCACGATCTCGACTTACGAAGGCCGCGTTTTCCAAATGCAGCGTTGGGCTGAGCAAGCGTTCAGGGCTGACGACTCGGGCTCGATCTCCGAAGTCGCGCGCCAACTGGACCGCATCGCCGACCAAATGGCGAACAAGGAATATCCGCCGACGCTGGGCGTGCAATTCAGCGTGGTCCTGCCGAACCCGGACCTGCGCGAATCGCACACCTGCATCGACTTGTCGCCGCCGTTCGACTACATCGCTCGCCAACGCGACGAGCAAGGCACTGAAATCGCCCCGGGCCGCCCGCTGGACTCGGAGACGTTCTTGCAGCTGATCGACGACTACAAGACGCAATACGTCGACGTGAAGTTCCCGCAGCACGAATTTCCGGGCGTCTACATCGAAGTGTCGACCTACCTGAACTATCGCGGCAGCCGCCTTTCGAACTACCTGGCGGTGCCTGATCGCGAGTTCGATCCGATCCACGTGATGTCGACGACGACGAGCAAGCTCGCCCAAGACGACACGCAATTCGTGCACGAGAAGAACTGCGCGGTGCGCGGCGTGGTGCAGATCACGGCCGACCAGCCGGATGAAGCGACGCGTTCGTTCATCCCCCGCAATTTCGTGTATCGCCTGCACGTCAACGGCCGCCGCGACCACGTTCGCGCGCTGGTGATGGGCAGCGACGGCCGCCGCGTTTCGATGGCGCCGGAACTGCGTTTGGTCATGAAGCCCACGACGCCGCGCGACGGCGCGCCGGCGACGGCTGGACAAGGCTACACCCAGCCGGGCAACAACACGGGCTACGGCCAGTCGACGCCGTCGGCTCCTCCGGCCAACAACGGCTGGGGCGCGCGTCCGGCGAGCGCGCCGGCCGGCAACACGTGGGGCGCTCCGCAGCAAACGCCGGCGCCTGACGCCGGTTGGGCGAGCGACGCGTTCGACGACATGGACGAAGGCAATCCGTTCGGCGACCTGGGCGACGCCCGAGCCAGACTGAGCAGCGCGAAGGACAATTTCGGCGCGTAAATCGCTGAAAAAAGCTTCATGGAAGCGGCCGGCGTCTCGCCCTTCCTTTTTGTCTCGCAAGGCCGGCTCTTTGGGCCGGCCTTGTTGTTTTCCTTGTTCCGCACGCTATTGGTCCTGCTGCTAAATCGCTTGCCGTCCCTCAATTTTTGCTGACTTTTCGCCAAGGCATGGTATGCTCGGCGTTGATTCCCGCAAAGGCTCGCGCGTCGCCTCCAGATTGCGCGCGCAGTTTCCCGTTATTTGCTTTTTTCGCCGTTTTCTGACCCGCGCGGTCGCTTTTTCGCGCCAGACTCTCTTGTTGTTCGCCGTGTTGGCCCCTTAAATTCGTTTCTTGCGTCGTCG
>Ga0209888_1000036_pt1 | contig 102028 bp, 92 predicted proteins | sample OrgsoiDNA_201059_FD_185807 | JGI IMG/M metagenome (GOLD analysis project Ga0209888, IMG submission 185807) | Permafrost soil microbial communities from the Arctic, to analyse light accelerated degradation of dissolved organic matter (DOM) -... | ecosystem: Environmental > Terrestrial > Soil >...
CTACAAACAAGGTCAGGAGCAAATCCTGCCTTCAGGAGTGGTCGGTCTCCCCCAGAACACATCTCTTTGGTGACAACCCCACGAGCATAACGGCTCTCGCAAGGGTGTGGTGAGAACATACAAGGAGTGGGCTTGCCCGCGATTGCGGTGGGTCAGTCAGCCGCGATGTTTGCAGGCCTGCCGCCTTCGCGGGCAAGCCTCGCTCCAACAGGTTTCACGTATACCTGTTGGAGCCGAGCTTGCTCGCGAAGGGGCAGGTGCAGTCGACGAAGATCTCCAAACCTGACCCACCGTATTCGCGGGCAAGCCTCGCTCCAACAGGAGTTTGCATTCCAAATTGTAGGAGTGGGCTTGCCCGCGATTGCGGTGGGTCAGGCACCCACGATGTTGCAGGCCGGTCGATCCCGCAGGTCAGCGCAAATTCGTCTGCGCCAATTCCAGCACCTCATCCCCTCGCCCGTTGAGCACTGCACGCAGCATGTAGAGGCTGAAACCCTTGGCCTGGGCCCATTCGATTTTTGGCGGCATGGCCAGTTCGTGTTTGGCGGTGACCACATCGATCAGCACCGGGCCGTCGTGGGCGAACGCACGGCGCAACGCGTCGGGCAGCGCTTCTGATTCCTCGACACGAATACCGAGGATCCCGGCACCTTCGGCGATGGCGGCAAAGTTGGTGCTTTGCAGGTCCGTACCGTGGGGCACGTAGCCGCCGGCTTTCATTTCCAGGGCCACGAAACCCAGGGAGCCGTTGTTGAACACCACCATCTTTATCGGCAGGTTCAGTTGGCGCGCACTGAGGATGTCGCCCATCAGCATCGACAACCCCCCGTCGCCGCACAGCGCCACCACCTGACGTTGCGGGTGCGCGGCCTGCACGCCAAGGGCCTGGGGCATGGCGTTGGCCATCGAGCCGTGGTTGAACGAGCCCCACAAGGCCCGCTTGCCATTCATGTGCAGGTAACGCGCGGCCCACAACGTGGGGGTGCCGACGTCGGCAGTGAAGATGGCGTCTTCACTGGCGATGTCATTCACGACGCTGGTCAGGTACTGAGGGTGAATGGCTTTGCCGGGAGCTGACGGACGCGCCAGGTCATCGAGCCCGTCCCGGGCCTTGACGTAGTGCTTGAGTGCCGTTTCCAGGAAGCGCCGGTCGGTCTTGCGTTCGAGCTTGGGCAACAACGCATCGACCGTCTCACGCACACCACCCACCAGCCCCAGGGTCAATGGCACACGACGCCCCAAGGCACCGGGGTCGATATCGATCTGCACGATGTTGGCCTTGGTGGGGTAAAAGTTGCGATAGGGAAAATTGGTCCCGAGCATCACCAGGGTGTCGCAGGACATCATGGCGTGGTAACCGGAGCTGAAGCCGATAAAGCCGGTCATGCCGACATCAAAGGGGTTGTCATACTCCACGAACTGCTTACCACGCAATGCATGCACCACCGGCGCCCCCAGGGCGTCTGCCAGCGCCAGCACCTGTTCGTGGGCCTCGGCACACCCGGCGCCGCACAACAGCGTCACGGCCTTGGAGCTGTTGAGAAGGTCGGCCAAGCGCTGCACATCCGTGTCCACGGGCGTGACGCTGGGCGGCGTGTAGTCAACCCAACTGGCCGGAATGTCTGGCGCTTCGCTGAGGGCCACATCCCCCGGCAGCACGATCACGGCAACCCCGCGCTGGCCAATGGCAACCCGCATGGCCCGTTCCAGCACCCGTGGGAACTGCTCGGCACTGGTCACCAGCTCAACGAAATGGCTGCATTCCTTGAACAGTTCGGTGGGGTGGGTTTCCTGAAAATAACCAAGGCCGATTTCCGTGGACGGGATGTGCGCCGCAATCGCCAATACCGGCACCTGATTGCGATGGCAATCGAACAGCCCGTTGATCAAATGCAGGTTGCCCGGCCCGCAACTGCCCGCGCAGACCGCCAGTTTGCCGCTGGCGGCCGCTTCGGCCCCGGCAGCAAAGGCCGCGACTTCTTCGTGGCGGGTGTGCATCCAGCGAATCGACCCCAGCCGCTCCAGGCTGTCGGTCAGGCCGTTGAGGCTGTCGCCGGTAACGCCCCAGATATTGGCAACGCCTGCGGCGGCGAGGGTCTGGGCGAGATGATCGGCAATGGTTCTGGACATGGATGGCACCTTCCTGAAAACAAAAGAAGTCGCGCCACCGCAGAGGTGTTCATTCCAGTCCGGGGGCGCGTCGTCTCAAGTCGACCCGTCCCCGGTTCCACAAGTTCAGTCCTGCAGGTTCAGATGAAAGCTTCTTCATCTGAGGCCCGCATCAGACGTGCGGATCGCCCGGCGCTTTCACCGGCGCGGCATATTCGGGCTTGAGGTGGCCGTCCTTGTCCAGCAGCCAGGCATCGAGAATCTGCCGCACCACGGGGCCCGCCACCCGGCCGCCCGCCTCGCCGTTTTCGATCATCACCGACACCACGATCTTGGGATGTTCGGCCGGGGCGAAGCCGACGAACAAGGCGTTGTCCCGGTTACGCTCCAGGGTCTTGAGGCGGTTGTAGCGCTCGCCCTGCTTGATCGCGACCACCTGGGCCGTACCACTCTTGCCCGCGATGCGATATTGCGCGCCGACCGCAGCGGCACGGGCGATACCCCGTGGGTCGTGCATCACCATCTGCATGCCGACGTTGACCTGATTCCACTCGTTGGGGTCGTGCAGGACGATGTTAGGCATCGGATGTTCGTCCACCGGCGGCGCACCGGCGATCTCGCGTGCCAGATGCGGACGGTTCCACACCCCCTTGTTGGCGATAAGCGCGGTGGCCTGGGCCAGTTGCAGCGGCGTGACCTGCATGTAGCCCTGACCGATACCCAGAATCACCGTTTCGCCAGGGAACCAGGCCTGACGGCGGGTCGCACGCTTCCATTCCCGGGACGGCATCAAGCCTGCCGACTCTTCGAACATGTCCAGCGAGACCTTCTGCCCCAGGCCGAACATGGTCATGTAATCGTGCATGCGGTCGATGCCCAGCTTGTGCGCCAGGGTATAGAAGTAGGTGTCGTTGGACCGCATGATCGCCTGGTCCATGTCCACCCAGCCATCACCGCTGTGGTTCCAGTTGCGGTATTTGTGGTCAAAGTCAGGCAACTGGAAGTAGCCGGGGTCGAACACTTTGGTCGCCGCCGTCACCACGCCGCTGTCCAGGCCGGCAATCGCCACCTCGGGCTTGATGGTCGAGCCCGGCGCATACAGCCCGCGCAGCACGCGGTTGAACAGTGGACGGTCCACCGAGTCACGCAGGGCTGCGTATTCCTTGAAGCTGATACCGGTCACGAACAGGTTGGGGTCGAAGCTCGGCTTGCTGACCATCGCCAGCACGTCGCCGGTCTGCGGGTCCAGGGCCACAACCGAGCCACGCCGGTCACCCAGGGCCTCTTCCGCCGCTTCCTGCAAATGCACGTCCAGGCTGAGGGTGATGTTCTTGCCAGGCACCGGGTCGGTGCGGTTGAGCACGCGCATCACCCGCCCCTGGGCGTTGGTCTCGACTTCCTCGTAGCCCACCTGGCCGTGCAATTGCGCTTCGTAGAAGCGCTCGATGCCGGTCTTGCCGATCGATTGCGTACCGCGGTAGTTGGTCGAATCCAGTTCCCTGGACTCTTTCTCGTTGATCCGGCCCACGTAACCCACCGAATGCGCAAAATGCGCGCCCAGGGGGTAATGCCGGACAAACTGCGCCTCGACGTCGATGCCCGGCAGGCGGAACTGGTTGACGGCCACCAGCGCGATCTGTTCTTCGGTCAGTTCATACAGCAGCGTCACCGGCTCATAACGATGGCGCGACTGCTTGAGTTCCTTGGCGAACAGAATGCGGTCTTCATCGGGCAGCTTGAGGATGGTCATCAACTGCTCGAGCACTTCATTCAGGTCGCCAGCCCGCTCCCGGGTCATGGTCAGGTTGAAACTGGGTCGGTTATCGGCCAGCACCACACCGTTGCGGTCGTAGATGATGCCGCGCTCGGGAGGGATAGGCAGTACGTGAACGCGGTTGTTTTCAGAAATGGTCGAGTGATAAGCGAACTCGATGACTTGCAGGAAATACATCCTGCCTACCAGAAAACAACTCAACAGGGCCACGAACAAAGCGCAGGCGAGCAGTCGTTTATTGACTAGACGCGTCTCTTTTTCGTGGTCCTTTAAGGGAATCGGATCGGGCATTTCTACAGCTTCTCGGTGAATTGACGACTAAAAAAGCGCGGTCAAGCGCCCTGAAAATTTTTCTGAAAGAAAAGATTTCAGAAAAAGGTGTGCACGATACCAAGAAGCGCCCCGTTTCTGGGGATTGTCTTACGCGCGGGGCTTAACATTTTGCATAAAAACTGACTATTCCGTGGGCAAGACACTGAATTGCACACAGGGCATCTGCAACTTCCAGTAACACATCTATGATGGCATTACGCACGGAAAAGAGGACGAGAATCTGGCGCTTTGCCACTTTTAATCAGGCAGCCTGTCAGACGCTACAGTTCCACACGCGTAGCCTTGATCACCTGGCCCCTGCTCGTTAGTGGGCGGTGCAAAACCGTGAATTGTCGTCCCGAAGATGTTCCAACTGAAGGTCAGGATCTCCATTGCCCGCCATTGGCTTTCGCAGGAGCGCTGCATGACTGAGAGATCCAAAGGTTTCACCCGCCGCCAACTGCTCGTTTCATCTGCGACTTCCATTGCTGTCGGTGCCGCTGCCAGTGCAGGGGCTGCAACGGTTGTGGGTGTTCCCCAGTGGGTTCCCTTCGATCACAACGGTCCGCTACCTCAAGACCGGCGCGAACCGTTTCGATATCGCCTCAGGCCCCATGACCGAGGAAGTCGAACACTCCTCGCAACACTGGAAAGACGAAGACCTGATGGCCCCGGCCATGCCTTCATTCGGCTGGAACCTGTCGGATGACGACGACTCCGGCCTGAACACACATTCAGTGTGGGCGCGATCAGTCAGCATCAAACCTCCACCAGCATCGACTCCTCCCTCTCCTCCCTCTCCTCCCGCGCCTGCATGATCCGCGGCAGGTTGTCCTGAATCCAGCTGGCCAGGGTGTCGACCTGCACCGCCACTTCTTCCCCCAACGCGGTCAATCGGTACTCGACGTGGGGCGGCACCACCGGCAATGCCTTGCGATCGATGAAACCATCGGCTTCGAGGGTCTGCAGGGTTTGCGAGAGCATTTTCTCGCTGATCCCGCTGATCTTGCGCCGCAGATCACTGAAGCGATGCATGCCGCTGCGCAAGGCCACCAGCACCAGTACGCCCCAACGGCTGCACACATGGCTGAGGATTATTCGCGACGGGCAATCGGGGGACATCAATTCACCCCGGCGAGGGTTTTCAAGGAGTTGGCTTATTGCAGACCCAGGCGTTACTTCACTCATGACACTTACCTTTCCGTACGTACTTACGAAAGGTTAGCACGCTGACTATGATCATGGTTCATTCTACTGCCATCAGGAACAACCCCATGATCGTTATCACCGGTGCCACCGGCCAGCTTGGCCGCCTCGTTATCGAACAACTGCTCAAGACCGTGCCCGCCTCCCAGATCGTCGCAGCCGTACGCAACCCGGAAAAAGCTGCGGACCTCGCAGCCCTGGGGGTTCAGGTGCGGCAGGCCGATTACACCCAATCCGCATCACTGGACAGCGCCTTTGCCGGCGCGGAAAAAGTACTGCTGATCTCCTCCAACGAACTGGGCCAGCGCTTCACTCAGCACAGCGCCGTCATCGACGCCGCCCAGCGCGCCAAGGTCAAGTTGCTGGCGTACACCAGCGTGCTGCATGCCGACACCTCGGTGCTGGCCCTGGCCGAAGAGCATCGCCAGACCGAAGCCGCCCTGGACCAATCAGGCATTGACCATGTGCTGTTGCGCAACGGCTGGTACACGGAAAACACCACCGCCGCGATCCCCGGCATCCTCGCGCACGACACTCAGTTCGGCAGTGCAGGCGATGGTCGGTTCAGCTCCGCAGCACGGGCAGACTATGCAGCAGCTGCCGCGGCCGTACTGACTGCCAGTGACAATCAGGCCGGTCGTATCTATGAGTTGGCCGGTGACGAAGCCTTCACCCTGACACAGTTCGCTGCCGAAGTCGGGCGTCAGACCGGCAAAGCCATTGGTTACACCAACCTGCCCGAAGCCGATTTCAAGGCAGCGCTGATCCAGGCTGGCTTCCCTGAGGAGTTTGCAGCCCTGCTGGCGGACTCGGACACAGGTGCTTCGAAGGGCGCGCTGTTCGACAACAGCCGTCAATTGAGCCAGTTGATCGGGCGGCCAACTACCCCATGGACCCAGGTCGTGGCTACCGCGCTGGGCAAATGACCAATACGCCCAGGCAAAGGACTGCCTGGACGCAAAACGGAGCTAGTCTTGAGGCAAGGGAAATCGAATGGTTCGGTACCGCCACGGGCTGAATGATTACGAGTGAACCTGAATCAAGGAGCAATACAAGGAGCTAAACATGGTCAGCAAATCGCTAATCGTTAGCCTGGTCCTTATCGGATGCTTCAGTTCCGCCAACCTGTATGCCTTGGACACCGCTAACGAATCCGTAAAAGCCTCGAAACTCACCAGCCACGACTTTGAAGTCGGTGACCGGGCACCCACCACGTATCAGCAAACGCGCAGTGCCTTGCCCGACTGGCAGGAACAGGGGCTCAAGCCCCCTAAAAAACAGTCCCAGTGGGTACAAATCGATGATAAATACGTGATGGTACAGATCACCAATGGTGAGATTCTGGAAATAACCCCCGTCAAGCGTGGGTTGCCCTACAAGTAGGTCAGGGCAAATCGGTTTCAAGGCTGACCCAGATTGCCCAACAGGTCGGCCTGCACAATTTCGACCCAGTACTGGTCGGGATCGCTGATGAACGCCACATGCTTCATGCCCTTGTCCAGGCGTTTGACGAAGGGTATGTGCAACGCATCGAATCGCTCGCAGGCAGCTTCGATATCGGGCACCGAAAAACAGATATGACCGAAACCGCGCGGGTCCTTGTTGCCGTTGTGGTATTCAGAGTCATCGTTTTCCGTGCCCCAGTTATGGGTCAGCTCCAGCACTGACTGCCTGCCGAAGGTGTAGGTCTGACGTGAAGCAGGATCCTGCGGAACCGTCTCACCCGCTGTCATTGCCAGGAACAGCAGGGAAAACCGGCCTTCCGGGAAATCCACCTTGCGCAGCAGACGCATGCCCAGCACCCGCGTATAGAAATCCAGCGACCGCTCGGGATCCTTGACCCGCAACATGGTGTGGTTGAACACATAGTCCTGCGTCACGGCATCAGGTGTCAGGCAGACACCGGGCTCGTTTTCGCTGATGAAAGCGCTGCTGGAGGACATGGCGGGATTCTCTTCTTGGAGGAAAGGGAAGTTTAGAAGAGGTATCGGGGATGGGGTAATAGAGGGTTACTACCCAAGGCTGCTGGCGTGCTGCCCCTTATGACTGAACGGGAAATCTTTCCCGCTTATCGCCAAGTAGTAGGTCGCTATTACCTTAAGCACTGCAGGGCTACTAGGATCAAAGGAGCTTGATCGCCTGACAAGAAAAATAACAAGGAAATAGCCATGAGTGACCTGATACTCGATCGTCGCCGCTTCCTGAAAGGGAGCGGTGGACTGCTGCTGGGCACCTTGCTGTTCGGTTCCGGGCCTGTCGCGCTGTTGGCCCCCAGCCGAAGCTGGGCAATGGAAATGAACGCCCTCGACAGCGACACCGGCACGCGCCTGCTGTCGGTGATCCGCCGAATCTACCCCCACGACAACATGGAAGACGCGGTCTACGCCTTCTCGGTCAAGGCGCTGGACGAACGCGCCGCCAAAGACCCCAGCGTCGCAGCGCTGCTCAAGCAAGGCGTCGCCGACCTGGACAAGCGCGCAGGTGGCAAATGGAGCACCCTTGACCATCCCCACCAGCTCGCCATCCTCCAGGACATTCAGACCTCGGACTTCTTCACGCTGGTTCGCGGCGTGACCGTCACCTCGCTTTACAGCAACGAACTGGCCTACGCCCACTTCGGCTACGAGGGCGCCTCCTTTCCGAAAGGCGGCTACCTGATGCGCGGGTTCAACGACCTCACCTGGTTGCCGAGCCCTCCGGCTGATGCCAGCCCGAACCCCTTTTCCTGAGGACGCTGCGATGACGACTTACGGTTATGACGACGATTCAGTGGTGGTGATCATCGGCTCCGGTGCCGGCGGCGGAACTTTGGCCAACGAGCTTTGCCAGAAAGGCATCCCGGTGGTCTTGCTCGAAGCAGGTCAACGCCAGTCCACGGCGACCTTCATCAACGATGAGTGGCCCTCTTTCGAACAACTTGCCTGGGCAGACAAGCGCACCACCTCCGGCACCTGGCGCGTGGCCAAGGACTTCCCCAACCTGCCCGCCTGGATCTGCAAAACCGTGGGCGGCACCACCACGCACTGGGCCGGTGCCAGCCTGCGCATCCAGGATTACGAATTCCGTGCGTTGCAGACCTACGGCGCGGTCAAGGGCGCCAACCTGCTGGACTGGCCCTTGACCCTGGCAGAACTGGAGCCTTATTACACCCGCGCTGAAGACAAGATGGGCGTGACCCGCACCAACGACATACCGGGGTTGCCGGGCAACAACAACTTCAAGGTGATGTACAACGGCGCGAAGAAACTGGGCTACACCGAGTGCTCCACCGGACACATGGCCATCAACAGCCGCCCCCGGGCAGGCCGCGCCTCGTGCCAGCAACTGGGGTTCTGTTTCCAGGGCTGCAAGATGGGTGCGAAATGGTCGACGCTCTACACCGAAATCCCCGCCGCCGAAGCCACCGGCAAGCTCGAGTTGCGCACCCAGGCCCAGGTGATCCGCATCGAACATGATGACAAGGGCCACGCCAGCGCCGTGGTCTATGCCGACGCCAAGGGCGACCTGCAACGGCAAAAGGCAAAGGTGGTCGCCGTGGCGGGCAACTCCATCGAGACCCCACGGTTGTTGCTCAATTCTTCCAGTACGCTGTTCCCCCACGGCCTGGGCAACGGTGCCGGGGTCGTGGGCAAGAACTACATGCGCCACATGACCGGCTCCGTGTTCGCCGAGTTTGCCGAACCGGTGCACTTTTACCGCGGCACCATCATGGCGGGCATCGTCGGCGATGAAATACGCTACAAGCCTGAGCGTGGATTCGTCGGTGGCTATGAAATGGAAACCATCTCCCTGGGCCCATCGTTCATGGCCGCGTTCTTCAACCCTGGTGCCTGGGGCCAGGAGTTCACCCGCGTGATGGATAACTACACCCATCTGGCGGGCATGTGGCTGGTGGGTGAAGACATGCCCCAGGAAACCAACCGCGTTAGCCTCAACGATGCGGTCAAGGACCAGTTCGGCATGCCCGTGGCCAACGTTCATTACGACGACCACCCCAACGACCTGGCCATGCGCGAACATGCCTTTACCCAGGGTCAGGCCCTTTATTCCGCCGTCGGCGCCCTCAAGACCCACCGAGTGCCGCCCTACCCGTCCACCCACAACCTGGGCACCTGCCGCATGAGCAGCAAACCCGAGGACGGCGTGTGCAACAGCCATGGCCAGAGCCACGAAGTCCCGAACCTGTTCATCTCCGACGGCAGCCAGTTCACCACCAGCGCCGCCGAAAACCCGACCCTGACCATCGTCACCCTGGCAATACGGCAGGCGGATTTCATTGCTGATGAACTCAAGGCGCAGCGGATATAAAAAGGGGACTTACTCACGAAGGCGGGGCGATGTATCAGGCCTGACGCCTTCGCGAGCAAGCTCGGCTCCCACACAGCCGCACAGGTTCCGTGTTTGCCGCAAATCCATTGTAGGACTGGGCTTGCCCGCGATTACGGTGGATCAGTCATCCGCCATGTATCTGGCCTGACCCGATATGCGCTACGCTCCACCGCCAGGATTACAACAAAAAAGGAGCGCAGCCATGAGTCAGTCCGACAGCCTGAACGCCCCGCCACCGCGGTTCTGGCGTGACGACGGGTTGCCTTTCATTGAGGCGCAGGCCGTGCAGGATGGGCGTCAGGTCTGCTATGGCCGGCATTCCCACGAGATTTTTTCCATCGGCTCGATCATGGCCGGGCACAGCCACTACTTTCACGAAAAGAAGCGCCAGCAGATATCTGCAGGCACCGTCGTGCTCATGAATCCCGGCGACGTTCACGCCTGCAGCGCCCTGGACAAACAACCCTGGGGCTACCGCATGCTCTATGTGGACACGGCATGGCTGGCGCGTTTGCAACATGAGTCCGGGCTTGATCCCAATGTCGATTTCCATGGATTCTCGATCATCAGCACCCCTTCGCCAGCGCTTTTCGCAGGCTTGAATCAGCTGTATGACGTCCTGATCGACCCCGACGCCGACAACCTGTTGAAACACAGTGCGGCCTTGTCGTTTTTCCTCGACCTGCAACACACCCTCGCCGTAACACCGACAGGCCCGCGCACCTCCAGTCAAAAGCTGCAGCGCGCTGCGGACTACATCAATGACAACTTCAGCCGCGCCATCAAGCTGGAGGACATCTGCAAAGCCGCAAACCTGTCGGAGTCGTACCTGATTCGCTCATTCGAGCACGTCTATCGCATGACGCCCCACGCTTATCTGCTCAATCGCCGCATTCAATATGCCCGCGAGCAACTCAAGCGTGGCCGGTTGATTGCCGACGTGGCGCTTGAAACCGGCTTTGCCGATCAGGCGCATTTCCAGCGCACCTTCAAAAAATACCTGGCGATAACGCCAGGACAATATCGCCAGTAGCCGCTCAGGAAAACGCCATATACCCGGCGCAGCCCACCAGAAGTGACGCCATGGACAGATTGAAGACTCGCACCCCGGTGGCGCTTTTCAGGTAGTTGCGCAGGAAAGTACCGGCGTAGGCCCAGCACCCCACCGACAGGTAGCAGATCACAAAGTAAATCGCCGCGAACTGCCAGATCAGCGCCGCTTCGCCGTTGGCGACAAACAGCCCCATGCCCGCCACCGAGGCCAGCCAGGCCTTGGGATTGAGCCATTGCATGGCGGCACCCACCTTCATCGAAGGCAGCTTGTTGGCCCGTTCGGTGTCCAGTCGCCCGTCATCGACCGCCAGCTTGTAGGCCATGAACAATAGAAAGGCGATCCCGGCCCATTGGATCGCCGAGGTCAGGATGGGCCACTGAACCAGCACCTCGTGCAGCCCGAAACCAACGATGACCAACAGCAGGACAAAACCCACGGTTGTACCCGTGACATGGGCCAGGCTGGCCCGCAGGCCGTAGCGCGCACCCGCACTCAAGGCCACGATGTTGACCGGCCCCGGCGAAATGGACGCCGCCAATGCAAATGCAGCCATGGAAACAAAGACACTCATGAACAACCTCGACGCCGATGAAAATGTCCGTACACCCTAGCGTCGACGCAACCCTGGATATTGAACAAAACCACCCTTTGCCCGGCCAGTGCTCAAAAGCCCCCAGGATTGTTGCCGTTATAGAAACTGACTCTTACCCGAACAATCAGGCAAAATTCGCGCTCCCCACGCTGCAATAGAGCCCCGCGAATGATTACCCGCCCACAGAAGCCCTCGATATGGGCGCTGCTGTTTTCGATCAAAGGCACCATTGTTCCGGCGATCTGGCCCAAGGTGCTGTTTACCGTCCTGATCAGCTCAGCCGTAGTGGCGACCCACGGAGTCTTGTTCGAATACAAAGTGGTACTCACCGCAACGCCGTTCACCTTATGGGGCCTGACCCTGGCGATCTTCCTCGGTTTCAGGAACACCGTGGCCTACCAACGCTTCTGGGAAGCACGCACCTTATGGGCCGAATTGCTGATCGTGACCCGCAACCTGACGCGCCAGATCCTGAGCCTCATGCCAGACCTCGACAGACCACGGCAGCGGGTATTGCTCGACACCCTGGTGGCCTACAGCTTTTCGCTCAAGGATTACCTGCGCGGCGACAAGCAGGGCGCAGACGTACGTCGGTTGCTGGACCCGGTGATCCAGGCGGATGTGCTCGGCAAGAGCAACCCGCCCAATGTGCTGCTGGGGATTTTCGGCCAACAACTGATGCAGCAGGCGAAACAGAACGGTGTCGGTGACCCGCTGCGGGCCGATATCGACCAGCAACTGACACGGCTGTCTTATGTGCTGGGCGACTGCGAACGCATCAGCAACACCCCGATCCCCTATCCGTACATCCTGATGCTGCACCGCATCGTGCATGTGTACTGCTTTCTGCTGCCGTTCTGCCTGGTGGACAGCATCGGCTGGTTCACACCCTTTGCGGTGCTGGTGTTGGCCTACACCTTCTTCGGCCTGGATGCGCTGGGCGATCAGATCGCCGATCCGTTCGACACCCTGCCCAACGACCTGCCTCTTAACGCCATGTGCCGCAACATCGAGATCTCAGTGCTGGAGATGCTGGGGGAACCGGCTCCTGCGCAGTTGAAGCCGGTGGGTAATGTGCTGCTGTAATCAGGCCGGTACGCCGATGATGATATGTGATGCCTTGATGACAGCAGTGGCACTGACGCCCGGCGCCAGCCCAAGCTCAGTGACCGCCTGGCGAGTGACGATCGAGTAGACCTCTTATCAAACAAAATTTAATTCGTTGATTTAACTGATGATTTCAGACGACGAAAATCTACTGTAGGAGCGGACTCGTCCGCGAAGGCGTCAGCACAGACAACACTTTCTGGGCATGAAATACCGCTTTCGCGGACAAGTCCGCTCCTACAGTGGGCCGTGTTTGCTGCGCGACAGCGCGGCGCCTTGGCGACGGGGCGACTCCCAAGGAGCAGGATCACCCTCGCAGGCGTCAATCAGCCGCCTGCGACAACGGCCGCGCCACATCTTCCAGCGACTTGCGCTCGGCCGCCGTGCCCCAGATGCCTTGCACCACCGCGGCCAGGATCATCAGTGCGGCGCCAATCAGGTAACCGGCCAGCACATTGCTGCGGTCATGGCTTTCAATCAGATGCCCGAACAACGTGGGCCCGACGATACCGCCCAGGCCGGTGCCAAAGGCGTAGAACACCGCGATGGCCAACGCCCGGATTTCCAGCGGGAAGGTTTCAGACACCGTCAGGTAAGCGGAACTCGCTGCCGCCGATGCAAAAAAGAAGATCACCATCCAGGCGATAGCTTGCTGGGTAACATCCAGCAGCCCTTGCTGGAACAGATAGCCGCTGATCGCCAGCAGCACACCGGCAATGGCGTAGGTCAGGCTGATCATCAGGCGTCGGCCCAGTACATCGAACAATCGCCCCAGCAACAGCGGGCCGCAAAAATTGCCCAGCGCCAACGGCAGCACGTACCAGCCGACGCTCTGGGATGGCACGCCGTAGAAATCGGTCAGCACCAGGGCGTAGGTAAAAAAGATCGCGTTGTAGAAAAAAGCTTGCGCCGTGAGCAAGGTCAGGCCGACCAGGGAGCGCTGGCGATAAGTTCTGAACAATGTATGGAAGACTTGCGCCAGTGGCGTGTGATCCCGAGAGTGCAGGCGCAGGCGTTTCTCAGCAGGCTCGGCAAGGACATGCCCCTGTTGGCGCAATCGGCCTTCGATCTGCTCGACAATGCGCCGGGCCTCTTCAGCCTGACCATGAATCAACAGCCAGCGCGGGCTTTCCGGCAACCACAGGCGCATCACCAGAATCACCAGCCCCAACGCAGCCCCGATACCGAAACACAGCCGCCAGCCCAGGTCACCGCCCGCCCGTTGCGGATCGAGTAACAGAATCGAACCACCGGCACCCAAGGCCGCGCCGAGCCAGAAGGTGCCGTTGATGGTCAGGTCCACCCAGCCGCGAAAGCGCGCCGGGGTGAATTCCTGAATGGTGGAATTGATGGCCGTGTACTCACCGCCAATGCCCATGCCAGTGAGAAAACGGAACAACAGAAAGCTCCACACGCTGAAGGAAAAGGCAGTGGCTGCCGTGGCGCTGACATAAAGAATCAGGGTGATGAAAAACAGCCTGCGGCGCCCAAGGCGGTCGGTCAGCCAGCCGAAGAAAAGCGCCCCCAGTACCGCGCCAGTGATGTAGGCGCCCCCCGCAAGGCCGATGTCGCTGTTGCTCATGTGCAGGGCCGGGCTGGCCTTGAGCGCACCGGACACTGAACCGGCGAGCGTGACCTCGAGGCCATCGAGCAACCAGGTAATGCCCAGCGCCATGACCAGCAACGAATGAAAACGTCCCCAGGGCAGACGGTCCAGCCGTGCGGGCAGATCGGTTTCAAAAACCGCGTTCTGAATGACGCCGGGCTGCGCTGACATAGACCCTCCCGCTCGATGGCACAACAGAGTTGTGAGTCGGCGAGGGGTTCAGGAGTTCAGGGCAATACCGGATCGATCATTGCTCTCGATGGTGTCAGCCCTGATACATCGCCAGTGGCTGACACACCGCAATCGCGGGCAAGCCTCGCTCCAACAGTTTTAGTGCAAACCTCACGCCACCCAAAACCACATCAATGTCAGGTTGGCCACGGAGATCAGGCCGAACAGCCCCCAGGACGTGGCCTGGATCAGGCGGGTATTGGTAAACGGCCCCATCAGTTGCTTATCGCTGGTAAAGCGGATCAACGGCCACAACGCGAATGGCAATTGCAGGCTGAGCACCACCTGGCTCAGGACCAGCATCTTGCCCACGGCGCTGTCGCCCAGCCAGATCACGCCCCACAGCGCCGGGATCAACGCCAGTGCCCGGGTGATCAGTCGACGTTGCCAGCACGGAATCTTGGCCTTGAGAAAGCCCTCCAGCACCACTTGCCCGGCGATGGTGCCGGTGAAGGTCGAGCTTTGCCCGGCGGCGAGCAAGGCAATACCGAACAGCACGCTGGCCACTGCCCCGCCCACCAGCGGGTCGAGCAAATGGTAAGCGTCCTGGATCTCCACCACATTGGTGTGGCCCGTGCGATGGAACGCGGCGGCAGCAAGAATCAGGATCGCCGCGTTGATCAGCAGCGCCAGGCTCAGCGAACCCAGAGTATCGATGCGGGCAAACTTGATGGCGCTCGCCTTGCTGGCGTCGTCGCTGCCATTGACCCGGGTCTGCACAACTGACGAGTGCAGGTACAGGTTATGAGGCATCACCGTTGCCCCGAGGATGCCGATGGCGATATACAGCGGCTCCTGGTTGCTCAGCACATCCCAGGACGGCTTCAGCCCGGCGACGACGTCCGGCCAGAACGGCTTGATCAGGAACAACTCCACCGCAAAACAGGTGGCGATGGTGACAATCAGGCCCAGGATGATGGCTTCCAGACGCCGGAAATTGGCCCCCTGCAAGCCCAGCACAATCAGGGTATCGAAGGCCGTCAGCGCAACCCCGGTGGTAATCGATACCCCCAGCAGCAGGTGGAACGCCAGCGCCGCGCCCAGTACTTCAGCCAGGTCCGTGGCGACAATCGACAGTTCCGCCAAAAGCCACTGCCCCTTGGCGACATTGGGGCTGTAGCGCTCAGCAGACAATTGCGCCAGGTCGCGGCCCGTCGCGATGCCCAGCCGCGAGCAGAGGTTCTGCAACACCATCCCCGCGAGGCTGGCCAGCACCACCACAAACAGCAACGAATAACCAAAGCGCGAACCGGCTTCAATGGCAGTGGCCCAGTTGCCGGGGTCCATGTAGCCAATGGATACCAGCAGGCCGGGGCCGACGAACAGCATCATCTTGCGCGTCACCGACGCGTTCGCCGGGATGGCGATGCTGTCAGTCACGGCCGAGGGACAAAAAGGTGCGGTAGCGGTAGTAGGCAGTTTGTACTTCACGGGGACCCATCGCGCAAACGGAACGGCTAAAGCCTGATGGCACAAAGCTTAAACGGCCCACAGGCTTTTGTCTTGGCCGTCTGCCACGCATATGCGCACCCGCCTGTGGCCCTGATATCAAGCCCTGGGCACAGCGCTCGTCACCCTGTTCAGCCGACAATGCTGAGCACCACTTTGCCCTGCACATGCGCCTCTTCGAGGTAACGTTGCGCCTGCGCGGCTTTGTCCAGTTCGAAGGTCATGTCCAGGGTGATCTGCAGCTTGCCGCTGGCCATCATGTCTGCGATTTCCTGTAATTGGCTGCCACTGGGCTCGACCAGAAAGAACACGCCCCGTTTTCCCTGGGCATCCGGACGGCCTGCGTCAGGCTTGCTCAGGGTCGAGACCAGAATCCCGCCCTCGCGCAAGACGCTCCATGCCCGTTGTTGCATGTCACCGGAAACCAGGTTGACCACCAGATCCAGGTCTGAGCACACATCTTCGAAATGCTGCTTTCCATACTCGATAACGTAATCAGCGCCCAGGGATTTAATGAAATCCTTACTTTTTTCGGAGCCAGTGGCGTACACCGTGGCGCCCCTGGCTTTGGCCAGTTGCACCGCGAAGTGCCCAACGCCACCGCTGGCCCCCTGGATCAGGACACTTTGGCCCGCCTTAAGCTGCCCGTGGGTGAACAACGCCTGCCAGGCGGTTTGCGCCGCCAGTGGCACGGCCGCCGCGCTGAGAAAATCGAAACTCACCGGGATAGGCGCCAGGTAGGCCGCCTTGATCACTGCGTACTCGGCATAGCTGGCATCACCGCCGACCATGCCAAACACCCGCCGGCCCTTGGTAAAGCCTTCTACGCCGCTGCCCACTTGCTCCACCATTCCGGAGAAGTCGCGCCCCAGAGTGACAGGCAACTGCTTGGCAGTGACCGGGGGGAATTTGCCTTCTCGGATCTTGTAATCCACCGGGTTGACGCTGGCGGCGGCGATTCTGATCAGCACTTCGCCCTTGCCCGGCTGAGGAATCGGGATCTGCTCGATCTGAATGACCTTCGGGCCACCGAACTCGTGGATGCGTGCCGCTTTCATGCTCGCCATAGTCATCTCCTCAGCAATTGAACAGGCCTAGGAAGGCAGACCCGCTGAGTGAGATAGAGGTTCAGGGCAATTGCCGAAACGGCAGGCGAACGGTCTTGGTCATCGATCGGGATCAACAAAAGAGCCGCCGTACAACTATTTCAGAATGTAAAAAGCATTAACATGCGCTTCCCCTGCCCCTGGAAATCGCTCGTATGTCTTCTGTTTTCCCATCTGCCGCCCCGGCATCTGGTCATCACGCAGTTGATGGCGATCCGGTCCGGGCAGCGTTCATTTCCGCCCGCATTGACCGTCTACCCGCCGTTGTGACGCTCTGGCGGCTGGTGGCGCTGCTGTCGATCGGCGGCTTCTTCCAGCTGTACGATCTGTTTCAAACCGCCTACATCAGCCCTGGCCTGATTCGCGACGGGATCTTCAATACTGGCAACCTGGGGGTATTCGGGATCTCGGACCAGGCCGCTTTCGCTTCGGCCACCTTTCTCGGGCTGTTCCTGGGGGCCAGCCTGTTGAGTCCCCTGGCGGACCGCTTCGGGCGGCGCGCCATCTTTACCTTCGCCCTGCTCTGGTACACCGTCGCCACCGTGTTGATGGGCCTTCAGGATTCAGCGTTGTGGATCATTGCCATGCGCCTGCTGGTGGGCATCGGACTGGGCATCGAACTGGTGACCATCGACACCTACCTGTCGGAGCTGGTACCCAAGCGCATGCGCAGCTCGGCCTTTGCTTTTGCCTTCTTCGTGCAGTTCCTGTCGGTGCCGGCGGTCGCGCTGATGTCCTGGTGGCTGGTGCCACAGGCGCCGTTCGGTATTTCGGGCTGGCGTTGGGTGGTGCTGTCCAGTGCAGTGTTTGCCCTGTTCGTCTGGTGGTTGCGGGCACGGCTGCCGGAATCGCCGCGCTGGCTGGCGCAACAAGGTCGCTTCGAAGAAGCCGAACGCATCATGAACAACATCGAAACCCGTTGCGTGCGCGACCACGGCAAGGCTCTGGACACCCCGGAGCCGGGCGCTGTCGCAGTGGAAGGGAAAGGCCGCTTCGCCGATATCTGGCAACCGCCCTACCGCCGTCGGGCATTGATGCTGATCGTCTTTCAAGTGTTCCAGGCCATCGGTTTTTTCGGATTCGGCAACTGGCTGCCGGCCCTGCTTTCAGGTCAGGGCGTCAGCGTCACCCACAGCCTGGGCTACGCGTTCGTGATCACCCTGGCGTATCCGCTGGGGCCACTGATGTGCGTGAAGTTCGCCAACCGCTTCGAAAACAAGTGGCAAATCATCGGTTCTGCCGTGGGCACGATGATCTTCGGCACCCTGTTCGCCCTGCAGGACACGGCGGCGGCCCTGATCGTCTGCGGCGTGATGATCACCCTGTGTAATGCGTGGCTGACCTACGCTTTCCACTCGTACCAGAGCGAACTGTTCCCCACCAACATCCGTGCCCGCGCCGTGGGTTTCTGCTACTCGTTCAGCCGCCTGTCCACGGTGTTCAGCAGCGTGATGATCGGTTTCTTCCTGGAGCATTTCGGCACACCGGGCGTACTGGCCTTCATCGTCAGCAGCATGTTGATCGTGATCCTCACCATCGGCACCTTCGGGCCTCGGACCCGTAACCTGGCGCTGGAGAACATTGCGCATCGGTGAAAACCACAGGTAAAGGCACTTGTTGGAGCGAGGCTTGCCCGCGAAGGCAGTAGTACGGTGTTGGGAATGCTCATCGACTGCACGGGCCTGTTCGCGGGCAAGCCTCGCTCCAACAGGGTTACACCTTGAACCGACCTCAGAGGCTGCCGGAAAAAAGCAAGGGTGCAGGCCATCAGGTCTGCACCCACTCCACATCGGTAATACCAAAATGCTCCGCATAAGGTTTTGATACCCGCGGCACTTTCTCCAGCCGGTACTTGGGGATGCGACCGATTCCGGCATCGACACTGGCGTGATGCCAGGCTTCGGTGTTATCCATCAACTCGGCACTGATGTAGAAAGATTTAAACGCGCCGTTGAGTAAATAGTCGATACGGTAATGCTTGAACTGGGCCATGTAGCTTGCACCTCCTAGTTGGTTGCTTAGTGCAATAGATGACCTGTGTTATGAAGAAAAAATTCAGTCTATTTCTGCACCTTCTATCAAGCGACCGTAAGGGCCGTATCAAACTATCCGATTGCAGCGAAAACCAGCCTCACATCTACTCATCTGATGCCCAAACGCCTGGCCAGACGGCTCAGATTGGCGCGATCGACAGCCAGCTCCCGGGCGACATCCGCCCACTTGCCACGGTGCCTGATCAACGCTTCGCTGATCAGGGTTCGTTGAAACGCATCCACGGACTCTTTCAACACCTCGCCCTTGCTGCGCGGCGGCAGTACCGTGTTGGCCGAAGGCGCGATGGTGGGCAGGTCCTCATCCTCCAGCCCCAGCGCCTGGGCTTCGACCGTCAGGATGCGCGGGCGCTCGATATGGGCCGACAGCGACTTGAGTACCGCTCGACTGATCAAGTGTTCAAGCTCGCGCACGTTGCCCGGCCAGGCATAAGCCACCAATGCTTTCTGGGCCTGCGGGCTCAGCCCCAGGCTGCGCAACCCCATGCGCGCCCGGTTTTCCTCAAGGAAGTAACCGGCCAGCAGCAAGACATCACGCCCGCGCTCGCGCAATGGCGGCACCCGCAACGGATAGACGCTGAGTCGATGATAGAGATCGGCCCGAAACCGACCGGCGTGTACCTCTTCGGCCAGGTCACGGTTGGTGGCGGCGATAATGCGCACGTCCACATGATGTTCGTGGTCAGAACCCACCCGTTGCAACTGCCCGCTTTGTAGGACCCGCAGCAGTTTCGACTGCACCGGCAAGGGCAGTTCGCCCACCTCATCGAGAAACAGCGTGCCGCCGTCTGCCAGTTCGAACTTGCCATCCCGCCCGCTGATTGCGCCGGAAAAGGCGCCCTTGACGTGGCCGAACAGCTCACTTTCCACCAGCAACTCGGGCAACGCCGCGCAATTGAGGCTCACCAGCGGTTTCTGCGCACGGGGTGACTGCAGGTGAATAGCCTCGGCCACCAGCTCCTTGCCCACGCCGGTTTCGCCCGTGATCAACACCGACAGCATGCTGTGGCTCACCAACTGGATCTCTTGCTGCAGCTGTTTATGAACAGGACTCTGGCCTATCAGCTCCCGTGGACCGCGCCCACCCGCCGCGCGCTTGTAGATTTCGGCCAACTGACGCTGGTCCTCGAAACTTCGAGCCAACTGGTTGATGCGCTCACTGGCCATGACCGTGGCCGCTGCCAGGCTGGCAAAGGCCTGAAGATTATCCAGGTCAACCTGCCCGAAGCGCGAAGGGTCCAGCGAATCCAGGGTGATCAGACCCCAGGGCCGGTCCTGGAAATACAGTGGGCAACCCAGGCAGTCATGGACTTCCAGTTGCCCATGCCCGTCGACCAGTCCGTCATAAGGATCCGGCAGGTTGCAATCGAAGGAAAAACGGGTCGGCCCCTGGTTTTCCAGCAGAATCCTGAGTCGTGGATGCTCATCGACCTTGAAGCGACGGCCCAGGGTGTCCGGGCTCAGGCCCTCGACAGCGAGGGGGACCAGAACGTCGTCTTCGAGTTTAAGCAAGGCCACCGCGTCGCAGGGCAGGAACTGGCGCAGGGAACCCAACAGACGCCGATAACGCTCTTCGTCTGGCATCTCCCGGGACAAATCAGCCACCAAAGGCATCAGGGCCAGCAACAAAGGATGAGTCATCGTGGGTCCACAGCGGTTGGAGTGCGGTCATTATGACTCAGCCGGTGGTTAAAAAAACCGCTGATCAATCATCGACGTGAGTCGCAAGTGGAAACACCCAGCGGTCACCGATATAAAGTTCCAGAATTTACAGTGTTAATTCACTGTTACACCCCCCTTATTTAATACGGCTTACAGCCCGTCTAAAACTTCTGACGTCAAGCCAATGGCGGATTAAAATCCAGCAGTTAATTTTATTGAAGTGGCGAATTTCTAATTATCGCTATAGTCGATTCCACACATGCCACCCAGGACCTGTTCATGATCGGAATTCAGGGAAGAGTTCTCGAAACCCACCCCCCATTAGTTATTGATCTAGACGGTACGCTGCTGCGCTCGGACTTGCTCATGGAAACCGCCATGGCCTTTGTTCGCAGTCAGCCGCTGAGTATTTTCAGGCTGGTGGGCTGGTTATTAAAAGGCAAGGCAGCCCTCAAGGAAGGGCTGGCACTGGCAACGAATATTGATGTCACGGTATTGCCCTACGACCCCCATGTTATTGAACTGATTGAATTCGAGCGCACTAACGGGCGCACGATCATATTGGCCACGGCCAGCCATGACAGCCTGGCCAACCGCATCGCAGAACATTTGCAATTATTTGATCTGGTGTTGGCGTCCAATGCCGACCGCAACTTGTCATCCCATGCCAAGCGCGATGTATTGGTCGAGCATTATGGAGAACAAGGGTTTGACTATGCCGGCAACTCCAGCGACGACATCGCCGTGTGGGAAGTCTCGCGCCAGGCCATTGTGGTCAACCCGGAATCCGGCGTCGAAAACCGGGCCAAGGCCCAGGGCAATGTCCAGCATGTCATCCACTCGAACCCGTCGGGCCTGAAGGACTGGCGCAAGGCTTTACGCCTGCATCAGTGGATGAAGAACGTGCTGATCTTCGTGCCCCTGCTGGCCGCGCATCAGCTCAACCATCTGGGCCTGATCGTCGATGGCGCGTTAGCGTTCCTGTTCTTCGGCCTGTGCGCCTCCAGCGTGTACGTGCTCAACGACCTGCTGGACCTGGCCGACGATCGCCATCACCAGAGCAAACGCAACCGTCCGTTCGCCAGCGGCAAGTTATCGATCAAGGCCGGGCTGGTGCTGGTGCCCATTCTGCTGATTGCAGCCTTTGGCGGCGCGGCCCTGTGGTTGCCCTGGCAGTTCACTGGCGTACTGACTGCGTACTACCTGCTGACGCTGGCCTATTCGCTGTACCTCAAGCGGCAGATGGCGCTGGATGTGATTGTCCTGGCGATGCTTTACACCGCACGAATCATTGCCGGGGTCGCAGCCTTCAACCTGACCCTGACCTTCTGGATCCTGGCCTTCTCGATGTTCATGTTTCTCAGCCTGGCGCTGGTCAAGCGCTATGCCGAACTGCGCGAAGCCCGCGCCAAGGCGCTGACCGACAAGGCTCGCGGCCGTGGTTACTACGCCGGAGACCTGGACATGATCGCCTCCCTCGGCGCCTCGTCCGGGCACCTGGCGGTCATGGTCCTGGCGCTTTACATCCATGACGGGACCACGGCCTCGCTGTACAGCCAGCCCCACGTCATCTGGCTGGCTTGCCCGCTGCTGCTGTTCTGGATTACCCGGGTCTGGATGCTTACCCATCGAGGCCTGATGAATGATGACCCGGTGGTGTTCGCGATTCGCGACCGCATCAGCCAGGTTATTGGCCTGCTGTTTTGTCTGGTGTTCTGGATTGCCGCATGAGTGAACCCTTGTATTCCTGGGGCAGATACCCCCAGACACCGCAACACGGGCATGCCTGTGCCTGGCTCGACGAGCTGCCCGGCCACATGGACAAGGTCATTGCCAGCCACGCCACCAGCCTGCCGTTCGGCAATGGTCGCAGCTACGGAGACAGTTGCCTGGCCGCCAGCAACGAAGTGCTGCACATGCGCTCACTGGACCGGGTGATCGCGGCCGACTGGGCAACCGGCCACCTGCGCGTGGAGTCCGGCATCACCCTGGCGGAAATCCTCGCCTTGACGATTCCCCGAGGGTGGTTCCTGCCCGTTACCCCCGGCACCCAGTTCGCCACGGTGGGCGGCGCCATCGCCAACGACGTACACGGCAAGAACCATCACCTGCGCGGTACCTTCGGCAACCATGTGCAGCGCTTTGGCCTGCTGCGCCATGGGCAACCGGAGTTGACCTGTTCCCTGACTGAAAACCCTGAGCTGTTCGCGGCCACCATCGGCGGCCTGGGTCTGACCGGCGTGATCAACTGGGCGCAGATCAGCCTGATGCCCATCACCGCCAGCCAGATCGACAGCACCGTCGTACGCTTTGCCAACCTGGCCGAGTTCTTCAGTCTGTCCGCCGAACTGGACCATATGCACGAATACAGCGTGGCATGGATCGACTGCCTGGCCAAAGGCGCAGACACCGGGCGCGGGGTTTTCATCGTGGGCGACCATGCCCGCTACGGGTCACTGGAGGTAGGTCAGCGCGCCAGGCTGCAAGTGCCGGTCACCCCGCCGGTGTCGCTGATCAACAACCTGTCTTTACGCGCCTTCAACTCCGCGTACTGGCGTCTGCACCCTGGCCAACCCACTGCGAAACGCAGCCGTTACGAGCCGTTTTTCTACCCCCTGGACCGCATCCTGCAATGGAACCGGATCTACGGGCGCAAGGGGTTTGAGCAATACCAATGCGTGATCCCCGAAGCCAACGCCCAGGCCGCGCTGCATGAACTGCTGACCGCGATTGCCGAATCCGGCCAGGGCTCGTTCCTGGCGGTACTCAAGCGTTGCGGTGACGTGCCCTCACCCGGCCTGCTGTCGTTCCCGATGTCCGGCACCTCGCTGGCGCTGGACTTTCCCCATACCACTGCATTGCAAGAGGTTCTGTTCCCGCGCCTGGACGCCATCGTCCGGGCGGCGGGAGGCCGGTTGTATCCGGCCAAGGATGCCCATATGAGCGGCAGCGACTTTCGCCAGGCGTACCCCCAATGGGAACGCCTGGAAGCGCTGCGCGATCCCTCCCTGCTGTCCCGCTTCTGGAGACGAGTCATCCTATGAAACGAGTCTTGATCATCGGCGCCACCTCGGCCATTGCCAGCGCCTGCGCCCGTTTGTGGGCCACCGAAGGCAGTGAGTTTTTCCTCGTGGCCCGCAGCGCGGAAAAACTCGACCAGACCGCCGCCGACCTGCAAGGGCGCGGCGCCGGCAACGTCACCCTGCACCTGATGGACGCCACCGACATCGACGCCCATCCGGCCATGTTGCAAGCCTGCATGAGCGCCTTGAAGCAGATCGACATCGCCTTGATTGCCCACGGCACCCTGCCCGACCAGAAAGCCTGTGAGCAGGACGTCAACCTGGCACTCAAGGAATTCGCCAACAACGGCACGTCGGTGATTGCCCTGTTGACGCTGCTGGCCAACCAGTTCGAAACCCAGCGCTGCGGCAGCCTGGCGGTGATTTCTTCCGTGGCGGGCGATCGCGGGCGGCCGTCCAACTACCTGTACGGCACGGCCAAGGCGGCGGTTTCGACCTTTTGCGAAGGGCTGCAGGCGCGGCTGTTCAAGGTCGGCGTGCACGTCATCACGATCAAGCCCGGCTTTGTTGACACGCCCATGACCCAGGGGCTGACGTTGCCTGCCGCATTGCTGGCCAAACCAGCGCAGGTGGCCGAGCGTATCGTTGCCGGTATTGCCCGCAAGGCGCCAACGCTCTATGCGCCCGGCTTCTGGGCGCTGATCATGTGGGTCATCCGTTCGATTCCGCAGCCGCTGTTCAAGAGGCTAAACCTGTGAGCGAGGTGCTGTACCTGTCCGGCTGGCGTTACCGGGCGGTCGTACTGTCAGTGGTCTTTTCAGCGCTGGGTTATCTGGGTTTCTCCTTGTGGGGCGGCTGGGCGGCCGTGAGCAAGGCGGTGGGCGAAGTGGGCCTGATCGGTATCGCCATCGCGCTGTTCATGTCAGCGCTCAACTATGGGCTGCGCTTTGTGCGCTGGCAGATCTACCTACAGGCGCTGGGGCACCCCATGCCGTGGAAACCGAGCCTGAACATCTATCTGGCGGGCTTCGCCCTGACCACCACGCCCGGCAAGGCCGGTGAAGCGCTGCGCGGGGTGCTGCTCAAACGCTGGGGCGTGCCCTATCCGCACAGCTTCGCAGCGTTTTTCAGCGAGCGGCTGTCGGACCTGTTCGCGGTGGTGCTGCTGACGTTGTTCGGCCTGTCGCTGTACCCCGAAGCCCGCTCGATGATCGTGGTCGGCGTGGCGCTGGTGGGTATCGGTCTGCTGGTGCTGTCGCAACGCCGTCTGCTGGAACACCTGAGCGCGGTGCTGCCAGCCCCGCCCAACGGCGGCAAGCTGGTTGGGCTGTTGCGCCATCTGATCCATGTGCTGGTGGAAGCCCAACGCTGCAACCGCCTGGGTCTGCTAGTGGGCGTGACCTTGCTCAGTGTGGTGGCCTGGAGTTCTGAGGCCTTGGCCTTCCACTGGATGCTGGGCTGGATGGGGGCCGACATTCCCCTGACGTTCGCAGTGTTCGTCTACGCCCTGGCCATGCTCGCTGGCGCCGTGAGCTTCATGCCCGGTGGCCTGGGCGGTGCTGAAGCGGTGATGGTCGGCCTGCTGGTATGGAAAGGCATGTCCAGCGCCGATGCCATTGCCGCCACGGTGCTGATTCGCCTGGCAACGCTGTGGTTTGCGGTCGGCATCGGTGCCGTGATGCTACTGCGGCTCAAAACGACAAAACATTCAGACACCCCATCGGTTACAGCCGGTTGAGCCGTAGTCATGCCAATTCAGGGTTCAGGAGCAAAACAATGGTCAAGGAAAGTGGCAGTTCAACATCGATTCGCGTCCCGCTGCTGCTATTAATAGCGGCCATCGTCGCCAGCTTCATCGCCTCCAGCGGACCGATCCAGTGGATGGACAACGGGCAGTTCATGGCTGATGCCTCGGTGGGCCGCTATTTCAGTGAGTCATTGGGGCCACTGGATCACCCGCTGTATCAGTTTTTCAATACCGGGGTGTTCGACGTGTTCGGCTCGCTGATTCTCAGCCTGCTCAACTCGATACTGTTGATTCCACTGGCCTGGATCATCTATCAGATCGCGGTCAATGTCGGTGCCACGACCCGCCAGGCGTTGCTGGCCGCCAGCGTCACGATCCTGTCCCATGCGGTGTTCTGGGTCTCGACCAAGGCTGAGGTCTACATCTTCCACTCGCTGTTCGTACTGGCCGCGTACTGGGTGTATTTCGATCGCACCTCGACCCTGGGCGACAAGAGCAAGCTGCTGATCATCGGGGTCCTCACCGGCCTGGGCGCGGCCATCCATCAACTGACGTTCGTGATCCTGCTGCCGCTCTACATCCAGCTGTTATGGCAGTACAAAAGCCGGACCCTGATGACACTTCCAGGCTTTGCCCTGGGTTTCGTGGTGGCCTACCCCGCCATCGTCCACGACTTGCAGCAGGGGTTGAACCTGATCGAGATCGGCCGTCGCTACCTGACCGGCACCTCGGCCAAAACCACCGATGCCGGTTGGGAAGGCAGCCTGTTTCGCTTCGACGACATGTGGCACGAGAAGAACTCGGTGTTCATCCTGCTGCTGTCATTGGTCGGCCCGACCTTGCTGGGGCTGGTCCTGTTGCCCAAGGACCGCAAACTCAGGCTGCTGTGGTGCGCGGCGGCCCTGAACTTCGTGTTTGCGGTGTCTTATGACGTCACTGACCGTTTTACTTTCTTCCTGCCTGGGCTGGCCCTGCTGGGCATCCTCGGGGTTATCCGCTTGCAGGCGCTATTGCCGCATACGCGCACCGGGGCTGCGTTGCTGGACCTCTCCGTACTCAGTTGCCCGGTGGCCCTGCTGGGGGTGTATTCGCTCTACGCAAACGGCGTGGTGCACCTGCCGACCCACACCGAAGCGCTGCAGTTTCGCGATGACATCCACTACTTCATGGTGCCTTACCTGCGTGACCGCTCGGCCGAGGAGTTCGCCCATGCCTACGAACAATCAGCCCCCAGCGGCGCGCTGATCGTGTCCGACTGGACGCCCTTGGGCGCCTTGCGCTCGGCCCAGGCCAGTGGTTTGCTGCAAGGCCGCACCTTCGAGTCCTGCGAAGAAGCCGGCAATATCGACTCGTTCCTCAAAGGCCCCGGCGCCTACCTGGCCCGCACCAGCTACTGCGGGGGGATCACCGAGAATTATCAACTGGATAACAACGTGGTCGGGTACGCGTTGCATGCCAAGTGATCCGCGCAGGGCAAGGCCCTGAATCAGCCTTGCTTCAACTCCAGGGAATCGAAACCCTTGAGGCGATAGATCAGCACCGACAACGCCCAACTAATGGCGAAGATCGCGATGATCATGTAGCCCAGGGTGCCGAAGTTATCGTTCAGCGAGCCGATCATTTCCCATAGCGGGCCCTTCAGTTCCAGTTTGTCGGAAATCAGGCCCAGCGCTTCAATACTGGCTATCACTACCGCCACGACCACCGACACCAGGGTGATGGTCATGTTGTAGTAGATCTTGCGGATCGGCTTGAGGTAGGCCCAGCCATAGGCACCGAGCATCAGGTGGCCGTCCAGGGTATCGACCAGCGACATACCGGCGCTGAACAGCAGCGGGAACACCATGATCGACCACGGCGACAGGCCCTGGGATGCCTGGGAAGCGGAAATCCCCATCAGGGCGATTTCCGACGCGGTATCAAACCCCAGGCCAAACAGAAACCCCAGCGGGTACATGTGCCAGCTGCGGGTAATCAGGCGAAACAGCGGTTTGAAGAAGCGCGACAGGAACCCCCGGTCGGCCAGCAGCATATCGAAGTCCTCTTCGACGTAGGCACCACCGCTTTTGACGTGGCGCCAGGCCTTGTAGATGGCCCGCAGAATGACCAGGTTCATCAAGGCGATGACAAACAGGAACAGCGCCGACACCAGCGTGCCCACCACCCCGCCCACGTCCTTGTACTGCTCGAAATGGCCACTCATCAGAGACGTCGCCAGAGCCACCCCGAGCGAGGCCAGCACCACCACCGTCGAGTGCCCCAGGGAAAAGAAGAACCCCACGGCCACTGGGCGTTTCTTTTCCTGCATCAATTTGCGGGTGACGTTATCGATGGCCGCGATGTGGTCTGCATCCACCGCATGGCGCAAGCCGAAGCCGTAGGCCAGCAACGCCGTGCCCAGCAACAGCGGATGATCATGAAACGCGACAAATGCCCAGACCCAGGCCACTACGTTAATCCCTATGAGCACCCCGTAAATGCCAAACAGCCTGGCCCTTACATGGGTGTTCGAGTCACTGAAAATCTGGGCAAGTCGTAGAAACATCGGCTATGACCTTTGGGAACACGCGTCCCGGCTGGAGTGGATATCACAAACGAGGCGAGGTCTGACCCTGAGGTGCAGTCACAGTGGCGCGACCGTGCTGGCTTCTCACCAGCTTCTCCCCTCGTAACATCATGAAATAACTACCCGGCAGTCTACCTAAGTCGGGGCTTAAGGCATCAGGTGATGGGAGAAAAAACCGTTTTTTCAGGCTCAAACGGCCACGCTGGCTAAAGGCCGCGCCCAGATGGCCGATGACCATTAATAACAAGGGAGCCCACCATGCTGACTACCATTCCCGCCATTGCTGCGACCCCCGCACCTGTTGCGAAAACCGCAACGCCGGACACCGATGCCCAGACAGCCACTACCGATGTGCCGCCAGTGGTGGCTGGTGTCATGGTGAGCCTGTCGGCAGCCGGTCAGATCCAGGCTGCCAGGAACGTCGGTAAAAATGCCGACATCGACAACAGCAGCCTGCCGGATGGCGTCAAGGCCTTGCTGAAAACCATGCGCGATATCCAGTCGAAAATTGCCCAGAAGATGCAGGAGATCAAGCAGGTCATGGCCAACAACCTGCTCTCGGACAAGGAACGCGCCGCCAGAGTCGGCAATCTTCAGATCGACATCAATACCCTGAGCAACGTCCTGACCGGCGCCAGCCATATGCTGGCCAAGAGCGAGAACGAATCGGGCATGTCACTGGAAAGCCGCGGCCTGGCCAGCAAACTGGCGTCCAGGGACAGTTGACTGCGTTTAGTTGGAGCCCAATCGCTCCCACAGATTGCCGACCTACCAGCCCGCCAAATGTAATGAAATGTTGTGCCCCCGCAGAATTCCGACTCTGGATACAAATTGCGCCTAAAGTCCTGAAGGTTCCCGATAGACTTTCGTTTTCAGCCTGTGTGCCGTGGAAGTTCGTATGCCTTCATCTGATGTCCAGACGCCTGTAATCCGCTCAAAAACCCGCTCCGTGCTGATTTTGGGCCTTGTGGTAGTCCTCACGGGTATTGGCGCGGGCCTGGGCGGCATGTTGCTGGCGCTGCTGCTGCACGGTATTCAGCACCTGGCGTACGGTTACAGCCAGGACGCCCTCATCAGCCACGAAAGCTTCCTGATCGGCGTCAGCGCTGCGGCGCCAGAGCGCCGGATTCTGGTCCTGACCATCTGCGGGCTGGTGGCAGGTCTGGGTTGGTGGGCGGTTTACAAATACGGCCGCCCGCTGGTGAGCATCAAGAAGGCCGTATCAGGCGATGCGCCGATCATGCCGCCCGGCTCGACGACCGTTCACGCACTCCTGCAAATCATCACCGTCGCCCTCGGATCGCCCCTGGGCCGCGAGGTAGCGCCCCGGGAAATCGGGGCGCTGGTGGGCAGCTGGCTGTCGCAACGTGCCCGTCTTACCCCTGAAACCCGCAAACTGATCGTAGCCTGCGGTGCCGGTGCAGGTCTGGCCGCCGTGTACAACGTGCCGTTGGGCGGTGCGATCTTTGTGCTGGAAGTGCTGATCGGGGCCTTCAGCTGGCCGGCCGCGGTCATCGCCCTGGCGACCTCGGCCATTGGCGCTTCCGTCGCCTGGATCGGCCTGGGCGCTGAATCCCAATACGTGGTGCCGCACTTTGTGCTGAACACCAATCTGATTGCCTGGTCGCTGATTTGCGGCCCGGTGTTCGGCGTCGCCGCCTATGGTTTCGTGCGCCTGACCACGGCCGCACGCGCCCATGCTGCCAGAGGCTGGAAACTGCCGGTGCTGTCGTTGATCAACTTCACCCTGATCGGCTGCCTGGCGGTCTACCTGCCGCAAGTGCTCGGCAACGGCAAGGGTCCGGCGCAGTTGGGTTTCGACAACGAACTGACCATTGGCCTCGCCGCCCTGCTGCTGGCTTTCAAAGTCATCATTACCAGCAGCAGCCTGCGCGCCGGTGCCGAAGGCGGGCTGTTGACCCCAGGCCTGGCCAATGGCGCTTTGCTGGCCATCGTCCTCGGTAGCACCTGGAGCCTGATCTGGCCGGGCGTGCCGCTGGGGGCGTTCGCCATCATCGGCGCCGCCGCGTTCCTGTCAGCGTCCATGAGCATGCCCCTGACCGCCATCGTGCTGGTGGCCGAATTCACCCGGATCGACCACGACTTCCTGGTGCCGATCATCCTCGCGGTGGTGGGCTCGGTGTGTGTCTGCAAGCTGTGCGACGTGCTGGCCAAGAGGGGTTGAGTTCTACAGAACTTGCCCGGTATCGATTGTAGGAGCGGACGTGTCCGCGAAGACGTCAGCACATTCAACATCCTCGCTGCCTGATACACCCCTTCGCGGACGAGTCCGCTCCTACACAGGCTGTCTACTCTGCAACGGCGCCACCGTCACATCGCCCTGCCCGCTCTGCGCCAGCGCCTGGGCGACGAAGCCGCTGGCCTTGCGCGCTTCGATGAAGGCTGCAACGTAGGACGCGCCCGCGATGCAATGACGAGGCACGGCCATGGCCTGGCGGATGGCGGTGAAATGGCCTTCCAGCACCCGGTACTGCGGGTGGGCGTGCGCCACTTTTTGCAGCGGCTGGCGAACCCCTGCTGCCGCATCCAGCTGTTGCTCGATGAATAGGTCCACCGCACCGGCTGACGTTTCAGCACGCACCAGCTCGGCATGCTTCAAGGTCCGGGACAGGTACAAATCATAGGCAGCGCCTTTGCCGACGGCGAGGCGCTTGCCGGGCTGGTCCAGTTCCTCGACCTTCACAAAAGGCGAATCAGCCTTGACCAGATAAGTGCCCTCGATGATCACGTAAGGCGCACTGAAGGCGATTTCCTGTTCACGTACCGGCTCGATGGCCAGAAAGGCCAGGTTCCAGGCGCCCTCGGCCAAAGCGGCGAAGACCTTGCCTGCGGCATCGTAGGTAGTCATTTCGATACCCACGCCCAGTTCACGCGCCAGTTCTTTTGCCAGGGCAACCGATACGCCCTGCGGCTGGCCGTCTGCGGCCGTCTGTGCCAGCACCGGATTGCCCAGGTTGATCGCCACCTTAAGCACGCCATGGGGTGCCAGGTCATTCAGAACAGCAGGATCGATCACGCTCATCAGTTACTCCAGGTTGAATTCGAGTCAGGAACAGGCAGAAAAAACCATGCACACGGGGCTGCCTACAGATACAGAAAACCCCATCGTGCCAGGCACACCCGACTGCAGATCCAGCGCCATGGTGACGATCGTATCGCTGTCCTCATTGAGGGCGAACAGGTAACGACCATTGGGCGTCAGGGTGAAAAATCGCGGCGTGCGGCCTTCAGTCGGGGTGAAAGCCACCGGGTTGAGCAGGCCGCTGACCGGATCGATGGCAAACACCGCGATGCTGTCATAACCGCGATTGGAGGCATAGACAAAGCGGCCGCTGCGATCCACCTCGATTTCCGAGGCGCGGCTGTTGCCCGTGAAGGTGTCGGGCAATGAAGACAGAATCTGCAGCGGCTGCAAGCCGCCCGTGCTGGCATCGAATCCGTAGGTCGTCACGGTTGAATCAAGCTCGTTGACCACGTAGGCGAAAGGCGCCTTCGGATGCAGGGCCAGATGGCGCGGCCCGGCGCCTTCGCGGGTGACCACGAACGGCTGTTCGGCGGGGTGCAAGGTGCCGTCGTCGAAACGGAAACTGAACACCCGGTCCAGCCCTTTATCCGGCACCAGCACGTACTTGCCACTGTGATCGAACAGGTTGAAATGCGGCTTGGAGAACGGTTGTTCCACCCGGTGCGGCCCTGCTGGGCCTTCAAGGGCCAGCAATTGGTGGACACCGCACAGCGAGCCGTCCTCGGCAATGTTCAGCACCGCCAAGGTGCCGCTGATGTGATTCGACACCACCAGAAAGCGCTCGCTGGCATCCAGCGCCAGATGCACGGGATTGGCTCCTTCGCAGCTTTGCCGATTGAGGAAGGTCAGCTTGCCGGTGGCCTTGTCTACGGTCCAGACACTGACGTCGCGCTGGTCGCCATGCACGGCATACAACCGGTCGCCCACACGGTTAAGTGCCAGGAAAGACGGATTGATCAGGCCCGTGACCACCTGAATCAGGACGAGCGTGCCCCGGTCCTGATCCACGGCATAAACACTGATGCCATCGCCACGGGCATTTCGCTCACGAGTGGTTCGTGAGCCGACGTAGGCATACATAACGATTGTTCTCCGGGTCGTACACACAGGGAAATTTGAGCGGCGCCAGTGTAAACCTCACGGTCGCGTGCGTTTCACCACTTTGCGAATCACAAAGGGCAGCACCCCGCCGTGGCGCAGGTAACCGATTTCCTGCTGGGAATCGATGCGTACCCCAAGCTCGACCGGACGCTGCTCAGCACCCCGACGGATCACCATAGTCACCGGGTTGTCACCGACGCTCAGCTCGTCCAGACCGGTAAAGTCCAGGTGCTCGGTGCCGTCCAGGTGCAGGTCAGCGACGCTGTGCCCGTTGGCGAACTGCAACGGGATCACGCCCATGCCAATCAGGTTGCTGCGGTGGATACGCTCGATACTGCTGGCAACCACCGCCTTCACGCCCAATAGCGCCTGAGCCTTGGCCGCCCAGTCACGGCTGGAACCCGCGCCATAATTGATGCCCGCGAACACCACCATGGGCAGCTGTTGCCGGGCGTAGCTTTGCGCTGCCTCGAACAGCGGCAGGCGTTCGCTGCGGTCAACGTTCCAGGCCCAGACACCCAGCCCTGGCTGGTCATCCTCTAGCAGCAGGTTTTTCACCGAACGGTTGGTGAAGGCCCCGCGCAGCATGACCTCGTGATTGCTGCGGCGGGTCGAATACTGGTTCAAATCCTCGGGTGCCTCACCTCGTTCCAGTAACCACTGCCCCGCCAGGCTGCTGGCAGGAATCGAGTACGCCGGGGAAATATGATCAGTGGTGACGTTATCCCCCAGCACCATCAGCACCCGGGCGTCGCTGATCGCCAGGCTGCCTTTGGGCTCGGGCTGGATGTCAGCCAGGTATTGCGGACGCCGCAGGTAGGTCGACTCCGGGCTCCAGGGGAACTGCACACTGCCTTCGGCTGACAGCGCCTGCCAATGGTGGGTACCGTCCCACACCGTGGCCAGGCGATCACGGAAGAATTCGGGCCTCACCACATCAACGACCTGCGCCGCGACCTCGGCGTCGCTGGGCATCAGATCGCGCAGGAAAACATCTCGCCCCGTGGCGTCCTGGGCCAGGGGTTGTGATTCAAGGTCGATATCGATGCTGCCTGCAATGGCGTACGCCACGCACAAAGCCGGTGATGCCAGGTAACCGGCGGGCACCTTCGGGTTGACCCGGCCTTCGAAGTTACGGTTGCCAGACAACACCACCACGCCCTTGAGGCCCTGATCGGCGAAGGCTTCAACGTGAGGCTCCAGCTGCCCGGAGTTACCGATACAGGTCATGCAACCAAAGCCCGCCAGGTCAAAGCCCAATGCCGAGAAATCCTCCAGCAGATCGGCCTGGGCCAGGTAGTCGGCAACCACCCGCGAGCCGGGAGACAGCGACGTCTTGACCCAGGGCTTGCGGGTCAGGCCCAGGCGCCGTGCATTGCGGGCAAACAGTCCGGCCTGGATCATCTGCGCCGGGTTGGCGGTGTTGGTGCAACTGGTGATGGCCGACATCACCACCGCGCCATGGGTAATCGACTCGTTGAACGATGGCTCGAAAAACGTCTGTGCGGCAGGGCCGGCAATCAGTTGCGTACCACTCAGCACGTCGTTGCGAAACGATGCCGCCGCCTCCGACAGCCTGTGCCGTTGATGGGGCTGATGCGGGCCAGCGACGCTGGGCTCGATGCTCGCCAGGTCCAGCTCGATCAACTCGTCGAACTGCGGTTCGGCATCACCGTCGCGGCGCCAGAGCGGCTGGGCATTCATATAGGCCACCACCTTGCGCCGCAGCGCATCCGGACGACCGGTCAATTCGAGGTAAGACAGGGTTTCGTCATCGAACGGGAAGAACACCACCGTGGCGCCATACTCAGGCGCCATGTTGGACACAGTACCCCGCGCCGCCCAGCTCAGGCTGGACAGCCCAGGCCCGGTGAACTCGACAAACTTGCCCACCACCTTGCGCTTGCGCAGGAGCTGCGCGACATGCAGCGACAGATCGGTGGCCGTGACACCGGGGCGCATGACATTGCTGACCCGAATCCCGATCACCTGCGGAAAACTGATCGGCACCGGCTCGCCCACCATCGCCGCCTGCCCTTCCAGCCCACCGACGCCCCAGCCCAGCACGCCGATGGCGTTGATCATCGGCGTGTGGCTGTCAGTGGCAACCATGTCGTCCGGGTGCAGCAGGCGCTGACCATCGGCGCCGGGGCTTTCCCACACCACCTGCGCCAGGGCCTCCATGTTCATCTGGTGAATGATCCCGGTGCCCGGCGGGATGACCTTGAAGTTATCCAGGCTCTTTTGCGCCCACTTGATGAAGCGATAGCGCTCGCTGTTGCGACGAAAATCGATGTCCAGGTTGGCCTCGACCGCATCCTGCTCGGCGTAGTGCTCAACGATCACCGAATGATCGATGGTCAGCACCGCCGGGATCATCGGGTTCATGGCATGAGGATCGCCCCCCAGCTCCGCCACCACATCCCGCATCCCGGCAAAATCCGCCAGCGCGGGCAGGCACGTGGTGTCATGAAACATCAAGCGATTGGGCTGAAACGGCACCTCACAATCCGGCCCCTCCCCAACCGCTCGCGCCACCACCGACGCCAACGACTCGGGGGAGCAACGGGCGACGTTCTCCAACAGGATGCGAATCGAATACGGCAGCCGGGCCAACTGCCCGACGCTCAGCAGCTTGAACAGATCCACGTAGGTGTACGACTGTTCGTCGATCAGCAACGGGGAGAAAAGGTCGGCGGCGCTCTGGGTCATGCTCATCGGCTCGGCTGGGTGATGTTCGCGCAGGCGTATTGAGTCGCTCTTTGCGCAGATCAGCCGATGGTAGGAGCCGGTGGGGCAAATGAAAATTGATGGATTGCCAAGGGAGGGTTCGTGGATGGAGAACGCTAGTAGTTGGATTTCAGGTTATCAATCAACGTCCTCAACGTCGGCGAAGCCGCCTCATATTTCCTGAACGCCAGCAGCAACGAGCGCTGCGCCCAAGGTTCGTCGAGGGTCACGGCCTTGAGTTTGTGGCTGCGCAGGTATTGCTTGATCACGCTGCGGGGCAGGATGGCGACGCCCAGGCCGGCGGAGACCATGCGGCACATGCTGTCGAAGCTGCTGATGCGGATGCGCAGCTTCAGGCTCAACCCCAGTTGTTCGGCCTGGGCGGTCAGCAGGGTGTGCATGGAGCTTTCCAGGTGGGGGCCGACGAATTCGTGTTCCAGCACTTCGCTGAAACGCACACTGCTGCGCTCGGCCAGGGCATGCCCAGCGGGTACTGCCACGGTCAGTTCATCGTTGCGGTAGGCAACCGTTTCCAGCCCTTGGGCCGGGGTCTGGATGGCGATGATGCCAAGGTCGGCCCGACCGTCTGCGACCGCCCGCACCACTGCTGACCCGACCCGTTCTTCGATATCGAAGCGGATCTGCGGATACAGGGCCAGAAAGCGGGCGATGTCGTCTGGCAAAAACTGTGACAGCGCGGAAGTGATGGCGTGGATGCGCACATGGCCCTTGACCCCGGAGGCGTAGTCGCCCAGTTCGTGGTCCAGTTGGTGCAGGGTTTCGCGCAACTGGCGGGCGTAGAACAACAGGGACTGCCCGGCGGGTGTCAGGTCCACGCCACGGGCGTTGCGCACCAGCAAGGGCGACCCGGCCTGGGCTTCGAGTTCGGTGATGCGTTTACTGACGGCCGACACCGCCAGGTGTTTGATCCGGGCGGCGCGGGTCAGGTTGCGCTCTTCGGCAACCGTGATGAAGACGTCGAGGCTGGTCAGGTCGTAACGCAAGGAGGCGGTTCCTGGTGGGCTGCGCATCAGCCCGTGAAGGGAACCGCAAGCTTAACCGAGGAGCGCCGTGCAGAGCGACAAGCAGAACCCGACCGTGTTTTTAATCAGCGGTATAGACAGGCAAGAACAGGACTCGTCGCTGCACGATTTTGCAATGTAAAAAACCGTTATCCATCGACAGCATGGCAACCTGCTAAAAACCCATTTCGCCCAGCAATCGTGCGCACATGTCACGTCTAAACCCAGAAAGAGGCGTATTTTCGTAACGTTTTTCACTCGGTTCTGCGGCATCCATACAGCTGACAGGCCAGAACGCACGGATACGCTGGAAAACATCGGACTGGTCTGCATCTTGCTTTACCTGTATATACAGGACGCACATCCCTAAACCTACCCAGGATCGCATCATGATCGACCGTCTTTTGCTCACGCCCGGCCAGCTCTCCCTTGATCAACTGCGCGCCATTCATCAGCGCCAGGTCGCCATCGAACTTGATCCTTCCTGCCTGCCGATCATTCAGGCCAGCACTCAAACGGTGGCCGACATCATTGCCGACGCCCGCACGGTCTACGGCATCAACACCGGTTTCGGCCTGCTGGCGCGCACTTCGATCCCCACCGAATCGCTGGCGCTGCTGCAACGCAACCTGATTCTGTCCCACTGCACCGGCACCGGCCCGCTGCTGGACGACGCCACGGTCGGCCTGATCATGGCGCTTAAGGTCACGTCCCTGGCCCGTGGTTTTTCAGGCGTCACTTACTCGGTGATCGACGCGTTGCTCAAGCTGTATAGCGCGCAGGTCTACCCGTGCATTCCGTCCCAGGGGTCGGTGGGCGCCTCCGGGGATCTGTCGCCACTGGCGCACATGTCCTCGGTGTTGCTGGGCATCGGCAACGTGCGCCATCAGGGCCGTGAAATCAGTGCGGTGGAAGGCCTGGCCATCGCCGGGCTGGAACCTTTGGTGCTGGGTCCGAAAGAAGGCTTGGCCCTGATCAACGGCACCCAGGTGTCTACAGCGCTGGCCTTGCGTGGCCTGTTCGCCACCGAAAAGCTGTTCAGCGCCGCCGTGGTTGCCGGCAGCCTGACGGTGGAAGCGTTCAGGGGCTCTTACGTGCCGTTCGATGCCCGCATCCAGGCGGTTCGTGGGCAAATCGGGCAGATTGACGTCGCAGCCCTGTATCGCCAGTTGCTGGACGACAGTGAAATCCACAGCTCCCACGTCGATTGCAAACGGGTGCAGGACCCTTACTCCCTGCGCTGCCAGCCACAAGTGATGGGCGCCTGCCTGGATCACCTGCGCTTTGCCGCCAGTATCTTCCTGCGTGAAGCCAACGCGGTCTCCGATAACCCGCTGGTGTTCTGTGCCGACGGTGACGTGTTGTCCGGCGGCAACTTCCACGCCGAACCGGTGGCCATGGCTGCCGACACCCTGGCTATCGCCATCTCCGAAATCGGTGCGCTGTCTGAGCGTCGCATCGCCCAGTTGGTGGACCCTGCCCTGTCCGGCCTGCCACCGTTTCTGGTGCAGGATGGCGGTCTGAACTCGGGTTTCATGATCGCCCAGGTCACCAGCGCGGCACTGGCTTCCGAGAACAAGACCCTCGCCCACCCGGCCTCGGTGGACAGCCTGCCGACGTCCGCCAACCAGGAAGACCACGTGTCGATGGCGACCTTCGCCGCGCGTCGCCTGCTGGACATGGCAGGCAACAGCTCGGCAGTGGTGGCCATCGAACTGCTCTGCGCCGCCCAGGGGATCGACCTGCATGCACCGCTGAAAACCACGGCCAGCTTGCGGGAAGTCATGGCCCTGATCCGCAGCGAAGTCGCCCACTACGACAAGGACCGTTACTTCGCCCCGGACATCGTCGCTGCACGCGGCTGGGTCGAGAATGGCGCGCTGTTGAAGTGGATTCCCGCCGCCTCGCTGTATCAGTCCTGAACCCTGGGTAAACATCATGCGCCGCTACTACCAAGGTACACAGTTGCACCGAGCGCGCAGCATTGCGGAACTGGCGGAGCTTGCCCGTGGCCGCCTGCCGCATTTCGCCTGGGAGTATTTGCAAGGCGGCGCAGAGGAAGAGATCACCCTCACGCGCAACAGGTCCGGCTTCGCGCAGATTGGCCTGAACCCCCGCACGCTGGTGGCCTGCACAACGCCGGAAACCGGCATTGAGCTGTTTGGTGCCCAGTTGCCAGTGCCAATGCTGATCGGGCCGACCGGCTACAACGCCATGCTGTATCGCGACGCGGACATCCATCTGGCGCGGGCAGCGACGGCGCGGGGCCTGCCGTTCTGTCTGAGCACGGTGTCCACCAGTTCGCTGGAGGATGTAGCCAAAGCCGTGCCGGACGTGAACCTGTGGTTCCAGCTGTACTGCCTGAAAGATGCCCGGGTACAGGAGGATCTGCTAAGCCGGGCCGAAGCGGTCGGGGTCAAGACCCTGCTGCTGACCTCCGATGCCGTGCTGTTGGGTAATCGCGAGTGGGACAAGCGCAACTTTGTCAGGCCCCAGGTGCTGACCCTGCGTAACAAACTCGATGTGTTGATGCATCCGCGCTGGGTGCGTCAGGCGCTGTGGCCCCATGGCACGCCCACCATGGGCAACCTGAACCCTTACCTGCCGGAGCATTCGCGGACGGCGGCGGGCGCGGCGCACTTTGTCGGCGCGCAAATGGACACATCCCTGGACTGGGACGCCCTGGCCCGCTTGCGCGAACGCTGGAAAGGCAATCTGATCCTCAAGGGCGTGCTGCACCCGACGGATGCTGAACGGGCGGTGGCACTGGGTCTCGACGGCCTGGTGGTCAGCAATCATGGCGGCCGCCAGCTCGATGGCGCGCCCTCAAGTATCGACGCCCTGCCCGCCATCGCCGCCGTGGTTCGCAAGCGCCTGATCATTCTGCTGGACAGCGGCGTGCGCCGTGGCACCGACGTGCTCAAGGCCCGGGCTCTGGGGGCGGATGCGGTGCTGCTGGGGCGCGCGACCCTGTATGGCGTCGCCGTGGGAGGTGAGGCCGGTGCCGGGCATGCGCTGGACCTGCTGAGCAACGAACTCAAGCTGGCGCTGAACCTGTTGGGCTGCCCGAGGATGGGTGACCTGGGTGAGGCGTGGTTGCACACATGTAGGAGCAGCCGGGGTGGCATCCCACCTTGCCGCGATCACGGGGTTGCAGCCGCCGAAGATATGCCTGACAGGTCTTGAACCTCCTGCGGAGGTTATCGCGGGCAAGCCTCGCTCCTACAAGTAATGTCTAACCTATTCAACCGAGACCACCATGACTGACATCCGCACCCTGCAATCCCTCGCCCGCCCTGACGTGCGCAAACTGGCCAGCTATAACGCAGGGCTCTCCATCGAGACAGTCCGCGAGCGATACGGTATCGAGCGGATCGCCAAGCTGGGCAGCAACGAAAACCACTTTGGCCCGGCGCCTGGCGTCATCGAGGCCATTAAAAGCGAAGCTCACCGCAGCGGTCTTTACCCCGACCCCAATTGCGGCTTGCTGCGCGCTGCACTGGCGGAAAAACTGGGCATCGAACCCGGCCACTTTATCTTTGGCAATGGCTCGGAAGATTTGCTGGGGATCATCAGCCGGGTGTTTCTCGACCATGGCGACGAGGTGGTGACGGTCATCCCCTCCTTCGGCCTGCATTTTCTCTACCCGCAATCGGTAGGTGCCCACGTGATCGGCGTACCCATGACCGAAGATTTCTGCATCGACGTGGACGCCGTGATCGCTGCGCTGTCACCCCGCACGCGCCTGCTGATGTTCTCCTGCCCGTCCAACCCGGTGGGCTGCGCTCTGACCGGCCCGCAATTGCAGCGCATCCTGGACAGCGTGCCGGAGCAAACCCTGCTGGTGTTCGATGAAGCCTATTTCGAGTACGCCCGGTCAGAAGCCGATTACCCGGACTGCCTTGCGATGATTCAGGCCAGCGGCAAACCTTTCATCCTGCTGCGCACGCTGTCCAAGGCCTACGCACTGGCCGGATTGCGGGTTGGCTATGGTATCGTCAGCGACCCGGCACTGGCCGACCTGGTGGATCGCCTGCGCACGCCGTTCAACGTCAACCGCAGCGCACAGGCTGCCGCTGTGGCTGCGCTGACCGACCACGCGCATTTGCACATGAGCCTGCAGCATGTCGCCCGCGAGCGACCACGAATGGACGCCGGGCTGCGTGAACTGGGGTTGCAACCGGTCAGGTCATTGGCCAACTTTCTGTTTTTCTCGACGCCGTTCGAAGCAGAAATCGTCAACACCGAGTTGCTGTCGCGTGGCGTCATTGTCAAACCCTGGCGTGAACCCGGCTATACGCGGTTCCTGCGGGTATCGGTCGGCAGCCGCCAGGACAACGACCTGTTCCTGGACGCCATGGCGTCGAGTCTGGCCGCGCTTCGTTAATTATTTGCTTGAGAAGTCACATGAACCGCTCTCCCGCGACACCCCAGGCGCTTTACCGAAAGGCCAAAAGCTTTGTGCTGGAAAAGATACGCAGCAAGCAATGGAATCCGGGTGACATGATTCCCTCGGAAAACCAATTGGTGATCGAACTGGGGATGTCACGGATGACGGTCAACCGCGCCCTGCGGGAATTGACCGACGAAGGCCAACTGACGCGCATCTCGGGGGTGGGGACGTTTATCGCCGAGGTCAAGCCGCAGTCCAATCTGCTGATGATTTCCAACATCGCGGATGAAATCCTCGCGCGGGGTCACAGCTACTCATTCAGGATTGTGCAAATGGGTCGCGAATCCGCCCCGTTGAATGTGGCCGCGTCGCTGGAACTTCCCACCGGCAGTTCGGTGTTCCGTATTATCTGCGTGCACTTTGAAGACGAACTACCGGTGCAGTTCGAAGACCGCTACGTCAACCCTGCGCTGGTGCCGGAGTTCCTGAGCCAGACCTTCGATAACGCGTTACAACCGGCGCAGTATCTGCTGGACAACATCCCGGCGGACGAAATGGAACATATCGTCGACGCCACGATGCCCACCACCGCCGAAGCCAACGCCTTGAGTATCGACCCGACCGATCCGTGCCTGGTATTGATTCGCCGCACCTGGTCGAAGAACGTGCCGGTGACGTTCGTGCGCCTGCTGCACCCCTCATCGCGTTATCGGCTGGGCAGCCGGTTTACCCTGAGCGCTGGCAATCGCTCGCGCTGAAGCCTTCTCGATACTGTCTATGACGTTCTTATAAATTTTTCATAACATTTAATTAACGTTTATAAATTTTCCAAAAAAAAAGCCGCTACCTGACAGTAGCGGCTAACTAAGTGATCATCGAAGCGGAGCACACTTCGATTACATTCAACATAGCACCGCGATTTATAACATCCCATTAACTTTTTGTTCATGATCGTTCATGCAACTTTGACTGTCTCTTAACATAAAAAATGCTACAACTACCACCGCGTACGATGCGCGCTGGTTTCTTCAGCTCAATGCACACAGTGCAGCGCACCCGAAGATGAATAAATCACACACGCGTGCAACACATCGTTTCTGTTTGATCCTTATAAAAACCTGCTAGTTAAGCGCCTTACCGTGCAGACGAACTGACGAACCTGAAAAAGCAGGTCGGCCTCTGTTCGTCCAGAAAATGGCGCAGCCAAAACCCCAGGGGAATGCAAGAAATGAACATTAAAACGTGGAGCGTACTCGCTTTGGCGATTTCCGCCGGGGTTTCCCAGATGGCACTCGCAGAGTCGGTCACTGACCAATCTCAGGCAACCGGATTTCTGGAAGGCAGCACCCTGAACGGGCTGCTGCGAAATGAGTACTTCAATCGCAACCGCGAAAACGGCAGAAAAGACAACATCGACTGGACCCAGGCCGCGATGGCCAACTACAGCTCGGGGTTCACTCAGGGCACCATCGGCTTTGGCGTAGACGCCTATGCCTTCGGTGCGGTCAAACTTGACGCTACCAATGCGACTGCCAATACCGGCAACCTGCCGGTCAATCGTAATGGCGAGCCAGAAGACGCCTATGGCTCAAGCGGCGGCGACATCAAAATCCGGGTTTCCAAAACCGAGCTGAAGTACGGCCAGATGCAGCCGAGTGCTCCCGTATTCGCTGTGAGCAACACCTACCTGCTGCCCGAAACCGCCACTGGCTTCGACCTGACCAGCAGCGAATTCAAGGGGCTGGATCTGGAAGTGGGTCACTTCACCAGCACCAACAGTGCTATCAGCACTGACCACGACCATGATATTCACACCACGTATTCAAACATCACTGCAAGTAGCGCTAGCTTCGTGGGTGGTAAATACCAGATCACGCCGAATTGGTCCGCGACGTTGTACGGCGGCGAGTTTACCGACATCTGGCGTCAGTACTACGCCAACTCCAACTACACATGGGCGCTAGGCGGAACACAATCGCTGAACGTTGATGGCAATCTTTACCGCACACTAAGTGAGGGCGCCGAGAAAGCCGGTACGATCAACAACACCACATACTCTCTGGCGGCCGCTTACTCGTTCCTTTCTGCACACAAGCTGACGTTGTCGTACCAGAAAGTGCATGGTGACACGCCGTTTGACTACGCCAGTACAGGCGATAACGGTGCAGGCAGTGCAGGTGGCTCGATCTTCCTCGCCAACTCCGTACAGTGGTCCGACTTCAACGGCCCAGGCGAACAATCGTGGGGCATCCGTTACGACCTGGACCTGGCCACTTATGGCGTACCGGGCCTGAGCTTCATGACCCGCTACATCAATGGTAAAGACATCAATGGCACCAACGCCCCCGCCAACAGCGCCTACCTGGGTGAATATGGCGCTGACGGTAAACATCACGAAACAGACGTAGAAGCCAAATACGTTATCCAGGGAGGCCCGGCGAAAAATCTGTCGTTCCGCCTGCGTCAGGCGTTTGTAAACTCCAATGCCTCACAAGGTGAAGGTGACCTGACAGAAACCCGCTTGATCATCGACTACCCGTTCAGCATCCTGTGACCGGTTTCATGAAGACTGCCGGACCCCTTCGGCAGTTTTCATGAACGCTCCCCCATGGCCCGGCAGTCTTGCCGGGCCATTCGAACTAATCTCAGCTCATTTCTTGCCGTGTTGGCGTTCGTCTACGATTCTGTATTGACTGTCGGAGTTGGCTTTGTGCCATTCCGGGAACGCAATGCAGAGGCCAGCATGAAGACTGTCGCAGAACTACTGAAGCTCAAAGCCGTACAACACCAGCAGGTTCACACCATTGCGCCGCACCAGATGGTGCTCGAAGCGCTGCGGGTGATGGCCGACAAGAACGTCGGCGCCTTGCCGGTGATCGAGCACGGGAAGGTCATCGGCGTGATCAGCGAACGGGATTACGCACGCAAGATGGCGCTGTGTGGGAAGTCATCGATTCGCACGCCGGTCAGCGCCATCATGAGCGCCCCCGTCATCACCGTGGACTCCCATAAAAGCGTCGAAGCCTGCATGAGCATCATGACCGACAGCCATCTGCGTCATCTGCCGGTGGTGGAAGACGGCCAGTTACTGGGGCTGCTGTCGATCGGCGATCTGGTCAAGGAAGCCATTACTGAACAGGCGCACCTGATCGAGCAGCTGGAGCAGTATATTCGGGGCGAGGCTTGAGCCTGAAAAAATGCTACGACGACCGTTGGAGCGAGGCTTGCCCGCGAATGCGATGGATCTGACCTGAAGATATTCGTCGATTGCACGCACCTCTTCGCGGGCAAGCCTCGCTCCAACAATAAATCAATACATTCAACCCCACTCCAGCACCGGCCAGCCAGCCTGCTGCGCATGGGCCAGCAGCGCCGGGTCCGGGTTGACCGTTCTGGGCTGACTGACCTTGCCCAGCAACGGCAGATCGTTACGGGAATCGGAATAGAAGCTCGCCCCTTCCAGGCTTTCGCCCTCAGTCTCGAGCCAGTCCATCAGGCGCAGGACCTTGCCTTCGCGGTACGTCAGCACGCCACGGGTCCGGCCATTGAAGTGGCCGCCCTCCAGTTCCAGGTCAATGGCCAGCACGTCGTCGATACCCAGGTACGCGGCGATGGGCACTACCAGATGCGCGCTGGACGCAGAAATCACCAACAGGCGATCGCCGGCAGCCCGATGCCGGGTAATGGTTTCACGGGCATCTTGATAGACCGCCGGGGCGATCACCGCCTCAATGAACCCGGCGACCAGCACCGCGACATCGGTTGCACTGCGCCCGGCCAGGGGAGCCAGGCTGAAGGCCATGTAATCCTCCATCGCCAGTTCGCCACGGCCATAAGCGGCCATCAACTCACTGTCACGCTGCATGAACGCCTCGCCATCGACCCAGCCGAGGCGAACCATCTCCTGGCTCCACAGCGTGGAACAATCCCCGTGGATCAAGGTGTCATCCAGATCGAATATCGCTAACGCCATTACAACCTCGTGCTTTGTCTGTTTCAGGAAGAGAGAGAACATCGGGGCGCCTTGCCGCAGCAGCGCCACGATGAGGAATGCGGTCAGTTCATGACGGGGGTGGCAAGGCCCGAGGGCTGACGGCGGGTGGCCGCCATTTCGAACAGTTGCTCCACACGAGCAACTTCTGCGGGGCTTGGCTTGATTGCCAGGGCGCAGGCGAAGAATACCGCCGCGTTGGCGATCAGGCCGATGATGCCGCTGGTCAGCGAGCCCAGGCCCGGAATGTCGTCGGGGTAGATCGTGGTCAGCACAATGGCGATCACGATGCCCACCAGCATGCCGGCGATGGCGCCCTGCTTGTTGCCGCGACGGCTGAAGATTCCGAAGAACAACGGCACCGCCAGCTGGATGATCCCCTGATAGGAAATCTGCGCCAGCAGCTGCAAACGGGCGTAGTCGAACGTCAGGTAAGCCAGCACCGAGGCTGCGGCAATGAACACCACCATGCCCGACTTGGCCAGCACGGTCAGTTGGCGGTCCGTGCGCGGTTTGCTCCAGGTCGCCAGGTCATTGGCGAACTGCGTACCGCATACCTGCACGCAGCCGTCCACGTGGCCGATGCTGGCGGCCAGCACGATGACGATGGCCAGCGCCAGCATCCACGGGCCGCCGATGTCGAACAGCGACAGGAACCAGCCTTGTTGCGGGTGCGCCGCCACGTTGGGGTCCTGGCTGATGGCTGCCGCGAACAACATGAGAATCCCGTAGAAGCCGCCCACCAGCAGGATGGTCAACAAGGTGCCCTTCTTCACCGAACGCACGCCGCTGGCGGTGTAGATGCGCTGGAAGCTCATGGGCCAGCACATCGAGCCGATCACCCCGGTGAAGATCAGGCTGAACATGTACAACGGGCCGTAGGTGGTCCCGGAACCGCCGGGGATCAACAGCATCTTGCTCGGCAACTGCGACAGGTGTGAGAACGACGCCGAGTCACCCAACAACAGGAACACGCACAACGCCGCGCACAGCACGTAGGCGATCAGGCCCTGGAACATGTCGGTCATGATCAGGCCGCGCATGCCCATGCTCACGGTCCAGTACTGACGCACCAGCACCACCGCCACCCCCGCGAACAGGCAAGTGGTCACGCCCCAGCGGCCGAAACTGGCGAACTGGAACAGCGTGGCCAGGGCCTGGATGCCCATCACCACCCACGGGAACACAGAAATGATGCCGATGATCGACGCGATGCGTTTGACCGCAGGGCTGTTGAAACGCATCCCCAGGAGGTCCGGCTGTGTGGTCAGGTTGAAGCGCTGGCCCCAGGTCCAGGCCCGGTTCGCCATCAGGTACATCGCCGTGACGCCCAGCGTGGCGTAGACCATGCCATAGAAGCCCAGCGCGCCACCCACCGACAACGCAAAGAACGCAGTGAAGGTCGAACCCGGCCACCAGGAGTTGGTGTAGCACATGGCGATGTACCACGGCCCATAGGAGCGGCCGCCCACGGCGTAATCGGAAAAGCTGGTGCTCTCGCGGTTGGTGGCATACAGCACGGCGATCATGCCGGCCAGGAACAGACCGATGATGCCGAAGGTGATGAACAGGTTTGAATCCACGACGGTACTGATCATTTCGCGCCCTCCTCTTGCGGTATTTCGCCTGTCACGGACTCGATCACGTACAACACCCAAAGACCCAGGCCCATGAGTACGGCAATCAGAACCCAATAAAAGATTGGCAACGGGATGCCAAGGACAAGGGCGTTACTGCCACTGATACTCAGGTAGAACGGCGGGAACAGCGCCATCATCAGCAACAGGAAGAAATACACGCCAAACACCAGCGTCTTCAGACGCCCCGGTGGCGCAAGGGAGGGATCGGTTTTCATGACGCGGGTGCTCCTTGAATTTCTGGATCTGGTTGGAAAGCGATCGGACAAAACTCAAGCAGTAAAAAAAGCGTGCGGAGATCTCCGCTATTTTTTTGTTATTTGTAACGAGTGATTCATTGTTGGGGCGAGGCTTGCCCGCGAAGAGGCCCGTACAGTCAGCAAATCTCTCGAGAACCAACAAGAGCTTCGCGGGCAAGCCTCGCTCCAACAGGGTTTTACTCATTACGCGCTACGCAACCAGCTCTCCCACTGGGAATCATTGATCAGGCTGCGGGCACGCATGTGTTTCCACACGCCGTATTTGTAGAAGTCAAAATCCAGCTGCGACACTGCGTGCTGCACCATCGCCCAGGTGGACCACTTCAGGTCGGCCAGGGCCTTGTTCAGTTTGATGCGGGCCAGGGTCTGGGCGGTGACCTGGCCGAAGTAGTCCTCGATCAACGCCAGCTCCATCTCGTCGGTGAAGAACATCTCGCCGAACCACAGCGCCAGCTCGTAATGGCGGTCGTTGTTGGAGGCGTACTCGAAATCCACCAGGCGGATCTGTCGGGTGTCGTTGAGCATGAAGTTCCCCGCCAGGGTGTCGTTCATGCAGGGTGCCAGGTCGATGCCCGACGCCTGCAAGGCCTGGCGGGCGCGCTGGTACTGGCGGCACAACCAGGCATCGTCCGGGGGCCGGTAGCCCTTGAGTTCTTCGACCTGGCGTTGATGCTCGGCAATCATGTCGAACACCGTCTTGGTCTGGATCAGCGCGGGTTGGTCATTGAACGCCTTGAGGGCACGCAAGGCGTTGTGGCGGATGTCGCGGTCCAGGAAGTCATGGTTGGACGACGCGCGCCAGCCCTCCATGAACTCGAAAACCTCTACGCCAAACTCTTCGAGAAAGGCAAACACCGGGGCACCGTAGCCGGTCTGGGCCGCCTTGACGCTGGCATCGTGGGCCGTATGCCGATCGATGAACATCTCGGTGCCGACACCCGGCACCTTGAAGAAGTAAGCCGTGCTGGCCCCCGAAACCTCCACCCGCCAGTTGGTATTGGAGATACCACCGCTGACCGGTTCGTAACTAATCTGGCTGCCGTTCCACAGGCTGACACCGCGCACTGCGGCTTCCAGCCGGCACTCCTGGGATGTTGCTGCCTCACCCAAAACTTTCATGCTTCACCCCCATGAACGTGACGGAGCCAGCTTTCGAAGCGTGGGTCCTGAATGGTCTGCCGGCAACGCAACAAGGTCCATTGCCCGACTTTGGAAAACTCCAGACGACGGCTCGAAGTGGCGCCCGTCCACAAGCCCCACAAGGTCCAGTACCAGTCGTTGATCAGCGCATAGAGGCGGCAACGGGCATAGTCGCTTTCCAGGCACTGCCCCGCCCACGCCTGGATGCCCTCGCGCCACTGGGCCTCGAACGGATAAAGCTCATTGAGGGTGATCGCCACGTCGTACCAGGGGTCGAAGCAACCGCCGTAGTCGAAATCGATCAGGCTCAACTCACCGCCAGGCCCGATCATTACATTGCTGGCAAGACCGTCGCCGTGCAGCGGCAGCCATTGCACGGGCGTGCTTTGCACCGCTTTCCAGGCCAGATCGATGCAGGTATTGATCCACACGTGATCCGGCGGCAGCGTCACCCCGTCATCCATGCACAGCTCGCGCAGCAGCTGGATATCGGCCATGGGCGAGCGCGTGAAATCCGGCACCGGGCCACTGTGCACACGGCGTTTGAGCGCCCACAGGGCCTGCAGTCGATCGGGGGCGGTCAGCTCATCCAGCCGTGCCCAGCGCCACTGCGGTGCGGGCAACCGATCGAACAGCAACACGCCCCTGGCCACATCCACCAGACGCACCGCTGGTGTCGCACCGGCCTCGGCGGCGCAGTGACTGGCCTGGGCGCTGCGCTCGGCGTCGACCAGTGCCGACATGTCCAGGTGCAACACCTTGGCGTAATAGTCGCCCTGGGTACAGGTGACCGTGAACCCTGCCCATTCGGTCGCCACCCGTATGGGCGACGCGACACCGGCAGTGCCCTCTTCAACCTGGAAATTCACCGCAAACCCCGCGGCCTCCAGGGCATCGATGAGTCTTGAACGTTCACTGGCTCGATTCGGCATGATCGCGTGCCCTCAACGATAGGCAGCAGGTGAAGAACAGGCCCGGTACAGCAACGACGTCAGCATGCCCAAGCCGGTGAGCATGTCCTGGTCGTTGGTGTACTCCGCCTCGTTGTGGGACACGCCGTTGCTGCTGGGAATGAACAGCAGGCAGACCGGGTAATTGCGGTTCATGCTGATGGCGTCATGCCCGGAAACCGTGACGCTGCTGCCAATGGGCAAGCCCAGCTCATGGCCCACGGCGTAAGCCAGTTCGGCGAACCCAGGATGCAGTTTCGATGACTGGCGCAGGGCGCTGCTTTCCACTTCAAAACCGGTAGAGGTTTGCTCGGCGATGCGCGCAAGCGTCGCGTCCAGGCGCTTGCCGGCAGCAGCCAGCAAGTCGATGTCCGGCGAGCGGTATTCGATGTGCAGGGTGACCCGGGAAGGCACCACATTAGGCGAGTTGGGATAGGTTTCGATGCGCCCGACCGAGCTGTGCATCTGCAAGCCATGTAAATCCGCTTCGGCACGCACAGCGATGATGGCATGGGCAGCGGCGAGCAAGGCATCGCGCCGATCCGCCATGGGCGTGGGGCCGGTATGGTTCTGCTCGCCATCGAAACGCACGCGGTTCTTCAGGGCAGCCCAGGTCTCGCCGACCACACCGATGGCCAACCCCGCCTGCTCAAGGCCTGAACCCTGTTCGACGTGGATTTCCACATAACCGGCCACGTCGATATCGACCTTGCCTGCCCCCAGATAGCCGATGTCTTGCAGCGCGGTTTTCAGGCTGATGCCGTCGCCGTCGCGGCAGGCCCAGGCGTCTTCCAGTGCCAATACGCCCGTGAAGACGCTGCTGCCAATCAGGCTCGGCTGGAAGCGCGCGCCCTCTTCATTGGTCCAGTTCACCACCGCCAGATTGCAGGGCGGCGTCTCGCCCCGTTCACTTAGCTGTCGCGCCAGGCTGGCGACCGCGACCGCGCCGGCCAGCACCCCATAAACACCATCGAAACGCCCCGCACTGGGCTGGCTGTCCAGGTGCGAGCCACACAGCACATAAGGTGCCGACGGATCGAACGTCATCAGGCCGAAAATATTACCCACTGCATCGACATGCACCTCGAAGCCATGGCTGGTCAACCAGTCACAGAACAGGTCGCGAACCTGGCCGTCCTCCACCGAGGCCGCCAATCGATGCAAACCACCGGCCGGTGTGGCGCCGATGGCCGAACTTTGCCTGAACAGCGCCTCGAAAGCCGCGAGGTCGTCTGCGCTGGGCGACAACAGTTCAGGGGTAGAGAATTTCGACATGCTCTTGCTCCAGACGGGCCGAAAAATCGTCGGATAACGGGCGATTGGTGACCAGGGTAGTAATCGCGCCAAACGGCAGCGTATTGATGAAAGTGCGATGCCCGAACTTGGCATCGTCGGCGAGAATCACGCTGCGCAGGCAATGCTTGACCAGGGTGCGGCGCAGCAGCGCTTCGGGTTCCTGGTAATCCATGAAACCCAGTTGCAGGTCCACCGCGCCGATGCCCATGAAAGCAATGTCGTAATGGAACTGACGCGCGAATTCGAGGGTGTGCGGGCCGATCAGGGCGTTGTCGTTACGGCGCACATCGCCTGGGGCCACCAGCACCTGGTTGTCACTCTGCTGGGTAATCAGCTGGGCGATATCCAGGGAGTTGGTGATGATCCGCAACTGACTGAATGCCGTCAGTTGCTGGGCCAGCGCCAGCGTCGAAGTACCGGTGTCGAGGAAGATCGCCATGCCTTCGCTGATCAGGCCCGCGGCGCACGCGGCGATCTTGCCCTTGGCCTGGGTCTTGATGCGGCTGCGCACCTGCAGCGGCTGTTCTTCGTTGGGACGCGGCAGAATCGCACCGCCGTGGATGCGGCGCAGCTTCCCGGCTTCTTCCAGCACCTTGAAGTCGCGGCGGATGGTTTCTTCAGAGACGAACATCGATTGCGCAAGGTCCGAAGCCTTGACGCGTTGATGTTGGGTAAGCAGACGCATGATTTCGTCGAGGCGAGGCTGATTGAGCATGGGGGAGATTTTCCACAGCTGGGGTAAGCCCGCAGTGTACTGGCCCTTGCGCCGACGATCCCGGGCGACGTGCTGCCGGCACGCGAACCTGCAGGCAGGCGCACGCGCAGCAGATCGGGCGACGGAAGCCGGGCTGACGTGCACTGCACTGGCAAACACCAGGGTTGATAGGGGCGTTAATCTGGACAAAGCAACCTCTCACTCAACGTTGTGAAAGGGCAGCGACAACCAAAGCAGTATCAGCGGGCCAACTTCTGACGAGTCGGCTCCGGTTTGAAACGGTTACTGCGTCAGCAACGGCGGCAGACGCTGGTCCCAGGGCGAGAACGCTTCGAACGCTGCACAGAATTGCAGAACCTGAGCGTCGGCGAAACGTGGGCCGATCACTTGCAGACCGATGGGCAAGCCGCTCGGACTCCAGCCACAAGGGATGCTCGCCGCCGGGTTGCCGGTGATGTTGAACGGGTAGGTAAAGGGCGTCCAGCGCGCCCATGGCACGGCGCCGTCCTGACCGGGATATCCGTCGGGCGCAACGCTGTCGGCGGCGAACGGCAGAATCGGCATCGTCGGCATCAGCAACACATCGAAATCACTGAACAGCGCGTGCACCTGATTGGCAAATGCAGCCCGTTGCTGCACGGCCTTGAGATAGCCTGCCAGGTCATAGTCACTGGAGCGCCTGATCAGTTCGGCAAAACCTGGATCGAGCTGGTCCAGCTGGCTGCCCAGAGACTTGCCATAGGCAATGCCGCGTCCGCCGACCCAAAGGGTTTCGAAAATCGAGAGCGGGTCTTTCCAGTCCAGGTTCAGCGTGGTGACGGTGACCGGCAACACTTCGGCCAGCCTGCGAACGGCAGCCTCCACGGTCGCACTGATGACTGGATCGACCGGGGTATCGAACAGGGTCGGGCAGTAGGCAACTCGCAGTGCAGGCAACGGCTGGTCGCAGCGCGCCAGGAATGATTCGGTGGGTGCAGGCAACGCCTGGTGATCCAGTGGATCAGGCCCCGACAGGATGTCGAATAGCAAGGCACTGTCGCGCACCGTCCGCGTGATGGGACCTGCGTGGCTGAGCATTTCCGTCGCTGACCAGGGCCAGGTCGGAATTCGCCCCAATGAGCCCTTCAGGGCAAAGGCGCCGCAGAACGCGCCAGGAATACGCACCGAACCACCGCCGTCCGAGCCCAGGGTGGCCGGCACCATGCGCGCCGCCACAGCAATAGCCGAACCGGAGCTGGAGCCGCCGCTGGTGAGCTGTGGGTTCCACGGATTGCGGCCGTTACCGAATACCCGTGAGGTGCTGGCGCCGGTCCAGCCGAATTCGGTGGTGGCGGTCTTGCCGAGAATGATCGCGCCCGCCGTCTTGAGACGGCGAATGATTGGCGCATCCTGGGTCGGCACGTAGTCCAGCCCGGTCAGGGAACCCCGGGTGGTGCGCAGGCCTGCGGTGGAGAACAGATCCTTGATGCCGAACGGAATGCCGTGCAACGGACCGCGAAACTGCCCCGCCGCTGCTTCTGCGGTCAAGGTCCGCGCCTGATCCAGCGCCGCTTCGGCATACACATCACCGAAGGCATTCAATGTTGAATTGTGGGTTTCGACCGCCAAAAGACTGTCTTCCACCAGCTGCAGCGGAGTCAGTTCACCGCTGCGAATGCGTTCGCCCGCTTCTATGACGCCAGGCATACCCGACGGGCTTTTCTCAGTCTTCATTGGATCCTGAACCTCACTCGCGGGCATGATCATGTTGCAGCCCCATTAAAGTGAGGACGCCGTGCGGTGTCAAGTTGGATTTGTTGATTATGTTGGTTTTGTGGTTTTTATTTTTCAGGACCGTTGCCCATTCCCACATTTACCCCAGCGACCAACAAGAAGCTGCCCTGAACCCGACCGCTTCATTTAAAGTAGGCAGCACGCTCAAACACATCTCCATGGGGAAAACCTGATGTCTTTTTTCAACCGCAAAGTGCTGATCCCGGCACTGGTGATCGTGGGCCTGCTGGGCAGCCTGCCGGCCATCGCTGCAAGCAAGCAACACAGCAAACCCGCGGCCACTCAATCGTCGGCGCAGGCAGTCTCCACCCTGGGCGGGAAGTTCAAATTCGCACTGCCCAGCGGTTATATCGCCAACCCCATGCAGGCGGGCGACAAGAAAACCGACATGGCGGGCTCCATCGGCACGCTCTACAGCAACGAAGCGCAGAAACGCGTGATCATCGAGGTGGAAAGCGCGCTCAAGGATGGCATCAAGACCAACGATAACGACGACACCTTCCTCGATGGCGCGGTAACGGGTTTCGTTCACCAGCAGGAAGCCGCCCTGCCCGACTTCAAGCAAGTGGGTGAAAGCCGTCTGACCATCAAAGGGTTGGGCATCCGCCAGGTGGACAGCAACGCCACCATGGGCGGCGGCAATACGCTAAGCACCACCTTTATTGCCGGGTCCGGCGACAGGCTGTCAGTGGTTCAGGTGATTTCACGGGCGAGCGATCAGGCTGGCCACGCCGCCGCCGTCAAACAGATCATCGACGGGCTACGCGCGCCCTGATCCCTCGTCCTTCGCCTGTTGATCCAGCGGCGTCCCGAGGTCCTTGCGGGCTCGACGCCGCATGAACAGGCGCACCACGATGGCCAGCAAAATCGCCCAGGCAGCGGTAATCGCCAGCCACAGTTCGAAATGCCGGTGCCCGGCGACGAAACGATGCAGCAACTCGCCCACGCAGTAACCCACGCTGACCATCACCGTCCCCCACAACGCTGCCCCCAGTACATTGAGCACAAGGAAGCGCCGGACCGGCAGCCCGCTGCTGCCTATGATCAGCGGCCCGATGGTGCGAAACCCATAAGCAAACCGCACGCCGATGACCCACAACGATTCGTGGCGCTGGATCAGGTCGCGCACATGGTCGATGCGGTCCTTGTGCCGACGAAATCGTCGCAGCAAGGTATCGCCATAGCGCCTGCCGAGGAAAAACAGCAACTGGTCACTGAACATCCCGCCCAGGCTTGCCATCCCGACGGTGGCCAGGAACTCAAGATAGCCATGGCGCGCCGCAATCCCGCCCAGCACCGCGACGCCGTCGCCTTCGATCATGCTGCCTATCAGGACCGCGATGTACCCGTACTGGCTGATCAGTTCACTTTCCCCGGCCATGTGCCTTCCCCGTCATGCGTGAGTATTCTCAAGACCTGCGCGGGTGGCAGGTCGTTCATTTATTCGTGGCTCTGTGGGAGATTCGATGTCTGGCGGGAACCGGTTGGTCCCGAACATACACCCTGTCGGCGCCTGCCTGGATTACTATCCCACCCTCATGATCGCGACCCGGAGACGCACCGATGCTCGACACCCCATTCAGTGATCAATTCGAAACGCTGTGCCAACTGATGGCCGAGCAACCGTTTGTGGTCCTCACCGGCGCGGGTATCAGCACGCCTTCGGGCATCCCCGACTACCGCGACAACGAGGGTGTGCGGCGCGGCAAGGCACCCATGATGTACCAGGAGTTCATCGGGGCACCGGCCTCACGTCGTCGTTACTGGGCGCGGGCGATGCTGGGCTGGCCGCGCATTCGCAAGGCCCGCCCGAATGTGGCCCATCAGGCGCTGGCAGACTTGCAGGCCCAGGGACGCATCGTGGGGGTCATCACCCAGAATGTCGACACACTGCATGACCAGGCAGGCAGCCAGGATGTGATCGAACTGCACGGCAGCCTGCACCGGGTGCTGTGCCTGGATTGCGGCGAGCGTCTGGATCGCGACGCGGTGCAACTCGACATGGAAGCGCAGAACCCTTATCTGGCTGGCGTCGATGCCGTTCAGGCACCCGATGGCGATACCCTTCTGGACCCGTCCTTCGAGGCCCGCTTCCAGGTGCCCTGCTGCCCCCATTGCGGCGGCGACCGACTCAAGCCCGACGTGGTGTTTTTTGGCGAGAACGTCGCCCAGGCCACCGCCGTCAAAGCCATGCAGCGAGTCGAGGACGCGGCAGGCTTGCTGGTGGTGGGCTCGTCGCTGATGGCGTTCTCGGCGTTTCGTCTGTGCCGTGCGGTGGCGGAGCGGGAACGGCCCTTGATCGCGATCAACTGGGGCAAGACCCGCGCCGACGACTTCCTGGACCTTAAAATCGAGGCGTCGTGTGATCAACTGTTGCCTCAACTGGCCCGGCAATTGAGCCTGAATAAAGATCAACACTGAAGATTCAGCTTGAAGACCGCGACGTCCTCCTCCCGATTGATCCCGAAATGGAATCTCCCACAGGGTTCGTGCAGTACCTGTAAAAAAGCCCGGAAATCCGGGCTTTTTTTGCATTCGTGATCAATCAGTAACGCTGATACCGCGAACCGAACTCCTTGCGGTTTTCAGCCACGATCAGCGGGCTTTTCAGGTCGGCTTGCAGACGCTGGGTATTCTTGTCACCGACATCAGCCAGATGGCTATCAAGCGACTGGCTGCTAACGGCAGCGACAGCAGGCTGGGAAACAGTGGAATGTGGGCTGGCAAAAGCTGCCGTGGTCAGGACTGAAAGGGCGAAGCCGAGTGCAATAGCGCTTTTCATGGTGTTTCTCCAAAGGATGAATCAGGAAGGGTGAGTCAGAAAATGTTGGGTTACCCTAAGTCTAAGGACCTCTGAAAAAAAACCACGTGAAAGCATATTTACTATTGACATCACTGATACACATAGGAAATCTCAATCCACCCGCTCTACATCGCCCCTTTCCAGAAACGCCAAAATTAAACGCCACAAATATTCGGCCGCTACCGACAGCCGCCTGTCGGAACCTCTCAACAGATGGCAGCGGGATTTACGGGCAATCGCGCGGTAAACAGAGGGCTGTCTGGAGGTACTACCTTTAAAGGCAACTCAGAACAGCCCCATCTGTCCGCCAATCAAGGTACTGAAATCGTCCCCCACGAACGGCAGGATCGCATCGGCCACCGGTTGCAGCTGGCGGCTCACATAATGGTCGTAGTCGATGGGAGAGCGTCGATTCTCCAGCGGCTCTGGCCCCGCCAGGGTAATCACGTAGCTGATCCAGCCGCCGTTCTGATACTGCCGCGGACGCCCCTGCTGATCGTTGTACTCATCGGCCAGACGCGCCGCCCTCACATGGGGCGGCACGTTGCGCTGGTAGTCGCTCAACTGCCGGCGCAAGCGCTTGCGATAGACCAGTTGTTCATCCAGCTCACCGGCCAGGGTCTGGACCACGTAATCGCGCACATACGTCTGATAGGGTTGGCGGTTGAATATGCGCAGGTACAGTTCCTGCTGGAACGTCTGGGCCAGCGGTGACCAGTCGGTGCGGACTGTTTCCAGGCCCTTGTAGATCATTTCCTCACTGCCATCGGCGCGTTTGACCAGCCCTGCATAACGCTTCTTGCTGCCCTCTTCCGCGCCACGGATGGTCGGCATCAGGAACCGCTTGAAGTGGGTTTCAAACTGCAGCTCCAGCACGCTTTGCAGGCCGAACTCACGGGCCAGGGACTCGCGCCACCACTGGTTGACGTGCTTGACCAGGCCTTTGCCGATACGGGCGGCGTCCTCTTCGCTGTGCGCGCTCTTGAGCCAGACAAAGGTCGAGTCGGTGTCGCCGTAAATCACGGCATAACCCTGAGCCTCCACCAGTTCACGGGTGCGACGCATGATTTCGTGGCCGCGCATGGTGATGGAGGACGCCAGCCGCGTATCGAAGAACCGGCAACCGCTGGACCCCAGCACGCCATAGAAGGCGTTCATGATGATTTTCAGCGCCTGGGACAACGGCGCATTGTGTTCCTGCTTGGCGACCTCCCGGCCTTGGGAAACCCGGGCGACAATGGCCGGCAGGCAATGCCGGGTGCGGGAAAACCGGGCGCCGCGAAAGCCCGCCACCGACTCACTGTCATCCGGGTGGCGCAGACCTTCCACCAACCCCACCGGGTCGATAAGGAAGGTGCGAATGATCGACGGATACAGGCTCTTGTAGTCGAGTACCAGCACCGACTCGTAAAGCCCCGGTTGGGAGTCCATGACGAACCCGCCGGGGCTGGCCTCAGGCGGCTTTTCACCCAGGTTCGGCGCCACGAAGCCCTGACGATGCATCTGCGGGATGTACAAGTGGGTGAACGCCGCCACCGAGCCCCCGCTGCGGTCCGCAGGCTGGCCGGTGACCGTGGCGCGCTCCAGCAAAAACTTCAGCAACTCGGTCTTGGCGAAGATCCGGGTTACCAGCTCGCAGTCCTTGAGGTTGTAGTGCGCTAGCGCCGGTTTGTCCTCGGCGAACATGCGGTTGATTTCGTCCATGCGCTGGTACGGCGTGCCGATGGCCTTGCCCTCGCCCAACAGGGTTTGCGCCACGTACTCAAGGCTGAACGACGGGAAGCTCCAGGTCGCAGAGCGCAAGGCCTCGATGCCATCGATGATCAATCGCCCGGCCGCCGCCGCGAAGTAATGGTTGTTGCGCGTGCCATGCTCGCGCCAGCCCATCACGTCGCCGCCACGCCCGAGGCGCAACGGTACGTTCAGACGCTGTGCGTGCTCATGCAAGACCCGCAGGTCGAACTGCACGATGTTCCAGCCAATGATTGCGTCGGGGTCGTGGACCACCAGCCATTCATTGAGCTTTTCCAGCAACTGCCCGCGGCTCTCGCAATAGTCGAGCTGGAAGTCCACACCGCTGTCGTCGCCGTTGGCAGGCCCGAGCATGTAGACCTGACGCTGACCGCAACCTTCCAGAGCGATGGAATACAGGTCGCCATGTTCGGTGGTTTCGATGTCCAGCGACACCAGCTTCAACTGCGGCCGATAATCCGGGGCCGGTTTTATCTGCGCATCCAGCAACAGACCGCTGGCATCCGCTGTGCCACCGAACCACACGGGCGCAGTGATGAAGCGCTCCATCAGGTAGCGTTCAGGCGGACGAATATCGGCTTCGTAGATGTCGATATCGGCTTTTTTCAGCAGTTTCTCGATGTTCATCAGCTGCCGGTGCTGCTGGCAGTACAGGCCCAGAACCGGGCGATGCTGGAAGTCGCATAACGCCAGGGGACGCAGTTCCACATCCCGCTCGCTGCGCAGCCAGGCTTCGGCCCGCTCACGCTGCTCAGCCGGAATGAACGCCACCGAAGGCTGATGCGGCAGGCGAATGAGCCGTGGCCCCTCGTCAGTTGCCAGCCAGAACTCGACTTGCGTGCCTTCGGGCGTATCGCGCCAGTGCCGGGTCAGCACGAAGCCCTGTTTCAAATCCACCGTGTGGCCTCAAGAATCCATGTTCGAAGGTCGATTCTACGTGGCATTGGCCGCATTAGCGCGGCTCAAGACCGTCGCAGTCGCTCAGGCGAAGAACAGCTGCTCCATCAGGTTGAACACCGTGCTCTTGACCGCGCTGTCCAGCTCGGTCCAGGCCAGCCCTGTGGTGGCGCGATAGTCACCCAGTTCCAGAGGCCGGGAGACCACATTCAGGGGCAAGGCCCGTCCGGCATGGGACGGCAACAGGCCAACCCCAAGCCCGGCGGAGACCAGCGCCAGCATGGTGGTGAATTCCCCCAGTTCCGAGGCGATCTGCAGGTTGGCTCCCTGCTCGGCAATGGCCTGCATGAAGCCGTCGTAAAAACCCGCTGCATAGCGGCGCGCCAGGACATAGGCCGGCACCCGCTCAAGGTCAGTGGCAAAGACCGTTTCCCGGCTCGCCAGAGGATGGTCGGCGGGCAGTGCCACAATGAACGACTCACGCAACACCACTTGCGTGCGAATTCCCCCATGAACGGCAGGCAGGCGCATCAGGCCAAAATCCAGCTGGCCGTCCCTCAGGGCCCGGGCCTGATCAGGACCGGGCATGTCCTTGAGTTCCAGCTCGATGCGCGGGAAGCGTTGATGCACATTGCGGATCAGTGTCGGCAGTATTTCCGGCAGGACCGACGACACGAAGCCCAAGCGCACGCGCCCTATTTCGCCCCGCCCCGAGGCCCGGGCAATGTCCGCCGCACGGGCCGACTGGTGCAGCGTCGCCTGGGCTTCGGGGAGGAAGATACGGCCCACTTCGGTCAGGGCCACCGAATGCCGGTTGCGATCCAGCAAGCGCACGCCCAAGGCTTCTTCCAGGTTCTTGATCTGCATGCTCAACGCAGGCTGGACGATGGACAAGCGCTGCGCCGCCCGCCCGAAGTGCAACTCCTCGGCCAGCACGACAAAGGCCCGCAGTTGTTTGAAATCCACTTTCCACCCCCCTTTTTGCCGCTGTTATCAATTATTTTCATCACCAGATCAACAATGAAAATTGGACGCTCGGCAATGGTTGCGTTGAACTGTCGCCGTTCACCCGAAGAGGTGAATGAGCAATTCCCATAACAATTACAAAAGGAGGCTACAGGGTCAACGACACTTATTTGTTGGTAGACGCGCTGGTCACAATCATCGGATTGATATTGTTGATTACCCATCCCAAGGCTACGTGCCGGTGATCGGCCTGATGCTGGGGAGCAACCGTGAATTGCTGGTGCTGTCTCTGGTGGTCTGAAGCCCTGTCCCAAGAGGAGATTCATCCCATGCAAAATGTTGTAGATAGCTTCCGACTCGATGGCCGGCTGGCGCTGGTGACCGGTTCCAGCGGTGGCATTGGCCTCGGCATCGCCCGCGGGCTGGCACAGGCTGGCGCACGGGTTGTGCTCAATGGCCGCAACCGCGAAAACCTCGAACGAAGCGCCACCGCCCTTGCCGCCGAAGGCCTCAAGGTGCACACCCAGGCGTTCGACGTGACCGATGGCGAAGCGGTGCGCGCCGCCGTGGCGGAGATTGAAACGCACCTGGGGTCGCTGGAGATTCTGGTCAACAACGCCGGGATGCAACGGCGCGGCCCGTTGCAGGACTACAGTGAAGCCCATTGGCGCGAACTGATGAGCACCAATCTGGACAGCGCGTTCCTGGTCGGTCAGGCGGTGGCCCGGCACATGATCGAACGCAAGCGCGGGCGCATCATCAATGTCTGCTCGGTGCAAAGCGAACTGGGGCGCCCCGGGATCGCCCCTTACGCCGCCAGCAAGGGTGCCCTGAAGATGCTCACCAAGGGCATGGCCATCGACTGGGGCCCCCACGGGATTACCGTCAACGGCATCGGCCCCGGTTACTTCAAGACCGAGTTGAATGCGGCCCTGGTGGCCAACCCCGAATTCAGCGACTGGCTGGTGCAACGTACGCCCAGCCGCCGTTGGGGCGAAATCGCCGAACTGGCGGGCGCCGCCGTCTTCCTGGCTTCTGACGCAGCAAGTTTCGTCAACGGCCATATTCTATACGTCGACGGCGGCATAACTGCCTCGTTGTGATTGAGGAGAACCCCATGCACGCCATTGTTTGTCATGCCTCCAAAGACCTGCGTGTCGACCTGCAGTCCGAAGCTGCGCCCCTGGCCGCCGGCCAGTTACAGGTGCGTATCGCCCGTGGCGGGATCTGCGGCTCGGACCTTCACTATTATCAGCACGGCGGCTTCGGCACCGTGCGCCTGCGCGAACCCATGGTGCTGGGCCATGAGGTCTCGGCGGTGATCGATGCCGTCGGCAGCGACGCCGGTGCATTCAAGGCCGGCCAGCGCATCTCGGTTTCGCCGTCGCGGCCTTGCGGCGGTTGCCGTTTCTGTCATCAGGGGTTGCCCAACCATTGCCTGAACATGCGCTTCTACGGCAGCGCCATGCCCTTCCCTCACGTTCAGGGTGCGTTCCGGGAAACCCTGATCATCGACGCCAGCCAGGCACATCTGCTGGCCGATGACCTGAGCCTGGCTGAGGGCGCCCTGGCCGAACCGTTGTCCGTCGGTTTGCATGCCATCCAGCGCGCAGGCGCCGTGTTCGGAAAAAAGGTGTTGGTCACTGGCTGCGGGCCGATCGGCAACCTGTTGATCGGCAGCCTGCGTGCAGCGGGTGCCGCAGAGATTGTTGCCGTGGACCTGAGTGACAGCGCGCTGGACTGCGCCCGACGCATGGGTGCCAGCACCACCCACAACCTGACCTCGGACCCGACAGCGCTACAGGCTTACAACCTGCCCAAGGGCTATTTCGATGTGATGTTCGAAGTGTCCGGCAGTGCCCAGGCTTTACGCGACGGGCTGGAGCGGGTGGCGCCCCGTGGGGTGGTGGTAACGGTGGGGCTGGGGGGCGATGTGTCGATCCCGCTGAACCTGCTGGTGAGCAAGGAAATCGACCTGCGCGGCACCTTCCGCTTCCACGGGGAATTTGCCCAGGCGGTGGATTTGCTCAACCGCAAGGTAATTGACGTACGTCCGGTGATTTCCCATACGGTGCCCTTCAATGACGCGGTTCAGGCGTTCGATCTGGCGGCCGACAAAAGCCGCGCCATGAAGGTGTTGCTGGACTTCGGCGTCGCCGACTGAGGCTCAGTCGTCCGGCTGGCTGGAGGGGGCTGCCTGTTTGGCGGCCTTGCCTGCCTTGGTAGCTTTGGTGGCCTTGCCATTGGCTGGTTGAGCCGCCTCAGGCGCTGCAGGTGGCGGCGCTACCGCTTCCTTTTCGGCCATCGGCATCTGATCGATGGTGGCGAAAATCTCTTTCATGTCCACCGGCCCCAGGTGCTCCATTTTCTTCTCGCCATCCTTGCCGACGAGGATGACCCTGCCCTGGGCACTGGTGCCCAGCTTGAGTTCACGGATCAGCGCCATGGTGGGCTGGGCGTCCAGATACTTTCCGTCGCGCTCACCGACCGCCTTGATCACCGTGTAGAGCACCATGTTGCGCTTGGTGAAGTCGGCCTTGGTGGCGGGGTCTTCCAGCGCTTTGGTCACGTTCACCAAGGCCGGGTCACCGGCATTGTCGACAACGATAATCAACGGCCTGGACTTGCCCAGGTCCTGCGCCAGGGGTGAGTCGCTGGGCGCGGCCAGCAACGGACCGGCAGCGGCGAATAAAATGGCGGTAGCCAATGTCCGGATGAGCATGCGCGTCTCCTTTTAAAGCCATGCATCGTGCATTCAGGTTCAAGCCACAGGATCGAGCCGAGCATGACTCCGCTGTGCTGCCATGAATCTTAGGGCATCGGGCTGATCACGCAACAGGCACTGCCCATGAATTGCTAGCGTCTGAGTTTTGATGAGCGGGAAAGTTCGATGCCGGATGTGTCGGGGCCGATCGCAAATCTCTGGCAGTACACAAAACGTGTAGGAGCGAGGCTTGCCCGCGAAGGCGGTAGTTCGGGTTCGGAGATGTTCGCTGACTGCTCGGGCCTCTTCGCGGGCAAGCCTCGCTCCAACAGGTCCACTTATTCACCTGGGACCTACTTCCCAAACACCTCCAGCACAAAATCCACAAAATGCCGCAGCTTGGGCAAGCGGTAGCGGTCCTGAGCATAGACCAGGTGCATGGGCCTGCTGGGCAACTGATAGTCCTGCAGCAGCGCGGTCAATTTACCCTCGCGCAGGTCCTGCTGCACCAGCACGTCGGGCATCATCACCACCCCCATGCCGGCCAGCGCGGCCTGGCGCAGCGCCGGCGTGCTGTTGATCGACATCGGCCCGGAAACGGGCACCATCACCTCACCTTCAGGGCCACTCATGCGCCAGAGCTTTTCGCTGGAACTCCAGTCATCCCCCGCCGGGTACGAGTAGGCCAGGCAGGCATGCTGCTGCAGGTCATGCGGCCGGGACGGTACGCCGTGGCGTTGCAGGTAAGCGTCGGAGGCGCAGATAGTCAGGGTGTAATCCTGCAAGGGCCGTGCAATGAGGCCTGATGGCTCAAGCGCACCCAGACGAATCGCGACATCAAACTCATTGTCGATCAGGTCCAGTACCTGATTGGTCAGCACCACATCCAGCCTGACCTCGGGATAACGCTGCACAAAACCACTGAGCATGGGCGGCAGACACTCTGCACCGAAGGCCGGCGGCGCCGTGATGCGCAACGTGCCTTTGGGCAAGCCCTGAACCTCTTCAGCCAGGCGTTCGGAGTCGGCCAGCAGCCCTAGCATTTCCACACAACGCTGGTAATAAATGGCGCCGAACTCGGTCAGGCTCTGCCGCCGGGTGGTGCGTTTGAGCAGGCTGACCCCCAGGCGCTGCTCCAGCGCACGCAGGTGGTTACCGACCATGGTGGTGGACATGCCGCATTGCAGGGCAGCCGCCGTCATGCTGCCCCCCTCCACCACTTTTACGTACACGGTCATTGCCTGAAACAGGTCCATTATCAAGCCCAGCTTTAAATTGATTGAAATGTAGCAGCATTTATCTACGTCAGGTTGCTAACGATACTGCCAGCACACCAACACTGCCGGAGCCAGGATCATGACCGCCGCCCACCTGATGACTACTTACAACCCCCTGCCGCTGACACTCGTTCGCGGGCTGGGCAGCCGGGTCTGGGACCAGCATGACCGTGAGTACCTGGATGCCGTGGCGGGCGTGGCAGTCACCAATGTCGGCCATGCCCACCCCAAAGTGATGGCCGTGATTCGCGAGCAGGCAGGGTTGCTGCTGCACACATCCAATCTCTACAGCAACGAATGGCAGGATCGCCTCGCACAAAAGCTGACCGAACTCTCGGGCATGGACCGCGTGTTCTTCAACAACTCGGGGGCCGAAGCCAACGAAACCGCCTTGAAGCTGGCGCACCTGTATGCCTGGCACAAAGGCATCGAGCGGCCCGTGATCGTGGTCATGGAGAACGCGTTCCATGGCCGGACCCTCGGCACACTGGCAGCCAGTGACGGTCCTGCAGTGCGGTTGGGGTTCAATCCTTTGCCGGGCGAGTTTCTAAAAGTGCCGTTCGGCGAGATTGCAGCCCTGGACGCCCTGACCCAGGCCCAGAAAGAGCGCATCGTCGCCGTCCTGCTGGAACCGGTCCAGGGCGAAAGCGGCGTGCAGATCGCCCCCTTCGGCTATCTGAAAGCCGTGCGCGAGCGGTGCAGCCGGCATGGGTGGCTGATGATGCTCGACGAAATCCAGACCGGCATGGGCCGCACCGGCAAGCATTTCGCGTTCCAGCACGAAGGCATCGTCCCGGACGTGATGACCCTCGCCAAAGGCCTGGCCAACGGCATCCCCATCGGCGCCTGCGTGGCCCGTGGCAAAGCAGCACAGCTGTTTACCCCGGGCAGCCACGGCAGCACCTTTGGTGGCAACCCCCTGGCCTGCCGGGTAGGCTGCACCATCCTGGAGATTCTTGAAGAGCAGCACCTGCTGAGCAATGCGCAACATCAGGGTGAGCAATTGCTTGGGAAACTGAAGGCAGCGCTGGACGGCAACCCGACAGTTCGGGCCATACGCGGCCATGGCCTGATGATCGGCATCGAGTTGACTGCGCCCTGCCCGAACCTGACGCTCATGGCAGCTCAGGACCACGGGTTGTTGATCAACGTGACCCGTGGCCGGACGATCCGTTTGCTGCCGCCACTGACCATCACCGATGCGGAGGTCACGCTCATCGCCAGCAAGATTGCCTGCCTGCTGGGCGCGGCCGAGAACGAAACCCATGGTTCGATGCAGTCCATGACGGCGGCCTGACCTGCAATTTTTTACAATCCGGCGGGCGTGCATCCGGGTAATGTCGGCAAAAAGGAAGCCTGAGGACGGAAGTGCGGGTCAGTAGTCGAAACAATGATTCACCTGCTTGACTGACCCGCATCCCGACAAGGGCCTCCTTCAACACACCCGGCAAGGAGCATCACCCATGTTGCATATTCGAACCCCGTTGATCCTTCACCCTGGCCTGTCCACCGCCAGCCGGCGAATCTGGCTCAAGCTGGAAAACCTCCAGGCCAGCGGTTCATTCAAAATGCGCGGCATGGGCAAGCTCTGCACTTACGCCGCCAGCCAGGGCAAAAAGACGCTGGTATGCCCCTCTGGAGGCAACGCCGGATTCGCCACGGCCATGGTCGCCGCCAGCCTGGGGCTCAAAGCACGCATCATCGTGCCGCTGACCACCCCGCAAGCCACTCGCGAGCGCATCAGCCGAACCGGGGCAGAGGTTGTGGTACACGGCAGTGTCTGGGACGAGTCAAACGAATTGGCGCTGCAACTGGCGCAAGACCCGCAAGCCCAGTACGTGCCTGCCTTCGACCACCAAATGCTCTGGGAGGGTCACAGCACGTTGATCGATGAAGTGCTGGAAGATTGCCCCCAGGTCGACGCCATCGTCACGTCGGTCGGTGGCGGCGGTTTGCTCGCGGGCGTACTGATGGGCCTCGAACGCCACGGGCGTCTGGATTGCCAGGTGATCGCCTGCGAAACCGAGGGCGCTGCATCCTTCGCGGCGGCGGTCGAAGCCGGGCAGCCCGTGCGGCTGGCGCAGATCAAAACCGTGGCCAGTTCCCTGGGCGCCTCGCAAGTGGCGAGCTGGCCTGTCGAGCACATCCAGAACTTTCCCCACAGTTGTGTCGTACTGAGCGATGCAGACGCGATGATGGGCGTTGCCCGTTACGCCGATGATTTACGCCAGCTGGTAGAGCCCGCTTGCGGGGTTTCACTGGCTGTCGCGTATCTGGATCACCCGGCGATCCGCGATGCACGGGACGTGGTTGTGGTGGTATGCGGCGGCGTGAGCATCAATGCGAAAACCGTTGCCGACTGGCAACAGGCAGACACCGGCAAGGCTCAATAGGCCGATGGCGCGACGTTGAACGCCTGCTTGAACGCCCGGTTGAAATGGCTCTGGTCATAGAAGCCGACTTGCGATGCGACCGTCGCAACGGTGCTTTTTCTGTCGCTCAGCAATGTGCAGGACTTTTCCAGCCTGAGGCGCAGCAACCAGGCGTGGGGCGTCAAGCCGACCGTCTGGGAGAACCGGCGCAAAAACTGGAAGCGGCTCAACTGGCACAGCCCGGCAAGCTCGTCGAGGGTGATCTTGTGCTGCAGATTTGCCTGGCAGAAATCGCTGATCCGTTTCCAGTTCTCGCTCCCGAGCCGTCCCTCCACATTCGTTAAACCCACCCCTCGGGAATGCTTGAGCATGGACTCGACCAGCAGCACAAGCTGCTCGTCCCTCGCCAGCGACGAAGTAGGCGCTCCCGAGCTCAGTACCGTGTGAAGCCCCGCCAACTGTCGCCACCAGCCAGTGTCTTGAACCACGCTGGGGCGCAGCAACACCTCCCGGTCGTGCCCGACAACATCGGCAATCATGCGTTGCATCAATGCCGCATCAATGCGGAAGGTCTTGAGCGTATGGGTTCGTCCGCCCGCCTCGTCACCAGCGCCGTCATGAATTTCGTGAGAAGGCATGCACGAAATGAAACCCGGCCCCAGTCGCTCGGTACGGCCGTGAAAACCTATTTTCTCGATACCCTGAGTCACCACACCAATATGAAAATCCAGGTGGAAATGCCGCTTGAAACAGAATGAGCCGAGCTCGGCCTCCCCCAGTACCAACCCAGGCGTATCGACGACTTGATGGTACTGGGCCCGGTGAACTGAGTTGCCAGCCCGCATCAGACATCGACCTGCTGCACATCGATACCCAAGTCCCGATAGGCCCCAATATCGCCCGAGGCCACATAGCGTTCGGTGATCATCGTGTGCAGGTGTGTGCAGGGCGCCAACACAAAGGGCTCCACGGCGCCCAGCTTGTCGGCGCTGGTCACGGCGATGACCTGCGTTGCGCTTTCGAGCATTGCCCGTTTCACCGCCACTTCATCGAAGTGCAAGGTACTGATCCCGACTTCGGGGTGGACAGCGCAGACGCCTGTGAACATAAGGTCTGCCTTGATGCTCTGAATCAAACGCACCGTTTCATGACCGCTCGAGGCCATGGTCGCAGGATTGATCTGCCCACCGGCCAGGATCACCGTAATGTTTTTATAACCCGCCAGGGTCATGGCGATCATGGGGGAATTGGTCACCCCGGTGATGGAGATTTCAGGGCGCAGGGACTGGGCAATGTGCAGCGTCGTGGTACCGGAGTCGAACATGACGATTTGCCCGTCTTCCACACGGCCCGCGGCCAGTTGCGCCAAATGGCGTTTCGCCTCGTTCGGTTCGTTGATGCGGGTGAAGTAATCCTTGCCCGTATCCACGGGCCGTGGAAGCGCGCCGCCGTGGACCCGTTGCAGCAAACCGGCGCTGGAAAGCTCCGCCAGGTCGTGGCGGATCGTGTCTTCTGAAACCCCAAAATGCTGCACCAGCTCAGACGCCGTGACCTTTCCGTCTCGCTCCAGCAGCAGCAAAATCTTCTGCCTGCGCAACTGAGGCAGTTCGGACTCGTGATGAAGGATTTGCATGTTTACGCCTGTTTGTGCGGGTTTTTGCGAGCTTATATAAGTGGCGACGCCAGCGCAACAGAGGCAGACTGACTGTCATTCGTAGCTATTCCGGGGAAGAATGGATGGACCGGCTCGCGGCCATGGAAACCTTCGTATACGTCGTTGAAACCGGCTCGTTCTCGGCAGCTGCCAGGCGCCTGCATGTCGGCCAGCCCGCGGTGTCCAAGACCGTTGCCCAACTAGAAGAACGCCTGGGAGTACGCCTGTTGCTACGCTCGACCCGTAGCCTGACGCCCACCGAGGCCGGGAGCGCATTTTATGAACGCGCCAAACGCACCATCGACGAAGCCAACGAAGCCGACCTCGCGGCCCGTGGAGCAGGCACAGGGCTGACCGGGACGTTGAGATTCTGCGCGGCCGTGACCTTCGCCCGGTTGCATATCCTCCCCTACCTCGGCGGGTTCCTGGACCTGTACCCGCAACTGGACATCGACGTGGTGCTGGATGACCGCAACGTCAATCTGGTGGAAGAAGGCATCGACATCGCGCTGCGCATGGGCAGCCTGACCGACTCGGCGCTAACCGCCCGCAAGATAGGCGAAAGCCCAAGGGGGGTGCTGGCGACGCCCACCTACTTCGAACGCTTCGGCGAGCCCGCTTCACCCCGTGAATTACTTGACCATCAAGCGGTGATTTATGCGCAGAACGGCGGTGGCGGTGACCAGTGGCTGTTCAGCAAGGACGGCGCAGAACAAGCGATTACGCTTAACGGCAGGATTCGGATGTCGGCGGCTGAAGGGGTACGAACAGCCGTTCTGGCGCACCAGGGCCTGGCGCTGTCGTCCCACTGGATGTTCGCGCCGGAACTGGCCAGCGGCGAGGTTCGGCAGGTCATGGGCGACTGGCAATTGCCAGGGGTGGACCTGTGGGCTGTGTTTCCCACCGGGCGCATGGCCAGTGCCAAGGCCCGGGCGTTTGTCAGTTATGTAGAGGGGTTGTTGGCCAATGGGCCTCATGTGCAGTGAACCCTGTGCTGGCTACCAGCTGGGATTTGTGTTCAGCACAGAACTGTGGGAGCGAATTCATTCGCGAGAGGCCCGCACGTTCAACCTCTCGGGTGCCTGACACACCGTATCGCGAATGAATTCGCTCCCACAGATTGCGGCCAACATTTACCCACGCAAAGCAGGAAACAGCTCAGAAGGATCCGGGCGACGGGTGTAATCCGGGTTGACCTCGGCGTAGGTGATGATGCCGTCCTGGGCGATGACGAAGCGGCCCGGCATTGGCAGGGTCCAGGCGGGGTCATCGTTGAAGGCTGGCAGGTCATTGCCAAAACCCTTGTACAGATCGACCAGGTAATCCGGCAGGTTGAAGCGCAGGCCAAACGCCGCCGCCACATCGTTTCTGGTGTCGCTGAGAATCGGGAACGCCAAGCCGTTCTGGCGCACCGACTTGCGGCTGTTGGCTTTGATCTGCGGTGAGATGGCCACCAGGCTGGCCCCCAGTTCGCGGAACGTCGGCAAGGCTTCTTCAAGCGCCTGCAACTCCATGTTGCAGTAAGGGCACCAGACGCCCCGGTAGAAACTGACCACCAGCGGCCCTTTGGCCAGCAGCTCAGCAGACGAGACCGGGTTGCCATCCGGGTCGTCGAGGGTGAATACCGGTGCTTTATCGCCCACTTTCAGAGCCCGCTCTGCCAGGCCGGAGGCAATCAGTTCCGCTGTCGCGCGTTTCATCACCACATGAACTTCGGGCGGCGCGTTGTAAGGCGGTTTGCCTGCCAGAAAGTCAGCCTGGAAGGCATCGAGTTTTGCTTGCAGTGTCATGGTTTTTACCTTGAATGAGGTGTGGGTGGCTGATCACGCAACCATCCTCATCCTTCAGCGCACCCGGCAGTAGAGCGGTGCGGCACATACCTGTTATTCCTCACGGGAATGAGCGATTTTTGCCCCCAACCACCAAATGACTAGTCCTAAGCGAGGATGGCTGGAATCTGGCATATCGCTATGCTCAAGGCTCGGCCTGACGCCTGCTTGAAACAGGGCAGCCATCGCTGAATCCCGCACTTCACGAAGGGTTCGATCATGCCAAAAGGGACTTTACGGATGCTCACTGCCTTGCTTGCCTTGAGCCTCGCAAGCTACGGCCACGCCAATTTGGCTTCTACGGATAAAACCCTCGGCCAGCAGGCCGCACTGGGCCTGTCCAGGCTCCAGGAGGCAGCGCAAGCAGGATCTGCAAGGGCGCAATACGAGCTGGGCGTGGCTTATCTCCAGGGCCAGAGTGTCCGTAAGGACCCGGCGCTGGCCGTGTCGTGGTTTCGCCGGGCGGCTGAACAAGGGTTGGCGCAAGCCCAGGTCAATCTGGGTTACGCCTATGACAAGGGCGAAGGCGTAGGCAGGGACGCCAGCCTCGCCGTGAGCTGGTACCGCAAGGCCGCCGATCAGGGCGAGGCACAGGGGCAATACAACCTGGGCCTCTGTTACAAACAGGGCGACGGCGTACCGCAAGACCCGGCAAAGGCCGTCGAGTGGTACACCAAGGCAGCGGCGCAACAGCACCCCACGGCACTCAATGATCTGGGCTCGTTCTACAGGATGGGGATCGGGGTCAGGCAGGACGTGGCGAAGGCCGCCAGCCTTTACCGACAATCTGCCGAACTGGGCGACCCCTTCGGTCAGAACAACCTGGCCCAGGCCTACGCCGCGGGCACTGGCGTGGAACGCGACCCTGAGCAGGCCGTTGTCTGGTTTCGCAAGGCGGCCCTGCAAGGCTACCCCGATGCCCAGTTCAACATGGGCATGGCATACAACCAGGGCTTTGGTGTCGAGAAGGACGATGCCCACGCCCTTGGCTGGTATCAGAAAGCAGCTGAACAAGGGCATGCGCCCGCTCAGTTCAAAGTGGGCCTGGCATCTGCGTCCGGCATCGGTGGGCCGCCCGATTATCCGTTGGCGTTCAGTTGGTTCAGCAAGTCAGCGCAACAACACTTCGCCGCAGCGCAATACATGCTCGGGCTGATGTACCGGGACGGTGCCGGTGTGGGCAAGGATTTGGAACAATCCACCCGCTGGGTCACCAAAGCCGCCGAACAGGGCCACCCCAATGCCCTGTATGACCTGGGCCAGTCATACGAACTGGGCCGGGGCGTTGCGCAAGACCCGACCCGGGCCTACGTCCTGTATCGGCTGGCAGAACAAACCGGCGACCCTTCCCTACCCTCGCCCCGCTCGCAGATCATGGCCATGGCGCTGTCCTCGCAGCAGCTGAAAAAAGCCGAATCCATGACCGCCTCGTGGCCGGTGGGCAGTGGGGATTGATGGCTTTGATTACATAATCGCCGAGGTCGCAACAAAATGACCGGGCGCCACCTCCATGTAACTCATCTGCGGAGCCTTATAGTCGACATCATAAATTCTGCTGGGCACGGTTTCGCCCATCAGACTGAACGGTTTCCTGGGGACGCTCAGATCAGCTGAGGGCACTGCGCTCAGTAACTTTTGGGTGTAGTCGTCGTGAGGGTTTTCAAAGACCGACCGACGCGGGCCGATTTCAACGATGCGGCCATGGTACATCACCCCCACCCGATGACTGACTCGCTCAACCACCGCCAGATCATGGGAGATGAACAGGAATGAAATGCCCATCTCGCGCTGCAAATCCTGCAGCAGATTAATGACCTGGGCCTGGATGGAGACATCCAGCGCAGAGACCGCTTCATCGGCAATGATCAGTTTCGGCGACAGCGTCAGCGCCCGTGCGATGCAGATCCGTTGCCGCTGCCCCCCTGAAAACTCATGGGGATAGCGTTGTGCATGTTCGCTGGACAGCCCCACCCGCTCCAACAGGTTACGGACCTGCTTGCGAGCCTCGGCTCCCCGGGCGATGTCATGAACAAACAATGGCTCCAGGAGACTGTCCTCGATAGTGAGGCGAGGGTTCAGGGAGGCATACGGATCCTGGAAGACCATCTGAATGTCACGGCGCAGCGCCTTCACACCACTCTTGTTCAGTGATGCGAGGTTTTTACCGCTGAAGACGATATCCCCTCCCTGTATCGGCATCAGCCCGGCAATCGCACGGGCGCTGGTTGATTTGCCGCACCCCGACTCGCCCACCAGGGCAAGCGTTTCACCTGAGTAGATGTCAAAGTTGATGGCTTCGACGGCATGCACACGACGTTTGACCTTTGCGAGGATGCCGCTCCTGAGGTCAAACCGAATAGACAACGACTTTACGCTGAGGATGGGTGGGCTTTCGTAGTCAGGAACCACATCGCGGACGGGCTCCGATCCCGCCGGAGCTTGATCGACCTTGTCATCGATAAGCGGAAATTTCGCCGGCAAATACGTGCCGTGCATCGAGCCGATTTTCGGAACCGCGGCAAGCAGTGCACGTGTGTAGGGCCGCTTAGGTTCCTGCAAAACGGCCTTTGCAGGCCCTTGTTCGACAGTCTCGCCCTTCCTCATGACCATCACCTGGTCTGCTACTTCCGCCACGACACCCATATCGTGTGTGATGAAGATAACGCCCATCGCCAGGCTGCTTTGTAGCTCCTTGATAATGCGCAGAATCTGCGCCTGGACCGTTACGTCCAGCGCGGTGGTCGGCTCGTCGGCGATCAACAAGGTAGGCTCACACACCAGCGACATGGCAATCATGATGCGCTGGCGCATACCCCCGGACAACTCGTGGGGGAATCTGTTCATGATCTGCCTGGCATCCGGAATGCGCACCAGGTCCAACATGCGCAGTGCCTGGGCTTGAGCCTCTGCGCGACTGCACGGTTTATGCAGGACAATCGCCTCGGTGAGCTGAGAGCTGATCCTGAAGACCGGATTGAGCGAGGTCATGGGCTCCTGGAAGATCATCGACATCGACGACCCTCTGAGATGACGCAGAACGGACTCGGGGGCCGTGACCAGATCAATCACTTTGTTGTCGCGGGTCTGCAGCTCCATCGAACCCGAAAGCACCCTGCCACCAGCTCGCTTGATCAGGCCCATCATCGCCATGGAGGTCACGGATTTACCGGAGCCGGACTCGCCCACAATGGCGAGCGTCTGACCACGCATCACCTCGAAGGAAACGTCGCGCACCACGGGCGATTCGTGCCCTTTGGCGCCGAACCCCACGCTCAGGTTACTCACCCGAGCTACCAGATTTTCGTTCATGGGGACTCCTTTCAATCGACGATCTTCGAGACGGCCGTGTCGAGGTCTGCACGGGACTGGGCAACTTTGAGCCGATGCAGGGCAACCCACTCGCGGTCCTGCTCAAGCTCATTCTGCGCAATCGACAGCAGCCTGCTGATTTCGTCAGGGCTGACGCCCCCAGCGGAGGTCCGGGTTTCAACAAACCGACGCGGGTTCAATGCGTCGCGCACCTGCGCATCAGAGTAATGGAGCGCTGAACCGATGGTTTCCATAGCAGCCTGGTCCAGCGCTGCGCCCGTCACCGCTCCGGGCGTTACACCAGCGAGCAGACTGTTACGAACCAGACGCGCCACCACGTGGTGAACCTGACGGAACGAGATGCCTTTATCCCGAACGATAACGTCGGCCAGATTGCTCGCCGTGCACCAACTCCCGGACAACAGTGCCGCCATCCGGTCCTCGTGCACCACCAGCGTTTCGATGATCCCGGTGAACAGGTCCAGCATCCCTTCGGTGGTCGCAAGGGCGTCATGTATCAACGGCAAATCACGCATTGCCTGATCGCCGGTCCCCTCGGCCCTGAACGTCGCCAACGCGGTGCTGAGCCAGGTAACGGACCCGCCTGCGGCCTTCTTGATCGTTTCCAGGCCGCTGGGGTTTTTCTTCTGCGGGAAAATGCTGCTGGTGCCGCAATAACCGTCGTGGCTTTCCACCGTCCCGAACTCGACACTCGACCAGATGTGCAGATCGGTAGCGAGGTCGTTCAGGTCAGCCATGACAAATGACAAGGCGCCAATGGTTTCTGCCGCGTACCACGCTTCCCGGCCCAGTTTGGAGTTTTCCACCAGGCTGTCGAAACCCAGCAGATGCGTCGTGCGCGCCCGGTCCAAAGGCCAGGACGTACCCGCCAGCCCAACGGCGCCGAGAGGATTGCGATTAACCCTGCCGTATGCCTGCATCAAGCGGTTGAAACTGTCGTGCAGGCGCGAAGTGAAACTCAGCAGGTAGTGACCAAAGACCCACGGCTGAGCGTGTTGCATATGGGTATAGCCCGGCATGATGGTGCCCGCATGCTGCTCGGCCTTCTGAATCAGTGCCACCTGAAGGTCATTGATACGGTCCAGCACCGCAAGAATGCGCTTGCGGTCGTACAGGCGGCGCACCGTCGCACCCTGGTCGATACGGCTGCGGCCTGTGTGCATTTGCCCTGCAGAATCTTCACCGATTTTTGAGAACAGGTAGGATTCGACCTGAAGCAAAAAGCTGCCTTTCTTCACATCGAACGGGAAGTCTGATGGCGACATTTCCCGTATCCGGCGAAGCTCTGCCAGAATCGATTGCCCTACGGATGCAGACAGAATGTTCTGCTCTACGAGCATGACGGTATGAGCCAGGTCAACTTCAACAAATTCATGAAACTGACGCTTCTCGGTTTCAAGAGCAGGAATGTCATGATACTTGACCATGCGCTCAGCAGGTGGCGCACTCAGACGAGCATCGGTTAACAGGGCTTCGTTGGCATGTGCATTGGACATTTTAAATCACCGATCAATAAGTTCTACATTCTTGAAATCGAGGGTCCCTTCGTAATTAACATCGAGCCCCGTCAAATCGTTTCGTACGCCAATAATTTGTTCCTGATCGAACAACGGCAGATTGTCTGGATCCTGTTCCCATAGAATCCGCTGTATCTGGCCGTAATAATCCATGCGCTTTTGGCTCTCGAGTTCACGGGAAGCAAGTTGCAATAACCTGGCGACTTCAGGGTCTTTGTAGCCGGTGAGGTTCTGCGGATCACCGGCAGACAACTTGCGCCTCAAGCGAATATCAGCATCGGATATGCCAGTGCCCAGCAACCACATGTTGGCGTCATTAGTACCTTTACCCGTGCCTTTTCCTGGATCGGGGCGATACAGGCTCTTTTGGTAGGTGGCCCACTCCCAGACCTTGAACTCGGTTTTGAGCCCAACCGCATTGAGATAACCCTGCACAACTTCAGCGACCTGGCGATCCTTGGTATACCGCCCCGCTGGAGTCCACATCACGATAGTCCCCGGGTAACCCCCTGGATAAACTTCGTTGATTATCTTCTTTGCTGCATCAGGGTCGTATTTGACGGGCGCAAATGCTTGTCGTGCCTGTGTGCCTTCGGGAAAGGGACCCGTCGGTACTTTTCCATAACCCAGCAGAACCTTGTCGACCAGCGCTTGACGATCAATCGCCATACTGACGGCGCGGCGGATACGCGGATCATCGAACGGCGGTTTGGTCAGGTTCATTTCAAAGAACACCTGGAACGTACTGGGTACGCGAATCAAGGTGGACTTATTGAGTTCTTTTAATTCGATGGCAGCTTCTGGCGACAGGTTAGCGGCAATGTCGGCATTATTGGTTCGCAGTTCAATAACGCGAGAAGCATCTTCCCTGACGGGCCGGAACACTATTTTTGACGGTTTGCCGGGGGCGCCATAAAAGGCGATGTTCTTTTCGATAACGGCCTGGTCATTGGGTATCCAGCTATCAAACAAGTAAGGCCCGGTGCCGACCGGATGGTGTCCGTAGGCGCGTCCATATTTAACCACCGCCGCCGGGCTGCTCATGGACGAAGACTCTTTTGCCAGCAACTCCAGCAGGGTGGGCGAAGGGTTTCTGGTTGTGATCCGTACCTGATAGGGCGACACAACATCCACCGACACAATATCCGCATAATAAGAACGGTGTGGCGATCCCAGTTTCGGGTCACGAATCCTGTCCAGGTTAAACTTCACCGCCTCTGCATTGAAGTCAGTGCCGTCGTGAAACTTCACGCCCTGTTTCAATACAAACGTCCATTGCCTGCCCTCTTCGGCGCTGGACCATGACTCTGCCAAATCAGGAACCAACTGAGTGCGACCGTTTCCATCCCAGGCGACCAGCCTGTTAAACAGGTGATCAATGACATTATAAGAAGGCACGCTGCGGGAAATGGCAGGGTCCAACGTATCGATATCAGAACCCTGAACGAACGTTATCTGTCCAATGTCTTTGGCGTTTGCAACGCACGGCAAACTGGCCGACAAGCCAATGATGCCGAGAACAGAAAAACTGCGTATGAGTACCGCCAGGAAATTTAAACGTCCCATGATCTTTACTCGCTCGATTATTTTTGTGGAACTCATGGGCGACAGCATCGCCCTGATTTCAATTAAGCGTTTCGCGATTTCGGATCGATAAAGTCTCGTAGTGCATCACCCACAATGTTGAAGCTCAATATGGTCAGGACCAGGGCACAACCAGGCGCGATCAAGACATAGGGATGTGTTGTCAGCAGAGGCCGTGACTCGGCGATCATCGAACCCCACTCCGGCGTTGGCGGCGGCGGGCCAAGCCCCAGGAAACTGAGCCCGGAGCCGATGAGGATGGCTTCGGCCAGCGAAACGGTTGCCTGAATGATCACCAGCGAGCCAATGTTGGGCAGAATATGCACCAGCAACAGTCGCAGATCACCGACACCGATCGATTTGGAGGCCAGTACAAACTCCCGATTTCTCAACGCCATCACCGGCCCGGCAAAGAAACGGACGTAGATAGGAATGCTCGAGATGGCAATGGCCAGTGTCAGGCTTAATATGCTGTTCCCGGCAACGGTGATAACCAGAATGGCAACCAGAGTTCTGGGGAACGCGATCATGGAATCCATGATCCGCATGACCACACTGGCGATGGCGCCGTTGTAATATCCGCAAGCAGCGCCAATCGAGACACCCACCAGCATCGCAATACCGACACTTGCGACCGCCACAGTGAGCGTGATGCGTGCGCCCCACAGGACGCGGCCTAACAAGTCCCGCCCCATTTGGTCCGTGCCAAGAAAATGCTCGACACCTGGGCTGACAAGGGAACTGGCCAAATTGATCTTGGTGACCGAATCCCAACCAAACAACAAAGGGGCACAAAGTGCAGCTGCCACCATGACCAGAATAATGACCAAAGAGCCTAATGCGAACCAACGTCTGTTTGAGATAAGAAAACTCACAAAGCCCAACCGACGTTTTTTCGGCATTAGCCTTTCAGCCTCAGTTGTAGGTGACGCGAGGGTCGAGGATGCCATAAACAAGGTCCACCATTAAGTTGACAATAACCACCACGGCTGCAAATACGAGCACGGTGCCTTGGACGACATATATATCCCGGGCCATGATTGCATCAATCAAAAACCGCCCCATTCCCGGCCAGGCAAACACGGTTTCTACAATAACGGCGCCGCCCAACAGCCGGCCGAAGTCCATGCCGAAAACAGTCACCAGAGGGATGGCCGCGTTGGAAAGTGCATGTTTAAGAACAACTTTGTACCCAGGCACGCCTTTCGCGTAAGCGGTACGGATGTAGTCTTCTTTGAGTACATCCATCAGGGTGGATCGGGCCAACCTCGAAAACGTAGCCACGTAAGGTAAACCGAGGGTTAATGCTGGCAATATCAAGTGCGACAGCCCGCCTCTGCCGGTAGGGGGCAGCCATCCCAGGTTGGCCGAGAATATCAACATCAATATAAGGCCCAGAAAAAAGCCAGGCATCGATATGCCGAACACCGCAATCGTCGTCAATGCACTGTCGAGAAATCCTCGGGGCCTTAGCGCCGCCACAATACCCAGTGGGACGCCAATAATAACAGCGAGCAACATGCCTGCCGCTGTTAGCTCAATCGTGGCTGGAAGTGTTCTTGCTATGCCTTGCGTCACGGGCGTAAATGTCTGGAACGATTCACCCAGATCGCCATGGGCAATTTTTTTCACATAAACAACGTATTGATTAATCAGTGGCTGATCCAGTCCGTAGTTCTGCCGTATCTGCGCAACGTCTTCCTCTGTCGCGTCAGGCCCAGCCGCTAACTGGGCGGGATCTCCTGGAATGAAATGCATCACCAGGAAGACCACAATGGACACTCCCAATAACATCGGTAGCAGGAGTAATAACCTGCGGAGGGTGTAATTCAGCACGAACTGTCCTCTTTTTATTTTACATCAGCGTTCCCCGGCATTATTGCGGGGTCATACTGCTTGCTAAACAACGCAAGCGAATCATCGCGCTGTCACATCCCTATAGCAAACCGGTAACAGGTTGGACGCACATAACAAAATGTTATACGCTCGCTGACAGCTACCCTCAAACGCTCGATCGAGAGCCACGATGAAATTAAATCCCCGTCAGTTAGAAGCTTTTAGAACCGTCATGCTCACGGGAAGCATGACCATCGCCGCCGAAGCGCTGCAGGTCAGTCAGCCTGCTATTAGCAGGCTCATACGTGACCTCGAATCCGTACTTTCTCTTCGACTGTTTCGACGCGAAGGCAATCGCCTCATCCCGGGCGCAGAAGCACAGGTGTTGTACGCAGAAGTCGATAAGTTCTATCAGGGCATTGAGCGAATTGAGCGCGTTGCAGAAGACCTGGTCATGCTCCGCACAGGTACTTTGCGGATAGGTTCAATGAGCACGCTTGGCCTCAATGTTGTGGCCGAAGGTGTATGCCGTTTTGCCCGCAAACACCCCGAAGTCAGAACCTCCCTGGATGTTCGCAATTCGCTGGGGATTCTGGAGCTGACCTCTGCAAACCAGATTGATATTGGTTTTGTACAGATTCCTTCGGGGGAGTATCCGGGTATTCAAACGATCCCCCTACCCCCGCTAAGTGCTGTTTGCGTCATGCCCGTTGACGATGTATTGGCCTCTAAAGACGTCGTTAGACTTGAGGACTTACACGAACGCCGATTGATTACCCTGAACACCAGCAATCCGCTGCAGCGCAGAATTACGTCTGCCATGGAGGCCCGTGGCATTGCAGGTATTTCTTCCGTTGAAACCACTGCCGCCCACTCCGCCTGCGGCATGGTCTCGGGTGGGCTCGGAATCACCGTCTGCGATCCCTTTACCGCTTCCTATTCAAAATACTCAGGGATTACTTATAGAAAGCTGGACCAGGACATTCCCTTTGAGGTGTCCATGGTATTTCCCAGCCACCAGCAACGCTCCAAGCTGGCGTCAGACTTCATGCGAGTGATGGAAGACATATTCCGGTCGGAACTCATCTCCATCACTCCACACAAGCCGCATCAAGCGCAGTAGTGAGCGATTGGGCTGGCGGCCTCAGCGATTCAACTCATCCACCATCAAATCAATAAAACGCCGAACCCGGGGCTCCAGAAACCGCTTTGTGGGGTACATCACCACGACCTCCACGTCCCCGGCATCCAGGTCAGGGAGCACCTGCTGCAGATGCCCGTCGGCGAGGTCCTGGGCAACCAGAAAATCCGGAAGGAAGGCAATGCCCATCCCTGAGAGCGCGGCGTCGCGAATGGCTGCGCCGCTGTCCAGCCTCAGGCGGCTGCGCCCCTGCGCTTTGACCCAGGTGCCCTCGTCATCGCGAAAACGCCAGCTCTGCTTTCGTGTGCGACTGGTGAAAAACAGGCAGTCGTGGCCTGCCAGGGCATCGGCTGTCATCGGCTCGCCCCGCTTGGCGATGTAGGACGGCGAGGCGCTCAGGATGGGTTTGTACCTGGCCACCACTCGGGAAACGAGCTGCCTGTCCGGGTTCGAACTGCCGATCCGGACGGCCAGATCGAAGCCATCCTCCACCAGGTCAGCCAGGCGGTCACTGAAGCTCACCTCGACCTGAACGTCGGGCCACGCCTCCAGGTATTTGCTCAACAGCGGTAGCAGCACGAGCCGCCCGAAAGCATCGGGAACGGTGATCCGCAGCAGCCCCCGTGGCGTGCCCGACGGCCCTCCCACACTGGTCTGCGCGTTGTCTACGGCCTCGAGGATCTGCAGGCAGTGCTCGTAAAACACCCGGCCTTCATCGGTGAGGCTCAGGGTTCTGGTGGTGCGATTCAGCAGCCGCACACCGAGCCGGTCCTCCAGCCGCACCAGTGCCTTGCCCGCCGACGACCGCGTCAACCCCATAGCCTGCCCGCCCGCGATAAAACTGCCTGCATCGACAACGGCCATGAAGACCAGGATTTCGTTCAGATTGGTGCGCAGCATTCAGGTAACTCCGCCAGTGCCAGCTGGGCAGCACATGGACAGTGCCGGGCGGGCAATATACCAGCATGGCTTGATGCTAGCGGACTCGAGATAACCTCCGATGACATCAACCCTGAAACATCATCGGTGACTGACTCACCGCGTTCGTGAGCAAGCTCACTCTTATCAAAAAAGATTTAATTCGTTGATTTAACTGATGATTTCAAGCAACGAAAATCTACTGTGGAGCTAGCTTGCTCGCGAAGGCGTCAGACCAGAAACCTCAGAGTGTATTGGATTGACAGACACAGCCCCTCAGCGGGAAAAAGGTCGGGTGCGTCGTTGGAAACTTGCATTAAAGCGACTCAACAGCTTACATTCGCGCCGGGCGTCATCTGCGCCTCCATCCGCGGAAAGGGCTGCGCCCAGGACCAAGGCTTCACACAATCTCGCTACGACTCCCGACCTTAAAGCGGACAAGGTTTGCCAAGGAGATCGTATGTCCGTAAATCCGCTTTCACCGTCCAGCGATGGACGCATCAACCTCGAACAGCAGAAAAAACGCGCCCGGGAATTGCTGCGCCAGATGAAATCAGGCGCAGCCGCAGAGCAACTGGCCATGCTTTCCAGAACCCGAGACGCTTCACTGCCGCCCACCTTGTCGGATGCTCAGTGGTTGATCGCCCGCCATCTGGGTTTCACCAGTTGGCCAAAGCTCAAGGCTCACGTTGACGCCATCGCCTTCGCCGCGCGGCACCCTGACTTTGAGGCCAACGACGAGGCACAGACCACTCACTGGCGATGTGGCAACGACATTGCCCAAAGCCTGCACCTGGCGGGTTTCAAGGGCGCTTTTCGAATGCTGACCGACCCCCTGTGCATGGGCCCGGTGCAAAACCTCGATGAAGCGGATTACACCGCCTTGCGAAGCCAGTACATCAGCGATGCCTTTGCCATGGACAAGGCGCAGGTGCGCGGCAGGCTGCAGAGCGAGTACGCCGATCTGAAACAACTCAACAGCGCCCGGCACAGTGTTCTCTGGTGCGAAGCTGACGCCTATGACCAGTTGTTCCTGATTCGCGCATTGGCAAGCCTGGACAGCATCCCGCCAAGGCTGGAGCTGATCGAGGTCGGATCTGTCCCCGGTGTGGAGCGTTTCATCGGCATCGGCCAACTGGCACCAGACGTCCTTGCCTGGCTGTGGCCACAACGCAGGCTCGTAGACCAGGACATGGTGAAGCTGGCGCAGTTAGCCTGGTCTGCTTATTGCGATGCCTCGCCGGTCGCGCTGGCAGAGATCGCAGCGGGCAACCATCGATCACTGCCCTTTCTCGGGCCAGCGTTGAGACGACAACTTCAAGAGTTACCAGCCCTGCGGGACGGCTTGTCATTGACTGAGCGTTTGTCGCTACAGATCATCGATGACGCCGGCCAGATCGCTTTCGGCAGAGTGTTCGCGGAGTTGATGAGCAGGCGTGAACCGCTGCCCTGGCTCGGTGACATGATGTTCCATGCCATGCTGCGGCCGCTGATCGATGGTCCTGCCCCGTTGCTGACCGAGTCGGATATTCACCTGCAGTGGCCCGACCGCTTGCTCCAGCTGACGCCATTGGGCCATCAGGTTTTGTCAGGCAGTGCTTACTGGCCTGACCATGCCGGGACTGACCGCTGGGTAGGCGGCGTCTGTGTGCGATCCGGTCAGGCTCATTGGGCTATCGATGAGGATTTGCGTCCGGTTTGGCGCACATGACTATTCGCTAACCGCAACGCCAGCCCCGGCTCTCTGCTGCCTGAAACCATTAACCACCACATACAGCAGAGGGCCGATGGAAACGAAAATCGCGGTCAACAGGAAGTACGGCACGACAGAACGCAACGACCTGCCTTTGGCCCGTGCATCGCGGTGCATCCATACACAGGCCATCACTGCCAGCAAATAAAGATCGATGACTACCTGCGCCGTATCCGGGCTCGACATCAACGTCAGCCCGAAGTCCACCAGCGATTGGTCGGCCTGCAGCATCGTGAACAGGGTGTAGCCGGAGAAGCCTAATAACGCAGCCAGGGCAAGGTATGGTTTTTTCATGTCTGTCTTCCTTGATCAGTGGGGGGGTGGCATGTCGATGCCTGCACCTGCATCTCAATGACCCGCCAGATAATAGACAACATCACCGCGCAGATGCCAAAGTCGCTGCACGTTTGAACCTATTGATTCTCAAGCAGCTGGCACCGGATGAAAAAGGAATTCCCCATGCCCCGCCTGGACTGGCTCGCCAATAACATGCACCTCTGCGACACCATGGCCGAATGGCTGCACACCCAGTTCGCCTATGAGTTTCCCGATCAGTCGCTGGCCGACTGGCAGGCCGAATATGCAGAAGGTCAAACCGATGGGCAATGGAAATGCCTGATCGCCCTGGACGGGGACGAACTGCTGGGCGGTGCGGCCTTGGGCCGTGAGGACCTGGCCGACCGCCCGGAGCTGGGCCCCTGGCTTGCGTGTGTATTCATCAGGCCCCAGGCCAGGGGACGGGGGCTGGCCGAGGCGCTGATTGAGGGTATCTGCGCCCACGCCCGCGAGACCGGCATTGCCACCTTGTACCTGCACACCCACGACCAGCAACACTATTACGCCAAGCGTGGCTGGAGGGTGTTGGAGCGTTTTGACGCCTGGGGCAAGGAGCAATGGCTGATGGCACGAGACCTATAAAACACGGCACTTGTAAAAACATCCCGTTGAAACAGCCCCATGCACGCTCAGGTCAGTCAGAAGGTGCCGGGGTAAGCACCGCCGTCCATCAACACGTTCTGCCCGGTGAAGTAGCCCGCGTGCTGGCTGCACAGGAAGGCGCACATGGCGCCGAACTCATCGGCGTTGCCGAACCGGCCGGCGGGTACTGCACGGCGCTTGGCCTCCAGAGCCTGATCCAGCGACTGACCTGCCGCATCGGCAGCCGACACGGTGGACTGTCGCAGACGGTCCGTATCGAACAGGCCGGGCAGCAGGTTGTTGATGGTCACGTTGTTGCCCGCCAGCTGCGGCTGCCGGGCGAGCCCTGCGATAAAGCCCGTCAAACCGCTGCGGGCACCGTTGGACAGGCCCAGCACCGCGATGGGGGCTTTTACCGCGCCCGAGGTGATGTTGACGATGCGGCCAAAACCACGCTCGGCCATTTTGTCGACGGTGGCCTTGATCAGTTCGATGGGCGTGAGCATGTTGGCGTCCAGGGCCGCGATCCAGTGTTCCCGGGCCCAGTCGCGGAAGTCGCCAGGCGGTGGTCCACCAGCATTGTTCACCAGAATGTCCACCACGGGGCAGGCCTGCAGTGCCGCTTCACGCCCCGCCGCCGTGGTGATATCCCCAACCACCGTCTTGACCGTGACCTGTGGACTGAGCAGCCGCAATTGCGCCGCTGTCGCCTCCAGCGCCTCAGCAGTGCGTGCCGTAATCACAACGTTGACGCCCGCCTCCACCAGTGCCTTGGCGCAGCCCTTACCCAGGCCTTTGCTGGCACCGCACACCAGTGCCCAGCGTCCCGTGATGCCCAGTTCCATATTGTTCTCCCCGTCAATAAAACAGATTCAGATGAGCCAGGTGATGGTGTTCAGTCCGTCACCGGCCCTTTGAGCAACAGCCAGTAGGCCATGGCCGCAACCACGGCGACGATGGCGCTGACCATGAAGGCCGTGGCGAAGGATCCCGACTGCTGGATACTAAACCCTGTGACAATCGGTGCGATGGAACCCGCGATATAACCCCCAAAGTTCTGGATCGAACCGAATGACGCGACCCGCCGGGAGCTGACAATGGTATTGGCAATCATCCAGGCAGTGGAGCTGGCCAGGTTGATGCTGAACAGCGCCAGACACAGCAATACGACACTAAAGGTCAGGCTGCTGCCGAACGACAAGGGCAGCGTGAACAGTGCCGCCATCAGCAGCCCGGAAATGGCCGTCACCTTGCGACTGCCCAGAATGCTCATGCCACGCCTGACCATGGCGTCACAGATTCGCCCCGCCAGAATCGTGCCAAAGGCGCCAAACAGATAGGCCAGGGACACCACCCACGCGGTGTTGTACAGGCTCAGGCCATGCTCGCGTTCGAAGTAGCCCGGCAGCCAGGTCAGGTGCAGCCAGAGCATGTAGATTACGCCCATGAAACCCAGCACGGCGCCCCAGGTGCTGCGGTGCCGGAACAGGCTCAGCCAGTCGGCAAACACCGCTTTGCGCGGCGCATCGGCCGGGGCACCATCCGGCCGTGGAGCGGGCTCTTCGCTGGCGGGCAGGGGCTGACCTGTGGCCACAAGCTCGGCCAGGTACTGCTTCCTGCTCTTGTAGAACATCAACCAACAGGCGCCCAGGACGATACCGATGACGCCGGTGATCACGAACATGCCGCGCCAGCCGAAGTGGATCATGAACAGCGTCAACAAGGGCGGCGCCAGGCATGGGCCGATGCAGGTCGAGGACAGCACGATGCCGGTGGGCGTACCGCGTTTCTCGGCGGCGAACCATTCCGACAGGGCCTTTGCGGCCGACGGGAACATAGGTGCCTCGCCAATGCCCAGCACAATGCGCAGGCCGATGAAACCGGAAAAACTGTTCACCAGCCCCGATGCCGATTGCGCCATCGACCAGATCAACAGCGCGGCGCCCAGGGAAATCTTGCTGCCCAGGCGATCGATGATGATGCCCAGGGGCAATTGCGCAAAAGCGTAGGCCAGGGAAAACGCCGACAACAGAATGCCCATCTGCGAGGGGCTGATCAGCATGTCTTTCTGGATCGAGGTATTGGCAATCGACAGCGCGCTGCGATCCAGGTAATTGACGATACCGATGAGCAACAGCATGACCACGGTGATGGTCTGGTACTTCTTCAGCGAGCCGGTTCTGGCCCGTTTACCGACAGCAAGACCGGCCACTTCGGTTGCGGATTCAGGGTTCATATCAAACCTCTTTTTGTTGTTGTATGAGGGATGGTTTTCACAGCAATTCTGTCGGAGCGACCGGGGTGGCGATCCACCTTGTCCCAATGCCCGTCCGTCAAGCCATTGTGGGAGCGAATTCATTCGCGATGCGGTGTGCCAGTCACCGTAGATGTTGAATGTGCTGGCCTCTCGCGAATGAATTCGCTCCCACAGGGTTTCTTACATCGACTCCTCCAGCAGTGCCTGATAATCCTCGGCCGAGGCTTCACGAGGGTTGGTTCGGTGGCTATGGTCGGCCAGCGCGCCCTGGATGATCCGGGGGAAAAGATCCGGGGTGACGCCCAGTTCCCCGAGGCCGGTGGGTAGCCCAAGAGCGCGGGTCATGTTGAGGATCACTTGTTCGATCTGATCACCAGAAGCAAGCCCCATGGCCTGGGCCATACGCTCCAGTTTCTGCTCGTCCTGAACCGTGCGGGCCTGGCGATTGAAACGAATCACTGCCGGCAGAAAAATCGCGTTGAGGGTGCCATGGTGCAAGCGTGGGTTGATGCCGCCCAGAGCGTGGCTCAGGCTGTGCACACACCCCAGCCCCTTCTGAAACGCCAGTGCGCCTTGCAGCGAAGCACTCATCATGTTGCTGCGGGCCTCAAGGTCCGAGGGCTCCCGAGTGGCCCGTTCAATGTGCCGCCAGGCGCGCCATAAGCCATCCAGGGCAATGCCATCTGCAGGCGGGTTGAACGCCGGGGCCATGAAGGTTTCCAGGCAATGAGCGATGGCGTCCATGCCAGTGGCTGCGGTCAGACCGGCTGGCAGGCCCAGGGTCAATTGCGGATCGCAGATCGCGACCTTGGGCACCACATAGGGCGAGATAACCCCGACTTTGCGCCCGTCATCCAGAATCAGAATCGCGCCCCGCCCGACCTCACTGCCAGTGCCTGCAGTGGTCGGAATCGCAATCAGCGGCGCCGTGGCGGCGGTGATTCGTGCCAGACCGCCTTCGATCACGGCAAAGCTTTTCAACGGCCCTTCATGAGTTGCGCACACCGCCACGCCTTTGGCCAGGTCGATGGACGAACCGCCACCCACGGCGATGATCCCGTCGCACTCATGCTGGCGATACATCTGCACGGCCTCACGCACAGCCGTCTCGTTTGGGTTGGACGGGGTGCGGTCAAAGACCGGCAACTCAGCGCCACCGGGCAGCGTATTCAGCACGGTGTCGAGAACGCCGGCAGCCCGGACCCCGGCATCGGTCACGATCAGCGGACGCTGGATACCCATGCGCGCGCACTCGGCCGGCAGCAGTGAAACCGCCCCTGCCTCGAACTGGATCTGGGTGATGTAATTGATGAGTGACATGGAAGACTCCGCTTCAGGTATGACGACGAGCTTTACCCGCTTATTATTTTCCCTGGCGGCCGCCATGTCGGTGCTGACATCACGCACTCACCAAGGTATTACGGGCTAGCTGTTCTATAGGATCTGGCTGGAGTATATGAACAGGCGCAAGTGTGCGATATTGACAACATTCCATACCGATATAACTAATATTCAAGTCAGCCATACAACCATGACACCATCCCTGAACTCGATAATGTCGCGCCTGCACGCCAAGCAACTGCGCTTGCTGATCGCGCTGGACGAACATGGCTCGCTGCTGGGCGCGGCCAACAGCGTCGGCCTGACCCAGCCCGGCGCCAGCAAGGCGCTGCACGAAATTGAAATCACCTTCGGCACGGCCCTATTCGTGCGCACCAATCGCGGCCTGGAAGCCAACGCTGCCGGGCATTGCGCCATCCGCTATGCGCGGCTGGTGCAAACCGACCTGGCGCACCTGCGCCATGACCTGGATGCAATCCTGCGGGGCGTGGGCGGTCGGCTTGCGGTGGGGGCGATCATGGGCGCGGTGCCCTTGCTGATGGAGGCCATCTCGCAGCTGATTGCGATCCAGCCGCAAATGTCCATCGAGATCGTCGAAGACACCAGCGCTTCGCTGCTCAGCCAGATCGAAAGCGGGCGCCTGGACCTGGCGATTTGTCGCACCAGCGTCAGTACCACGCCGCAGTTGTTTGAGAGCCTGTTCGTGCAGGACGAAACCCTGGCCGTGATCGCCAGCGTCGATCACCCGCTGCGCCACGTAGAGAGCATCGAACTGGACATGCTCGCTGAGTATCGCTGGATTGTGTACCGGGCCAACATGCCCATGCGCGTGCTGCTGCAGCGTGAGTTCCACGAGGCGGGAGTACGCTTCCCACTGCATTTGCTGGAGACCACCTCGGTTCTGGCAACCCTGTCGCTGCTACAGAACAACCCGAGTTTCGTGGCGCTGGTGTCCATCGACGTGGCCGAGCTTTGCACCCGGCACGGTTTGATCAGGATGTTGCCACTGCGCATGCAATCGGCCAGTGAGCCCTACGAACTGGTGTTCAGGCGGGGCTCGCAGGTGTCACCGGCCATGGCGCAACTTCAAGGGATTTTGTGCGACCGTTGAACTGAAAAGATCAGCAACGGCCCAGTATCACTTGGCGTCGTTGGCCTGCAGTGCAGCGTGACGACGGCTCATCCACCACCCCACCGCAACCACCAGCACCGCACCCGCGGCGCTGGCTGCGTAATGCTGCCACGGCGCAGGCATCAGGTAAGGCTCAAGCGCACGGTCGGTGAGGATCATGCCACCGGCAATCCAGCCAATCAGCGCGCCACCGAGCTGGATGACCACCGGGAAACGCTCCATGGCCGCCAGCACCAGGCGGCTGCCCAGGACGATGATCGGAATGCTGATCAACACGCCAATGGACACCAGCCAGACATTGCCGTTACCGGCGGCAGCCACCGCCAGCACGTTGTCCAGGGACATCACGATATCGGCGACGATGATGGTCTTGATCGCACTCCACAAACGGGTACCGCCGTCGATCTCGTCGGCGTCGTCGTCCTGATGGGCCGCCAGCTTGATGCCGACCCACAGCAGCAACACCGCGCCGATCAGTTTCAGGTACGGCAAGGCCAGCAATTGCATGGCGAAGAACAGCAGGATGATGCGCAACACGATGGCTCCTGCCATCCCGCCGTAGATCGCCTTGCTCTGCAGGTGTTTCGGCAATTTACGGCACGCCATGGCAATTACCACGGCGTTATCGCCACCCAACAGCAGGTCAATTGCAACGATCTGGGCCAGTGCGGTCCAGATAGCGGGATCATAGATCCAATTCATAACTAAAGCCTTTTCAACGAACGAAGAGAGTATCGGTTGTCGACGAACATCGCCGGACGAGAGTCACCGCAGCATTCGACAATGACACCCAGAGTGCCACGGATGACCTCACCTGTCAGGAATGAGGCCCGACGCTCTCTGCCCCCTGTTCACTGCTCAGTGTGCCGCACAAGCGATTATCGCTCGATGAGCTTGAAAGCCTGGAACCGGTGATCAACGGAAAACAGCCGCCGATAGGTCAGCATTACCGCGCCCACGGTGCCCAGCGCAGACGATGCGGCGATCAGAAACATGATGATGATCTGGTAGCGTACGGCTTCGACCGGGCTCTCCCCCGCCAGCACCTGGCCGGTCATCATCCCCGGAAGGCTGACGATGCCGACCACGGTCATCTGATTCAGGGTCGGGATCATCCCGGCCCTTACTGCCTGACGCGCCGCCATTTGTGCGGCCTCCCAACGAGAACCACCCAGGGCCAGGATCATCTCTACGGTGCCGCGCCCGAAGGTCAGCTCCTGCATCATGCGCTCGATGCCCAGGGACACCCCGGTCAGGGTGTTGCCCAGGATCATGCCCAGAATCGGGATGGCGTATTGCGGTTCGTACCAGGGATGAATGTGGATGACCACAAACAGGCCAATGGCGGTGACCAGCCAGGAACTGCCCCACACCGAAAGGATGCTGTCGACCCGCTGCCCACGGTAGGTACGCTTTCCACGTCCGGCGGCCGAGGTGCCTGCGATCAGCGTCATCAGGCACATGAGGGGCAACACCACGTACCAGTAGGCGAACTCGAACACCCAGCCCAGCAGGTAACCGATCGCCAGCAACTGGACCACCGTGCGAACCGAAGCCAACAACAACTGGCGCTCAAGCCCCAGTTTCAACATCAGCGAAAGTGCGCCGTTGATAAGGATCAGGCTAGCGGCGATGGCCATGTCCAGTGCGGAAAGGTTCTGATAGTTCATGGCTGCGAGGCTCCCGACAAACGCCCGGCGCTCATTGTCAGGCGCGTGGTGCACATGCGCTGCGCCTGTTCGGGATCGTGGGTCACCCAGATAAACGCACGGGCCTGCGCACCGCTGTCGAACCAGGTCTGGACAAGGCTTTCAACCTCACGGGACGAGGCAGGATCAAGGGCCGCCGTCGGCTCATCCAGCAGCATGACGTCCGGGTCCAGTTGCAGGGTTCTGATCAGTGCGACGACTTGTGCCTCGCCCCCTGAAAGATCCCCTGCGCGTTTGGACAGGAAACCCTGCTCCTTCCCCGCCTGGGCCAGCAGGGCTTCGACCACGCTGCGGTCAAAACGCCTGCCGTTGAAGGTCTTGAGGCTGTACGGGAAGCGCAGGTTGTCCTCGACCGTCCCCTCAATCAGCGCTGGCCGTTGGGCGATGTAGCAGATGCGCCTGCGATACCTGGGGATTTGCCCACTGGAGATGGGCTCACCACGCCACAGGACCTGCCCGGAATCGGATACGTCAAGCAACGCCAGGGTTCGCAGCAAGACACTTTTGCCTGACCCCGAGGCGCCGGTAATGGACACACGGTCTGCATTGCACAGCTTGAAGTCCGTGGGGTGCAGCAATTGAGCCTGGTTGCGGTTGTCGAGCCGGGTGAGCGCCTTGGCCTCAACCAGAATACCGCCTGGGGTACCCGACACAGTGGTTGATTCCACGTGCTCACTCCTCGCGCAAACGGCCTGACAGCCGGGACGCCATTATGGCTGGCCGTGAAAGGGGAATCATCCCAAACCTGCTCGTGCCTGATACATCCATAGCTGCGGGAATGATCCTGCGATTTTATTTCGTTTGCGCGGCTTATCCATTCCTCGCTTAGATAGAACGCATCGTCTATTCAAGCAGGTTGAGCATGCCGTCCCCTACTGGCCCAGGCCGCGAAAACATCAGCGAATCCATTTCGTTCGTGCACCCGATCACGCTGTCCCATGGCAAGAATGCCGAAGTCTGGGATACCGCAGGCAAGCGTTACATCGACTTCGTTGGCGGCATCGGCGTGTTGAACCTGGGGCACTGCAACCCTCGCATCGTCGAGGCGATTCAGCAGCAGGCGGGCAAGCTCACCCATTACGCCTTCAACGCCGCGCCCCACGATCCGTACATCCGCTTCATGGATCGCCTTGCGCGGTTCATGCCGGTCAGCTACCCCTTGAGCGGCATGCTCACCAACAGTGGAGCCGAAGCCGCTGAAAACGCACTGAAGATCGTGCGCTGTGTGACGGGCCGTACTGCCGTCATTGCCTTTGATGGCGGCTTCCACGGGCGAACCCTGGCCACCCTGAACCTCAATGGCAAGGTGGCGCCTTACAAGCAAGGGGTCGGGGTGTTACCGGGGCCGGTGTTCCATATCCCCTTCCCCAGCCCGGATACGGGCGTGACTACGGATCAGGCGCTCAAGGCCATGGAGCGTTTGTTCAATGTCGAAATCGATGTCAACGAGGTGGCATGCTTCATTCTCGAACCGGTGCAAGGTGAAGGCGGATTCCTGGCCATGGAGCCAGACTTCGCGCAGAAGCTCAGGGCCTTCTGTGACGATCACGACATCCTGCTGATTGCCGACGAGATTCAATCCGGCTTCGGACGCACCGGGCAACGCTTCGCCTTTTCGCGGCTGGGGATCGAGCCAGACCTGATCCTGCTGGGTAAAAGCATTGCCGGGGGAATTCCACTGGGCGCCGTGGTCGGGCGTAAATCACTGCTGGACGCGTTGCCCAAAGGAGGATTGGGCGGCACGTATTCCGGCAATCCGATTGCCTGTGCAGCGGGCCTCGCGACCCTGGATGAAATGACCGACGAAAACCTCGCCGCCTGGGGTGAGATGCAAGAGCAGGTCATCGTTGAGCGGTATAACGCCTGGCGGCAGAACAGCCTCTCACCCTATCTGGGTCGCCTGACAGGTGTGGGCTGCATGCGGGGTATCGAGCTGGCCACCGCCGACGGCAAACCCGCCACCGCGCAGTTGGCAGAACTACTGGCCAGTGCGCGACAGGCAGGTCTGCTGCTGATGCCCAGCGGCAAAGCCCGACACATCATTCGCCTGCTGCCGCCCCTGACCATCGAGCCCGCGATCTTGCAGGAAGGTCTGAATATCTTCGAAAACTGTCTTGCGGCGATGAGCTGATCAAACGAACACGAGCAAGCTCACACACTGGATTTGTGCTTAGATCCGAGACGGCAACCAGCACAAACCTGTGGGAGCGAATTCATTCGCGAGAGGCCAGCACATTCAACATCTCTGGTGCCTGAAACACTGCATCGCGAATGAATTCGCTCCCACAGACTGCCGCGAAACATGGAATCTCCCACAGGGGGATTTGACGACAACGATCAACCCCGCCTCAAAACGGCGCCTCAGCCACATGCCACAACACCCCCGAAGGATCGAAGATGAAGCCGACCTTCATGCCCCACTCCTGCATCTTGGGCGCGCGAGGTGGTTTGATGTCGAATTGCTCCACCAGCCTTTCAGGTTGCACGTCCTGCCACCACGCATCGACATCACGGACCAGCAATTGCAGCATAAAGTTCTCTGCGAACTCCTGGGTGTAGTGGTTCTGCAGAATGAAGCTGAAGCCTTCCAGCTTCAACATCGCAATGCTCTCTTCCGCATGGGTCAACCTGAAACCCAGTGCCTGGTAAAAACGCTGTGATAGCTCGAAATCCTTCGCCGGCACGAAGGGCCGGAGCGCCAGAGTCTGCGTCATGATCCATTTCCTCAAGCAACGCTGCTGCCGTCATTGGCACGCCAGTGTAGTGGCTATGCAGGTCCAGGCAACACCTCTCGCCCAAGACATTCCATTAACTGATATAAAAAATAATATTAATAAAACTATTTAATAATTAACTTATAACAATTCGGAATTTCCAGAAGCAAGGTTATGCCAATAAGCTTGCGACCTTGCAATGTCCGACCCCAAACCAGGCGGAGGCGCGCACCAAGCCCCTTGCCTATGGATAGAAGGTCCGGATATGCCAGTCATCGCTCTACCTCAACCCTCTCAGCTGTACCTGGCCCTGGTGGCCTGCGGTCTTGGTTTGATCGGCCCGGCCTACGCCGCCGATGAAGCCCAGGACACCCGCCTGGACAGCGTGACCGTCATTTCGACCGGCGTGCGCGGTGCCCAACGCACCGTCGCCGACAGCCCTGCTCCCATCGATGTGGTCACCGGCGAGCAGTTGCTCAAAACCGGCCGCGCCGACCTGACCGAGGCCATTTCCAAACTGCTGCCCTCGTTCAACTACGGCACCAACGTAGCGGGCTATAACTCCACCATCCGCCCCCTGTCCAACCGCAGCCTGGCCCCGGCCTACACCCTGGTGCTGGTCAACGGCAAACGTCGACACAACAGCGCGCTGCCGGCCAACGGCTCCACCGACAGCAGCGGCGCGAACTCCGTCGACATCGACATGATCCCCATCAGCGCGGTGGACCATATCGAGGTGCTCAAGGACAGCGCCGCGGCGCAATACGGCTCCGACGCCATTGCCGGGGTGATCAACGTCATCCTCAAGTCCAGCCCTGATGGCGGCCACCTCGGCGTGACCACCGGCCAGTTGTTCAGCGGCCAGGGCGAAACCACCAAATTCGAGGGTGACACCGGCTTCGCCCTGGGGGACGGCGGCTTTGTGCACCTGTCTGCCGATGCGCGCAAACGTGGCGCTGCCAGCTGGAACGAAAAATCCACCAAGACGGCCTACTTCCCCGGCGACCCACGGGAAGCCACCTGGGACCACGTAGGGGTGAAAAACGGTGACCCGGACATCAAGGCCTTCAACCTGGCGTACAACGCCGAGTTGCCCATCAGTGACGTGACCAGGCTGTACTCCTACGCCACCTACGGGCAGAAGGATGCGGTGATCAACAACTATTTTCGCTACCCCAACGGCACTGCGAACATCCCGCAGCTTTTCCCGGACGGTTACTTCCCGCTCAACAACCTGGACGACACCGACTACCAGTTCCTGTTCGGCGGCAAAGGCCTGGCCTATGGCTGGGACTGGGACCTGAGCACCACCTACGGACGCGACAACAATCACCAGTACAGCGACCGTACCATCAACCCGTCACTGGGCCCGGCCTCGCCCACCTCGTTCAACGACCTGGCCACCTACCGGTTCGAACAATGGACCAACAACTTCGACATCACCCGAGGCTTCAACATCGGTATCCCGGTGCAGGTGTCGGCAGGTCTTGAGCATCGCTGGGAGCGCTTCAGCACCTTCGCCGGTGACCCACTGGCCTATGCGGTGGGCGGGTATCGATTCCCGGCCACCCTGCCCAATGGCCAACGCAACCCGCTGGCCGGACAACTGGCCTCCATCGCGGCCCAGGCCGCTGCAGTCATCTCGCCGCAGGACGCCACCAGCATCAAGCGCAACAATGAGGCGGCGTATATCGACTTCGGCCTGAACCCTACGGACAAATGGTTCGTCGATCTGGCGTCACGCATCGAGCACTATGACGACGGCACCGGGAACTCCCTGAGCAGCAAAATCAACAGCCGCTATGAACTGACCGACACCTTCGCCGTGCGCGGCACAGTGGGCACAGGCTTTCGCGCGCCGTCGCTGACGCAAATGGGCTACAGCATTTCCGACAACCGTGTGGGCGCAACAGCCGACGGCACCGTGGTGCCCGCCGTGACCCGCATCGCCCCGGTGAACTCGACACTGGCCAAGGCCCTGGGAGCCAAGTCGCTGGACCCGGAAAAGTCGCGTAACGCAGGACTCGGTTTCACCTGGCAGCCGGAAAAACGCTCAAGCGTGACGGTGGACGCCTACTGGATCGAGATCGATGACCGCATCGCCCGAACTGAAAGCCTCTACGGCCCGGCCCTGGCACCGATCCTCACCAATGCAGGGGTCGACACCAGCACCTGGACGTCCTATTACGCCAACGCCTTCAACACCCGCACCAAGGGCATCGATGTGGTCGCGGACCATTTCACCAACTTCGGCCACTGGGGTGATATTCGCTGGAGTGCGGCCTTCAACTACAACAAGACCGTCATCACCGACGTCAAGGATGCACCCGCCGCCCTTCAGGGCCTGGGCCCCAACCCCGGCGGCAGCCTGACCTGGATCGGCCGTGCCCGCCAGGGTGATGTCACCGATGCGCAACCCAAGACCAAATGGGTGCTGGGCGCCAACTGGCAACACGACGCCCTGGGCGTGAACCTGCAAACCACCCGCTACGGCAAGGTCAAGACGTTGCAGCAACTGGAAAGCGGAGACCGCAGCTTCGGCGCCAAATGGATCACCGACCTGGACGTTTCCTACACCCTCTACGACCACGTGACCCTGAGCCTGGGCGGCACCAACATCTTCGACGTGCGGCCCGACAAAAACGCCGTGGCCTCGGCCGATGGCCTGAACCTGTACAGCAACCCGCCGTTCTACCCAGGTGGCGGCTTCTGGTACACCAAGATCGCCTATGACTGGTAAAGGATGCGGGTCAGGCTACTCGGCCAAGGACAGCACCGCCGGAACCTGATCCAGTGAGTGAAAGACCTGCCGCCCCAGCTGCTCACCCAGGGCAATCATGGCATCCGCCTCTGCCGAAGGACCGCCGATTCGCAGGACGGCATCACAGCGCTCCAGCAGCGTTTCGGCGTAACCGCGCGGTGCCATCGACCCATCGACCAGCACAGGGACGTGACCGGCTTCGAGCAACGCCGCCGCACTACGCTGCAGGGCCGCGATGTCAGCGGCCTCGGCATGATAAGGAGCCGCCAACAGAATCATCAGGCTGCGTGGCGCCATCAACCGCAGTTCCAGGTACTGCAACAGCATGATGGTCTTGCCATCGACAATCTCACCGCGCTCGACCATGGCAATCGCCTGCTCGTACCCCAACTCCAGCACTTCGATGTCTTCGCCTTCGTCGGCCAGGCCCCCGCCATCACTCACGCGATCACCAGGCTGGTATTCGCCGATGAAAAAGTGGATGCGCTCGGTGACCGAACCCGGACTCATGAACGCCTCGTAGATCTTCTCGATCGACCCGACGCGGTAGCCGGTTTCTTCTTCGGCCTCCAGGCGAATGCGCTCCTCGGGGCTGGCGTTATCCAGCAAACCAGCGGCAGACTCGATCAGCAACCCGTCGTGGCCGTTGACGAACACCGGCATACGAAACTGGCGGATCAGCACCACCGTGCGTCGGGCACGGTTGTACAGCAGGATCGTCGCGCCATTGCCACGGTCATAGACCTCCCGGGTCTGTGCTTGCCAGGTGCCGTCACGACGACGTAACTCGAATTCGTACTTCTTGAGGACATACCAGTTGTCCGACAGCAGTTTTTGCGAGGTGATGCGAACCAGGCCGTGATCCATTGCCTATCCTTTTCGAGCGGGGGGTCATGGGCGACTGCGAGGCAGGCGCCAGACAGATCGGTGCAAGCGACAACTGTATCAAGCTATGCAAGGGAGGACAGGCCTGGTCGAAAAAACTGACGCTGAAACTCGCGCAAAAGCGCGGTAGAACGTAGTCTGCACACTCACATTTGGTCAGGTCGACGGCAGAACGGCTGCAACGATGCCCAGACGCTTACCATCCTGATGCCACCGGGCTTGCACGGTCCGGAGCATCGATTTCAGGGAATTCAGAATGGCACCAAGACAAGTCATCAACGCTTCGGTCAGCCCAAAGGGCAGCCTGGAGACACTGTCACAACGCGAAGTACAGCAACTGAGCGAAGCCGGATCCGGCAGTATCTACACCCTTTTCCGCCAGTGCGCCCTGGCAATCCTCAACACCGGCGCCCATATCGACAACGCCAAGACCATCCTTGAGGCGTACCGGAATTTCGAAGTCCGCATCCATCAGCAAGACCGCGGCGTGCGCCTGGAGCTGCTCAACGCTCCGGCCGATGCTTTCGTCGACGGCGAAATGATCGCCAGCACCCGGGAAATGCTATTCAGCGCCCTGCGCGACATCGTCTACACCGAAAGCGAACTGGACAGCCAGCGCATCGACCTGAGCAGTTCGCAGGGCATTACCGATTACGTCTTCCATCTGCTGCGCAACGCCCGCACCCTGCGCCCCGGCGTCGAGCCGAAGATGGTGGTGTGCTGGGGTGGTCACTCGATCAATACCGAGGAATACAAGTACACCAAGAAGGTCGGCCACGAACTGGGCCTGCGCAGCCTGGACATCTGCACCGGCTGCGGCCCTGGCGTAATGAAAGGCCCCATGAAAGGCGCGACCATCGCCCACGCCAAACAGCGCATCACTGGCGGGCGTTACCTGGGCCTGACCGAGCCGGGGATCATTGCCGCCGAAGCGCCGAACCCGATCGTCAACGAGCTGGTGATCCTGCCGGACATCGAAAAACGCCTGGAAGCCTTCGTGCGCGTCGGCCACGGCATCATCATTTTCCCGGGCGGTGCGGGCACGGCAGAAGAGTTCCTGTACCTGCTGGGCATCCTGATGCACCCGGACAACGAAGGCCTACCCTTCCCGGTCGTCCTTACCGGCCCTCGCAGCGCAGCCCCTTATCTGGACCAGTTGCACGCGTTCGTCGGCGCAACCCTGGGCGAAGCAGCCCAGCGTCACTACCAGATCATCATCGACGACCCCGCCGAAGTGGCCCGGCAGATGGCAAGCGGCCTGAAAGCGGTCCGGCAGTTCCGCCGCGAGCGCAATGACGCGTTCCACTTCAACTGGCTGCTGCGGATCGAAGAAGGCTTCCAGCGCCCATTCGACCCGACCCACGCCAACATGGCCAGCCTGCAGTTGAACCGCGACCTGCCGCCCCACGAACTGGCCGCCAACCTGCGCCGCGCCTTTTCCGGCATCGTGGCGGGCAACGTCAAGGACAAGGGCATTCGCCTGATCGAACAACACGGGCCGTATGAGATCCACGGCGACCCGGCGATCATGCAGCCCCTGGACCGCCTGCTGCAGGCGTTCGTCGAACAGCACCGGATGAAACTGCCGGGCGGTGCGGCTTACGTGCCGTGCTATCGCGTGGTGAGCTGAGGCGTCGTCGGTGACTGACACGCCGCATTCGTGAGCAAGCTCACTCCCACAGTAGCCATGGATTGGGCCCAAATCTGTGGTCACACATGAAACCGGTGGGAGCCGAGCTTGCTCGCGAAAGCGTCAGGCCTGAGACATTGTGGTTACCTGACACACCGCATTCGTGAGCAAGCTCACCCCCACAGGGGTTTGTGTTCAACCCAATATCTGCGGCAGAACACAGATTGTGGCCAAACATAAAATCTCCCACAGGATTCACCCGAACCCCATGGGAGCGAATGCCTTCTCAGCCATCGTCCTGCCCATAGGCCCGGTCAAGATTGGCATTGAGCCGCTGCAACATCGAGACGAAGCTCGCAATCTCCTCTTCGCTGAATCCCTCAAGCGCCTGGGCGGTACCGCTAAGCAGAACGGCTCGCGCTGGGCCCATGTTCTGGTCGGCGGTAGCGGTGAGGGAAATCAGACGGCTGCGCTTGTCAGCAGGATCAGGGATGCGCTGGATGACCCCATCGCGTTCCATGCGCGCCAGCAATTGCGCCATGCTGGGCTGCTCGACACGGGCAATGCGGGCCAGTTCGGCCTGGGGCAGTGCCTTGCCCTTCTTCAAGGCCGCCAGCACCGGGATCTGCCCCACCGCAAAACCCAAGGCACGTAAACGCCCTTCGTGGATGCGTGTAAAGCCGCGCGCCGCCAGGCCAATCTGCTGCATGACATTGGGGTTCAGGTTCACGTCGGTCATGGATACCGTTGACTCAGCATAGGAGCCTATGCTCTTAATGAATAGGCACCTATGGTAACCATTAACGAGCCTGGACATGAATACTTCATTAAACATCGCCATCGTCGGTGGCGGACCTGCGGGCCTGACCCTGGCCCGAATCCTTCATGTACACGGCATCGCCGCTACGGTGTTCGAGCGCGAAGCCCACGCCGCCGAGCGCCCACAGGGCGGAACACTGGATTTGCACGCAGACTCGGGCCAGCTTGCGCTGCGCCAGGCCGGGCTTGAGGCGGAATTTCTGCGCATCGCCCGCTACGACGATCAAGGCAACCGCCTGCTGGACAAACAGGCACAGGTCTTGTTCGAAGACGCCGATACCTCTGCCGGTGATCGCCCTGAAGTTGATCGAACCGCATTGCGTCAGGTGCTGCTCGATGCCCTGCCCGCAGACTGTGTGCGCTGGAACAGCAACCTGCGAGAGGTGCAGGCCCGTGAAGACGGGCGTTGGGACCTGGCGTTCGATGGTGGCACCCAAGGGCCGTTCGATCTGGTGGTCGGCGCCGATGGTGCCTGGTCACGGGTCAGGCCTTTGTTGTCTTCCTACACGCCACAATACAGCGGGCTGACGTTCATCGAGTTCGGCATCGATGACGTTGATGACGCCCACCCGCACATCAGCGCACTGGTCGGTCGCGGCAAGCTGGAGGTCGAGAGCGACAGCAAGTCAATCATCGCGCAGCGCAATGGCAACGCCCATGTTCGGGGGTACGCGATCTTTCGCGTACCCAGGGACTGGGCGACCCGCACCTTCGACTTCTCAAAGCCTGCCGAGGCACGAACATTACTTGCTGCGCAATTCGACGGCTGGCACCCGGATATTCTTGCCTTGATCCACTCCAGCAACGACCAGATCATCCCTCGGCTCATCTGCGCCCTGCCCGTGGGCCATCACTGGGCGCATCGACCTGGCCTGACGTTGATCGGCGATGCCGCCCACCTGATGTCGCCCTATAGTGGCGAAGGCGTGAACGTCGCCATGCTGGATGCAGCAGAACTGGCCCGACACCTGATAGAAAACAGGGACTGGCCACAAGCGGTAGCGAGCTTCGAACGCGACATGCTCCAGCGCGTCACCGAAGTGGCGGAACACTCGGCCGAGGCCGCCGCCGTGCAGCTCTCACACGATGGCCTGGCGCATACGCTGGAACACCTTCGCAGCCATCGCCCCGAGCAGGCGGTGTAAAAACGGCTGCATCACCAGGGCAGAACGTCACCCACCTGCGCCTGGGCGTACCACTGCAGGGTGGCCACGACCTGTGCGTCACCTTCAGGCGGGGACGCGGGCCAGTAATCGTATTCTGCGATCGGCTGATACGGTCCGTGCTTGACCTCGAAGATCACGCCACCCACATCCAGCGACAGCACCGCGTGCCAGCAGTTGGCGGGGGTTTCCAGGATCGGGCAGTCTTCGCCCAGCACCGTGCGCTGGGTGACCTTGCCGGTGTTATCGAAGTTGAGCACCACGAAACGGCCGCTCAGAGGGGTGAGCAATTCCCAGGTGTGGGGGTGACGATGGACGCGCACGTAGGTGGCAGGCTCCATCGCAATGGCCAGACGCTGGATCGGGTCAGCCAGCTCTTCGTGCAGATTGCGGTTGGCGCGCAGGCGTGGCGACTGCTGTGCCTGGGAGGCCAGCGCGGCGACGTCCGGGAAAGTGATTTGCTTCATGAATGACTGCCAAGGAGAACAAGGCCAGCATTATGTCTGAAACCGGCCCAGCGCCAGAGGCTTACCGGAAAATTTCCGCTAAGCCGTGGTAAACCAAGGCTGGCGTTTTCACACAGCCTATTCAGGACCAGCCGTCGTTGCGTTTGCGCCCCCGGGTCATGGCCGGGAGGATCAGACCCACCAGCAGCCCGACACCGGCAATGCTGCCGCCGTAGACCATGTAGCGCATGAGGATCTGATTATTCTCGTCACCCATTTTTGCCTGGGTGGTACGCAGCTCGGACTGGGTGTTGGCCAGTTCGGTGTTGAGGGATTTGGTGCGCGCTTCCAGCTCGTCGATCAAGGATTTGCGCGAATCGAGGGTGTCTTGCATGCCTTTGACCCGGGTCTTCCAGGTGTCGTCGATGGCCTTGAGTTGACCGGTCAGGTCATCCACTTGCTGGGTCAGTTGCGGCAAGCGCTCGGCCTGTCCGGGGACGCTTTGCAGGTCATTGCTGGGGATCCAGACGGTGGCGCCACCTTCACCGCGCACCTGGCTGTAGTCGCCCTGTGTATTGATCAACTCCACCTTTTGCCCGGACTTGAGCGTGCCGACAATTCGATAGCCGTCAGTCGGGCCGCTGCGCACATAGGTATTCAGACTGTCGCTGACCCAACGCTCGCTACCCGCCGTGCCTGCCGCGTGGGCGGTGCCGAATACTGCCAGCAATGCGCCAAGCAGGCCGGTGCAAAGGAGGCGGCGTTGGCCACCCAGTGCTGCGCGAATACGGGAAGTCAGGGTAGAAAGATGAAGAAAGATGGACATGATGATCTTCGCTTGAAAGGAAAAATAAAGGCCTCGATAAATGGGCCGTTTGACGATTGGGCTTGACTCAAGAAGCTCCGTACCTGGCGACGGGCATGTTGCGACAACGCTGACTGAGCGCGGGAAAACCACCTTGAACCCAACGTGCGCCTGCTCAGTCCGCTAGCTGACAGACCGTTTCAATCACACGAGGTTCAATTTCGGGCACGGACAATCCCCCGGCAACGCGGATACGGTTTGACCTGAAAACGACAAGCGCCCGGTCAGAAGCTGGATCGCAGGGGGATCTGCTGACGATCCGGCTTGATGCTGCCACTCTCCAGACCGACCATTTCGTCATGGACCGCTGGCTGCACCAGATAAAGGTCCACGCCCTTCAACCCGGACAACAACTTGCGGGCCTCGTCCACGGAAGCAACGTGCAGGGTCTTGCCCCGCGCGTCGATAACCGGATGTGAAACAGGCCCCATCAGGGCATGGATCACCAGTGATCCGCCCTCCATGGAGACCAGGTTGATTTCCTTGATCGAGCCGGATTTTACGTGCTGGATCAGCGTCTCAAGATTCATCAGCGCACCCTCACAAAGGCTCTCCAGACCGACGGGGCTGAAGCGTTCCCTCTGATTTTCGAAGCGCGGGTGCCGGGCAAAGTTCAACCTGAGGCACGAACGGTACAGCCCACCTTCGCAGCTATGAATGTGAGGCTTTCTCATTTTTATTTAGCGCCGCGCTACCCCACCCGCCTCGCCTCGCTCAGGTCAATCATGCCGCTCGAACCCGCCAAGCCATCCCTGCTCAGTACGTTGGTGCGTCGCCGCCAGCACTCCGACACCGATATCCAGAACTACCGCCTGCGGGGCCCATGGAACATCGATGATGACCGCGACCTGAGTTTCGACATCCAGCACTACAAGGCCGAAATGGGTATGCCCGGCGCCCTCAGCGTCAAGGACTACCGGGACAACCCGCGCCAGTCGACGCGGCCACTGGACCTATGACCTGGACGGCCTGTACGTCAGCAGCGCCTACACCGACGCCGCCAACTCGGGCAGTGAAGACGCCATTGCGTCCGTGGGCAAGCTGCCGGCCTATTGGCTCTGGAACACAGCCCTGGCCCGGGAGTTCAAGCTGCAAGACAAGAGCGTCCTGACCGCCTCGGCCGGTATCAGCAACCTGTTCAATCGCGAGTCCTACTTCCGGGGCATCGATACCAGCCCGTGGGGACGGCAACCTGCGCCAGAAAGGTCGCTGACACTGGGGGTCAATTATCGCTTCTAGGTCACCTCACCCATTAGCCAAGTTAATACTTGTTTAATTGGTACACCCTCTCTACCATTCCCGACATATCTGGACATGAAAGCCTGCAGTGCTGGCTATCGAGGGAAGTGGATGACTACGCAGACAGTTGAAACGGCAACCTGGGGCGATCTGTTCCGGGGCAGGAATGGATTGCTGGCGCTCGCGCTGGTAGGCGGCGTCGCACTGCACGCGATCAACGTCCATATCGTGACCACCGTGTTGCCATCGGTGGTGCAGGACATCGGCGGGTTGCAGTGGTACGCCTGGAGCACCACGCTATTTGTCGTGGCCTCGATCATTGGCGCCTCGTTATCCGTGTGGTTGCTGGCCCTGGCGGGACAACGCGGTGCCTGCGTCTCCGCGCTGCTGGTGTTCAGCCTCGGCTCCCTGGGTTGCGCACTCGCTCCGTCGATGCCGTGGATGCTGGCGGCCCGCACCGTTCAAGGCCTGGGTGGCGGCGTTCTCGCGGCCTTGTGTTATGCGCTGATTCGCCTGGTGTTCGAGCCTGCACTGTGGCCACGAGCGGTAGCGCTGGTGTCCGGCATGTGGGGCGTGGCAACCCTGTGCGGACCGGCCCTGGGTGGCCTCTTTGCCCAGGCCGGGCACTGGCGCTGGGCTTTCTGGGCGCTGTTGCCGGTGGCCCTGTTTCAGGCCTTGCTGGTCACCTCACAATTGCGTCCAGCGAACAGACAGGACGACAAACCAAGCGTTCGAATCCCCTTCGCCCAAATCACCCTGCTGGCGTTGTCGGTACTGGCCGTTGCCGCTGGCAGTTTGTCTGCACACCTGGTCTGGCAAACCCTGGGCATCGTCTCCGGGGTCGTCTTGGGGATGGCCGCGATCATTCAGGACAGACGCGCCACCGTGCGCATGCTGCCGCTGGGCGCCACCACGCTGACCAGCCCGTTGGGCGCGGTCTATGCGAGCCTGGCCTTGCTATTGATCGGCACCACCACCGAGATTTTCGTCCCCTACTTCCTGCAGATGCTCCACGGCATGACCCCCTTGACGGCGGGCTACATGACAGCGGCGATGGCGGGCGGCTGGAGCCTGTCTTCCATGCTTTCATCGGGTCAGTTCGGTGTTGCCGCCTCGCGCCTGCTGCGGGCAGGCCCTGCGCTTAGCGCCCTCAGCCTGGTGGCGCTGGCGATATTGATGCCTGCCCTGGACAGCTTGCCCGCCGAACTGCGCACGCTGTTGTGCGCAATAGCACTGGCCGGCGTCGGCGCTGGCGTGGGGATCTGCTGGCCTCACCTGGTGACGCGCGTCATGACCCTGGCACCCATGGGCGAAGGCGACCGGGCATCCGCCGCCATTACCACTGTCCAGCTTTACGGCATGGCACTGGGTGCCGCCGGGGCCGGGCTGGTCACCAACATTGCCGGTCTTAACGAAAACGACGGGATCCCGGGCACCCAATCGGCGGCGATCTGGCTGTTCGCAAGCTTCGCCGTGGCGCCGTTGCTGGTAGCAATACTGGCGCGCAGGTTCACTCGCCCTGCGCCGCAACACTCGACCACGGGTGATGCTGTGAGCGAGCGAAGCTGAGGCTCAACGATTCAACTGCGCCTTGATCGCCTCGTTCGCGGTCAGGGGGCCACGTGGTGCAAAGAGTGACCAGGTGGCGCTCCACCTTGCTCGCGAATGCGCTGTGTCAGCAAACCACGATGGTTCTGTCCTGACGCCTTCGCGAGCAAGCTCGGCTCTCATCAAACATGGATTGGGCTAAGGGTTGGAGCGAGGCTTGCCCGCGAAGAGGCCGGTGCAGTCAGCAAACATCTCCAAACCCGAGCCACCGCATTCGCGGGCAAGCCTCG
>Ga0209888_1000037_pt1 | contig 99677 bp, 84 predicted proteins | sample OrgsoiDNA_201059_FD_185807 | JGI IMG/M metagenome (GOLD analysis project Ga0209888, IMG submission 185807) | Permafrost soil microbial communities from the Arctic, to analyse light accelerated degradation of dissolved organic matter (DOM) -... | ecosystem: Environmental > Terrestrial > Soil >...
TTCTTCGCTCCGAAACTTGGTTAACTCATTGTTTTGCAAGGAGTTTTCCGTTTCGTCTGCGCCGGAAGTGGGGCGAATTATAGACAGATCTGAGGGGGCGTCAACAGTTAATTCACACTTTTGTTGCATTAACTGTTTTGCGTGCATTGAAACGGGGCAATCGCCGAGCAATCACCGGGATTCTCAATGCCAGAAACAACGCACCAATGGCCGCATATAAAGACCACTCCTTGAGATCAGCCCTGACAATCCAGAGCATGTGCAGCAATCCCAACCCCAGAACCACATAGATAAGCCGATGCAGCTTCTTCCATCCCTTGCCAAGCCGCCGCTGGCTGAAGCGGTTGGAGGTAACAGCCAGCGCCAGGAGGCAAAGAAACGCCAGGCTGCCAACAATGATGTAGGGCCGCTTGACCAGTTCGACTCCCAGCTGTGTCCAGTCGAGCCCCAGGATGAAGACGGCATAGGCACTCATGTGCATGACTACATAGGCAAAACACCACAGCCCCAACTGCCGACGTACTGCAACCCAGCCAGCCCAGCCACTCATTCGATGCAATGGCGTCATCGCCAGTGTGATCAGCAGCAAAATCAACGTGCCCAACCCCAGTCGATCCACCAGGACTTTGCCAGGATCAGGCCCCAGCGCAAACAACCACGCCTGATACAGCCAAAGTACCGGGGCCACACAGGCAGCGAGAAAGACGCCAACGCGCCAGAACGGATAACGCATCAATAATTCTTCCGCAGATCCAGACCTGTATATAAGGAGGCAACCTCCTCCCCATAGCCGTTGAACATCTCGGTCTGCCGAATGTTCGGACTGAACAGCCCGCTCGGCAGACGCCGCTCATGGGCTTGCGTCCAGCGCGGGTGGTCCACCGTAGGGTTCACGTTGGCATAGAAGCCGTACTCGTTCGCCGCAATACTTTGCCAGGTCGTTTTAGGCTGTTCGCTGACAAGGCTGATGCGCACAATCGATTTCACGCTTTTAAAGCCATACTTCCAGGGCACCACCAGACGCAACGGTGCACCGTTCTGATTCGGCAGCTCCCGGCCATACATACCCACCGCCAGAATCGCCAACGGGTTCATTGCCTCGTCCAGCCGCAGCCCTTCCACGTAAGGCCAGTCAATCAGGGCAAAACCGGAACGCTGGCCAGGCATGGACTTGGGGTCCTGAAGCGTCTCGAAGCGGATGTACCTGGCATTGGCCGTAGGCTCTACCTGCTTGAGCAACTCAGAGATGGGAAAACCTATCCAGGGAATGACCATCGACCAGGCCTCGACGCACCGCAGCCGATAGATACGCTCCTCAAGTGCATAGGGCTTCATGAAGTCCTCAAGCGCATAACGACCAGGCTTGCCGACCTCACCATCGATCACAACGCTCCAGGGTTCGGTTTTCAGCGACCCTGCATTTTGCGCAGGGTCGCCCTTGTCCGTGCCGAACTCATAGAAGTTGTTGTAATGCGTCGCGTCCTTGAAGGGCGTGATTGCCTCATCCTTGACGTTGACTGCCTGCCATTTGGTCTTGGGCAGCTTCTCGGCAAACCAGGCAGGGGCAGCACCGGGTTCTACATCCGCATAACGAGACGGGGCAGCCGCACTGGCCCACTCTGGTAGAGCGCCCACGGCAAGGCCGGCCAGGGAGCTGCCGAGTAAAGCGCGACGGGAGAGATAAAAGGATTCAGGCGTGACATCCGACTCTTTGCAGCCGGATGCCGAAGGCAGCTTGATTAACATGATGACTCCGCAGCTAGGGTAACTAATGCACCGATAGACTACGGAGTATGGAAGAAAACTACATTACTCGGCCGACTTGTGACGGCGCGCCTTCAACAGGTATTGCGCAGGGCCGGATGCTGCATAAGCGAGGAAAATCAGCAGCAGGATGCGCGGCGGATCGCTAAAGACGACAGCAAACACCAGAACGACCAGCAAGATCGCAAAAAACGGAACGCGGCCCTTGAGGTCCAGCTCCTTGAAACTGTTGTACTTGATATTGCTGACCATCAGCATCCCGGCAGCCGCAACCAGCAACGCCACCAGAAAGGACATCTTCGAGCCCTGGATGCCGTAGTCGCTGAATGCCCAGACCACACCGGCCACAACCCCCGCAGCTGCCGGACTGGCCAGACCGATGAAGTAGCGCTTGTCGGCCTTGCCTACCTGGGTGTTGAAGCGCGCCAGTCGCAGAGCCGCGCCCGCCACATAGATGAAGGCCACCATCCAGCCGACCTTGCCCATGTCACCCAGTGCCCAGCCAAAGGCCAGAAGCGCCGGGGCAACACCAAAGGCCACCATGTCGGACAGTGAATCGTATTCGGCGCCAAATGCGCTTTGTGTATTGGTCATGCGCGCAACACGGCCATCAAGACCGTCGAGCACCATCGCGACAAAGATGGCGATGGCCGAGAAGGCAAAGTACTTGCTGGCCGACGCAGGATCACCCGCGCTTGCCGCACTTTGTGCGCTCATGGAGCTGATGATGGAATAGAAGCCGGCAAACAGGTTTGCAGTGGTGAAAAGGTTGGGCAACAGGTAGATACCGCGATGACGGACTTTGCGTCCTTCGGCGTCATGGCCTTCTTCAACGTGTTCATCGATCGGCAGCAGGCTTTCGGCGTCAGAGGCCTTGTTTGGCTCTTCGGGACGTTCGCTCATGGACATTACCTTGCAACGGTGGAAGTTTTTCGACAGGTGTCTGCGACGAGTGTTCATCGGCAAACGATGCCGCTTTATACCAGAAGCAGCCCGATAACGAAAAAGCGCGGCCTGAGCCGCGCTTTTCGTGAAGCGAAAGTCGAAAACCTGAAACTTAGTTCTTGGCTTTGTCGACGATCTTGTTGGCAGCGATCCAAGGCATCATCGAACGCAGTTGTTCGCCGATGATTTCGATGCCGTGGGAAGCGTTGTTGCGACGCTTGGCAGTCATCGATGGGTAGCCAGTGGCACCTTCGCTGATGAACATCTTCGCGTATTCGCCGTCCTGGATGCGCTTGAGAGCATTGCGCATAGCCTGACGCGATTCAGCGTTGATGACCTCAGGACCGGTTACGTACTCGCCGTACTCAGCGTTGTTGGAGATCGAATAGTTCATGTTGGCGATACCGCCTTCGTACATGAGGTCAACGATCAGCTTCAGCTCGTGCAAGCACTCGAAGTAGGCCATTTCTGGCGCGTAGCCAGCTTCAACCAGCGTTTCGAAGCCCGCTTTTACCAGCTCAACGGTACCGCCGCACAGTACGGCTTGTTCGCCGAACAGGTCAGTTTCGGTTTCGTCCTTGAACGTGGTTTCGATGATACCGGTACGGCCACCGCCAACGCCCGAAGCGTAGGACAGAGCAACGTTCTTGGCGTTGCCCGACGCGTCCTGGTAGATCGCGATCAGGTCAGGGATACCGCCGCCCTTGACGAACTCGGTACGAACGGTGTGGCCTGGAGCCTTCGGCGCGATCATGATCACATCGAGGTCTGCACGAGGAACAACCTGGTTGTAGTGAATCGCGAAGCCGTGGGAGAAGGCCAGTGTCGCGCCCTTCTTCAGGTTCGGTTCGATTTCGTTCTTGTACAGCTGGGACTGGAATTCGTCCGGAGTCAGAATCATGACCAGGTCAGCAGCAGCAACGGCGGAAGCAACGTCAGTCACTTTCAGGCCATGAGCCTCAGCCTTGGCGACAGTAGCCGAACCCTTACGCAGGCCAACGGTGACATCAACGCCGGAGTCTTTCAGGTTGCACGCTTGAGCGTGGCCTTGGGAACCGTAACCGATGATGGCCACTTTCTTGCCCTGGATGATCGAAAGGTCGCAGTCTTTGTCGTAATAAACTTTCATGAAATACCCCTGTTATCTCGGCCGTTCAGGCCATGTGCTAATGGATTAGATGCTGAGTACTTTGTCGCCACGGGCAATGCCCGTGACGCCGCTGCGTACTGTTTCCAGAATGGCGGCAGTTCCGATGGCCTGAATGAAGCTGTCCAGTTTGTCGCTCGTACCGGTCAACTGCACGGTGTACACGCTGCTGGAGACGTCCACGATCTGCCCGCGGAAGATATCCGTGGTTCGCTTGATCTCGGCGCGCTGGGCACCGGTGGCCTTGACCTTTATCAGCATCAGCTCGCGTTCGATGTGCGCGCTCTCAGACAGATCAACCAGCTTGACCACTTCAATCAATTTGTTCAGGTTCTTGGTGATCTGCTCGATCACCTCATCATGCCCCACGGTGGTCAGCGTCAGACGCGACAGGGTCGGGTCTTCGGTCGGCGCTACCGTCAGGCTTTCGATGTTGTAGTTACGCTGCGAAAACAGGCCAACCACACGAGACAGTGCGCCAGGTTCGTTTTCCAGCAAAAGCGAAATGATGTGCCGCATGATTAAGTCCGCTCCGTCTTGCTCAGCCACATGTCACGCATAGAGCCGTCTTTGATCTGCATCGGGTAGACGTGCTCGCTGGAATCGACCTTGATATCGAGGAAGACCAGGCGATCCTTCATGGCGAAAGCTTCTTCCATCATCGGCTTCAAATCTTTCAGATCGGTGATGCGCAGACCGACGTGACCATAGGCTTCTGCCAGCTTCACGAAGTCCGGCAACGATTCCATGTAGGAATGCGAGTGACGCGAGCTGTAGACCATGTCCTGCCACTGGCGAACCATGCCCAGTACGCCGTTGTTCAGATTGATGATCTTCACAGGCAAGCCGAACTGCATGCAGGTCGACAGCTCCTGGATGTTCATCTGGATGCTGCCCTCACCGGTCACACAGGCAACGTCTGAATCCGGGAAGTTCAGCTTGACGCCCATGGCCGCCGGGAAACCAAAGCCCATCGTGCCCAGGCCACCGGAGTTGATCCAGCGGTTAGGCTTGTTGAAGCGGTAATACTGGGCAGCGAACATCTGGTGCTGGCCAACGTCCGAAGTGATGAAGGCATCACCGTGGGTCACTTCGCTCAACGTCTCGATAACGGTTTGCGGCTTGATGATGCTGCCGTCGCCCTTGTTATACGGGAACATGTCGCGATCACCGCGCCACTCGTCAATCTGCTTCCACCAGGTGGTCACGGACTGCTTGTCGGGGGTTTCGCCGATTTCCTTGAGCGTAGCAACCATTTCGGTCAATACGCTTTCAACAGGCCCCACGATAGGCACGTCGGCCTTGATGGTCTTGGAGATGGACGCCGGATCGATATCGATATGAATGATCTTGGCACCCGGGCAGAACTTCGCCGGGCCGTTGATCACACGGTCATCGAAACGTGCACCGACCGCCAGAATCACGTCCGCGTGGTGCATGGACAGGTTGGCGGTGTAGCTGCCGTGCATCCCCAGCATGCCGAGGAACTGGCGATCAGTACCCGGATAAGCCCCAAGGCCCATCAGCGTATTGGTCACCGGCACATTAAGCAGTTGAGCCAGTTCGGTCAGTGGCGCCGAGCCGTTACCCAGGATGACACCGCCACCTGCGTAGATGATCGGGCGCTTGGCCGCCAGCAGCATTTCCACAGCCTTGCGGATCTGACCGGAATGGCCACGAACAGCCGGGCTGTAGGAGCGCAACTTTGCTTTTTTCGGGAAGACGTATTCGAACTTCTCAGCCGGGTTGGTCATGTCTTTCGGAATATCCACCACGACCGGACCTGGACGGCCCGATTGCGCCAGATAGAAAGCCTTTTTCAAGGTTTCGGTGATTTCCGATGGATGCTTGATCATGAAGCTGTGCTTCACGATTGGCCGGGAGATACCGATCATGTCGGTTTCCTGGAACGCATCGGTGCCGACCATGGTGCTTGGCACCTGAGCGGTCAGGACCACCATCGGGATCGAGTCCATGTAGGCGGTGGCGATACCGGTGATGGCGTTTGTAGCACCAGGACCGGAAGTCACCAACACGACACCGGCTTTACCGGTTGCACGCGCATAGCCATCGGCCATGTGCGTGGCGGCCTGTTCATGGCGCACGAGAATGTGTTGGACGGCTGGCTCTTTGAACAACGCATCGTAGATATGCAGTGCGGCACCACCTGGGTACCCATAGATATACTTGATGCCCTCGTCACGCAAAAAGCGGACGATCATTTCCCCGCCAGATAAAAGCTCCACGTTGTTCACCTCTAAAACGCCAGAATACCGTCCACTCAATAGGACGGGTCTTAATAGGTTTTACTGCCAAGCAGAGCATGAGCGACGGTGGTCGCCGACTACGTCAGCACTGACTGAGCAAGTATTGGGGTCCCCCCTGAGTGTTTCGGGGCTTTCCCACCCAGCGCGAGGTAACGCGTTGCGGGTGTTACAGGTCGGCGCGGGTGTGCGCCTCATGATCTACCGAGATGGCCTGCTTCTGGCAGTCCTTCCACAGCGAACTTTGGATTGTTGTGATTAGCCCCTCTCAAGTCAAGTCATCCGTGAGGTTTCTTCTGACTAACCGTATGAAATCTCATCGAATGGCGGCTGCAATACCCCGCTTATGGTAGGTTGGCCCTGCACAGTTATTCAAAGGACGTACCATGCGTTGCGTGATTCTTGCAGCAGCTTTACTCGTTGCAGTGAGCCCCGCCAGCCAAGCCGGGCAGATCTACAAGTGGGTCGATGCCCAAGGCGTTACCCATTTCGATGCACAACCGCCAGCAGGTCAGCCCGTCCAGCAAGTGGACATTCAGCATGCCCCACCCGCCTCAACGCCCGCGGTGCCCGCCAGCAGCAGCCCGCAGGACGAACAACAGGTCATAGACGCCCAGGTCAAGAAACAGGTCGCGGCCCAGGAAGCAAAGCGCCAGGCGTTTTGCGAGACGGTACGCACCAACCTGGCCCAGCTCCAGAACAATCCGCATGTGCGTGAACAGGTGGGTACGGAGTTGAAGCGTCTGAACGAGGAAGAGCGTCAGACGCGTATTGTTGAAACGCAGAAGTCAATTGCCGACAACTGCCAGTAGGCAGGCCCTATGAGCCTGCCTGGGTGATCAGGCGATCGAATTGCGCGAGCAGCTTCTGCAGGGTCCGGGCTTCGGCCTGGCGCGTTGTGTAGACCATTTCCGCCATTTCCAGAATTCCCGACGCATTGGGCAGCGGCAGATCCTGCTCGAGGATGATCTTCATCCGCGGCAGGAAAATCCATTGCAGCCATTGCTCAAACTCCAGCGTGTCCACACAAAAAGGCTCACGACTGGCAAGCGCCTGGGCGCTGGGTGAAACATCGCTCCACCAGCCCAGAACACGCAGTTCACGCTCGATCAACAGCAACTGTTCGGCGATCAAGGGAAAACGTTGATCCATCAAAAACTGACCTTGGCTTTCTGACTGGCAGCCGCCGCACCGGCAGCATCACCCTGTTTTTCACGCGACTGGGCGATCAGCCCCCACAGACTGGCCTGCAGGCTTGGGCGACCATTGGCATACGTCAGGGCACGGCGTGCCAGTTGCTCGGCCTGGGGGGCATCACCCTGAGCCAGACGCACCTGGGCCAGGCGATAAAGCACTTGTGGTTCACGAGGCGCGACGCGCTGCGCACGCTCAAGGCTCGACGACGCACCGTTGAGGTCACCGCTGCTCTGTTGCTGTTGTGCGGTGGTCAGCAAGGACAACACTGGGCCATCCAGCTGTTCGTCTTCAGACAACCCGCCACTGGACGGAATGCCACTGGGTGCCTGCGGCGCCGGCATGCTGTAGCTGTTGTTGACCGGCGCAGTGGTATTGATCGGCGCGGTATTGATCAAGGCCTGATCGACCGGCGCCTGATTGATTGGCGAAGTATCGATCGGCGCAGAGTTGGTGCTGATCGGCGCTGAGCCCACAGGTGCGGCAAAGGTCTGGATCGAGCCGGAGTCCTTCGGGATCATCACGGTCACGCCGGAATCCTGAGGCACGGTCTGGGGCCGGGACTGCGCAGCGTTCGGCCGGTAGGCCGTATTGCGGGAAGCCGAAACACGCTCACTGTTGGACACTTTCGAGCCAGCATCCACCACGGGGATCGACCCCGGTTGCACGGAGGCGCACCCGTTAAGCAAGGCCAGAGCTGTTGCAGCTGGAATCCACCACTTGTTCACTTCACACCCTCTTCGCTTGTTTCAACGAACGCTTCAATTCAACCAACCCTTGACCCAATCCATCACTGAATCGGCCGGTGCCGTGCCATTGGCACTGCCGCATGCAGGTCCGGGGGCAGGTTCACTGCCGCGAATATACGGCATCTGGACCGCATTCGGGCAGTTGGCATCAGAGCCCTGGCCCGTACTGGCGTTGATCCACGCCTGAACCACGTTATCCGGCACAGGTGTATCCAGAGATGTCGGGTCGGCCTTGCGCATGAAGCTGGTCCAGACTTGCAGCGGGCCGCTCGCACCGGTGAACGGCGTCTTGCCATTATCGTCACGCCCCATCCACACCACGGCCAGCAGATCCTGGCTGAAACCGGCGAACCAGCTGTCCCGGGAATCGTTGGTGGTGCCGGACTTACCCGCCAGGTTCAGCGTCTTCGGCAATTGGGTATAGGCAGACTGCCCCGTACCCTCACGCATGACCCGCTGCATCGCGTTCTGCAGCAGATAAATCGAGCCTGGATCGAAGCGCTGCTGGATCTGGAACGGATAGCGCTTGAGCGGCTCGCCCTCGGCGGTCAACACGCTGCGGATGCTGCGCATCGGCGTGTTGAAACCACCGTTGGCAATAGTCTGATACATGGTCGCAACCTGAATCGGGCTCAGACCGCCGGCACCCAGCAACATCGACGGGTACATTGGCCAGTCCGGGTTCACGCCCAGCTTGTTCAAGGTCTTGAACACATTCGGCACGCCCACTTCCAGGCCAATCTTGGCACTGGACAGGTTGTAGGAATGCGCCAGTCCCTGATACAGGAAGATATTGCCGTGGGGCTTACCGCCGTAGTTCTGCGGCCGCCAGATCTGGCCATCGGCGCCTTTGACCTGGAACGGCTCGTCGGCAACCCAGCTGGTCAGGGTGTACTGGCTTGGTTTCTCAAGCGCAGTGAGGTAAATCGCGGGTTTGACCAGCGAGCCGATCTGCCGGACAGCATCAACGGCGCGGTTAAAGCCGGCATACCCGGCCTGACGGCTGCCGAGCAACGCCTGTACTTCCCCGGTTTCCGGGTTGGTCACGACCATCGCCGCTTCCATCTCGTCCACGCCCTTGCGCCCGGCCAGTTTCTTGAACGTCTCGTTCATGGCGGCCTGAGACTTCATCTGCAGGATCGGATCGAAGCTGGTGAATATACGCAGCCCTTCTTCGGTCAAGTCTTCGTCGCGGTAGTCTTCGCGCAACTGACGCTTGACCAGATCGAGGAAGCCAGGGAACGAACTGTCTGCCAGGCTGCCGGTCTTGGTCACGCCCAACGGCATTTTCTTGGCTGCGGCAACCGCTTCGGGTGTCGCAACACCTTGCTGCTCCAGAAGATCGAGCACCAGGTTACGACGCTCAAGGGCGCGGTCAGGGTTACGACGCGGGTTGTAGTAGGACGGCCCCTTGACCAGCCCTACCAGCAACGCCACCTGATGCAGCTTCAACTCAGACAATGGCTGGCTGAAGAAATACTGGCTGGCCAGACCGAAGCCGTGAACCGCGCGCTGGCCATCCTGCCCGAGGAACACTTCGTTGAGGTACGCCTCGAGGATTTCCTGCTTGCTGTAGTGCAGCTCCAACAGCATGGCCATCATGGCTTCTGTCAGTTTGCGGCTCAGGCTGCGCTCGTTGGTCAGGTAGAAGTTCTTGACCAATTGCTGCGTCAGCGTACTGCCGCCCTGGCGCATCTGCCCTGCGGAGGCGTTGACCCAGAACGCACGGGCAATCGACTTGGGCGATACACCCCAGTGATGGTAGAAATCGCGGTCCTCGACGGTAACCAGCGTATCGAGCAGATACGGGGGCACCTGATCGAGCTTGATCAGGATCCGGTCTTCGAGGTTTTTCGGGTACAGACCGCCGATCAGCAATGGCTCCAGACGGGCAACCGACAGCTTCGAACCGTTAGCACCCGAGAGGTCGGCAACGTAGTCTCCGGAAAATCGCACATGCACCAGTTGTGCAGGGTCGGTCCCTTCGTAGAACTGGAAGCCCCGGGTATTGAGGTCGACGGTGTTGCCATTGACAGCGGCAGCCCCCGGACCATTGGCAACGGCTTCGCGGCGATAACCCAGTGCATCGAGCTCGGTCAGGAAATCATCCCGGGACAGCTTCTGGCCGACGAACAGCTCCAGCGGCCGGGCATAAACCTTGGCCGGAATCGTCCAGCGCTTGCCGGAAAACTTGTCCTGGACAATCGCGTCGAGATAAACCGCAAAGCCAGCCAACACCACCAGGCCAACGAGACTGAGCTTCAAAGCCCAGCCCAACCAGGTACGAAGACCGCCAGAGGCGCGTTTTTGAGGGGTACGGGGAGTGCGGGTACGAGTCATGGCGGCGGATTATACGCACTTTATTGGTGATCGGCAGACGCCCTTCCGGCGGTTTGCAGCCTTGCGCCGAGCGGCCATAATGGCCGCCTTGATTTATCCATTTGAAAAATCACCTTGAAGGATCGTCCGTGAGCCAGTCACTGATCGCAGCCCTGCAAAACCCTGCCCTCTTCCCACATCCGGTGGAGAGTTTTCAGGTTATCGAAACGCATATTTCGTGGGTGCTGCTCACCGGCCCCTACGTCTACAAAATCAAGAAGCCCATGAACTTCGGCTTCCTTGACTTCACCACCCTCGAGTCCCGCGAACACTTCTGTAATGAAGAGCTGCGCCTGAACCAACGCCTGACCGACGACCTGTATCTGGAAGTCCTGCCCATCACCGGCAGCGCCGAAGCCCCTCAACTGGGCGGCAGCGGTGAAGTCATAGAATACGTCCTGAAAATGCGTCAATTCCCGCAAAGCGGGCTGCTGAGCACCTTGCAGGCCAACGGCGAGCTGACCACCGGTCAAATCGATGAAATGGCCCAACAAATCGCTGACTTCCACATCAACGCGCCACGGGTCACCGTAGAAAACGATCTGGGCTCGCCTGATAGCGTTATGGCGCCTGTCCTACAGAACTTTGAACAGATTCGCCCACTGATCAGCGAAAAATCTGACCTATTGCAACTGGACGCGCTGCAAGCCTGGGCCGAGTCGAGTTTCGAACGCCTCAAGCCACTGTTCGCTCAACGCAAAGCTGATGGGTTCATCCGCGAATGCCACGGTGATATTCACCTGGGCAACGCCACGCTGATCGACGGCAAGGTCGTGATCTTCGACTGCATCGAGTTCAACGAACCGTTCCGCAAGACCGACGTCTACGCCGACATCGGGTTCCTGGCGATGGACCTTGAAGACCGGGGCCTCAAATCCCTTTCGCGTCGTTTGATCAGCAACTACCTGGAATTGACCGGCGATTACCAGGGGCTGGAAGTGCTGAACTTCTACAAGGCCTATCGCGCTCTGGTCCGCGCCAAGATCGCCTTGTTCAGCGTGCCGGCCGATGCCGATCCGGTCCAGCGTGCAACCTTCCTGCGCCAATACCGCAACTACGCCAACCTGGCCGAGAACTACAGCGCAATCCCGTCACGCTTTCTGGTGATCACCCACGGCGTTTCGGCTGTTGGCAAAAGCCACGTGGCAATGCGCCTGGTCGAGGCATTGGGTGCCATTCGCCTGCGTTCGGACGTCGAGCGCAAGCGCTTGTTCGGCGAGGACAACGAAAACAACGGCATCTACGGTGCAGACGCCAGCGTGGCGACCTACTCACGGCTGCATCAACTGGCTGACATTGTGCTGCGCGCGGGTTTCCCGGTGGTCATCGATGCTACTTACCTCAAGCGTGAACAACGCGACAACGCCGCCAAGGTTGCCGAAGCCACTGGTGCGCCGTTCCTGATTCTGGACTGCAACGCGCCACAAGCCGTTATCGCTGGCTGGCTCGCGCAACGTCAGAGCGAGAATGTCGACCCTTCCGATGCCACCATGGAAGTGATCGAAGCCCAGCAAGCCAACCGCGAAGCGTTGAGCGACGATGAAATCCTGCGCAGCAAGCACGTGGAGACCAATAACAGCGGCGATCTGGACGACCTTGTCGCCAATCTTCGTCAACACCTGCCCGGCTTGTAACTAAATGTTCGGGCCGTGAAGCAATTAACGCTTCCGGCTCGAAAATAGTGGCATTATAATGGCGTCATAAATCCAACAGGTGACGTTCCATGAGCCAGCCAAAGCAGCTCGACTCCCCCCTCTACAGGCTTTTGCATAACGAAAACGTCGCCGGCTTCAATCTGGAGAAGCCTAAAGGCGGACCCGTCGATTTTGTCGGAGGCGATTTCCGCGGGCTGGACCTGCGTGAACTCGATGCATCCGGCATTGACTTCACCAACGCCTATTTCCGCGCTGCGGATCTGCGCGGCCTGGACCTGAGCCGCACATCCATGGAAGGCGCAAGCATTGGACACGCTCAAATCTCTGGTGCTTATTTCCCACCCGAATTGAGCGCGGACGAAATTCTGATGTCCGTCAACTTTGGCACCCGGATGCGCTACCGCACCCGTTGATCGCCTGATCCCTTGCCCCCGACATGCGCACTGCCTGTCGGGCAAGCGGAAAATCGGACCCCTGAACGCTCTGGATCCAACTTCACAGCCAATCCGCTGGCTGATCGCCATAACTCTGCCTTCCCATCCCTGACCTCGCGCGCCATACAGCGTGAAGCGCTTTGCCCCCTGCCCGCTACAATCCAGTAGAACCTTGCCCGGCAGTACCCAAGGACAACGCTCAGACAGTGCACGGAGGCATGATGAACGATGAACTGCAGCACCTCAAAAACCTTGGCAAGACTTCTGCGCAGTGGCTCCATGCCGTAGGCATCCACAGCGCTTCCGAGTTACGCCGTCGCGGGGCAGTCGATGCTTACCGGGCGGTTCAGATACGAGGCTTTCGAGCATCAAAGGTACTTCTCTACTCGATCGAAGGCGCGCTCATGGACATCCATTGGAACGAGCTTTCCAGCGAACACAAAACGTTGCTGCTCCAGCAACTCGATGGCACAGACGTGACTGACCGCGACAACGCCCCCCTGGGGATGAGCCGCAAAATACTTTAATAATCGCTGTTGACTTAGAAATGAGAATCGTTATGATTACCGCATCCAGTCGCGAGACTGGCCGATAAGCTGGAAGGCCATTGGTTCGGGCTCTCAGATTATCTCCTCATCAGGCTAATCACGGTTTTTGACCCGGCTTTTTGCCGGGTCTTTTTTTGCCCGTGAAAAAAGCCCCCAAGCGCTAATCCATCCCCAACACACCCAATTGCACCAGCAGTTCATCCAGCAGGCTGGAGCCTGCGATGCGAACTCGCTGCGCGTTCACCCACTGCGGGCCGAAACGTGCCCGGGCCAGTTCCAGGTAAACCCGCGCCTGCTCGAAACTACGGATACCACCCGCGGCCTTGAAACCGATTTGCCCGCCGACGTCGGCAATGGTTTCCAGCAGGATCCTCGCCGCCTGGGGAGTGGCATTGGTCACGACCTTGCCGGTGCTGGTCTTTAGAAAGTCAGCCCCGGCCGCAATCGACCCCTCACAGGCGTTGCGAATGATCTGCGGGTCACGCAAATCTCCCGTTTCCAGGGTCACCGTGAGCGCCGCCCTTCGCCCGCAGGCGGTTTTGCAGGCCTTCACCAGATCGATACCCGTCTGCCGGTCGCCGCCCAGCAAGGCCCGAAAGGGGTACACCACATCGATTTCATCAGCCCCGGCCAGCAGTGCCATCTGGGTCTCGGAAATCACCGCCTCGATGTTCGCCCCCCCATGGGGAAAGTTGACCAGAGCCACCACCCGAACATCCCTGGCGTTCAGCTCATGCAGGGCCAACGCCGCTACGCCGACGAATCGCGGAAAAACGCTGACGGCGGCCACAGGCCCCATGGGCGTTGTCGCACGGCGGCAAAGGCCGATAACCCGTTGCGCAGTGTCGTCGGGGTTGGCGACCACCAGCTCGAACAAGCTGATTGCCTGTCGCGCCAGAAGCTCATCCTCGGTTGTCATTACCTTCATTTTTCCCACTCTCGATCCGTTGAAAGTTTACGAGCGGGACAATAAACGAAGACAGGTCAGGGTAAGCAGGCCTCAGCCACTTCGGGAACCGGACCACAGATTTAAGGGAAACTTCCTAGGCCTCTGGTGAGGCCGCGGTGTACCAGACGTAATCGGCACTCGCGGGATCAATTCGGGCGCCGACTTGAGCCAGGAGCAGAACGACAGGGCGTTCGGTTTCACCCAGGTCAACCATGTGAAGAGGTACGCCAATGTCCTTGCGTACGTGGAAGGCACCCGCAAACAGCACTGCCGGCGTCGGTGCTGCAAGCAGGCTTTGCGCCATACGCCGGTCACGCTGCTGCTGTACGGCCAGCATTGCGGGAATCTGGTCTTCAGGCAGCAACCCACTGTGCGCTTCGCGAATCTGCTGCAACAGTTGGGCACGCACACTGGACGCTGCCGAATACGTACCACTGAACGCTGGGGGTTGGGTGTATATCGAAAGGATTTCGCTGGAGTCCAGGTTCGCCGACAGAATTGGATACGGCTGGCTCAGCGCATAGCGAACCACAGGGCCGTACAACGCCCAGTCCCAACCTGACTGCCAGGCCAGCGCCGCAGGCAAGTCCTCGCGCAAGACTGATTGATTGAAGTCAGCTTGAACCGCGTTGACCCTGGGTTGCTGGTCCGGGTTCAGCATCTCCAGCAGCAGGCTACCCTGCGCACGCCGATCAGTAAGGACCTGCAGAAGCCACAACTGCAAAGCGTGGTGGTCCGGATTATCGTGCTGCTCTCCAACCAAGACACGCGATGCCTGGGCAAGACGCTCGGCGAGTTGTTGTGCGGTCAGTTCCTGTCCGCTATTGAGGTCATGAATCATGCCTGAATCCAAATGCTCTTGCCCGACCGGGCTTAACAAGCCCGTATATTCGGCAACGGAGGTGACCCTTGGCAAGCGCTCAGCGATGACAATGCCAGGGTCGGACCTGAATGAGGGACCGACGGCGCACGAATGATCCCCCGCTAACGGGCAATGATCAGCGGATGCCCGCGCTCAGGATGACGTTGCACCAGTACTTCCAGGCCGAAGACCGTTTTGAGCGCATCGGGCTGCAACACTGCATCAGGGCTGTCCAGCGCAAAAGGCCGACCGCCTTCGAGCAACAGCAACCGGTCGCAGTAGCGCGCCGCCAGATTCAAATCGTGCAGGATCACCAGTACCGCCGCACCACGGTCGGCAAACTCCCGCACGGCCTGGAGAGTCGTATGCTGGTGCAACGGATCAAGCGCCGAGGTAGGTTCATCGAGCAGCAGCGTCTGGCCGTTCCCCCCCGGCCACAGTTGCGCCAGGACTCGGGCCAGATGTACCCGCTGCCGTTCGCCACCCGACAAGGCGGTGTAACTGCGCCCCATGAGATGAGCAGCGTCGGCGGCCTGCAGCGCGGCATGGATCACTTCGGCGTCGCGCACATGGCCACTGTCATGAGGCATGCGCCCCATGGCCACGACCTCCTCCACCCGGAACGAAAAACTCAAGGTCGAGCTTTGCGGCAAGACCGCCAGCCGTTGCGCCCGTGCGGCTGCACTCCAATGCGCCAGGGGCCGGCCATCAAGCCGGACCTCGCCTGATGCAGGTTTCAGTTCTCCACACAGGGCGCCCAGCAAGGTACTTTTACCGGCGCCGTTAGGCCCCAGCACCCCGAGCATCTCGCCGGGGCGCAGGTCAAGATCAATCTTCTCCAGCACGGTCTTTGTCCCACGCTGGATGCGTACGTTCTCTGCCTGCAGCATCAGGAACGCCCCCGCACCAACAGATACAAAAAGAATGGCGCGCCTAAAAATGCAGTGACGATGCCGATGGGCAACTCTGCGGGGGCCAGCACCAGACGGGCAAAAAGGTCGGCGAATAACAGCAGGCTTGCACCCGCCAGCGCCGAGGCTGGCAACAATACACGGTGATCAGGCCCGGCCAGCAAACGCACCAGATGCGGCACAATCAAGCCAATGAAACCGATCATGCCTGCCGCTGCCACGGCCGCGCCGACACCCAACGCCGTGCAGAAAATCAGCTCACGCTTGAGGCTTTCAACCTCAACCCCCAAGTGTCGAGCTTCGGATTCACCCAGCAACAACGCATTGAGTGCCTTGGCCCGACGTGGCAGCCAGCAGATGATAACGACGCACACCAGCAGCAACGGCCATAGGCGTACGTAGCTGGCGCCGTTGAGGCTGCCCAGGTTCCAGAACGTCAGCGTGCGCAGGGTCGCGTCGTCGGCCAGATAGGTGAACAAGCCAATGGTGGAACTGGCAAGCGCGGTCAACGCGATCCCGGCCAGCAGCATGGTCGCAACGCTGGTCTGACCGTTGTGCCGCCCCAGTCGATAGACCATTGCCGCCACCGCCAGGCCACCAATGCCGGCGCACAGCGACAACAGGTAAGGCTCGAATGCATCCGGCAAACCGCCGAAGAATGAACCGCCCACAATCGCTAAAGCCGCACCCAACGCCGCGCCGCTGGAAACGCCGACCAGCCCGGGGTCTGCCAGAGGGTTGCGAAACAGCCCCTGCATCGCCACACCCGACAATGCCAGAACTGCCCCCACCGCCAGACCGAGCAAGGTGCGGGGCAGGCGAATCTGGCCAACAATCAGCTCAGCCTGCTCCAGGTTGTCCCCTTGAATCGGGATGCCGGTCAGGCGGATGGCGGCGCGCAATGTATCCACCAGCGGAAGGCTGACCGGCCCCAGTGCCAGCGAGAGCCAGAACGCCAGAAAACACAGCACGCTCAGGATGATGAATAACGGCCGGGGCTGCAGGAACACCCTCATGGGGCGGACTGAACCTTGGCACTCAAGGGTTCTTTAGCCTGATACAAGGCTTTGGACAGTCTTTGCAGATCCTCTGGCAGACGTGGGCTCAAACCACCCACCAGCAAGGTCGGGTCCAGATCCAGCAATCGGCCTTCGCGGCCAGCCGAGGTCGAAGCCAGCACCGGGTTCTGTTTGAGCAGGGCCTGCAACGCGGCAGGGCCTGCAACGCGGCAGGGCCCGCAAGTTCACGGTCTGCAACCACCAGCACTTGCGGGTTCAGCCCGGCCATGGCTTCTACGGAGAACACCTTGTAACCAGTGTGAGTGGCCAGGTTACGTCCGCCCGCCTGCTTGATCAGCCAGTCGCCCGCCGTACCCACGCCCGCCACCATGGGTTTGGAGCCACCGTTGCCCACCAGCAGCAAGACACCGGGAGCCGATTGATGCTGCTGCGCCTGTTCCACCCAGCGATGCTGATCGTCGAGTTGCTGGTCGTAGCTGGCAATCAACTGGCTGGCTTTGTCTTCGCTGCCCAACAGCTTGCCCAGTTGCTGCAGGTTACTTTTCAGCGTCGGCAGATCGGGCTCGGCGGACAAGACTTCTACCTGTACCCCGGCGGTGCGTAGCTGACTGAGTACAGGGGGCGGCCCCATTTCCTCGGTGCCTACCAGAATGTTCGGACGCAGGCTGAGGATGCCCTCCGCCGACAGCTGACGTTGATAACCAATTTTCGGCAGGGCTTTGAGGGAATCGGGATGCAGGCTCGTCGTGTCCACGCCCACCAGTTTTGACTCGCCCCCCAATGCCACGACCCATTCGGTCAGCGCTCCACCCGCGCTGACCCAGCGTTGCGGCAGGTCGGCGGATGAAGGTTGCGCGGCAAACGCCGAGGGCAGGAAGAAGAGGCCAGCGCACAGACCGAGGAGCAAACGAGCATGGGGACGCATCATGGAGATTCCCTTTGAAATGGAAGCGACGACCAGGAGCTGTCAAACTGCTCCACCTCGCAAAAGCGCGGCTATTTGATAATTGTTTGCATTTACCCGTCAAGCTCGTTCATTGGCCGACCGGAGGACCGCGTGAAGTTTCTTTGTTCTAGCCCTGATCTGCCTGAGTCGCAAAGTCGGGGTTTCGAAGTTGACGGGCTCAAGTTGATGGCGGTACGGCGGGCAGGCCAGGTCTTCGTCTACCAAAACCGCTGTCCCCATCGTGGTGTGCCACTGGAGTGGGAGCCGGATCGGTTTCTGGACGACAGCCACAGCCTGATCCAGTGCGCGACCCATGGTGCGCTGTTTCTCATCGAAAGCGGCGAATGCGTCGCCGGGCCTTGCGCCGGACAATCCCTGGGGGCGATTACCTGCCGCGAAGACGCCAGCGGTATCTGGATCAGCGCCGACAGGGACTGATCACCTTCAGTCACCCAGATGGATCTCCAGCTTTCGGTCAATGCGGATTTCTTCCGGCGTCAGTTGTACCCCGTAAGCCAGCACCTCAACGCCGTCGGCAATCGCCTCGGCCAGTGCAGCGGCGTAGGCCGGGTCAATCTCCCTGGCCGGGCGAACAGCTTCGATTCCGGTCAGGTTCACGCAATACAGCAACACGGCACGCACGCCGTCCCGCGCCAGACAGGCCAGTTCGCGCAGATGTCGAGCGCCACGCTGGGTGACCGCATCGGGAAAGGCCGCAACGGCTGAGTCATCGAAGCCCAGAGTCACGCTCTTGACCTCGACGTAGGCAGGCCCGCTCGGGTATTCCAGGCGAAAATCCACCCGGCTTTTTTCCTGCCCGTACGCGACTTCGCGCTTGAGCGCCGTAAAGCCGTTGAGTTCGGTAATCACCCCGGCCCGCAACGCCTCTTCGACCAGCGCGTTGGCGCGTCCCGTATTGATGCAGGCGAAGCGACCCTGAGGTGTTTCAGCAATTTCCCAGGTGCCCGGCAGCTTGCGCTTGGGGTCGTTGGAACGGCTGAACCACACGCGGCCATCGGGCTTCATGCAATTGAACATGGAGCCGGTATTGGGGCAGTGGATGGTCATGAGTTCGCCGCTGGCGGTTTCGATATCAGCCAGAAACCGCTTGTAACGAATCAGCAGACGACCTTGTTCAAGTTCAGGAGAAAAACGCATCAGCCCTGCCAGCTCCGCAAACCACGTCCGATACGCTCAACCGCTTCCTGCAGGCGAGGCAAGCTCTGGGTGTACGCGAACCGCACATGGTGGCCCGCCTGGAAGCGGCCGAAATCCAGCCCCGGCGTGATCGCCACGTGTTCGGTTTCAAGAAAGTGGCGGCAGAACGCGAAGGCATCGCCACCAAAAGCACTGATGTCGGCATATAAATAGAACGCGCCTTCAGGCTCGACCGCGATACCAAAGCCCAACTCACGCAGCGCTGGCAGCAGGAAATCACGACGACGACCGAATTCGGCGCGGCGCTGCTCGAGGATTTCCAGCGTCTGTGGCTCAAAGCAGGCCAAGGCCGCGTGCTGGGCCATGCTCGGGGCGCTGATGTAGAGGTTCTGCGCGAGCTTCTCCAGATCGGCCACTGCATCCTCGGGCGCGACCAGCCAACCCAGACGCCAGCCGGTCATGCCGAAATACTTGGAAAAACTATTTAGCACGAAGGCGTCATCATCGACTTCCAGCACGCTGGCGGCATCAGTGCCATAGGTCAGACCGTGGTAGATCTCATCCACCACCAGATGACCATTACGGGCCTTCAGGGCAGCGGACAGTGCCGCCAGCTCATGGCGCTGCAACAGCGTGCCTGTGGGGTTGGCAGGGGACGCTACCAGCGCGCCGACACTGTCCTGATCCCAATGCCGTGCCACCAGCTCTGGCGTCAGTTGATAACGCACGTCCGGGCCGACCGGCACCAGTTGCGCCGCGCCTTCGACCAATCGCAGAAAGTGCCGGTTGCAGGGGTAACCGGGGTCTGCCAACAGCCAGTGTTTGCCGGGATCGACCAACAGGCTGCTGGCAAGCAACAGGGCACCTGACCCACCAGGAGTGACCAGAATACGCTGAGGATCGACCGTGACCCCGTAACGCTGCTGGTAGAAACCGGCGATGGCTTCACGCAGCTCGGGCAACCCACGGGCGGCGGTGTAGCGGGTCTTGCCCGCTGCCAGCGCGGCTTGGCCCGCCGCAATGATGGGCTCGGCGGTGGTGAAGTCCGGCTCGCCGATTTCCAGGTGGATGACATCGTGGCCCGCCGCCTGCAGTTCATTGGCACGCGCCAGCAGAGCCATGACATGAAAGGGTTCGATAGCGCGACTGCGTGCACTGTAGGGCTGAGCCATGTGCCTTCCTTTAGTTGAAAAAAGTCCCGGCCACGATTCTACCCAAGCCACGAACGCCGTGGGTTGAATAACATTGCCTTAAAACCCGATAAAAACCCGAACCTTCACTAAAGTGAATGATCGAACCCCGACACCGGAAAATGCTTTTCCTGAGTGATCACGTCACGGTTGCCATTTATAGGCGTATTGTGATGGCATCCTCGACAACCGGGAGTAGCGCGCTCCGATTCGTTCTGGTAAGTTCGCCCGCTTGCAGCCGCAGGGCCGGCAGGTGTCGGTGATGGAACAATCCTGCGCAATGGATTAGAAGAGTGAGAGGCGGTCCATTCATGCCCACCAAAGCAAAGCAACAGAGCAACCAGCTGGCTGGTGACTTCAAACCTTACGAACTTGGTAAGGGTGAGGAGTACATGAGCGATGCCATGCGCGCTCACTTCAGCACTATCCTCAAGAAATGGAAGCAAGACTTGATGGAAGAGGTGGATCGTACCGTGCATAACATGCAGGACGAAGCCGCAAACTTCCCCGACCCCGCGGACCGCGCCAGCCAGGAAGAAGAGTTCAGCCTGGAACTGCGCGCCCGTGACCGTGAGCGCAAGCTGATCAAGAAGATCGACAAAACGCTGCAACTGATCGAAGACGAAGAATACGGCTGGTGCGAATCCTGTGGCGTAGAGATCGGCATCCGCCGCCTCGAAGCCCGCCCGACCGCGGATCTTTGCATTGACTGCAAGACCCTGGCGGAAATCAAGGAAAAACAGGTCGGCAAATGACCTGAACAGAAAGGGCGCTTCGGCGCCCTTTCCTGTTTTTGGTCCCTGCCCCCACAGCATCTGTGTTCAGACCGGAGTCGGCAGCCAGACATAGAATCTCCTTTCATTGCCAAGGGTATGTCACTGGTTTCTGGCCCTTCTGATTTCCAGTAATATCCGCCCATGAAATCCCCCTCTTATATAGGGCGCTTTGCGCCAACGCCGAGCGGTTATCTGCATTTCGGTTCATTGGTCGCAGCACTGGCCTCGTACCTCGACGCCCGTGCTGCGAGCGGCCTCTGGCTGATGCGCATGGAAGACCTGGACCCGCCACGGGAGATGCCCGGCGCTCAGGCGGCGATTCTCAACGCCCTGGAAAGCTACGGCTTCGAATGGGACGGCGAGGTGGTCAACCAGAGCAAGCGGCATGACGCCTATGCCGAAATTCTCAATCGCTGGTTCAGCCATGGCCTGGCCTACGCCTGCACCTGCTCGCGCAAGCAGCTGGAAGACTATCAGGGCATTTACCCAGGCTTGTGCCGTAACGCAGGCCATGACCGGGAAAACGCCGCGATCCGCATCCGCGTGCCAGAACTCGAATACCGCTTTGAAGACCGGGTCCAGGGCGAGTTCAGCCAGCACCTGGGCCGCGACGTGGGCGACTTCGTCATCCGCCGCCGCGATGGTTTGTACGCTTATCAACTGGCGGTGGTCCTGGACGATGCCTGGCAAGGCGTGACCGATATCGTGCGTGGTGCCGACCTGCTCGACTCGACACCGCGTCAGCTTTATCTTCAAGAACTGCTGGGCCTGCGTCATTCGCGCTACCTGCACGTGCCTTTGATCACGCAACCGGACGGTAACAAGCTGGGCAAGTCCTATCGCTCGCCCCCTTTGCCCGCCGATCAAGCGACGCCGTTACTGTTGCGGGCCTTGCGCGCACTGGGTCAGCCGGTTGATAGCGCCCTTGGGTACGCAACTCCTGGCGAAGTGCTCAAGTGGGCCATCACGCGATGGGACGCTACATTGATTCCACGCCAGCGCAGCATCGAGGAAGCCGCAATCCATTGAGCTAGAGCGGTCGCCGCAAATTGACAGCGCGACCGGCCCAAACGCCACTTGCAGCTTGGTAGCCATCCGTTACCATGCCGCTCCTAACGTGGGAGGCCAGCATGTACATCTATCGATTGGTCCTGCTTCTGGTAGTAGGGATCTACCTGTTCTCCCCGGCCATCATGGACTGGTGGATCGACGCGACCGGCGCGTGGTATCGCCCCTATCTGCTGTGGCTGATCCTGATTGTCGTGACCTTTATCCTGCAGAGCCAACGAGATGCCGATGAGCTTTAGCCTGACCCAGATGATCCTGGTCAGCGCTGCATACCTGCTGGTGCTGTTCAGCGTCGCGTGGGTCAGCGAGCGCGGATGGATTCCGCGCTGGATCATCCGCCATCCCCTGACCTACACCCTGTCGCTGGGGGTTTACGCCAGCGCCTGGGCGTTTTACGGCACGGTCGGGCTGGCGTATCAGTACGGCTATGGTTTCCTGTCCAGTTACCTCGGCGTTTCCGGGGCATTCCTGCTGGCGCCGGTGCTGCTTTACCCGATTCTCAAGATCACCCGCACCTACCAGCTTTCGTCGCTGGCCGACCTGTTCGCCTTCCGCTTTCGCAGTACCTGGGCCGGCGCGCTGACCACCATTTTCATGCTGGTCGGTGTACTGCCGTTACTGGCCTTGCAGATTCAGGCCGTGGCCGACTCCATCGGCATCCTCACCCGCGAGCCCGTCCAGGATCGCGTTGCCCTGGCCTTCTGCGCCCTGATCACGTTGTTCACGATTTTCTTTGGCTCCCGGCACATCGCAACACGCGAGAAACACGAAGGCCTGGTATTTGCCGTGGCGTTCGAATCGGTGGTCAAGCTGATCGCCATTGGCGGCGTCGGCTTGTACGCGCTGTACGGCGTGTTCGATGGCCCGCAGCAACTGGAACAATGGCTGTTGCAAAACCAGACCGCCCTCGCCGCCCTGCACACCCCGCTGCAAGAAGGCCCGTGGCGCACGCTGCTGCTGGTGTTCTTCGCCTCGGCCATCGTCATGCCGCACATGTACCACATGACCTTCACCGAGAACCTCAACCCACGCTCGCTGGTCAGCGCCAGCTGGGGCCTGCCGCTGTTCCTGCTGCTGATGAGCCTCGCCGTACCGCTGATCCTCTGGGCCGGCCTCAAGCTGGGGGCCACCACCAACCCGGAGTACTTCACTCTGGGCGTCGGCATTGCCGCCAACAGCAAGGCCCTGGCCCTGCTCGCCTATGTCGGCGGGTTATCCGCGGCCAGCGGATTGATCATCGTCACCACGCTGGCGTTGTCCGGCATGGCGCTGAACCATCTGGTATTGCCGCTTTACCAGCCACCCGCCGAAGGCAACATCTACCGCTGGCTGAAATGGACCCGCCGTGGGCTGATCGTCGCGATCATCATGGCCGGTTACGGCTTCTATCTGCTGCTGGGCGCCCAGCAGGATCTGGCCAACCTGGGCATCGTCGCCTTCGTCGCCACATTGCAGTTCCTGCCGGGGGTGCTGTCGGTCCTTTACTGGCCTGCCGCCAACCGCCGCGGCTTCATTGCGGGGTTGCTGGCCGGGATTACCGTATGGCTGTTCAGCATGTTGTTGCCACTGATCGGCAACTTCCAGGGCTTCTACATCCCGCTGCTGAACATGATCTACGTGATGGACGACACCAGTTGGCACATGGCGGCCATCGCTTCCCTGGCTGCCAACGTGCTGATGTTTACCCTGATCTCGCTGTTCAGCAATCCAAGCCCCGAAGAAGCCAGCGCCGCCGAAGCCTGCGCCGTGGACAACGTTCGCCGCCCGCAAAGGCGCGAACTGCACGCTGCATCGCCACAGGAGTTCGCCACCCAACTGGCCAAGCCACTGGGGGCCAAGGCGGCGCAAAAGGAAGTCGAGCAGGCACTGCGGGATCTGTACCTGCCCTTCGACGAGCGTCGCCCTTATGCCCTGCGCCGCCTGCGTGACCGTATTGAAGCCAACCTTTCAGGCCTGATGGGGCCTAGCGTGGCCCAGGACATGGTGGAAACCTTCCTGCCCTATAAGGCCGGTGGTGAAAACTATGTAACAGAAGATATCCACTTCATCGAAAGCCGCCTCGAGGATTACCACTCGCGCCTGACGGGCCTCGCCGCAGAACTCGATGCACTGCGCCGCTATCACCGCCAGACCCTGCAGGAACTGCCGATGGGCGTCTGCTCGCTGGCCAAGGATCAAGAGATCCTGATGTGGAACAAGGCCATGGAAGAACTGACCGGTATCGGTGCGCAACGCGTGGTGGGCTCGCGCCTGGAGACCATCGCCGAGCCCTGGAAGGAATTGCTGACCGGCTTCATCAACCTGCCCGACGAACACCTGCACAAACAACGCCTGGGCCTGGACGGCCAGACCCGCTGGCTGAACCTGCACAAGGCCGCCATCGACGAACCGCTAGCCCCCGGCAACAGCGGGCTGGTGTTGCTGGTCGAAGACCTGACCGACACGCAGATGCTCGAAGACAAACTGGTGCATTCCGAGCGCCTGGCCAGCATTGGTCGTCTGGCGGCGGGGGTGGCCCACGAAATCGGCAACCCCATCACCGGTATCGCCTGTCTGGCGCAGAACCTGCGCGAAGAGCGCGAGGACGACGGCGAGCTGACTGAAATCAGCAGCCAGATCCTGGAACAGACCAAACGCGTTTCTCGCATCGTGCAGTCGCTGATGAGCTTTGCCCATGCGGGCGGTCACCAGCACAACGACGAAGCGGTGTGTCTGGCGGAAGTGGCGCAGGATGCCATTGGTCTACTCGCGCTCAACCGTCGCAATTTCGAAGTGCAATTCTATAACCTGTGCAACCCTGAACATTGGGTCGATGGCGATCCGCAGCGGCTGGCACAAGTGCTGATCAACCTGCTCTCCAACGCACGCGACGCCTCCCCCGCAGGCAGCGCCGTCAGGGTCAAGAGCGAAGTTTCCGAACACACTGTCGACCTCATCGTTGAAGACGAAGGCAGTGGTATTCCGAAAGCAATCATGGACCGATTGTTCGAACCCTTCTTCACCACCAAGGATCCGGGGGAAGGCACAGGACTGGGCCTTGCACTGGTCTATTCCATTGTTGAAGAGCATTATGGACAAATCACCATCGACAGCCCGGCCGACCCCGAGCAGCAACGTGGAACCCGTATCAGGGTGACATTACCGCGCCATGTCGAAGCGACGTCCGCTGTGAACTGAGACCGTCGAGAGAACTGAATCAATGCCTCATATTCTGATCGTCGAAGACGAAACCATCATCCGCTCCGCGCTGCGCCGCTTGCTGGAACGCAACCAGTATCAGGTCAGCGAAGCGGGTTCTGTGCAGGAAGCCCAGGAACGTTTCAGCATCCCGTCGTTTGATTTGATTGTCAGTGACTTGCGTCTGCCTGGCGCACCTGGCACCGAACTGATCAAACTCGGCCAGGGCAAACCCGTGCTGATCATGACGAGCTACGCCAGCCTGCGCTCGGCCGTGGACTCGATGAAAATGGGCGCGGTGGACTACATCGCCAAGCCCTTCGACCACGACGAAATGCTTCAGGCCGTGGCGCGCATCCTTCGGGACCGCCAGACCCTGCAAAGCATGCAGGCCGAACGGGCAGCCGTTAAACCGGCCAGCGCCGACAAAGGTGGCGCCGACAACAGCAATGGTGAAATCGGCATCATCGGTTCCTGCCCTCCCATGCAGGATCTGTACAGCAAGATCCGCAAGGTGGCCCCCACCGATTCCAACGTCCTGATCCAGGGCGAATCGGGGACCGGCAAGGAACTGGTAGCACGCGCGCTGCACAACCTTTCACGCCGGGCGAAAGCACCGATGATTTCCGTGAACTGTGCAGCGATCCCGGAAACCCTGATCGAGTCCGAACTGTTCGGCCACGAGAAGGGCGCGTTCACCGGCGCCAGCGCAGGTCGTGCCGGTCTGGTGGAAGCCGCCGACGGTGGCACGTTGTTCCTCGACGAGATTGGCGAACTGCCACTTGAAGCCCAGGCTCGTTTGCTGCGGGTATTGCAGGAAGGCGAGATCCGACGGGTTGGCTCGGTTCAGTCACAGAAAGTCGATGTGCGCCTGATTGCCGCGACCCACCGAGATTTGAAAAGCCTGGCCAAGATCGGCCAGTTCCGCGAAGACCTTTATTACCGCCTCCACGTTATCGCCCTGAAACTGCCCGCCCTGCGTGAGCGCGGCGCCGACGTCAACGAAATCGCCCGTTCGTTCCTGGCCCGCCAAAGCGCGAAAGCAGGCCGTAACGACCTGAGATTCGCCCCTGATGCGGAACAGGCCATCCGTCATTACACCTGGCCGGGTAACGTTCGTGAGCTGGAAAACGCGGTCGAGCGTGCGGTCATCCTGTGCGAGAGCCCGGAGATCTCTGCAGAGCTGCTGGGCATTGATATCGAACTGAGCGATCTGGACGACGAGGATTTCGTGGGCCTGGCCCCGTTGCCCAACTCCGCCAGCTCCACCAACCATGAGCCTACCGAAGACCTGTCCCTGGAGGATTACTTCCAGCATTTCGTCCTCGAACATCAGGACCACATGACCGAAACCGAACTGGCCCGCAAGCTGGGCGTGAGTCGCAAGTGCCTGTGGGAGCGCCGTCAGCGCCTGGGCATTCCAAGGCGTAAGGGCGTGGCCAGCGAGACCTGATCAAAACCTGCACGCAGGGCTCTGGCTCAAGGCGTGCGGGCCGTTGCGCAAAACTGTTACCTCAGTCGTCGCACGTAACAAAAGCCGGGGTTTACGGTAACGCCTCCCCGGCTTTTTTGTACCTGGCGAAAAGCCCTCGATTTCAAGAGGGCCCGTTTTTAAAGGGCTTGCGGGATGTTTTCAAAAGTTGGCACAGGTCCTGCTATATCACTGGTACAAGAACAACAAAAACCCGCAGCAAACAAAACCCATAATAAAAACAAGACGTATCGACTCACGCATAACAAGAACAACACGGCGGAGGCGCAGCTAACTGATTCTTTTGGAGAGGAGTTGTATTTGGGGCTTGCCCCACGACCAGGCCGAGAACAACAAAAAACTACCACAAGGTAGAGCCTGAACTGGTTGGATCGAATGATCATTGCAACGCAGCGACCAAAGCAATCCGTTTGCTCTTGGCTCCCGATTGGGAGGTTTCACAGGTAAAACGCCTGTGAATTGGGCACTTAACAAAAACAAAAAGCCCGGTCAGACAATAAAAATAAAGAGCACGCACTTTGGGGGAGCTTCGGCTCCCCCAGTAGCTTCTGCTACATTCCTTCCGCTTCAAGCCCGCTGCCACCTGCAGAAGCGCAGCTTCCTACACGATCCCCAGACTAAATGCTAGAATCCCCGCCCATCGTGCGGCCATTCTTCATTTTTGGTCGAATATTCCTTCAAACAGTGCATCCCATGCTGAAGAAGCTGTTCCAGTCATTCCGTTCTCCCCTGCGTAAACCGCAGCAACACACGCGTACCACGCCTGAAGTGCTCAACAGCAGCCAGCACTCGCTGCAACGCGGCCAGTTCAGCCGCTACGCCGTGAGCATCGTCGAGCGCCTGCAAAATGCTGGCTACCAGGCCTATCTGGTCGGTGGCTGCGTGCGAGACCTGATGCTCAACATCACGCCCAAGGACTTCGACGTCGCCACCAGCGCCACGCCGGAGCAAGTTCGCGCAGAGTTTCGCAACGCACGCATCATTGGCCGACGCTTCAAGCTGGTTCACATCCATTTCGGCCGTGAAATCATCGAGGTCGCCACCTTCCGCGCCAACCATCCGCAGGATGACGAGGACGAAGACAGCAACCAGTCGTCGCGCAACGAAAGCGGTCGCATCCTGCGCGATAACGTCTACGGCACCCTCGAAGAGGACGCGCAGCGCCGGGACTTCACGATCAACGCCCTGTATTACGACCCAGTCACCGAACGCGTGCTCGATTATGCCAACGGCGTACACGACATTCGCAATCGCCTGATCCGCCTGATCGGCGATCCGCAGCAACGCTACAAGGAAGACCCGGTGCGCATGCTGCGTGCCGTGCGTTTCGCCGCCAAGCTGGACTTCGGTATCGAGAAGCACAGCGCCACGCCGATCCGTCCTCTGGCGCCGATGCTGCGCGATATCCCGTCGGCCCGGCTGTTCGAAGAAGTGCTCAAGCTGTTCCTGTCCGGATACGCCGAGTCCACGTTCGAAATGCTGGTGGACCTTGAGCTCTTCGAGCCGCTGTTCCCGGCCAGTTCCAAAGCGCTGGAATACAACCCGACCTACACCCACACGCTGATCAGCGACGCCTTGGCCAATACCGACCTGCGCATCAAGCAGAACAAGCCGGTTACGCCTGCGTTCCTGTTCGCTGCCCTGCTATGGCCTGCATTGCCTGCCAAGGTACTGCGCCTGCAGGAACGTGGCATGCCGCCGATCCCGGCCATGCAAGAGGCCGCCCACGAACTGATCATCGAGCAGTGCCAGCGCATTGCGATTCCGAAGCGGTTCACCTTGCCGATCCGCGAGATCTGGGACATGCAGGAGCGTCTGCCACGCCGCTCCGGCAAACGCGCCGACCTGCTCCTGGAGAACCCACGCTTCCGCGCCGGCTACGATTTCTTGCTGTTGCGCGAAGGCGCGGGCGAGGAAACCGACGGCCTGGGCGAATGGTGGACTGACTACCAGGACGCCAATGACAGCGAACGACGCAACATGATTCGCGACCTGGGCAGCAAGCCCGAAGCCGGTGCTGCACCGCGCAAACGTCGCCGTACCGGTGGCGCAAAGCGTAAACGTGCCGGTGCCGAAGCTCCGGGCGAATGATTCGGGGTCGTTGAGCATGGAACGTGTCTATATCGGCCTGGGCAGCAACCTGGCCGAGCCCGCCGAGCAACTGCGCCATGCCGTCAAGGCATTGGAGCAGTTGCCGCAGAGCGCTTTCTGCGCGGTTTCCTCTTTCTATACCAGCGACTCCCTGCTACCTGGCCAGCCGCGGTTCACCAACGCAGTCGCGGCCCTGGACACCGATCTGCAACCGCTGGAACTGCTCGACGCCCTTCAACGCATTGAACTGGATCAGGGCCGCGAACGCCATGAGCGCTGGGGCCCGCGTACGCTGGACCTGGACATCCTGTTATTTGGCGAACGCCTGATCGATGAGCCCCGCCTGAAAGTCCCCCATTACCACATGCAGGCCCGAGCGTTCGTGCTCTACCCGCTGGCCGAGCTGGCGCCTGAATTACGACTGGCTGATGGGCGTGCCCTTGCCGACCTGTTGGCTGATTGCCCGTTTGCAGGGCTTGAGCTGCTGTAGACCCGTGCTTTCCCGCGATTACGTCGGCACCTGATCTAACCGGGATGTTGGAGCGAGGCTTGCCCGCGAATGGGGTGGCTTGGTCTTGGAGATGTTCGCTACCTGCACTGACCTCTTCGCGGGCAAGCCTCGCTCCAACAAAGGCGTGCACCGCTCCCGGATACGGGCTTGCTCGCGACTCTGCCTCTCAGCCCCCCAAACCCACGGTTTATATGCCCTGCAGCAGCCTGGTAACAGGGCGCCGGTAACAGCCTCCCAAATCCGGTAACACCTGCAATTGACTTCACGCCCCCTCCTCACGAATATAGGCGTCCCGCTGCCGGGCAACCGGTAAATGGGCGCGAATCAGGCCTTTGCAAAACGCCGCGTACGACGGTGTGCCTGTTTTTCCAGGATGAATCTCACGCGTTGCTCGCCGTAGTGTTCACAGCGCCTGAAAGAGGAATTTCCCCATGCCTAATATCACCGTCACGTCCCTGCTGGCCATGAAGCAAAAAGGTGAAAAAATCACCATGCTGACCTGCTACGACGCCACCTTCGCCCATGCTGCCAATGAGGCGGGGGTCGAAACACTGCTGATCGGCGACTCCCTGGGTATGGTCTTGCAGGGCCACGACAGCACCCTGCCCGTCACCGTCGCTGAAATCGCGTACCACGTGGCCAGCGTCAAACGCGGCAATCAGGGTGCGCTGATCATTTCCGACCTGCCGTTCATGGCCTATGCCACTCCCGAGCAGACCTTTGCCAACAGCGCCATCGTGATGCAGGCCGGTGCGCATATGGTCAAGCTGGAAGGCGCCGGCTGGCTGTCGGACACCATTCGCATGCTGACCGAACGCGGCATACCGGTGTGCGCCCACATGGGCCTGACCCCGCAATCGGTCAACGTGCTCGGCGGCTATAAAGTGCAAGGACGGCAGGAAGCACAGGCGCGGCAGATGCGTGCCGACGCCATCGCCCTGGAGCAGGCCGGCGCGGCAATGATCGTGCTCGAATGCGTGCCAAGCGAACTGGCTGAGGAAATCACCCAGGCGGTGAAAATCCCCGTGATCGGCATCGGCGCCGGCAGCGCCACCGACGGGCAGGTATTGGTGCTGCACGACATGCTCGGGCTGTCGATCACCGGCAGGGTTCCCAAGTTCGTGAAGAACTTCATGACCGGCCAGCCTGATATCCAGTCCGCGCTCAAGGCCTACGTCACTGAGGTCAAGAACGTCACCTTCCCGGGCACTGAACACGGGTTCTCGGCATGAACACAGTCAAGACCGTGCGCGAATTGCGCGCCGCCGTTGCCCGTGCCCGCAGCGAAGGCAAGCGGATCGCCCTGGTGCCCACCATGGGCAACCTGCACAGCGGCCACGTGGCACTGGTGACCAAGGCCTCGCAACGGGCCGATTTCGTGGTGGCGAGCATCTTCGTCAACCCGCTGCAGTTCGGCCCGAACGAAGACCTGGCGACCTACCCGCGCACGCTGGCAGCTGATCAGGAAAAACTGCTTCAGGCAGGCTGTCACCTGCTGTTCGCCCCGACCGTGGAAGAGATGTACCCCCACGGCAAGGACGATCAGACCCTGGTCAGCGTGCCGCACCTGTCCGAAGGCCTGTGTGGCGCCAGTCGCCCGGGGCATTTCGATGGGGTGGCGACCGTGGTCAGCAAGCTGTTCAACATGGTGCAGCCGGACCTGGCGATCTTCGGTCAGAAGGACTTTCAGCAACTGGCGGTGATTCGTGCGCTGGTGCGTGACCTGAACATGCCCATCCAGGTGATCGGCGAGCCCACCGTACGGGCGGCTGACGGCCTGGCGCTGTCTTCGCGCAACGGTTACCTCAGCGAAGCCGATCGCGCCAAGGCCCCCGAGCTGTATCGCGTGATCAGCGAGATCGGCGACGCGGTGCGCGGGGGCCAGCAGGCATTCGCCCCTTTGCTCGCCAACGGCAAGGCCCGGCTGGAGGCAGCAGGCTTTGTACCTGACTATCTGGAAATACGTGATGCCATCACCCTGCGCCCCGCAAGCCCGGGCGACCACGACGTGGTGATTCTGGTAGCAGCCTACCTGGGCAAGACCCGTTTGATCGACAATCTGCACCTGACCAAGGAATAAAAATGCACGCAATCATGCTCAAGGCCAAACTGCACCGTGCTGAAGTCACGCACGCGGTGCTCGATTACGAAGGCTCTTGCGCCATCGATGGTGAATGGCTGGACCTGTCCGGCATTCGCGAATACGAGCAGATCCAGATTTACAACGTCGACAACGGCGAGCGCTTCACCACCTACGCCATTCGTGGCGAAGAAGGCTCACGGATGATTTCGGTCAACGGCGCAGCAGCGCATAAAGCGAAAGTCGGTGATCGTGTGATCATCTGCGCCTATGCTCACTACTCCGAGGCCGAGCTTGTGAATTTCAAACCGCGCATGCTGTACATGGCGCCGGGTAATGAACTTAGCCACACCAGCAATGCCATACCGATACAGGTTGCGTGAGCAGACTCACGACAACCGGTAACAGGCAATGAGTAAAACCGATTCAGTAAAACGGCCCGGGCACTGACGTGTGATAAATAGTACCGAGCAAAGGTAAAGCGAGGCGCAGACAGGCGGGCATGCGAGGATTACTCTTCGTTAGGTTGCCCAGTATTTTTTCTGTCTGCTTCCGCTTTTTGTCTCCAAATGCAGTTTTCAAGAACAAGGAAACCCGCAGCGATGGCGTACTACCGCACTCCTCCCGACGTGACCACCCTGCCCGCCTGGCAGGCATTGAATCAACACCGCGAAGCCATGCAGAACTTCAGCATGCGCGAGGCGTTCGATGCAGACCCGCAGCGCTTCAACCAATTCACGCTCAGCAGCTGCGGGCTGTTCCTCGACTACTCAAAAAACCTCATCACCACGCAAACCCGCAGCCTGCTGGTGAACCTGGCCAACGAAGTAGGCCTCAAGGACGCCATCAAGGCGCAGTACGATGGCGAACTGGTCAACTCCTCCGAAGGTCGCCCGGCCCTGCACACCGCACTGCGCCGCCCGGTAGGCGACAAGCTGCTGGTCAATGGCGTCAACGTGATGCCGGAAGTGCACAAGGTGCTCAACCAGATCACCGAACTGGTCGGCCGCATCCATGACGGTCTGTGGCGCGGCTACACCGAAAAGCCGATCACCGACGTGGTGAACATCGGTATCGGTGGTTCGTTCCTGGGCCCTGAGCTGGTGTCTGAAGCGCTGTTGTCCTACGCGCAAAAAGGCGTTCGCTGCCACTATCTGGCGAACATCGACGGCAGCGAATTCCATGAACTGTCCATGAAGATCCGCGCCGAGACCACGCTGTTCATCGTCTCGTCGAAGTCCTTCAACACCCTCGAAACCCTGAAAAACGCCCAGGCAGCCCGCAGCTGGTACCTGGCGCAAGGCGGTTCCGAGGCCGAGCTGTATCGTCACTTCATCGCGGTATCGAGCAACAACGCCGCTGCCGTGGCGTTCGGCATTCGCGAAGAAAACATCTTCCCGATGTGGGACTGGGTGGGCGGTCGTTACTCGCTGTGGTCGGCCATTGGCCTGCCGATTGCGCTGGCCATCGGTATGTCGAACTTCAAGGAGCTGCTGTCCGGTGCCTACACCATGGACCAGCATTTCCAGAGCGCACCGTTCGAACAGAACATGCCGGTGCTGCTGGCCTTGCTCGGTGTCTGGTACGGCAATTTCTGGGGCGCGCAAAGCCACGCGATCCTGCCGTACGACCACTACCTGCGCAACATCACCAAGCACTTGCAACAACTGGACATGGAATCTAACGGCAAGAGCGTCCGTCAGGACGGCACGCCGGTTTCCACCGACACCGGCCCGGTCATCTGGGGTGGCGTAGGCTGCAACGGTCAGCACGCTTATCACCAGTTGCTGCACCAGGGCACCCAGTTGATCCCGGCCGACTTCATCGTGCCGATCGTCAGCTTCAACCCGGTCGCCGACCATCACCAGTGGCTGTTTGCCAACTGCCTGTCGCAAAGCCAGGCGCTGATGCTGGGCAAGACCCGCGCAGAAGCGGAAACCGAACTGCGTGACAAGGGCATGCCTGAGGACGAGGTGCAGAAACTGGCACCGCACAAGGTCATCCCTGGCAACCGTCCAAGCAACACGCTGGTGGTCGAACGTATCAGCCCGCGTCGGCTCGGCGCGCTGGTAGCCATGTACGAACACAAGGTTTTCGTACAGAGCGTGATCTGGGGCACCAACGCCTTCGACCAATGGGGCGTGGAGCTGGGCAAGGAACTGGGCAAAGGCGTGTACCAACGCCTGACAGGCGGTATCGAAACGCCTGCAGAAGATGCCTCGACCCAGGGCCTGATCAATTACTTCCGCGGTCGTCATCGCGGCTGATCAAGCGCTGTTCGCTGTAACCGAACCCGCCGCTCTCGCAAGAGACGGCGGGTTTTGCGTTTTAGGGGCAGGCAAATATCCCCAGCGGACTCTTCCGCGAAGACGTCGGCACACCCAGCATCATCTACGTCTGATTCACCGCATTCGCGAGCAAGCTCGGCTCTTATCAAACATAGATTGGGATCAGGGTTGGAGCGAGGCTTGCCCGCGAAGAGGCCGGTGCAGTCAGCGAACATCTCCAAACCCGAACCACCGCATTCGCGGGCAAGCCTCGCTCCAACAAGGCCACCGTTTGCTGTGCGACAGCGCGGCGCGTTAGCGGCGGGACGACTCCCACAGGGATAACCTGACTCAAACTTGAAGACCGCTGCATCCGGGTCCACGCTGAGGTTCTTGCCAGAATAAAAACAAGGACCTGCCATGTTCGATATCAGCGAGTTTCCTCAAGCCGATGCGGTGCGCAAAGCCGCTCAACTCAGCGCCGCGGATTATCAACGGCTTTATCGGCAATCCCTGGAACAGCCCGATACCTTCTGGGCCGAACAGGCCAAACTGTTTCTGGACTGGATTGGCACCTGGGATCAGGTTCAGCAATCGGACCTCAAGACAGGCAAGGCCAGCTGGTTCAAAGGCGGCAAACTCAACGTCAGTTACAACTGCATTGATCGCCACCTCCAAACCCGTGGCGGACAGGTTGCCATCATTTGGGAAGGCGACAATCCTGCTGAGTCCGCTGAAATCACCTACAAAAAACTGCATCACAACGTCGCGCGACTGGCCAACGTGCTGAAGAGCCGCGGCGTGAAGAAAGGTGATCGCGTGTGCATCTACATGCCCATGGTGCCCGAGGCGGCCTATGCCATGCTGGCGTGTACCCGCATCGGTGCGGTGCATTCCGTGGTGTTTGGGGGTTTCTCCCCGGATGCGCTGCGGGACCGGATTCTGGACGCCGATTGCCGCACGGTCATCACCGCCGACGAAGGCGTTCGCGGTGGCAAATACGTGCCCCTCAAACAGAACGTCGACAAGGCCCTGCAAAGTTGCCCGAATGTCAGCACCGTCCTGGTGGTGGAGCGAACCCAAGGGAAGATCGACTGGGTAGAAGGTCGCGATATCTGGTACCACGAAGCCATCCACGGCATCAGCGATCACTGCCCGCCGGAGCCCATGGACGCCGAAGACCCGATGTTCATCCTCTATACCTCCGGCAGCACCGGCAAACCCAAAGGCGTGCTGCACACCACGGGAGGCTATCTGCTGCAGGCCGCGATGACCCACAAGTACGTGTTCGATTACCGCGACGGCGAGATCTTCTGGTGCACCGCGGATGTTGGCTGGATCACCGGACACAGCTACATCGTCTATGGCCCGCTGGCCAACGGGGCAACCACGCTGATTTTCGAGGGGGTTCCCAGTTACCCCGACGCTTCGCGCTTCTGGCAGGTCATCGACAAGCATCATGTGAACATTTTCTACACCGCGCCCACCGCACTGCGCGCCCTGATGCGTGAAGGGCCAGGGCCGCTGCAAAATACCTCGCGGGAAAGCCTTCGGTTGCTGGGCAGCGTCGGCGAGCCGATCAACCCGGAAGCCTGGGAGTGGTATTTCCACAAGGTCGGCAAGGAGCGCTGCCCCATTGTCGACACCTGGTGGCAAACCGAAACCGGCGGCATCATGCTGACTCCGCTGGTCAGCGCCAGCCAGATCAAGCCAGGCTGCGCCACGCGCCCCTTGTTTGGTGTGCAGCCAGTGCTGCTGGACGAGCAAGGCAAGGAAATCCAGGGTGCCGGCAGTGGCGTACTGGCGATAAAGGCCAGTTGGCCGGGGCAGATCCGCAGCGTCTATGGCGACCCGCAGCGCATGGTCGACACCTACTTCACGCCCTACCCCGGTTATTACTTCACCGGTGATGGTGCCCGCCGCGACGAAGATGGCGATTACTGGATCACGGGGCGTGTGGACGACGTGCTCAATGTTTCCGGCCATCGCATCGGCACGGCGGAAGTCGAAAGCGCCCTGGTGCTGCACGACAGCATTGCCGAAGCCGCTGTGGTCGGTTATCCCCACGACGTGAAGGGCATGGGCATCTATGCCTTTGTCACGGTCATGAGTGGCGTCGAACCCGATGAAGCGCTGAAAAAAGAGCTGCTGGCGCTGGTCAGCAAGGAAATCGGCAGCTTCGCCAAGCCAGAACTGATTCAATGGGCGCCGGCCTTGCCGAAAACCCGCTCAGGCAAGATCATGCGACGCATCCTGCGCAAGATCGCCTGCAACGAACTGGACAGCCTGGGAGATACATCGACCCTGGCTGATCCGAGCGTGGTGGAGGGCCTGATCGACAAACGCCTCAATCGCTGAAACGAGAGCCCATGGAATTCATTCGCAGCCGTATTGAAACCCAGGTCATGAGCCTCAGTGGCCTGGCCCTCGGGCAGCTGGACATGGAAAACCCCAAGGGCGACCCGGGCCTGTTTGGCCCGGATGCCATTTGCTGGCAAGTGCACTGTGACTTCCCCAGTATGTTGATCGGCGGCATCAGCGCCTTGTTGATGCAGGCGCTGCACCCGCTGGCACTGGCCGGTGTCTGGGATCACTCCAATTTCCGTGAGGACATGATCGGGCGTCTGCGGCGCACCGGGCAGTTCATCTCCGGCACCACCTTTGGCTCGACCAAAGACGCCAACTGGCTGATCGAAAAGGTGCGCACCATTCACCTGAAAATCACCGGCACCGCACCCGATGGCCGCCCTTATGCCGCCAGCGACCCCGACTTGCTGACCTGGGTGCATGTGGCGGAAGTCAGCAGTTTCCTGGGCGCGCATCTGCGTTATCTCAACCCGAACCTGTCCCCTGTCGACCAGGACACGTACTACAACGAAGTGGCCATGATCGCCGAACGGCTGGGCGCCCGCGATGTGCCCCGTTCCCGCCAGCAAATTGCCGATTACCTGCAACGGATGCGCCCACACCTGGTGTGTGACGAGCGCAGCCATGAAGTCCTGCGTCTGCTGCTCAACGCCCCCGCCCCCAGCCGCATGGCCAAACCGGTGGGCACTCTGATGATGAAGGCCGGCATCGACCTGCTGCCCGACTGGGCCAGCGACATGCTCGGGGTACAGCAACACGTACTGCAACGAAAGATGATCCGCGCCAGCGTCAATCGCAGCGTACCGTTGCTGCGCTGGGCCGTGCGCAACAGCTCCATACACCGGGCCAGGCGACGTATGGGACTGTCTTGAGCATTGGCTGACCGCTGCCATGCGGGCGGTTGGAACACGGGCCGTCTTCTGTGCCACCATGTGGCCCCTTGATCACAGCGATCGGACACCGGCTCTACCGTCCGACGTAAACCCCAATAAAAGTGAGGATCCGCGCCATGCAAGACGTCGTTATCGTTGCCGCCACTCGTACCGCAGTCGGTAGTTTCCAGGGTTCTCTGGCGAATGTACCCGCAGTCGATCTGGGTGCCGCAGTCATACGCCAGTTGCTGGCGCAGACCGGTCTGGATGGCGCCGAAGTCGATGAAGTCATCATGGGTCAGGTCTTGACCGCAGGCGCGGGCCAGAACCCTGCCCGTCAGGCAGCCATCAAGGCGGGCCTGCCGTTCGCGGTCCCGGCCATGACCTTGAACAAAGTGTGCGGTTCGGGCCTCAAGGCCCTGCATCTGGCGACACAGGCGATCCGTTGCGGCGATGCCGAAGTGATCATCGCGGGCGGCCAGGAGAACATGAGCCTGTCCAACTACGTAATGCCGGGCGCACGCACCGGTCTGCGCATGGGCCACAGCACCCTGGTGGACACCATGATCAGCGACGGCCTGTGGGACGCCTTCAACGACTACCACATGGGTATCACCGCCGAAAACCTGGCTGACAAGTACGAAGTCAGCCGTGAGGCCCAGGACGCTTTCGCCGCATCCTCGCAACAGAAGGCCGTAGCCGCCATCGAAGCTGGACGTTTCGTCGATGAAATCACGCCGATCCTGATTCCCCAGCGCAAGGGCGACCCGCTGTCCTTCGCTACCGACGAACAGCCACGGGCCGGCACCACCGCTGAAACCCTGGGCAAGCTCAAACCGGCCTTCAAGAAAGACGGCAGCGTGACTGCAGGCAATGCCTCCTCGCTGAACGATGGCGCAGCAGCCGTGATCCTGATGAGCGCGGCCAAGGCTGAAAAGCTGGGCCTGCCGGTTCTGGCTCGCATCGCGGCCTATGCCAATGCGGGCGTCGATCCAGCGATCATGGGCATCGGCCCGGTGAGCGCGACCCGTCGCTGCCTCGACAAGGCGGGCTGGAGCCTGAAAGATCTGGACCTGATCGAAGCCAACGAAGCCTTCGCCGCACAGGCGCTGTCGGTGGGCAAGGAACTGGAGTGGGATGCCAGCAAGGTCAACGTCAACGGCGGCGCCATTGCTTTGGGCCACCCGATTGGTGCATCGGGCTGCCGCGTGCTGGTGACCCTGCTGCATGAAATGATCAAGCGCGATGCCAAAAAAGGCCTGGCAACCCTGTGCATTGGCGGCGGCCAGGGCGTAGCGTTGGCGCTGGCGCGTTAATCCGGATGCCGGAGACTGTATGTCCGCTCCCACAGGTTGGTGCTAGGTACTGACTCTGGCCTGAATACAAATTCAGTGTGGGAGTGAGCTTGCTCACGAAGGCGATGTGTCAGCCACCCGCAATGTGTCAGGACTGGCGCCTTCGCGAGCAAGCCCGGCTCCCACCGAGTCCGTGTCTATCAGACATACTGCCCCGCTGCTGATAAACTGCCGCGCCTTATCCAGCCCAAGGCGCGTTGCATGTCTTCCTTGATCCAGGCGCTCGGCGTCGCCCTCGATAACCGCCAATCCCTGCTTGCCGAGCTGCATGAGCAGGGCACCGACTGCTACCGTCTGTTCCATGGCAGCCAGGAAGGCGCTAGCGGCTTGACCGTTGATCGTTATGGCCCGCAATTGCTGGTGCAAAGCTTCCATCACCGCCTTGAGCGCGAAGCGCTGCTAGATATCCACACCACCATCAATGCACGCCTGGGCCTCGACACCCTGCTGGTCTACAACGACCGCTCCCAAGGCAATTCCCGGATCGACCGCGAAGACACCGTCTATAAAGCCGACGACGCTGCACTACAGGACATGATCGGCCACGAGTGGGGCCTCAATTACCGCGTGCGCGGGCGCCATGCCGGGCAGGATCCCCTGTTGTTTCTCGACTTGCGTAACGCCCGCGGCTGGGTCAAACAGCACAGCGCGGGCAAAAGCGTGCTCAACCTCTTCGCCTATACCTGCGGCGTTGGCCTGAGTGCGGCGGCAGGTGGTGCACGTGAGGTGTGCAACCTGGATTTCGCTGAAGGCAACCTGGCAGTGGGCCGTGAAAACGGCGCGCTTAACCCCCAGCTGCCGACGATGCAATTCATTCAATCGGACTACTTCCCGGCGATTCGCCAGTTGGCAGGCCTGCCTATTACCCAACGTCGCGGCCACAAGTTGCCCGACTACGTGAAGCTGGACCCGCGCCAATACGATCTGGTGCTGCTCGATCCGCCCGCCTGGGCAAAGAGCGCATTCGGCACCGTTGACCTGCTGCGTGACTACCAGAGCCTGCTCAAGCCGGCATTGCTGGCGACTGCCGACGATGGCGTCCTGATCTGCTGCAACAACCTGGCAAAGGTCAGCATGGATGACTGGCGTGAGCAGGTGCTGCGTTGCGCTACCAAGTCAGGCCGCCCGGTTCGCGACTGGCAAGTGCTGACGCCAGCCAGCGACTTCCCCTCGCAGGATCAGCAACCGCCCCTGAAAACCTTGATCTTGCAGCTCTGAATGACCGGCAACGCAGGGAAACTTCCTACAAGGAATTAAGGCGGGGCCTTCGGAACCAGATTGGCGTGCCATACTCCAAGCACCTCCGACCGAGAGAGACGACGCCTCACATGTCCAAAGGATTGATTCGCGCCGCTGGCGCCTTGCTGACCGTCTTCGCAATCTACAGCGTGCTGGGCTTTCTGGTTCTGCCCGGCATTGCGTTGCGCATCGCCAACCAACAGCTGGCCAATTATTCCACAGTGCCGGCCAAGCTCGACCGTCTCGAGTTGAACCCGTATAGCCTGGAGGTCACGCTCTGGGGTCTGAATATCGGGGCACCGGGCAAGCAACAGGTCGGGTTTGAGAAGCTTTATGCCAACCTGCAGGTGGACAGCCTGTGGACCAAGGCCCTGCATCTGGAAGCAGTGGAACTGATCAAACCCAAGGCCGAGCTGGTGTTCGCCAAAGACGGCACCTTGAACCTGGCGCAACTGTTCAAGCTGCCGCCCGGCGAGCCTGCACCTGTGGACCAACCGCCGAGCAAGCCTTTCCCGATACGCGTTGGCGAGATCAAGCTCGTTGAAGGCTATGTCCACTTCCAGGACCTGCGCCCCAGCGAACCCATCGAGTTTCTCTACAACTCCCTCAACTTCGAGCTGAAGCACCTCAGCACCCTGCCGGAAGACAACGCCGACATGACCCTGGTGGCCGCTGGCCCCGAAGGTGGCCAGATTAACTGGGTCGGGCGTATCAGCGTGGTGCCGATCACCTCCGAAGGCACCCTGAAGGTCACCGACGGCAAGATGAAAGTCTGGTGGCCCTATGTGCGGGATGCCCTGCCGTTGGTGCTGCAGGACGGCGTCCTCAATTTCAGCACCCATTACACGCTCAACCTCGCCAAGGAAACCGAACTGCTGCTCAGCGATACCTCCCTGAATGTTGCGCCGTTCGCGATCAATGCGCCGGATGGCAGGCCGCTGGTGCGCCTGCAAAACCTGGACGTCAGCGAAACCTCGGTGGACCTGGCCAAACAACTTGTCACCGTCGGCAAGATTCGTAGCAGCAAGCTGGAAACCTGGGCGGCACGCGAGGCTGACGGGCAACTGGACTGGCAGAAGCTGTTCGCCAGCCAGCCCGCCAAACCGGCAAGCGCAGCCAAGGAGCCCGCAAGCAAAACGCCGGAGCCCGGCGCGCAAAGCCAGGTCGCGGCCAACCCTGCTGCGCCGAGCAAACCGTGGCAGGTGCTGCTCAAGGATGTGCAGCTACGCGATTATCAGATTCATCTCGCAGACCGCGTCCCCAAAGAGCCCGTGGCCCTGGAGCTGGGCCCATTGAATCTGGATGTGCAGAACTTCAACAGCCTCAACACGTCTCCCTTCACCCTCAAGCTGGATACCGGGCTGGGCAAGCAAGGCAAAATCACCGCTGCGGGCGACGTTAACCTGAGCCCCGTCAGTGCCAGGCTGCAAGTGACCACCAAAGACATCGACCTGCGAGTGGCGCAGTCCTACGTGGAGCCGTTCATCCGTCTGGAAGTGCGCAGCGGTATGTTGGGCAGCGATCTGGCTGTCAACCTGAAAAACACCGAGCCCTTGGCGTTCAGCGTGGTCGGCAAGGCCCAGATCGAGCAACTGCACACGCTGGACACCCTCAAACAGCGCGACTTTCTCAAGTGGCAGAAGCTGGCAATCGAGGGCCTGGACTACCAACACGGCGACAGCCTGAGCATCGCCAAAGTCAACATTGATCAGCCCTACTCGCGCTTCATGATCAACAGCGACCGAACCACCAACATCAATGACCTGCTGATCCCACAACCCGCCGAAAGCAGCCCCGCCGCAGCCAAAACCAAGGCCGCGGCCAGCAGCGAAAAACCGATGGGTATCCACATCGGGGAAATCAATATCAACGACGGCTCGGCCAACTTCGCCGACTTCAGCCTGACGCCGAACTTCGCCACCGCTGTGCAGCAACTGAACGGGCGGATCGGCACGCTGGACAATCGCCAGTCAAAACCTGCCAGTGTCGATATCAACGGCAAGGTCGATCGCTATGCGCCGGTGACCATAAAAGGCGCACTCAATCCGTTTGATCCGCTGGCCAGCCTGGACATCGCCACCAGCTTCAAACGTGTCGAGCTGACCACCTTGACGCCTTACTCGGGGAAATTCGCCGGGTATCGCATCCGCAAGGGACGCCTGAACCTGGACCTGCATTACCTGATCACCAAAGGTCAGCTCAAGGCCGAAAACAAGGTACTGGTCGAGCAGTTGCAACTGGGTGAAAAGGTCGACAGCCCGGACGCCGTCAGCCTGCCCATCAAGTTGGCAATCGCCTTGCTCAAGGACACCGACGGCAATATCTCCATTGAACTGCCGGTCAGCGGCGACCTTAACAACCCGCAGTTCAGCGTGATGCCGATTGTCTGGCAAACCCTGCGTAACCTGGTGTTGCGCGCAGCCCAGGCACCCTTCAAGTTCATTGGTGGGCTGATCAGTGGTGGCGACTCGCAAGACCTCGGTAACGTGTCGTTTGCCCCTGGCTCCAAGGAACTGAGCGCTAATGCCCAGTCGGCCCTGGACAAGCTCGCGGCGGCTCTAAAGGAGCGTCCGGCGCTGCGTCTGGAGATCGAAGGCACCAGCGCCGCCAGCAGCGATGGCCCGCTGATCGCGCAGCAACGCCTGGAGCGCGAATACAGCGTCACCTACTACAAGATTGTCCAGCGTCGTGGTGACAAAGTCCCCGCGCAGGCCTCTGAGCTGCAAGTGCCAGAAAGCGAGAAAGCGCCGATGCTTGAAGGCATCTATCGCACCCTGCTCAAACAGCAGCCTCCGGCTGAATGGGCCGATCTGGGCAAGGAAGAGCGTCAGGCGAAACTGCGCGACGCGGTGCTCAAGTCCTGGAGTTCCAGCAACCTGCTGCTGCGTCAGTTGGGCCAGGCGCGGGCCAGCAGCATCAAAGACTATCTGGTAGACAAAGGCCAACTGGCGGATGATCGCGTTTACTTCGTCGACGCCAGCCTGGGTACAGCGCAACCGGATGGCAGCGTCGTGAGCCCACTGCATCTGGATAGCGAGTAGTTTTTTGAACAGAGCGATATTGGCGGTTTGCCTGGCTTTGACAGGTTTGGCGGCAACGGCACAGGCTGACACGCTGCGATGCGGCAGCCAGTTGATCAGCGCAGGAGACCGGCAGTTCGACGTGCAACAGAAGTGCGGTGCGCCGGTCAGTCAGAGCATCATTGGCTACAAGGAGACCGTTAACAGTTTCCGCCGGGCCGAACAGGTGCAGATCGAAGAATGGATCTACGGGCCGAACAACGGCATGTACCAGTACCTGCGCTTTGAAGGCGGACGACTGGTGCGGATTGATAGCAAGCGCGGGAATTGAGTAGCCTCGCTCCAACAAAGCCCCGCTCCACAATAGAACAGGCCCCGACGCGAACGCCGGGGCCTGTAATGGCCACATCCTTGTGGCCTTTCGCATGAACCTTCAATGAGTCAGTCAACAACCTCCCTGGTCACTGACTGATCCTTATCAATGCTCATCGCGACCTTTGAATTACTCGGCTTTGAGACCATCGGCCGAAACGGCTTTAACGCCTTTGATTTTCTTGGTGATAGCAACAGCGGTGGTTTTCTGTGCTTCGGTGATTGCTACAGTCGAGGACAGGGAAACCACGCCTTTGTTGGTCTCAACCTTGATGTCCGAACCTGGGATGCCTTTTTCGGTCAGCAGATCGGATTTGACCTTGGTGGTGATCCAGGTGTCCGAAGTCACTTCCTTGGTTTTCGCGACTTCACCGGCGGCGACAACCATGGGTGCCTGGGAAGTTTGTTGGGCAGCGAAAGCAGCATTAGCCATGGTGAAGGTCAATGCAGTAGCAGCAGCGGCAGCAATAGCGAACTTCTTCATACGAGTCACTCCTGTTTTTTCGAAATCCCGCACCAGCGCTGGCTGCGGGGTTACCAGATATATCGCAAGCGCTGTGCCAACCCGCACCACAACATAAAATCTATATAAATCAATAACTTACTGATAACCGATTTTCACTGAATCGTGCAGATTGCCCGTTCGATCAAAAAATCGCATGCAAGATGCATGTTTAAAAGAAGTTCAAACGGTAACCCATTAATTGCGCTCATAAAAAAAGGCCCCGAAGGGCCTTTTTTACATCAGCAATCGCAGCGATTAAACGCCCGACGCTTTTGCAGCAGCGACGTCTTTGATCGACAGCTTGATACGGCCGCGGTTGTCCACGTCCAGTACCAGTACTTCAACTTCCTGACCTTCCTGCAGTACGTCGGTCACTTTCTCTACGCGAGCGTCGCTCAGCATGGAGATGTGAACCAGACCGTCCTTGCCAGGCAGGATGTTGACGAATGCGCCGAAGTCGACGATGCGCTCAACCTTACCGACGTAGATCTTGCCGATTTCCGCTTCAGCAGTGATACCCAGAACGCGCTGACGTGCTGCTTCAGCCGCTTCCTTGGTTTCGCCAAAGATCTTGATCGAGCCGTCGTCTTCGATGTCGATCGAAGCCTTGGTCTCTTCACAGATTGCACGGATGGTCGCGCCGCCCTTACCGATGACGTCACGGATCTTGTCGGTATCGATCTTCATCGCGATCATGGTCGGAGCATTTTCCGACAGCTCGGTACGCGACTGACCAATGATCTGGTTCATCTGGCCGAGGATGTTCAGGCGCGCTTCCAGGGCTTGGCCCAGAGCGATTTCCATGATCTCTTCGGTGATGCCTTTGATCTTGATGTCCATCTGCAGCGCGGTAACACCCTTGGCGGTACCGGCTACTTTGAAGTCCATGTCGCCCAGGTGGTCTTCGTCACCCAGGATGTCGGTCAGGATGGCGAACTTCTCGCCTTCTTTAACCAGACCCATGGCGATACCGGCAACCGGCGCCTTCATTGGAACACCAGCGTCCATCAGTGCCAGGGAAGCACCGCAAACCGATGCCATCGAGCTGGAACCGTTGGATTCGGTGATTTCCGATACAACGCGGATGGTGTACGGGAACACGTCGGCAGCAGGCAGCATGGCCTGAACCGAACGACGAGCCAGACGGCCGTGACCGATTTCACGACGACCAGCCCCGCCCATACGACCACACTCGCCCACCGAGAACGGAGGGAAGTTGTAGTGCAGCATGAAGGGGTCTTTCTTCTCGCCTTCAAGGGTGTCGAGCAGCTGTGCGTCACGCGCGGTACCCAGGGTGGCAACAACCAGTGCCTGAGTTTCGCCACGGGTGAACAGTGCCGAACCGTGAGTCTTCGGCAGAACACCCACTTCGATGTTCAGCGGACGTACAGTGCGGGTGTCGCGGCCATCGATACGCGGCTTGCCGTTGACGATGTTTTCGCGAACGGTGCGGTATTCGATTTCGCCGAACGCAGCTTTGACGTCAGCCGAAGTCGGCTGGCCTTCTTCGCCGGACAGCTTGGCAACCACCTGGTCACGCAGCTCGCCCAGACGGGCATAACGCTCGTGCTTGACGGTGATGGTGTAGGCCTGGGAGATCGCGTCGCCGAACTCGGCACGGATCGCGCCCAGCAGAGCGGTGGCTTCAGGTTTTGCCTGCCAGTCCCAGGTCGGCTTGGCAGCTTCAGCGGCCAGCTCGGTAACGGCTTTGATCACAGCCTGGAATTCGTCGTGGGCGAACAGCACAGCGCCCAGCATCTGGTCTTCGGTCAGTTCTTTGGCTTCCGATTCAACCATCAGTACGGCTTCGGAAGTACCGGCTACAACCATGTCCAGGCTCGAAGCCTTGAGTTGCTCGTAAGTCGGGTTCAGCAGGTAGCCGGTGCTTTCGTGGAAAGCAACGCGCGCGGCACCGATAGGGCCGTCGAACGGAATGCCGGAGATCGCCAGGGCAGCCGAGGTGCCGATCATGGCAGCGATGTCTGGATCAGTCTTTTTGCTGGTGGACACAACGGTGCAGACAACCTGCACTTCGTTCATGAAACCTTCTGGGAACAGCGGACGGATCGGACGGTCGATCAGACGCGAAGTCAGGGTTTCTTTTTCGGAAGGACGGCCTTCACGCTTGAAAAAACCACCAGGGATCTTGCCTGCGGCATAGGTCTTTTCCTGGTAGTGAACGGAAAGAGGGAAAAAGCCTTTGCTTGCGTCAGCTTGCTTGGCGCCGACAACAGTCACTAATACGCTGACGTCGTCGTCAACGGTGACCAATACTGCACCGGAAGCTTGACGGGCGATACGGCCAGTCTCGAGGGTTACGGTCGATTGACCGAATTGAAACGTCTTGATTACCGGGTTCACGGTTTCCTACCTTCTTTGTGGCTCTTGGGGAACTGGTTTCTTGCGAATTCTTGGGCAGTGACGGGATTCGGACCCATCGACAGTCCAGATAAAACTTGAGGCTGGAAGCCTGCCCAGACCCGTCGGGTAAACCCGACAGGCCGTGACAGACAACCAGCCTCTAGCACGTCGTTATTAGCGACGCAGACCCAGACGAGCGATCAAGGAGCTGTAACGGCTGATGTCCTTGCCCTTCAGGTAGTCCAGCAGCTTACGACGCTGGTTAACCATACGGATCAGACCACGACGCGAGTGGTGATCTTTACCGTTGGCCTTGAAGTGACCTTGCAGTTTGTTGATGTTGTGGGTCAGCAGTGCAACTTGCACTTCTGGAGAACCAGTATCACCAACAGCTTGCTGGTAGTCGGTTACGATCTGAGCTTTTTCTTCAACGCTGAGTGCCATGTGGGCAATCCTTTTATCAGGAAACCGCTCCAGGGAGACGGTTTCAACAGGCCGAGAGCAAACTCTCGTATTAAAAAGTAAGGAGTGACCATGCCTGTTAACAGCCACCCTCGTACCACCGAAACAGGAAAACCCTGCCCCGGCGGGTCCGGTCATTCTGACCGAATCAGTCGACGCGGCGCGATCCGCCCGTCTTCACTCACTTCACCGATCCCGATGAAGCGACCTTCATGATCCTGCACCCGAACCATGCCGAACTGCGGCGCCTCCGGTGCTCTTACGGGCTGACCATGCAGCCAGTAAAACGAACTGTGTTCCGAAAACTGCAACAGAGGCCAGTGCAGCAAACCACTGTCCGAGGGCATCAGGAACCGGTCGACGGCTTCATTGCCTCCGTCGGCATGTACCTGCTCCAGCTCTTCCAGGGTGACTGTCTGCGCCAGGCTGAACGGACCTGCCTGGGTACGACGCAATTCTGCGACGTAAGCACCGCAACCCAGTTTTTCACCGATATCTTCCACAAGGGTACGAATATAGGTGCCTTTGGTGCAGTCCACAGAGAATCGTGCAGTCTCGCCTTCAAACGCCAATAAATCCAGGCGCGCAATAGTAACAGAACGCGCTTCGCGCTCCACCACTTCACCGGCACGGGCCAGCTTGTAAAGTGGCTGTCCGTCACGCTTGAGGGCTGAGTACATCGGCGGTATCTGGCTGATTTGTCCGCGAAAAGCAGGCAAAACCGCTTCGATATCGGCACGACCAACGGTCACGGGACGCGTTTGCAAAACCTCACCTTCGGCATCCGCCGTGGTGGTGGTCTTGCCCAGTTGCGCCAGGGTTTCGTAACCCTTGTCAGAGTCGAGCAGGTATTGGGAGAACTTGGTCGCTTCACCGAAGCACAGCGGCAGGACGCCGGTGGCCAACGGATCAAGGCTACCGGTATGCCCGGCCTTTTCGGCATTGAGCAACCAGCGCACCTTCTGCAAGGCAGCGTTGGAAGTGAAACCCAGCGGCTTGTCGAGCAGGATGATGCCGCTGACGTTGCGGCGTATACGCTTGACCTGAGCCACCCTTTACTCCTCGGTGCTTTCTGGCTTGGCAGGCGCAGCGGTGTTTTCAGGATGCTGACCATCCTCGGCCACCGCACGCTCGATCAGCGCGGAAAGGTGCGCACCCCGTACGACGCTTTCGTCGTAGTGGAAGTGCAATTGAGGCACGCTGCGCAGTTTCATTTCACGGGCCAACTGCATGCGCAGGAAACCTGCCGCCGAGTTGAGCACCTTGATGGTCTGCGCGATTTCCTCAGCGCTGTCCTGGCCCATCACGGTCATGAAGATCTTGGCGTGACCGACATCGCGGCTCACATCAACAGCGGTGATGGTCACCAGACCTACGCGCGGGTCTTTGATTTCACGGCGGATCAGCTGTGCCAGCTCGCGCTGCATCTGATCGCCAATTCGTTGGGTACGGCTATATTCTTTTGCCATGTTTGCTACCTGATGCTGCCCTGGGTCAAAACCCGCAGGGTCTGAAAGCGGCAAACGCCCGGCCTGGCGGATGCCGGACCGGGCGTTGCGTTTAGAGCCCATGACTCACCGTGCGGCATTTGCATGCGACGATCAGCCATGTCTCCTACAGCTCGCGACTTAGAGGCTGCGAGCCACTTGGACTTTCTCGAAGACTTCGATCTTGTCACCGGCCTTGACGTCGTTGTAGCTCTTGACGCCGATACCGCATTCCATGCCGGCACGCACTTCGGACATGTCGTCCTTGAAGCGGCGCAGGGACTCGAGTTCGCCTTCGAAAATAACGATGTCTTCGCGCAGTACACGGATCGGACGGTTGCGGTGAACCACACCTTCCAGAACCATACAGCCAGCGATCGCACCAAACTTCGGCGAACGGAACACGTCACGCACTTCGGCGATACCCAGGATGTTCTCCCGGACGTCGCTGCCAAGCATACCGGTCAGGGCTTTCTTGACGTCTTCGATGATGTCGTAGATCACGTTGTAGTAACGCATATCCAGACCTTCCTGCTCGACGATCTTGCGCGCGCCAGCATCGGCACGTACGTTAAAGCCGAACAGTACAGCGTTGGAGGCCAGTGCCAGGTTGGCGTCGCTCTCGGTGATACCACCGACACCGCCACCGACTACGCGCACTTGCACTTCGTCGTTACCCAGGCCGCCCAGGGCGCCCTGCAATGCTTCCAGCGATCCACGAACGTCGGATTTGAGGACGATGTTGAGCGTCTTCTTCTCTTCCTGGCCCATGCTCTCGAAGATGTTTTCCAGCTTGCCTGCGTGAGCACGCGCCAGTTTCACTTCGCGGAACTTGCCTTGACGGAACAGAGCGACTTCACGTGCTTTCTTCTCGTCAGCCAGTACAGACAACTCATCACCGGCATCCGGTGTGCCGTCCAGACCGAGAATCTCGACCGGGATCGACGGACCCGCTTCCTTCACAGGCTTGCCGTTCTCGTCGAGCATGGCGCGGATACGGCCGAAGTTCGAGCCAACCAGCACCATGTCGCCTTGACGCAGCGTACCGTCCTGTACCAGAACCGTCGCAACAGGGCCGCGGCCCTTGTCCAGACGCGATTCAACCACCACACCACGGCCAGGAGCCGATGGAGTCGCCTTGAGTTCCAGGACTTCGGCTTGCAGCAGCACGGCTTCAAGCAGGTCGTCAACGCCAGTACCCATTTTCGCGGAGACCGAAACGAACGGCGTATCGCCACCCCATTCTTCGGAAGTCACACCGTGAACAGACAACTCGCTACGGATGCGATCGAGATCTGCACCCGGCTTGTCGATCTTGTTCACTGCAACAACCAGAGGAACACCAGCAGCCTTGGCATGCTGTACGGCTTCAATGGTCTGCGGCATCACGCCGTCGTCCGCTGCAACCACCAGGATCACGATGTCGGTCGCCTTGGCACCACGGGCACGCATTGCGGTAAACGCGGCGTGACCCGGGGTATCGAGGAAGGTGACCATGCCGCGTTCGGTTTCAACGTGGTATGCACCGATGTGCTGGGTGATACCACCGGCTTCGCCAGCAGCTACCTTGGCACGACGGATGTAGTCGAGCAGGGAAGTCTTACCGTGGTCAACGTGGCCCATTACGGTCACAACCGGTGCACGGGCGAACGTCTCACCTTCGAACTTCAACGATTCAGCCAGGGAATCTTCCAGGGCGTTGTCGCTGACCAGCTTGACCTTGTGGCCCAGCTCTTCGGCGATCAACTGGGCAGTTTCCTGATCCAGTACCTGGTTGATGGTCACCGGAGTGCCCAGCTTGAACATGAACTTGATAACTTCCGCAGCCTTGACCGACATCTGTGCCGACAACTCGCCGACAGTGATGGTCTCGCCGATCGCTACGTCACGAACAACAGGGCCGGTTGGGCTCTGGAAACCGTGGGCGTTGCGTTTCTTCAGCTTGGCCTTGCCACGACCACCGCGACGGAAGCCATCGCTTTCTTCGTCGGTAGTGCGCGGGGCAACGCGCGGTGCTGGCGCTTTTTCTTTAACAGACGCGCGGTGCGGGGCGTTCTTGCGATCGCCGTCGCCGCTACCACGACGATTGTTATCGTCGCTACGTGGCTTGTCCGGACGACGCTGTTCGTCACGCTTGCGGGTATCTGCAGCCGGTGCAGGTGCAGCGGCCACAACAGGGGTTTCCTGCACAGGTTCGGCAGCAACCACTGGTGCGACAGGCGCGGCAACCGCTTGTACCTCATTGGCAGGAGCCGAGGCAGCAGCAGGCTGGCGACGCGCTTCTTCTTCGGCGCGACGCTTGCTTTCTTCTTCAGCCTTTTGACGTGCAGCGTTTTCTACAGCACGGCGCTCGTCCAGCTCGCGCTTGCGCTCGGCTTCGATTTCTTCCGGGCTGCGTTGTACGAAAACTTTCTTCTTGCGTACTTCAACGCTGATGCTTTTGCTGCCAGCCACGCGCAGGGTGCTTTGCGTCTTGCGTTGCAAAGTGATCTTGCGCGGCTCTTCCGCTTTGGCCTTGTGACCGCTTTTCAAATGCGTCAACAGGGCTTGTTTTTCGTTATCGGTCACAACTTGCTCGGCGGCGGTGTGCGGCAGACCTGCCTCACGCATCTGCTGTAACAGGCGCTCTACCGGTGTGTCGACCACTGTGGCCAGTTCTTTCACCGTGACTTGCGTCATGCACTTCTCTCCTCAGGCCGCGCCTACTTACTCGAACCAATGGGCTCGGGCGGCCATGATCAACTTGCCGGCACGAATATCGTCAATGCCGTCGATGTCGAGCAGGTCGTCAATAGACTGCTCGGCCAGGTCTTCGCGGGTAATTACGCCGCGCACCGCCAGTTCCATCGCCAAATCCTTGTCCATACCCTCAAGCGAGAGCAGGTCTTCGGCCGGATGGGCGTCTGCCAGCTTTTCCTCAGTAGCGATGGCTTTAGTCAACAAACGATCCTTGGCCCGAGCGCGAAGCTCGTTGACGGTATCCTCGTCAAAGCCGTCGATGTTGAGCATTTCTTCCACCGGAACGTAGGCAATCTCTTCCAGGCTAGTGAAACCTTCATCTACCAGCACCTGTGCCAGGTCTTCGTCGACTTCCAGCTCGTCGATGAAGTTGCGCAGGATGTCGCCGGTTTCTGCTTGTTGCTTAGCCTGGATGTCCGATTCGGTCATCACGTTCAGGGTCCAGCCAGTCAGTTGGCTGGCCAGACGCACGTTCTGACCACCGCGACCGATGGCCTGAGCGAGATTATCTGCGCCAACGGCGATGTCCATTGCGTGGGCGTCTTCATCAACGATAATCGCCGCTACTTCAGCAGGGGACATGGCGTTGATCACAAACTGCGCCGGGTTATCGTCCCACAGCACGATATCCACACGCTCACCGCCCAATTCACCCGAAACAGCCTGAACACGCGAGCCGCGCATGCCGATGCAGGCGCCTTGCGGATCAATTCGTTTGTCCTTGGAGCGAACAGCGATCTTTGCACGCGAACCCGGGTCACGAGAGGCAGCCATCACCTCAATAAGACCTTCGGCAATTTCCGGTACTTCGATACGGAATAGCTCGATCAGCATCTCTGGCGCAGTACGCGACAGGATCAGCTGAGGGCCACGGTTTTCAGTGCGAATTTCTTTAAGCAGTGCACGGACGCGAACACCCACACGGAAAGTCTCCCGCGAGATGATGTCTTCACGAGCCAGCAAGGCCTCGGCATTGTTGCCCAGGTCCACGATGACATTGTCACGTGTCACCTTTTTAACAGTGCCGGAAATGATTTCGCCGAGACGCTCGCGGTACGCATCCACAACCTGGGCGCGTTCAGCTTCGCGAACTTTCTGCACGATGACTTGCTTGGCAGTCTGTGCAGCGATCCGACCGAACTCAATGGATTCGATCTTTTCTTCAATAACGTCGCCAGCCACTGCACCAGGCTTTTTCTCCTGGGCCTGGTCGACAGCCAGCTCATACGCTGGATCGTCGAGATCTTCGTCTTCGACGACCGTCCAGCGACGGAAGGTTTCGTAGTTACCGGTCTGGCGATTGATCTCCACACGCAGTTCAACTTCGTCTTCGAAACGTTTTTTGGTAGCAGTGGCCAAAGCCAGCTCCAGCGCTTCGAAAATCACACCTGCCGGTACGCCCTTTTCATTGGATACCGACTCAACAACCAGCAGTACTTCTTTGCTCATCGTACGCCTCGCCTTTCGCAAGCCATTGGATCCGCGGGATCCGCGTCTCAGTCAAACGTGGGAATAATGTTGGCTTTGTCGATCAAGTCGATCGGCAACAGGTACTCGTGGTTTTCAACATGAATAACCACATCCTGCTCCTCCACCCCGCGGAGAAGGCCCTGAAAGTTGCGTCGACCATCGAATGGCGACCGCAGCTTTATCTTCACTTGTGCCCCGGCATGCAAAGCAAACTGTTCAAGTGTGAACAGAGGGCGATCCATGCCAGGCGAAGAAACCTCGAGCGTGTATTCAGCGCTTATCGGATCTTCTACATCCAGAACACCGCTAACCTGGCGACTGACAATTTCGCAGTCTTCTACCAGGACGCCGTCTTCTTTATCGATATAAATACGCAGCAGTGAATGTCGGCCCTGGGAGATGAACTCAATCCCCCAGCATTGATAGCCAAGAGCCTCGACCACCGGGACCAACAAGGCCTGCAACTGTTCTAGCTTGCTCGACACCTGAACCCCCTCGTGCATGCTTTAAAAATAAAAAATGGGCGAAGCGCCCATCCATGAAACGCCGTTGAACATCGGCGTTATAAACTGTCCAGCTAACAAAAAGCCCCTAAAAAGGGGCTCCGCTAAAACTGGTTGCGGGGGCTGGATTTGAACCAACGACCTTCGGGTTATGAGCCCGACGAGCTACCAGACTGCTCCACCCCGCGACAAAGCTGGGGCGGAAGTATACGACCGATCCCTTTCAGGGTCAATCCGACACATCCACCGACAAGAAAGCCCGCTAATGCGGGCTGTCCTGATAATTGGTACCGAGAAGGGGACTCGAACCCCTACACCCTATGGGCACAACCACCTCAAGGTTGCGTGTCTACCAATTCCACCACCTCGGCAATACAACTTTTAGCAGTCTCAACATCTACTGCCCGATCTGGCCTTACTTCTGCTCTGGCGCTTGAGGTACGTCAGCAGGTGTTACTGCTGGCTTTGGCGCTTCGAGCACCGGCACATCATTTGCTGCCGGTTTTTGTTTCACTTCCAACGCTGCTGGATTCGGTAAGCCAATCTGAGTCTGCTGTTGAGCTTTCTCTTTAGCAAAGTAACCTAAGCCCAAGCTGGTTATGAAGAAACAGGCGGCAAGTATAGCAGTAAACTTGCTGAGAAAGGTAGAGGAACCTTGGCTTCCGAACACAGTATTTGAAGCACCTGCTCCGAAAGACGCACCAGCATCCGCACCTTTACCCTGTTGCAGCAATACCAGGACGACAACGCCCAAAGCACCCAACAGATGAAAAACGACTACGACTGTTTCCAGCATTTTCTCAGTTTCCCGCGGCGCGACAAATCGCACCGAACTCATCTGCATTCAGGGAAGCTCCACCAATGAGCCCCCCATCGATATCCGGCATGCTGAACAGTTCGACCGCATTGGCCGCCTTCACGCTGCCGCCATAAAGAAGCCGCACGCCTTGTGCGACCTCAGCATTCTTTTCCGCCAACTGCGCACGAATGGCTGCGTGCACTTCCTGCGCCTGTTGGGGCGAAGCAGTCAGCCCGGTGCCAATGGCCCAGACCGGCTCGTAAGCGATTACTGCATTTACAAAAGCACCGATGCCAAGCTCCTGGATGACGCTGTCGAGCTGATGCCCAACCACCTCAAGAGTCTTGCTCGCTTCGCGCTGTTCCAGGGTTTCCCCCACACACAGAACCGGCGTCAAACCACTAGCCTGCGCTGCTGCGAACTTGCGAATCAGGACATCATCACCTTCGCCCATTATCTGACGACGTTCGGAATGACCTACCAGCACCAGGGTGCAGCCTGCATCTGCCAATTGAACCGGCGAAATCTCGCCCGTCAATGCACCTTGCTTCGCTTCGAACGCAGCGTTCTGCGCACCAACGAGAATCGATTTGCCTTTCAGCGCTTCGACCACCTGATTGATGTACAAGCAAGGCGGAAATACCGCTACATCAACACCGCTCGGCAGGACCTGATTACCAAGGCCCTCTATCAGCTCAGCGACGCTGGCGCGGGTACCGTGCATCTTCCAGTTACCAGCTACCATAGGGCGACGCATGCTGTACCTCGTCGGTCAAAGTGGGCGCAGATGTTACCCAACACTTTCAACACTGGCAAGCCGAAATCAGGCGCAAACTTCAGCAACCAGTTTTGCCAGCTCTTCGGCATAGCCGCTGACCAGTGCCTGATCCTCTCCTTCGACCATCACACGAACCAATGGCTCGGTGCCAGACTTGCGCAATAACACGCGGCCACGGCCACTCATTGCTGCCGTCACACGCTCGCACGCCTCTTTTACGGCCGGATGTTCGACAGGGTCGACACCGCCCTCGAAACGCACGTTAATCAGCACCTGCGGGCACTTGCGCAATGCTTGACGTGCCTGGGCCAGGCTTTCGTTACGCCGGCGCAGGGCCAGCAGCACCTGAAGCGCCGCAATGATCGCATCACCGGTGGTGGTGTGCTGAAAGCAGACAACATGCCCCGAGTTCTCGCCGCCTACCTGCCAGTTGCGCTCCAGCAGCTCGGCAATCACGTGGCGATCCCCGACATTGGCGCGCACGAAGGGAATACCCAGTTCGCCCAACGCCAGCTCCAACCCGAGATTGCTCATCAAGGTGCCAACCACACCGCCCTGCAGGCGGCCGCGCTCATGAAGATCGCGAGCGATGACGAACAGCAATTCATCACCATCAACGACAGTGCCGGTGTGATCAACCATCAACACCCTGTCGCCATCGCCATCAAAGCCGATACCCAGGTCCGCCTGCTCGGCCAGCACGGCAGCCTGTAGCGCCCCCATGTGGGTAGAGCCACAGTCTTCGTTGATGTTGAGCCCGTTCGGCTGCGCGGAAAGAACGGTGACCTGCGCGCCCAGCTCCCGGAACACGTTGGGTGCCACTTTATAAGTGGCGCCATGGGCGCAGTCGATGACCAGTTTCAGGCCTGCAAAATCGGTGCTGGTGGGCACGCTACTCTTGCAGAACTCAATGTAGCGACCGGCCGCGTCGTTGATACGCGACACCTTGCCGAGCTTTTCCGACTCCACGACCGTCATGGGCGTATCGAGCAGCTCTTCGATCATCATTTCGATGTCGTCAGGCAGCTTGGTGCCCTGGCCAGAGAAGAACTTGATGCCGTTGTCATGGTGCGGGTTATGCGAAGCGCTGATAACGATGCCCGCTTCCGCATGGAAGGTACGGGTCAGATAGGCAATGGCCGGCGTCGGCATAGGCCCCAACAGCATAACGTCGGCACCTGCCGCAGACAGGCCCGCCTCCAGCGCCGATTCGAACATGTAACCGGAAATACGTGTGTCCTTGCCTACCAGGATCCGGCAAGCACCCAGGCGCCGAAACGCCATACCCGCCGCCCAGCCCAGCTTGAGCATGAAATCAGGGGTGATCGGATAGTGCCCCACGCGGCCGCGTATGCCGTCTGTTCCGAAATATTTCTTGGTAGTCATGGATGCTCCATCATTCTTATTCGGCCGCTTCGACAGCGGCAATCATCCGCACCACGTCAACCGTTTCGGCGACGTCATGCACACGGAGAATTCTTGCGCCCTTGGTCATGGCCAGGGCAGCCAGAGCCAAGCCACCGAAAAGGCGCTCGCCAACCGGGCGCCCCAGGGCATGGCCGATCATGCTTTTACGCGACACACCCACCAACAGCGGCCTGCCCAGCGCATGCAACTGATCCATGTGCTTGAACAGGCTGAGGTTGTGCTCAAGGGTCTTGGCGAAACCAAAGCCAGGATCGAGGATGATGCTTTCCCGGGCAATACCTGCCCCGACGCATTGCTCAATGCGCTCCTGAAGAAACGCCGAGACTTCACCCACCAGGTCGCCGTACTGCGGATTGTCCTGCATGTCGCCCGGCTCACCGAGCATGTGCATCAGACATACCGGCAAACCGGTCGCTGCCGCCGCATCCAGAGCACCTTCACGACGCAGTGAGCGAACATCATTGATAAGACCCGCACCAAGGCGCGCTGCCTCACGAATGACCGCTGGCGTCGAGGTATCGACCGAGATAATGACATCCAGTTCGCGACTCAAAGCCTCAACCACTGGCGCGACCCGCTCCAGCTCTTCCAGAGGTGACACGGAGCGAGCGCCCGGGCGCGTTGACTCGCCACCGACATCGATCAGCGTTGCGCCCGCCTCAACCATGGCTGCCGCATGCCGCAAGGCAACATCGCGCTGAGTGAAGCGACCGCCATCGGAGAAAGAATCGGGGGTGATGTTCAGGATGCCCATTACATGCGTACGGGCCAAATCAAGAACCCGATTGCCGCAAGGCAACCGGGTTGGGTACAGCGCAGAAGTCATGTCAGGCCTTAGTGTTCAGCAGCTGGACCGCCGATAGGGGTTTCTGGACGAGGGTCCAGTGGCGCTACCGGAGTACCGGAGGTACCCGAGCCGCCTTCCCAATCACGCGGTTCGCGCGGAGCACGACCAGCCATGATGTCATCGATCTGATCGGCATCAATGGTTTCATACTTCATCAACGCATCAGCCATCGCGTCGAGCTTGTCACGGTTGTCAGTCAGGATCTGCTTGGCCGTGCCGTAGCACTGGTCGATGATGCTACGCACTTCGGAGTCGATCATCCGTGCGGTGTCAGCTGAAAGCGCACTGCTCTGCCCGCCGCCACTACGGCCCAGGAAGCCGTCGTTCTCGTCTTCGCCGTAAAGCAGAGGACCCAGTTTTTCGGACAAGCCCCACTTGGTCACCATATTACGGGCGATCTGGCTGGCACGCATGATGTCGTTGGAGGCGCCGGTGGTGACACCGTCGAAGCCCAAGGTCATCTCTTCTGCGATTCGGCCGCCGTACAGCGAGCAGATCTGACTGATCAACGCCCGCTTGGACAGGCTGTAACGATCTTCTTCCGGCAGGAACATGGTGACACCCAACGCACGACCGCGCGGGATGATCGAGACCTTGTAGACCGGATCATGCTCAGGCACCACACGACCAACGATGGCATGACCTGCCTCGTGGTAAGCAGTGTTCTGCTTTTCTTTCTCGGACATAACCATCGATTTGCGCTCGGCGCCCATCATGATCTTGTCCTTGGCCAATTCGAACTCTTTCATCTCCACGATTCGCTTGCCGGTACGAGCCGCGAACAGCGAGGCTTCGTTGACCAGGTTAGCCAGGTCAGCACCCGAGAAACCAGGTGTACCACGGGCAATCACAGCTGGATTGACGTCTTCGCCCATCGGCACTTTGCGCATGTGAACTTTGAGAATCTGTTCACGACCACGAATATCCGGCAGACCTACCACGACCTGACGGTCGAAACGGCCTGGGCGCAGCAATGCAGGGTCCAGTACATCTGGACGGTTGGTCGCAGCGATGACGATGATGCCGTCATTCATTTCGAAGCCGTCCATCTCCACCAGCAACTGGTTGAGAGTCTGCTCACGCTCGTCGTGACCACCACCCATGCCCGCACCACGATGACGACCGACAGCGTCGATTTCGTCGATGAAGATGATGCATGGAGCGTGTTTCTTGGCTTGTTCGAACATGTCACGAACGCGGCTTGCACCGACACCCACGAACATTTCAACGAAGTCAGAACCGGAAATGGTGAAGAACGGTACTTTCGCTTCGCCGGCAATGGCCTTGGCCAGAAGCGTCTTACCCGTACCTGGAGGGCCGACCATCAGCACGCCACGAGGGATTCGACCGCCAAGGCGTTGGAACTTGCCCGGATCACGAAGGAATTCGACGAGCTCGCCAACTTCTTCCTTGGCTTCGTCGCAACCGGCAACGTCAGCCAATGTTGTCTTGACCTGATCTTCGGACAGCAGTCGCGCCTTGCTTTTGCCGAAACTCATCGGCCCGCCTTTACCGCCGGCACCACCTTGCATCTGTCGCATGAAGAACATGAAGACGGCGATGATCACGAGGATCGGGAAGCTGGCGACCAGCAGTTGAGTCCAGATGCTCTGCTGCTCCGGCTGCTTGCCTTCGATCACAACATTGTTGTCGACCAGATCACCGATCAGGCCATTGTCCTGAATAGCCGGACGAATGGTCTTGAAGGTGTCGCCGTCGCTGCGTTTACCCGTGATGACATAACCGTCTACGGCAACCTTCTCAACCTTGCCATCCTTGACCTGCTGGATGAACTCGGAGTAATTGAGGGTCTGCGGCTCGTTCGGGCTGGAGAAGTTGTTCATCACTGTCACCAGGACAGCTGCGATGATCAACCACAGGATCAAATTCTTTGCCATATCGTTCAATTAGCTACCCTCTGAAGCAAGCTCCACGCAGGAGCGTGCCTCGCATGATATTCACCGGCCTAACTTACTACAGAACCCACAGATGTGGCAGGCGCCGTCTGTAACCCTTTGTGAAACTTTTGACCGCACAATGGTCGTTTATGCGTCAATAACAAGGCCATTTAAAAAAACCTATCAGCCTTTATCAAAGACGCTCCTCACTCGCCGAACCTTCGATACCGCGGAAACCACGCCCCAGCAAATACTGCTCGCGGGAGCGATCGCGCGACGATAGCGGCTTGCGCATCTGAACCTTGTCGAACAGCTTGCGAATGTCCTTGTGATACACATCGAAGCCTTCACCCTGGAAGACTTTGATCAAAAAATCACCACCTGGACGCAGAACCCGGCCTGCCAGATCCAGCGCCAACTCACAAAGAAACATCGCGCGCGGCATATCAACAGCGCTCAATCCACTCATATTGGGGGCCATATCGGAAATCACAAGGTCTACCTGTGTATTACCCACTGCCTCGAGGATCTGGGCCAGTACCGCGTCTTCGGTAAAATCGCCCTGGATGAAGGTCACATCAGGGATGCTGTCCATTTCCAGGATGTCGGATGCAATCAAGCGACCCTGACCGCCAATCAGACGACTGGTCACCTGCGACCAGCCGCCGGGCGCGGCGCCCAGGTCGATCACGGTCATGCCTGGACGAATGATTTTGTCCTTTTCCTGGATCTCCAGCAGCTTGTAGCTGGCACGGGAGCGATACCCGTCTTTTTGCGCCATTTTGACGTATGGGTCATCGAAATGTTCTTTGAGCCAGTTATGGCTTGTCTTGGAACGGGCCACGGGGCACCTCAAAAATAAACGAGTCGTGATTAACTGGGCGGTCCCGGACTCGCTCGGGTAAACTGGCCGCCGCTTTTTACAAGATCAGACGCAGGGGTCAGATTATGCCGCTCACTCAGGAGCAGAAGAAACAGTACAAATCCATTGGCCACCATCTGAAACCGGTATTGATCGTGGCTGACAATGGTTTGACTGAAGGTGTGTTAGCCGAACTTGAACGCGCATTGGGCGATCACGAGCTGATTAAAATCAAGCTCAACATCCTCGACCGCGAAAGCCGCCTGGAGGCCATTGCAGAACTGTGCAAGACCGGAAAAGCGGATTTGGTGCAGGTCATCGGCAAAATGGCGTTGATCTATCGCAAGAACCCAAAGGTAAACAAGCAACTGTCCAACGTCCACCGTTTCAATTGATATAAAGAGGCCAGGGCTGCGCCTAGCGCGCCCTGCCACTCCCTCCCGGTACTGGCTGCAAGACCAGCAACAAGCCGGACATCGCCAGAACCAGATAACTCAACAACTGCCAACGCACCGCATTCGGCAGCCAGTGTTGCAGCACGTAGTAACTCGCTGATGCCAGCAGCGCAATCAACAACAATTGCCCACGCACATCACGCCAAACGCTGGAAAGCCGCTCGGCCTTGATCAGCACCGCCAGTTGCAACATCCCGCAAAACGCCGCGAACCCCACCAGCAATGAGCCGGAAAGATTGGCGAACTCGTCGATCAGCAACGGCGCCAGACCGGTCTGGTCCAGCACCGCCAACATTGCCAGATGCAGCAGCACAAGGCCGCCTACCCAAAGTGTCTGGGAAAGCTGCCAGATGATCGCGCCCGCACGAAACGGGCGACGCGGGTCAAACGTGCCTGACTTCGACAATCTCGTACTCGATTACGCCGCTTGGCGTCTTCACGGTCACTACATCACCCTCTTCCTTGGCAATCAAGGCACGAGCGATGGGTGAGCCAACCGACAATTTACCCTGCTTGATGTCAGCTTCGTCTTCGCCAACGATCTGGTACGTCACGCGCTCGTCGGTTTCAACGTTGGCGATTTCGACGGTGGTGCCGAAAATCACCTTGCCGGTGTGGGCAATCGTCGTCACGTCGATGACCACTGCGTTCTGCAGGCGGCCTTCGATGTCGCGAATACGTGCTTCAACCATGCCCTGCTGCTCACGAGCTGCGTGGTACTCGGCGTTCTCCTTGAGGTCGCCGAGTTCGCGTGCAGTGCCGATGTCCTGGCTGAGCTTGGGACGAATCACCTTGGTCAGGTGATGCAGCTCCTCTTCAAGGGCGCGCGCGCCCCCGACAGTCATTGGGTATTTGGTCATGCCTTCAATCCTGCATGTAGATCCTGCAAGCGGCGTACGGTTTTTTCAGGACCGAACTTGAGCGCTTCGCAGATAGCCTCGCCCGCAGCGATGGTAGTCGTGCAGTAAATCTTGTGCTGCAAGGCGTTGCGACGAATGGAGTAGGAATCCGCGATCGACTGGCGACCTTCGGTGGTGTTGATGATCAGGGTGACTTCGTCATTCTTGATCATGTCGACCACATGCGGACGGCCTTCGGTCACCTTGTTCACGCGACGGACTTTCAGGCCTGCCGCTTCGATCAAGCGAGCAGTACCGGCAGTCGCGACAATTTCGAAGCCCAGGCCGATCAGATCGCGAGCGACGTCGGCAACCAGTGGCTTGTCATCGTCACGCACGCTGATAAAGGCGGTGCCGCCGGTTGGCAACAGTTCGCTGGCGCCCATCTGGGCCTTGGCGAACGCTTCACCGAAGGTGTCGCCCACACCCATGACTTCACCGGTGGACTTCATCTCCGGGCCCAGGATCGGGTCAACACCTGGGAACTTCGCAAACGGGAAGACAGCTTCCTTCACGCTGTAGAAGTTAGGAATGATTTCCTTGGTGAAGCCGATTTCCTTCAGGGTTTTGCCAGCCATCACGCGAGCCGCGATCATGGCCAGGGAAACACCGATGCACTTGGACACGAACGGTACGGTCCGGGATGCACGCGGGTTGACTTCGATGACGTAGATGTCTTCACCTTGCAGCGCCAACTGCACGTTCATCAAGCCGACAACGCCCAGCTCCAGGGCCATTTTCTTGACCTGTTCGCGCATCTCGTCCTGGATGTGTGCAGGCAGCGAGTACGGAGGCAGGGAGCAAGCGGAGTCACCGGAGTGAACGCCAGCCTGTTCAATGTGCTGCATGATTGCGCCGATCACTACGTCGGTGCCGTCGCTGACCGCGTCGACGTCCATCTCGATGGCGCAGTTGAGGAAGTGGTCCAGCAGCACCGGGCTGTCGTTGGACACTTGAACCGCTTCACGCAGGTAGCGCTTGAGTTCTTCTTCTTCGTAGACGATTTCCATCGCCCGTCCGCCCAGTACGTAGGACGGACGCACGACCAGCGGGTAGCCGATCTTGCTGGCTGCACGAATGGCTTCGTCTTCGCTGCGCACGGTGGCGTTAGGCGGCTGACGCAGGTTCAGGCGCTCGACCATTTGCTGGAAGCGCTCACGGTCTTCGGCACGGTCGATGGCGTCAGGGCTGGTGCCGATGATCGGTACGCCCGCTTCTTCAAGGGCACGCGCCAATTTCAGCGGGGTCTGGCCGCCATACTGAACGATGACGCCTTTTGGCTTCTCGACACGAACGATTTCCAGCACGTCTTCCAGGGTTACCGGCTCGAAGTACAGGCGATCGGAGGTGTCGTAGTCGGTAGAGACGGTTTCCGGGTTGCAGTTGACCATGATGGTCTCGTACCCGTCGTCACGCAGCGCCAGCGCAGCGTGTACGCAGCAGTAGTCGAACTCGATACCCTGGCCGATACGGTTAGGACCGCCGCCCAGAATCATGATCTTGTCGCGAGTCGATGGGTTGGCTTCGCACTCTTCTTCGTACGTGGAGTACAGGTACGCAGTGTCGGTCGCGAACTCGGCCGCGCAGGTATCGACGCGCTTGTAGACCGGGAACACTTCCAGCTTGTGGCGATGACGGCGCAGGTTTTTCTCGGTCACGCCCAGCAGCTTGGCCAGACGTGCATCGGAGAAGCCCTTGCGCTTGAGGCGGAACATTGCGTCGCGGTCGATATCGGCCAGACCCAAAGTCTTGATCTTCTCTTCGTCCTTGATCAGGTCTTCGATCTGCACCAGGAACCACGGATCGATCATGTTCATGTCGAAGATTTCTTCGACGGTCATACCAGCGCGGAAGGCGTCTGCCACGTACCAGATGCGCTCGGCGCCCGGCACGGTCAGTTCACGCTTGAGCACGCTCATGCTTTCCGGGTTGCTCAGGTCGAGCTTCGGATCAAGACCGCTGACGCCTACTTCCAGGCCGCGCAGGGCTTTCTGCAGGGATTCCTGGAAGGTACGGCCGATGGCCATGACTTCGCCCACTGATTTCATCTGAGTGGTCAGACGCGCATCGGCTTTCGGGAATTTTTCGAAGGCAAAACGTGGCAGCTTGGTCACCACGTAGTCGATGGACGGCTCGAAGGACGCCGGGGTCTTGCCGCCGGTGATGTCGTTCTGCAGTTCGTCGAGGGTGTAACCCACTGCCAGCTTGGCCGCGACCTTGGCAATCGGGAAGCCGGTGGCTTTGGAAGCCAGCGCCGAGGAGCGCGATACACGCGGGTTCATCTCGATGACGACCATACGGCCGGTGTTCGGGCAAATACCGAACTGAACGTTGGAACCGCCGGTTTCAACGCCGATCTCTCGCAGTACCGCCAGCGAGGCGTTACGCAGGATCTGGTATTCCTTGTCGGTCAGGGTCTGGGCCGGCGCTACGGTGATCGAGTCGCCGGTGTGCACGCCCATCGGGTCGAAGTTTTCGATGGAGCACACGATGATGCAGTTGTCCTTTTTGTCGCGGACCACCTCCATCTCGTACTCTTTCCAGCCGATCAGCGATTCATCGATCAGCAGTTCCTTGGTCGGCGAGAGGTCCAGACCACGGGCGCAGATTTCTTCGAACTCTTCACGATTGTAAGCAATGCCGCCACCGGTGCCGCCCATGGTGAAGGACGGACGAATGATGCACGGGAAGCCCAGCTTTTCGAGAACAGCGTTAGCCTCTTCCATGCTGTGGGCGATACCGGAACGCGGGCACGCCAGGCCAATGGACTTCATTGCCTTGTCGAAACGCGAACGGTCTTCAGCCTTGTCGATGGTGTCAGCGTTGGCACCGATCATCTCAACGCCGAACTTCTCCAGAACGCCTTCGCGCTCCAGGTCCAGGGCGCAGTTCAGGGCGGTCTGGCCACCCATGGTTGGCAGCAGTGCGTCCGGACGCTCTTTCTCGATGATCTTGGCAACGGTCTGCCACTTGATCGGCTCGATGTAGGTGGCGTCGGCCATGGCCGGGTCGGTCATGATGGTGGCTGGGTTGGAGTTCACCAGAATGACGCGGTAACCCTCTTCGCGCAGGGCTTTACAGGCCTGGGCGCCGGAGTAGTCGAATTCACAGGCCTGGCCGATCACGATAGGACCGGCGCCGAGAATCAGGATGCTTTTTATGTCTGTACGTTTTGGCATGGGGTTGTCACTCAAATCCGTAGGTCAGTCGGCAAGCCGTCTTGAATATTTATCCGAGGTGCCTGGGCGTTAAGCACCGGACGTTTGTTTGTCCGGGTTGGCCCAGGGACCTGCTCGCTACATTCTCAAGGCAACCGGTCAGCGTCGCTTGGCCATGGCTTCGATAAAGCGATCAAACAGCGGCGCCACGTCGTTCGGGCCCGGGCTCGCTTCAGGGTGACCCTGGAAGCTGAACGCGCTCTTGTCTGTCAGCTCGATACCTTGCAGGGTGCCGTCGAACAGCGACTTGTGGATCGCGCGCACGTTGCCTGGCAGCGTGGCTTCGTCTACCGCAAAACCGTGGTTCTGGCTGGTGATCATGACGACGCCGGTGTCCAGATCCTGAACCGGGTGGTTGGCACCGTGGTGGCCGTGACCCATTTTCACTGTCTTGGCACCGGACGCCAGCGCCAGCAGTTGGTGACCCAGGCAAATGCCGAATACTGGAATCTCGGTCTGCAGGATTTCCTTGATCGCCTTGATCGCATAGTCGCAAGGCTCTGGATCGCCAGGGCCGTTGGACAGGAACACGCCATCTGGGTTGAGCGCCAGCACTTCGCTTGCAGGTGTTTGTGCCGGTACGACAGTCAAGCGGCAACCGCGGGCCACCAGCATGCGCAGGATGTTCAGCTTGACGCCGTAGTCATACGCCACAACGTGGTAAGGCAGATCAGCATCAGCAATGGTCTCGTGGCCGTCGGTCTTCAGATCCCAGACGGTGGAGCGCCACTGGTAGCTCTCCTTGGTGCTGACGACTTTCGCCAGATCCATGCCCTTGAGGCCAGGGAAGCCGCGAGCCGCTGCGATGGCAGCCTCTTCGGAGATGTTGTCGCCAGCCATCACGCAGCCGTTCTGTGCGCCTTTCTCACGCAGGATACGGGTCAGGCGACGGGTGTCGAGGCCAGCAATCGCAACCACGTTATTGGCTTTCAAGTAGTCGGACAGGGACAGCTTGTTACGCCAGTTGCTGGCAACCAGCGGCAGGTCACGAATAACCAGGCCGGCAGCCCATACACGATCGGACTCGGCATCTTCCGGTGTAGTACCGGTGTTGCCGATGTGCGGGTAAGTCAAGGTAACGATTTGTTGGGCATAGGAAGGATCGGTAAGGATTTCCTGATAGCCGGTCATTGCGGTGTTAAACACCACCTCGCCAACGGTTTGACCGTCGGCTCCAATGGCTTCGCCGCGAAAAATGCTGCCATCAGCAAGGGCGAGTATGGCTGGCTTAGTCAAGAAGACCTCCCGTAAGTAAAGCCTGAAAGGGCAATCGCAGGCTGCAAAAAAGCGGAATGACGTATAGACACGTCACCCCGCTTTCTTATCGAATAATCTGCGCGCTTTTAGTGGACACACTAAAGCTGTAGCTTACAGAAAAAGCCTATTTTGGTCTACCGCCAAAGAGCCTTAAAGGCAGGGGAATGCGACAGAACATCGCTTGGCGGGTGAAACGGAGTTGAAACCCACGCATTTTGCATAAGTTTCAACCCTTATTGCCGGATCAATGCAGATCCAGCACGTCCTGCATGTCGTACAGCCCTGGTGCTTTGCCGTCGAGCCACAATGCGGCACGCACCGCGCCTTTGGCGAACGTCATGCGGCTGGATGCCTTGTGCGTGATTTCCACACGCTCGCCTTCTGCAGCGAACAATACGGTGTGATCTCCCACGACATCGCCTGCGCGAATCGTCGCAAAACCGATGGTTTGACGATCCCGGACACCGGTCTGGCCTTCACGACCATAAACGGCAACTTCCTGCAGATCACGACCCAGCGCATTGGCAACCACTTCGCCCAGGCGCAGCGCCGTACCGGAAGGCGCATCCACCTTGTTGCGGTGGTGCGCTTCGATGATTTCGATATCGACGTCATCACCCAGTACACGAGCAGCAGTATCAAGCAGCTTCAGGCACAGGTTCAGACCCACACTGAAGTTGGCCGCGAATACGATCGGGATTTCCTTGCCCGCTTCGACCAGACGCTCCTTCTCTTCAGCCGTGAAGCCGGTCGTGCCGATGATCATCGCCTTGCCCGCCTTGCGGCAGAAAGCCAGGTTTTTCAGCGTCACGGACGGGTGGGTGAAATCGATCAACACGTCGAATTCATCAGCGACCTTTGCCAGATCACCTGACAGCGGAACGCCGATACGGCCCAGCCCCGCCAACTCACCTGCGTCCGCCCCCACCAGCGTACTGTCAGGACGATGAACGGCAGCCGTCAGACCGGCGCCAGGCGCTTGCTGAACAGCTTCGATCAAGGACTTGCCCATACGCCCGGCGGCGCCCATCACTGCAATGCGTCGCATGCCCTGCTCTCCTTACAAATCGCCGAAGAAACGCTTCACACCCTCGAACCAGCCACTGGCCTTGGGAGAATGCGTGTTGTCACCTTCCAGCGACGTGCGGAACTCTTCGAGAAGCTCACGCTGACGACGCCCCAGGTTAACCGGCGTTTCGACCGCAACGCGGCACATCAGATCGCCTGCACCACCACCGCGTACCGGGGCAACACCCTTGCCGCGCAAACGGAACTGCTTGCCAGTCTGGGTGCCTTCCGGAATTTTCAGTTTGACGCGGCCATCCAGTGTTGGCACTTCCAGCTCGCCACCCAGCGCTGCGTCGGTGAAGCTGATCGGCACTTCGCAGTACAGATGCTTGCCGTCGCGCTGAAAAATCGCGTGCTCACGAACGTTGATCACAACGTACAGGTCGCCAGTCGGCCCACCCTGTGTACCCGCCTCGCCCTCACCGGACAGACGAATGCGGTCGCCGGTGTCCACACCTGGCGGCACCTTGACCGAAAGGGTCTTGTATTCTTCGACACGGCCTTCTCCGTGGCAGGCGTCGCACGGATCAGAAATGATCTTGCCGTGGCCATGGCAACGCGGGCAGGTTTGCTGCACCGAGAAGAAGCCCTGCTGCATACGCACTTGACCGATACCGCCGCATGTCGGGCAGGTGACCGGCGACGAGCCTTTCTTGGCACCCGAGCCGTCGCACGGCTTGCAGTTGACCAGTGTCGGAACACGGATATTCACGGTCGTACCGCGCACCGCTTCTTCCAGGTTCAGCTCCAGGGTGTAACGCAGGTCGCTACCGCGTTGCGCACCACCACGACCACCGCCGCCACGACCGCCACCGAAGAAGTCGCTGAACACGTCGCCGAAGATGTCGGAGAAGTTCGCACCGCCCGCGCCACCGCCGAAACCGCCGCCACCCATGCTTGGGTCAACGCCGGCATGACCGTACTGGTCGTACGCGGCACGCTTGCTGGCATCGGACAACACTTCATAGGCCTCGTTGGCCTCTTTGAATTTGTCTTCCGACGCTTTGTCGTCAGGATTGCGATCCGGGTGGTGCTTCATCGCGAGGCGACGGTAGGCCTTTTTCAGGTCTGCTTCGCTGGTGCCACGCTCCACACCCAGTACTTCGTAATAGTCACGCTTTGCCATAAGTCTTCCGCACTCTTGAGGACGTCCGGCAAAACCCTCCTGAGCCTTGCCAAACTCGTTGAGCCCCATACAGGCCCGGACCCAACTCACGTCAATTCAACGATCCTGGTCTTGTTCATCGGCCAGACTCCTGACCGAGAAAGCGGCACAACAAGCCGCCATGCAGGAGCATCGCGACTTCGCCACATCGCTGACGGACCGAAATCCATCAGCAGAAAAATTCGTGTGTTCCAGACACGCCAACGCGGGAGCAAGCTCCCGCGCGGCGACATCCTACCAGTGACTGCGCGAACGCGGTCAACTGGCTTTCAAGTGAGCCTGCGCTTACTTGTGGTCTTTTACTTCTTCGAACTCTGCATCGACGACGTCGTCGGCTTTTGCAGACTCTTCAGCATGCTGCTCGCCCGGTGCGCCTTGTGGCTTCTCGGCCTGCTCGGCGTACATTTTCTGAGCAACCGGGGCCGAAACCTTCGACAGCTCTTCAACCTTGGCGTCGATGGCAGCCTTGTCGTCGCCCTTCACAGCGGCTTCCAGGGCAACCACGGCTGCTTCGATTGCAGTCTTCTCTTCAGCGGTGACTTTATCGCCCGCGTCAGCGACCATTTTGCGAGTCGAGTGGACCAGTGCATCACCCTGGTTACGGGCAGCGGCCAGCTCTTCGAACTTGCGATCTTCGTCAGCGTTGGTTTCAGCGTCGCGAATCATTTGCTGAATTTCTTCTTCCGACAGACCCGAGTTCGCCTTGATGACGATCGATTGAGTCTTGCCGGTAGCCTTGTCTTTCGCGCCTACGTGCAGAATACCGTTGGCATCGATGTCGAAGGTCACTTCGATCTGTGGAACGCCGCGTGGTGCTGGCGGAATCTCGGCCAGGTCGAACTTGCCCAAGGACTTGTTCTGACCGGCTTGCTTACGCTCACCTTGCAGCACGTGGATGGTCACGGCGCCCTGGTTGTCATCGGCAGTCGAGAACACTTGCGATTTCTTGGTAGGAATCGTGGTGTTTTTCTCGATCAGCGCGGTCATAACGCCGCCCATGGTTTCGATACCCAGGGTCAGCGGGCTTACGTCCAGCAGCAGAACGTCTTTCACGTCACCGGCCAATACCGCGCCCTGGATGGCAGCACCCATGGCAACCGCTTCGTCAGGGTTGACGTCTTTACGTGCTTCTTTACCGAAGAACTCGGTCACTTTCTGCTGAACCAGTGGCATACGGGTCTGACCGCCTACCAGGATCACGTCGTTGATAGCGCTGACGTCGATACCGGAGTCTTTCAGAGCAATACGGCAAGGCTCGATGGTGCGCTGAACCAGGTCTTCAACCAGCGATTCCAGCTTGGCGCGGGAGATCTTCACGTTCAGGTGCTTAGGACCGGTTGCGTCTGCAGTGATGTACGGCAGGTTGACGTCGGTCTGCAGGCTGGAAGACAGCTCGATCTTGGCTTTTTCAGCAGCTTCTTTCAGACGCTGCATGGCCAGCGGGTCACCCTTGAGGTTCATGCCGCTTTCTTTCTTGAATTCGTCAACGAGGTAGTCGATCAGACGAATGTCGAAGTCTTCACCACCCAGGAAGGTGTCGCCGTTGGTGGCCAACACTTCGAACTGGTGCTCACCATCCACTTCAGCGATTTCGATGACCGAAACGTCGAAGGTACCGCCACCCAGGTCATAAACGATCACAGTGTGATCGCCCTTGGCCTTGTCCATACCGTAAGCCAGAGCAGCTGCGGTTGGTTCGTTGATGATGCGTTTTACGTCCAGGCCAGCGATACGACCGGCGTCTTTGGTCGCCTGACGCTGGCTGTCGTTGAAGTAGGCCGGAACGGTGATCACGGCTTCAGTAACCGACTCACCGAGGTAGTCTTCGGCGGTCTTCTTCATTTTTTTCAGGATTTCGGCAGAAATCTGAGGTGGCGACATTTTCTGGCCGTTTACTTCGACCCAGGCGTCGTTGTTGTCAGCCTTGACGATCTTGTAAGGGACCATCTGGATGTCTTTCTGAACCACTTCTTCTTCAAAGCGACGACCGATCAGACGCTTCACCGCGTACAGGGTGTTATGCGGATTGGTCACTGCCTGACGCTTGGCGGACTGGCCTACCAGGATTTCGCCATCGTTGGCGTAAGCGATGATCGACGGCGTGGTACGCGCGCCTTCAGCGTTTTCGATTACTTTTACGTTGCCGTTTTCCAGAATGGAGACGCAGGAGTTGGTGGTCCCCAGGTCGATACCGATAATTCTGCCCATCTTGACTCTCCCGAAACTTTTGATTTGGTTGCCGCAACTGCGTTTACAAATTGCGGTAGCTTAATTAACTGCTTGGCCTATAAATGGGGGCCTGCCAGCTGATTTCAAGCCTGCTCGTCAATCGACGGCGTAACAGGCGATGGTGCCTTGCTGACCACGACCATGGCCGGGCGCAACAGACGACCATTGAGCTGGTATCCCTTCTGGAACACTTTGAGCACCGTGTTGGGCTCGACATCGGCGCTTTCCTGCATCGCCATCGCCTGATGATGCTCGGCGCTGAACGGCGCGCCATGCGGATCGATGGCTTCGAGCTGATAACGCTTGAGGGTGTCCTGGAACATCTTCAGCGTCAGCTCGATCCCTTCGCGCATTGGGCGGATGCTTTCGTCGTCCGGATTGGACAACTCCAGGCCACGCTCAAGGCTGTCGATGATCGGCAGCAGATCACCGGCGAATTTTTCCAGTGCGAACTTGTGCGCCTTCTCTACATCTTGCTCTGCACGGCGGCGGACATTCTGCAGATCCGCAGCGACGCGCAGGGATTGGTCCTGAGCGGCAGCCAGCTGTTCTTCCAGCACTTGCACGCGAGATACCAATTCGTCACCGGAAGCTGCATCGGCAGCCTGGTCCTGAGTCTGCGTATCCAGATTCTGTTCGTCAGCCATAGATCTCTCCTTTCAATAACGTCTGCGAGGTCGACTCGCGCTTCTGCCCCGATATATGGGGCCGTGGTTTCAGCTTTCAAGGGCTGATCCGGCCCGATACTGACAGTTCAGATACAAATCGCCTGCCCTGTGTCGGCAGGAGCGGCCAGAGGATAAATCGCGTTACGGATTAAAAACGCATTTGGCGCAACCAAATAGACCTAAGGACAAGCATTGTCAGGCCAAACCAAAACACTGTATAAATAACCAGACAAATCGCCTGGGAGCCGCCTCATGCTGGTGCACCTTTCCGTACATAACTACGCCATCGTTGAACATCTCGATCTCGAGCTGGACCGAGGCATGAGCGTAATCACTGGGGAAACCGGTGCTGGCAAGTCGATCATGCTCGACGCGCTGGGCCTGACCCTGGGCGATCGGGCCGACAGTGGCGTGGTTCGCCCCGGCGCCGACAAGGCCGACATCCTGGCCACCTTTGACCTGTCGGACATCCCGGAAGCCCGCGCCTGGCTTGAAGAACGCGACCTTGATAATGACGGCCCCTGCATCCTGCGCAGGGTCATTACCGCAGAAGGACGCTCACGCGCCTATATCAATGGCACGCCCTGCCCCCAGGGTGACTTGAAGGCGCTTGGCGAATTTCTGATCGACATTCATAGCCAGCATGAACACCAGTCACTGCTCAAGACTGATACCCATCGTCGCCTGCTGGACGAATACGCGGGGGCCACCGACCTCGCCCGCCAGGTCCAGCTCGCCGCCCAACGCTGGCGCCAGACCAGGTTGGAGCTTGAGCGGCTGGCAAACTCGGGTGATGAGCAACGCTCGCGGCATCAACTGCTCAGCTATCAACTCGAAGAGCTGGAAAGCCTGAGCCTGGGCGAAAACGAACTCGAGCAGCTGGAGCAGGAACACAAGAACCTGACCAATGCCGAAAGCCTGCTGAGCATTTGCCGACAAGTGGTCGAACAATGCAGCGAGAGCGATTCGGGCAATGTGCTCAACGCCCTGACTGCCAGCCTGAATCGCCTGAGCAGTGTGCACAACTCACCCGGCGCCCTGAGCGAAGCGACCAACCTGCTGTCCAGTGCGCAGATCCAGGTCGAGGAAGCCGTTGGCGAGCTCAATCGTTTTCTCGATCACTTCGACGCAGACCCGGCGCGCCTGCAACAACTGGAAGAACGCCTGGACGCCATTTACACCCTGGCGCGCAAACACCGCATCCAGCCGACAGAAGTCGCCACCCTCCAGCAAAAACTGCTGGATGAAATCGAAACACTGAATGCCAACGATGAAGCCGTCGAACGACTGGAAAAAGAGCTGTCCGCCTTCGCCCGGCATTATCAGGACAAGGCGCGGGAGCTCAGCGACCTGCGGCATCACTCAGCGGGCACGCTTGCCAGCGCAGTAGAACAGGAGATCCAGCGCCTGGGCATGCCCGGTGGCCGCTTCAGCATCGAACTGCACCCTCATACCGGCAAGGAGCTGATGCCCAACGGCCTGGAGCAGGTCGAACTGCTGGTGAGCGCCAACCCCGGCCAGCCACTCAAGGCATTGGCCAAGGTCGCATCGGGCGGCGAGCTGTCGCGGATCAGCCTGGCCATCCAGGTCATTACCGCTCAAACATCCCGGGTGCCAACCCTGGTGTTCGACGAGGTGGACGTGGGTATTGGTGGCCCAACGGCGGAAATTGTGGGCCAGTTATTGCGCCGCCTGGGGGATCGCGGGCAGGTCATGACCGTCACCCACCTGCCTCAAGTAGCAGCGCAGGGCCATCAGCACCTGTTCGTGCACAAGGTCCGCGACAGCGATGCCACGCGCACAGCCGTCTCGAAACTGAGCAAATCCGAGCGGGTGGAAGAAGTGGCGCGCATGCTTGGCGGCATCGACCTGACCAGAGAATCCCTGGCTCACGCCAAAAAAATGGTCATTACCGCGAAAACATGACCTGAGACATAACCTGCAAAACAAAAAAAGGCGACCCTGAGGTCGCCTTTTTTTGCTTGCAGATAAGGCTTACGCCTTTTTCTTGCGCACGTAGAGCACCAAGTTGTGATCCACCAACTCAAAGCCATGCTTCACGACGATCGCTTTTTGAAGCTTCTCGATTTCTTCGTCGAAGAACTCGATCACCTCACCGGATTCCACGTTGACCATATGGTCGTGGTGGCCGCCGTCAGCCAGTTCGAATACCGCATGACCGCCATCGAAATTGTGGCGAACCACCAGTCCGGCAGCTTCGAACTGAGTCAGAACACGGTATACCGTGGCCAGACCGACATCCTCGCTCGCTTCCATCAGTGCCTTGTAAACGTCCTCCGCACTCATGTGGCGCTGCTCGGCAGAATCGAGCATTTGTAGAATTTTGACCCGTGGCAGGGTCACTTTAAGTCCGGCTTTACGTAGTTCGCTATTTTCAACCATGGTCAGCTTTCTCGCGGATGCTGCTTCGCAGCTTCTCTTAATGCGGGTATGATCGGGGTTTACGTTGTCCCAGCCAAGATAGTGGAAGTCGCCCACCGATGCAAAACACCAAGCTCTTGCTAACCAGTTTCACCTTCGTGGGACTGCTCGCACTCGCCGGTTGTTCATTCCCCGGGGTTTACAAAATCGACATCCAGCAGGGCAATGTCGTCACGCAGGACATGATAGACCAGTTACGCCCGGGAATGACCCGTCGGCAAGTACGGTTTATCATGGGCAACCCCCTGCTGGCCGATACGTTTCATGCCGATCGCTGGGATTACCTGTACAGCCTGCAGCCAGGGGGCGGTGAACGCCAACAAGAACGCGTGACCCTGATATTCAACAGCAACGACCAACTGGCTAGCCTTTCAGGCGATTTCAAGCCAGGTGTAAGTCGTGATGACGCCATTCTTGGCAGAGAACGCGCCCCTAATGTCGCGCCTCCAGCCAATGGCGAGCAACCGAAAGCCGACGAACCGGCCAAACCGGGCTCGATGCTTGAACAGATTCAAAATGACGTAGACAAGGTACAAACCGTTCCGGTCCCTGTTCAGGAACCGCTGGACGTCTCGCCGCAGTAATTTGGCGAGCCATAAAAAAGCCCGGCATGCCGGGCTTTTTTACGTCTGTCGATTAAAAGAATTAATGGCCGTCAGCGCTTCTCGCTCTCGCAGCCTTGGCCGCCCGCAGGCGACGCACCTCTTTGGGATCGGCCAGCAGCGGTCGGTAGATCTCGATTCGATCACCCGCGTTCAACGCCCGGGTTTCAGCATCGCTCACCGATTTACCGAAAATACCCACTGGGCAATGAGCAATATCCAGCTCGGGAAACGCCTGGGCGATACCACTCAACAACACAGCATTGCGCACCGTTGTGCCCACGGGGACATCAACCGTCAGTAATAATTGCCGGTCGACAGCGGCATAGACCACCTCGACCTGGATCGTCACGTCAGCCATGCAGCTCTTTCGCTCGCTGGCAGAAGGCATCGACCAGTGTGTTGGCCGCCTGATTGAAGAGCGGTCCCAGGGTTGCGCGCACGATAGGGCCTGCGTAATCGAACGACAGGTCGAGGCTGATCTTGCAGGCCTTCTCCCCCAGCGCCTTGAATGTCCAGACGCCATGCAACTGCGTGAACGGCCCTTCTTCCAGGTCCATGACGATGGATTGGCCCGGCACCAGCGTGTTACGCGTCACGAAATGCTGGCTGAGCCCGCCCTTGGCGATCTCAAGGCTGGCCCGCATTTTTTCTTCGCTGGCTTCAAGCACGACGGCAGAGGAGCACCATGGCAGGAACTCGGAGTAACGCGCCACATCGTTGACCAGGTCATACAGCGCCGTGGCGGGATACGGCAAAAGGGCAGAACGTTGAATATGCGTAGTCATGTCAGCGTCATTTCCAAAGCTGAGCGGCAAACACAACAAGAATGCCGAAAAGAGCGCGCATTGTCCGGGATTCGATCAAGCTGCTCAAGCACGCAGGATCCCCGTAGCCGACAACGCATCGACTCCCTATAATGCGTCCCCTATGGCTAAGCTCAAGAAACACCCCACAGGGACCATCGCGCAAAATAAAAAGGCGCGTCACGATTACTTCATCGAACACAAGTTCGAGGCCGGTCTGGTCCTGGCTGGCTGGGAAGTAAAAAGTCTACGTGCCAGCAAGGTTCAGTTGGTCGACAGTTACGTACTGCTCAAGGATGGTGAGGCCTGGCTGATGGGTAGCCATATCTCGCCACTCACAGCGGCCAGTACGCACGTCATTGCTGACCCGACACGTACCCGTAAACTTTTGCTCAACCAGCGCGAGCTCGAAAAGCTCACGACGTCGGTGCAGCAGAAAGGCTATGCCTGCGTGGCCCTTTCCCTTTACTGGAAGCAGCACTTGATCAAGTGCGAAATTGCTCTGGGCAAAGGCAAGAAGGAATACGACAAGCGCCACACCGAGCGAGAGCGCGACTCCGATCGCGAACTGCAGCGTGCGGTGCGCAGCAAAGGCAAGGACGACTAACTCCTGACGACCAGGGACGGACGATTGCTGCACGTTTTGTAAGCAAGTAAGTACCTTGAATCTTCGTTTCAGGAGAGGTAGATGTCTGCTCAGTCGCTCCGTCGCATCGTTACCGGCCATGATGCCAATGGCAAAGCGATCATCCTTGAAGACGCACCACCGACACGCTCGGCGCAGGTCGGTGGCGAGTTTGGCCCCGTGTTCTACGAAGTGTGGAACACCCAGGAAACCCCGGCGCGCATCGATCGCGCATCCGGCGAGCCCCGGGAAGAAAGCATAAAACTCGCCCCACCCACCAACGGCACCCGCATCCGCGTGCTGGACATTCCGCCGGAAGACGCTTCGCTCAAGAACATGACACCGGAAGAAGTTCGTGCCCACTTCGCCAGCATCGGCGCAGGGCATACGTCTTCCTATGATGGGGCGCAATCAAAGCACGTCTATATGCACCGTACCGAGACCATCGATTACGGCATCGTGCTCGATGGCGAGCTGACCCTGATCATGGACGAAGGTGAAACCGTGGTAAAAACCGGCGACATCGTCATTCAGCGGGGCACCAACCACGGCTGGGCCAACCGCTCGAACAAAAACTGCCGCATCGCCTTCATCCTGATCGATGGCAAGTTCGACAGCGATATCGCCTGATCGCCGACCGCGTCAGATTCCGTTGCGCCGCTCGGCCCGAGCGGTGCGCTGAACCTGCTGACGCACTTCTTCCAGTACTTCCTGCACGTACAGCAGATGACGGCTGGACACCTCACGCGCTTCATCCGCACGGCCTTCGATGATCGCCAGGTACAACTCGCGGTGCTGGCTGATCAGCATGTCGCGGGTTTCCGTGCGCTGCTTGTACATACCGCCGATGTTGGTCACCACATTGCGCTTGAGCAGGTCGAACAAGCCGCGAATCGTATGCAGCAGCACCGCATTGTGGCTGGCCTCGGCAATCGCCAGGTGGAAGGTCGCATCGGCAGCGCCCTCCTCGGCCCGGCTGACTTCATCGACCCGGGCGTAACAGTCCTGCAGTGCATCGAAGGCGACACGCAGCCGCTCCCGGTCCACATCCGTGGCGCGTATGGCGGCGTAATAGGCGCAGGAAGCTTCCAGCGTGTGACGGAACTCCAGCAGGTCGCGCTGGGCATCGGGGCTGCTTTCAAGCAGGTGCAGCAGAGGATCGCTGAAGGTCGAGCCCAGGTTCTCGACCACGTAGTTGCCGCCACCCTGACGACTGACCAGCAGGCCCTTGGCCGTGAGCTTTTGTATGGCTTCGCGCAGAGAGGGTCGTGACACACCGAACTGCTCGGCAAGAACACGCTCGGCAGGCAGGCGCCCACCGGATTTGAGCGTGCCCTCCAGAATCATTCTTTCGAGCTGCTCGACAATATCGTCAGACAAACGGCGCTGACGCACCTGATCAAAACCCATAACCCTCACTCCAGCTTCACAATCGCCCCGAACACGCTTCGAGACCGCGCATTCTGGCTGATTGGCGCAGCGCAAGCACGCGTCAGATGCGTCTGAAATGAACCTATCAAGGCGCCGGGGAGCATCTGTTCGACGAAAGTTTTAGCCCGGCAAATTGACACATCAATAGCAAGGCTTCTAACCTAGCGATCAGACATTGTAAATTGGTATTACCAATTATCCAATGCCGGCGACTGGTGGTTGATCTTCACTGCGCCGCGAGCCCTCCCGGACAACGGAGGCTTGAGCTGGTGAACTGTGCGACGCGTTCGTTCGCGTCGGCTGGACGACCGACACACCTCAGTCGTCGAGCTGAAGCAAACCACGCGCGATATGGAACACCGGGCCTAACCAAAAACAATTAGGGGCCTCTCATATGCAAACCTGGCAACAGCTGTACACACCTCTCGGCAGCCTTGGCCTTTCCGCCATCGCCGCAGTTATCCCCATCGTGTTCTTCTTCCTGGCACTGGCCGTGTTTCGGCTCAAAGGCCATGTAGCAGGCACTATCACGCTGGTGATCTCGATACTGATGGCGATCTTCGCGTTCCAGATGCCTGCCGATATGGCACTCGCAGCCGCCGGCTACGGGTTCGCCTATGGTCTGTGGCCGATTGCCTGGATCATTGTCGCAGCGGTGTTCCTCTACAAACTGACCGTCAAGAGTGGCCAGTTCGAAATCATCCGCAGTTCCGTGATGTCGATTACCGACGACCAACGCCTGCAAGTCATCCTGATCGGCTTCTGCTTCGGTGCCTTCCTGGAAGGTGCGGCCGGTTTCGGTGCACCCGTGGCGATTACCGCAGCGCTGCTGGTGGGGCTGGGCTTCAACCCGCTTTACGCCGCAGGCTTGTGCCTGATCGCCAACACCGCACCGGTAGCATTCGGCGCGCTGGGCATTCCGATCATCGTTGCAGGTCAGGTATCGGGCATCGATCCGTTCAAGATCGGCGCCATGGCCGGCCGCCAGCTGCCTCTGCTGTCGGTGTTCGTGCCGTTCTGGCTGGTGTTCATGATGGACGGCATGCGCGGCATCCGGGAAACCTGGCCAGCCGTGCTGGTGGCAGGCCTGAGTTTCGCGGTCAGCCAGTTCCTGACCTCCAACTTCATCGGCCCTGAACTGCCGGACATCACTTCTGCCCTGCTCAGCCTCGTTTGCCTGACCCTGTTCCTGAAAGTCTGGCAACCCAAACGCACCGCAGGCGCACAAATGGCCGGCGCCAGCTCGGCCGTCGTGATCGCCAGCCCAGGCGGTTTCGGCCAGCCACGCACCACCAGCAAATCGGAATACAGCCTGGGGCAGATCTTCCGGGCCTGGTCGCCGTTCCTGATCCTCACCGTGCTGGTCACCATCTGGACCCTCAAGCCGTTCAAGGCGCTGTTTGCCGCAGGCGGCGCACTGCAGGCCTGGACGCTGAGCTTCCCGATCCCGCACCTGGACCAGCTGGTGATGAAGGTCGCCCCCATCGTCGCCACACCCACCGCGCTGCCTGCGGTCTACAAGTTTGACCTGATTGCTGCCTCCGGCACCGCCATCCTGCTATCGGCCCTTCTCTCGATGCTGGTACTGCGAATCAGTGCAAAAACTGGTCTGACCACTTTCAAGGAAACGCTCTACGAACTGCGCTGGGCCATCGTGTCCATCGGCATGGTGCTGGCCTTCGCCTTCGTCATGAACTTCTCGGGCATGTCCTCGACCCTGGCACTGGTGCTGGCTGCAACGGGCGCTGCGTTCCCGTTCTTCTCGCCGTTCCTCGGCTGGCTCGGGGTGTTCCTGACCGGTTCCGATACCTCGTCCAACGCCCTGTTCGGCTCATTGCAGGCCACCACCGCTCACCAGATCGGCGTCAGTGACGTGCTGATGGTGGCCGCGAACTCCAGCGGCGGCGTGACCGGCAAGATGATTTCACCGCAATCCATCGCCGTGGCCTGTGCTGCAACAGGACTGGTGGGCAAGGAGTCGGACCTGTTCCGCTTCACCCTCAAACACAGCCTGTTCTTCGCCACCATCGTCGGCTGTATCACCCTGGCCCAGGCTTACTGGTTCACCGGCATGCTGGTTCACTAGATGTAACACCGAAGTCCCCTGACGCCGGGTTTACCACCGGCGTCAGTCATTCATAACCCGGTCTGTACGACGGATAACCGGGCCAACCCGGAGAAATGCCTGATGAGCGACATCTTTTACAACGCCGTGCCGAATGCGACCCGTGTCGCCCCGCCACGCGCGGAACCACGGAAATATCCCACCACAAAACCAGAACGGGTTTACCTCTTCGGCACCTGCGTGGTGGACCTGTTCTACCCCGAAGCAGGCATGGATGCGATTCACCTACTCGAACGCGAAGGCATTCGGGTCGAGTACCCACAAGGGCAAAGCTGCTGCGGACAACCGGCCTACACCTCCGGTTATACCGACCAGGCCCGTGAAGTGGCCCGCTCGCAACTGGCACTGTTTGCCGGCGATTACCCGGTGGTCGTGCCCTCCGGCTCGTGCGCCGGTATGTTTCGCGAACACTACCCGGACTTGTTCAAGGACGAGCCGGAAACACTGAAACAGGTCCGCGCCCTGGCCGCGCGCACCTATGAGCTCACTGAATTCCTGCTGTTCGTGTGCAAGGTGCAACTGCAGGACAGCGGCGCGCCCATTCGCGTTGCGCTGCACACCTCCTGCTCGGCTCGCCGGGAAATGAACACCCACCTGCACGCACGGGAACTGCTGTCGCAACTGGCCAACGTCGAGCGCGTCGACCACAGCCATGAAAGCGAATGCTGCGGCTTTGGTGGGACGTTCAGCGTCCGCATGCCAGACATTTCCGGCGCGATGGTCGTCGACAAGACCCGCTCCCTGAAGGAATCCGGCGCGCAACAGGTGCTGACTGCCGATTGCGGCTGCCTGATGAACATCAACGGCTCACTGGAAAAACAACGGGAATCCCTGCGCGGCCAGCATCTGGCGACGTTCCTGTGGCAACGCACCGGAGGTGAACGATGAACACCCAGGCCCGCATCCCTGTCATCGAAGTCGAAGAAGACTTCCGCGAACGCGCCCACGACGCCCTGGGCGATGCGCAACTGCGGGGCAACTTCCGCAGGGCCATGGACTCGCTGATGACCAAACGCGCCGTGGCCTTCAGTGATCCGGAAGAACGCGAAGACCTGCGCACCCTGGGTAACGCGATCCGCGCCCGTGCCCTGTCAAAGCTGCCCGACTTGCTGGAGCAACTGGAGCGCAACCTGATCCGCAACGGCGTGCATGTGCACTGGGCCGAAACCGTCGATGAAGCCAACGCCATCGTCCTGTCCATCGTCGAAACCCATGAAGCCAAGCAGGTGATCAAGGGCAAATCGATGGTCAGCGAAGAAATGGAGATGAACGACTTTCTGGGTGCCCGGGGCGTCGAATGCCTGGAAGCGGACATGGGCGAATACATCGTCCAGCTCGACCACGAAAAACCGTCGCACATCATCATGCCCGCCATTCACAAGAACGCCGGGCAGGTGGGCACGCTGTTTCACGACAAGCTCGGTGTGGAATACACCACCGACGTCGACCAACTGATCCAGATCGGCCGCCGAGTGCTGCGCAAGAAGTTCTTCGAAGCCGACATTGGCGTGTCGGGCGTGAACTTTGCCGTCGCGGAAACCGGCACCCTGTTGCTGGTGGAAAACGAAGGCAATGGCCGCATGTGCACCACCGTGCCGCCCGTACACATCGCCGTTACCGGCATCGAAAAGGTCGTGGAAAACCTGCGGGACGTCGTGCCGCTGTTGTCGCTGCTGACCCGCTCAGCGCTGGGCATTCCGATCACCACCTACGTCAACATGATCTCCGGCCCGCGCAAGCCCCACGAACTGGACGGCCCCCAGGAAGTGCACCTGGTGCTGCTGGACAACGGCCGCAGCCAGGCCTTTGCCGACAGCGAACTGCGCCAGACCCTGAACTGCATCCGCTGCGGCGCGTGCATGAACCACTGCCCGGTCTACACCCGTATCGGCGGCCATGCCTATGGCGAGGTTTATCCCGGCCCGATTGGCAAAATCATCACCCCGCACATGGTGGGTCTGGCGAAAGTGCCGGATCACCCCAGTGCCTCATCGCTGTGTGGTGCATGTGGCGAAGTCTGCCCGGTGAAGATCCCGATTCCTACACTGCTGCGGCGCCTGCGTGAAGAGAACGTCAAGGCACCGGATGCGCCCAACCAGGTCATGCGTGGTCAGGGCAGCAAGTACTCACGCAAGGAACGCTTCATCTGGAACGCCTGGGCGCAGCTCAACCGCTCGCCGGCGCTGTATCGCGTGTTCGGCTTCTTCGCGACCCGCCTGCGCAGCCTTGTGCCCGCCAAGGTCGGCCCCTGGACACAAAACCACAGCGCACCGAAACCGGCAGCCCGTTCGCTGCATGAAATGGCCCGCGAACACCTGGCTAAACAGTCGGCCGAAAAATCGGGAGAACAACGATGAGCGCCAGACAAAACATCCTCGCCAAGTTGCGCCATAGCCTGACAGGGGCGACTCCGATTGCTGACAACTTCAACGAACAATTGGTAACCGAACCCTGGAGCTACGCCCCTGAGCAGCGGGTCGCCCAGCTGCGCAAACTGATGGAAGCGGTGCACACCGAAATCCATCTGTGCAACGAAGCCGACTGGCCGACGGTGCTGGGCCAACTGGTGCTCGATCGTCAATTACCGAGCCTGCTGATCGCGCCTGCCACACCCCACGGTCGTCGGGTCAGCGCGCATTGGGACGTGCACCCCGAATTGCCGCCCCTCAAGGCCTACGACCGACCCGTGGAAGACTGGAAGACCGAGCTGTTCGACGACACGCCTGCCAGCTTCACCACCACGTTGGGCGCCATCGCCGCCACCGGCAGCCTGATCATGTGGCCCACCCGGGAAGAACCCCGGCTGATGAGCCTGGTGCCACCCGTGCATTTCGCGCTGCTGCGGGCCAGCCAGATCTACGACAACTTTTACGAAGTGCAGCAGAAGCAAAAATGGGCCGAGGGCATGCCCACCAACGCGTTGCTGGTCTCCGGCCCTTCGAAGACCGCAGACATCGAACAAGTGCTGGCCTACGGCGCCCACGGACCGAAAGACCTGGTGGTGCTGATCCTGGAGGACGCATGAGCCTGCCCTCCAAGTTTCTGCACGAAGCCCAACGGCTGATCCCCGCCAAACGGCGCTTCGACGACCCACTCTCGACCCTGGCCTTCGGCACCGACGCCAGCTTCTATCGGCTGATCCCGGAGCTGGTGATTCGCGTTGAGTCCGAAGACGAAGTGGTCGAACTGCTCAAACTGGCACAGGCAGAAAAAGTCCCGGTGACCTTCCGCGCAGCGGGCACCAGCCTGTCCGGCCAGGCCATCAGCGATTCGGTACTGATCGTGTTGGGCGATAACTGGAACGGCCGTGAAATCCGCGAACAGGGCACACAGATTCGCCTGCAACCGGGAGTCATTGGCGCCCAGGCCAATGCCTGGCTTGCGCCATTCGGACGCAAGATAGGCCCGGACCCAGCCTCGATCAACGCCTGCAAAATCGGCGGCATCGTCGCCAATAACGCCAGCGGCATGTGCTGCGGCACGGCGCAAAACACCTATCACACCCTGGCCGGCATTCGCCTGGTGCTGGCTGACGGCACGCGCCTGGACACCGAAGACGCTGCAAGCGTCGCGGCGTTTCGCAACAGCCACGGCGAGCTGCTGGAACACCTGGCGCGCCTCGGTCGCGAGACCCGCGCCAACACCGAACTGGCAGCCAAGATTCGCCACAAATACCGCCTGAAAAACACCACGGGCCTGTCCCTCAATGCTCTGGTGGATTTCGACGAGCCGCTGGATATCCTCAGCCATTTGCTGGTGGGCTCCGAAGGCACCCTGGGTTTCATCAGCGCTGTGACCTACGACACGGTCATCGATCACCCACATAAAGCGTCGGCGCTGATCGTGTTCCCGGACATCGAAACCTGCTGCACCGCCGTCACCGTACTGAAAACCCAGCCCGTGGCCGCCGTGGAACTGCTGGACCGACGCAGCATGCGCTCCGTGCAGGACAAACCCGGCATGCCGAGCTTCGTGCGCGAACTATCAGAAAACGCCTGCGCCTTGCTGATCGAAGCCCGCGCCGCCTCGCAAGCGTTGCTGCATGAACAACTGGCGCAGATCATGGCGTCCCTGGCGCCGTTCCCGGTGGACAAGCAGGTGGATTTCACCGAAGACCCGGTGGAAAACGCGCGCCTGTGGGCCATCCGTAAAGACACCTTCCCCGCCGTCGGCGCCGTGCGGCAAACCGGAACCACGGTGATCATCGAAGACGTGACCTTCCCCGTCGAACAACTGGCCATCGGCGTGCGCCGCTTGATCGCGCTGTTCGACAAACACCATTACGACGAAGCAATCCTGTTCGGCCACGCGCTGGAGGGCAATCTGCATTTCGTCTTCACCCAGGGTTTCGACAGCCCTCAGGAAGTCGCGCGCTACAAGGCCTTCATGGAAGACGTGACGCAACTGGTGGCAGTGGAATTCGGCGGCTCGCTCAAGGCCGAACACGGCACCGGCCGCAACATGGCACCCTTCGTCGAGCTGGAATGGGGCAGCGACGCCTATCAACTGATGTGGCAACTCAAGCGCCTGCTGGACCCCAACGGCATCCTCAACCCCGATGTGGTGTTGAGCACCGACCCGCAGATGCACCTGAAAAACCTCAAACCCCTGCCCGCTGCTGACGAGATCGTCGACAAGTGCATCGAATGCGGCTTCTGCGAGCCCGTCTGCCCGTCAAAAGGCCTGACCCTGAGCCCGCGCCAGCGCATCGTCATCTGGCGGGACATCCAGGCGAAAAAACGCAGCGGTATCGACACCACCGACCTGGAGCGCGATTACCACTATCAAGGCATCGACACCTGCGCCGCCACGGGCCTGTGCGCACAACGCTGCCCGGTCGGTATCAACACCGGCGAACTGGTGAAAAAACTCCGCGGCCGCGAAGCCACCCACAACAAGGCAGCGGGTTGGCTGGCGAATCACTTTCAGACAGCGCTGCAAGGTGCGCGCTTCACCCTGCATGCGGCCAATGGCGCCCGCATGCTGCTAGGCGCGCCCCGGCTGGCGAAGTTCTCTGCTGCACTGACCAAAGCCTCAAACGGTCGCGTACCGCAATGGACCAGCGCCATGCCTCAGGCCGAACACAGCATTCGCTTTGCCGCGCCCGTCAGCGATCAACGCCCACGGGTCGTGTACCTTGCCGCCTGCGTATCGCGAGTCATGGGCCCGGCCGCAGGGGATCGCGAGCAGATGTCACTGCTGGATAAAACCCGAGGCCTGCTGGAAAAAGCCGGTTACCAGGTGGTCTTCCCCGACCAGCAGGACAGCCTGTGCTGCGGCCAGCCGTTTGCGTCCAAAGGCTACGCCGAGCAGGCTGAAAGCAAACGCCAGGAACTGCTGGCGGCGCTGCTCAAAGCCAGCCGTGGCGGCCTCGACCCGATCTACTGCGACACCAGCCCCTGCACCCTGCGCCTGGTGCAAGACTTGAAAGAAACCCGCCTGGACCTCTACGACCCGGTGCGTTTCATCCGCACCCACCTGCTGGACAAACTCACCTTCACCCCGCAACAGGAAGCCATCGCCATACACGTGACCTGCAGCACCCAGCACCTGGGTGAAAGCCAGGCACTGATCGAACTGGCGCGCTTGTGCAGCCTCAACGTGGTCATCCCCGAAGGCATTCATTGCTGCGGGTTTGCGGGGGATAAAGGCTTCACCACACCTGAGCTTAACGCCCACTCATTGCGCACCCTGAAAGACGCAGTAAAGATTTGTAACGAAGGAATTTCCACCAGCCGCACCTGCGAAATCGGCCTGACCCAACACGGCGGCATCGACTACCACGGGCTCGTCTATCTCGTGGATCGCGTCACCCAACCCCGGCAAACCTGATCGCCGAAAAAGGGGCGAAAAACCGCCCCTTTATGGTGCCAAATGGGCGCCAGATGGCTTTTTCATATTGCCGTGAAGAAAAAATAGAACCCCTGCGCTGAGCTACAGTCCATCTGTTTAAGCCCCTCAACCGAATGGGACTTTTACACACCTCGGACATTGCGCCTCATTGACCGGCCATACCGAGTCCACAGGCTATAAGGAGATACACATGAAGCGTACTGCACTCACTGGATTGTTCCTCACCGCCGCACTGTTGGCTTCCCCGGTATTCGCGGCTGATGACCTGTGTGGCGCCAACCTGCAGACCCTCAAGGATGCACAGACCTCTTCTGGCACCAACCTGGGCTCCGACACCAAGTCCGACGTGGCAGATGCGCAAGAAAAAGCCCTGGCTGCGCAAAAAGCCGGCAACGACAAGGAATGCATCGAAATCACCACCAAAGCCATCAACGACCTGAAAAACATCGGCTCTGGCAGCGACGGCGGTGCTGGCGGTACCAAGTAACGCTCACCAGGGCCAGCCCACCGCTGGCCCGATCCACCCGCTCTGGTCCGAGGGTGACGCGGCTGCACCGTTGAGGTACACTCCGCCGCCTGACTGCTAGAGCAGCAGAATTGGGGCCGATTAGGATTCGACGCCGGTGATGAAACTCTAGGGGCATGCCGAGTTGGTAACAGAACTCGTAAATCCACTGTTGCAACTTCTTATAGTTGCCAATGACGATAACCACGGTGTTGAAGCTGCAAGCAACCAAGTGAAGCTTGCTGCGTAAAACACTTCTGGTCGCTTCGGCGCCAGCAATCACTAGGGGATGTCTGTAAACCCGAAGTGATTGTCATATAGAACAGAATCGCCGTGCAGTACGTTGTGGACGAAGCGGCTAAAACTTACACAACTCGCCCAACGCACCCTGCCAATCGGGTCGCAGAGGGTTAACTTAATAGATCTGGCTAAGCATGTAGGCCCGAAAGCGGAGTACTGGCGGACGGGGGTTCAAATCCCCCCGGCTCCACCACTTCAACATCTAAAGACGTCCACGGACGTCTTTTTTTGTGCCTGAAATCCAGTAAATACGGGGGGTTCAGGGCCGCGGGGAGCTTTCCAGGTTTTTTGGATTCCAGGCGGTTTGGTATTCCCAATGGTATCCCCGGCTCCACGGCGCTAATCTTGGGAATACCAAAAGGTGTCATGGAGTACTTCTCATGTGCGCTCAAAGCACCCGCCTCTCCGACCGCCAGCTCAAGGCGGTCAAACCGAAGACAAGGATTACGTCCTCACCGATGGCGACGGGCTCCAGCTGCGAGTCAGCGTCAATCACTCGATGCAGTGGAATTTCAACTACCGGCATCCAGTAACCAAGAACCGAATCAACATGGCACTCGGCTCCTATCCCGAGGTTTCTCTTGCGCAAGCCAGGAAGAAAACCGTTGAGGCCAGAGAGCTGCTTGCGCAGGGCATCGACCCCAAAGCTCAGCGCAATGAGCTGCTGGAAACCAAACGGGCTGAAACGGAACACACCTTCGAGAATGTGGCCAACGCCTGGTTCGAATTGAAAAAGGATTCCGTCACACCCGCGTATGCCGAAGACATCTGGCGTTCACTCACGCTGCATGTATTTCCGAGCATGAAATCAACGCCGTTATCAGAAGTGAGTGCCCCGATGGTCATCAAGCTGCTTCGTCCGATCGAGGCCAAAGGCAGCCTCGAGACGGTTAAGCGAGTGAGCCAGCGCCTTAACGAGATCATGACCTACGGGGTCAACTCCGGAATGATCTTTGCCAATCCTCTCAGCGGCATTCGAGCGGTATTTAAGAAACCCAAGAAAGAAAATATGCCCGCGCTGCCACCTGATGAGCTTCCGGAGCTCATGATGGAAATCGCGAACGCCAGTATCAAGCGGACGACCCGCTGCCTGATCGAATGGCAACTTCATACCATGACCCGCCCCGCCGAGGCGGCCACCACTCGATGGGCAGATATCGACTTCGACAAACGCATCTGGACCATCCCTCCGGAGCGAATGAAAAAGCGGCGTCCGCATACAATCCCGTTGACCGAACATGCACTCTCATTATTGGAGACGCTTAAACCCCATAGCGGCCACAGGGAATATGTGTTCCCGTCAGATAGAAACCCGCGCACCCACGCGAATAGCCAAACAGCCAACATGGCGTTGAAACGCATGGGTTTCCAGGACCGTTTGGTCAGCCACGGCATGCGTTCCATGGCCAGCACCATACTGAACGAGCATGGCTGGGATCCAGAGCTGATCGAAGTCGCCCTGGCGCATGTCGACAAGGATGAGGTTCGAAGTGCCTATAACCGTGCGGACTACATTGAGCGCCGACGCCCAATGATGGCTTGGTGGAGTGAGCATATTCAGAAGGCGGCAACGGGTAGCCTGTCGGCATCTGCGATCAATCAAACCAGGGACCGCAACGTCGTGCCGATACGCTGAGGGCTCACCGGATGGCGACAGCGGCGACAAACCGCGTAATCCGTGGCGTGCAGCATGGCGACTGAAGTGACGACTGTCGCCAAGCGCTTAGTCAAACGTTACAGCCCCCTACGCCAGTGCAAACCAGGCAGTCCCAACGATTGATTCAATCGCCATCAGGCTGCTGCACTGCGTTTGATTGCCGCGATCACCGAAATGATCGCGTTGGCATCCGCGTCGCCAAACGCACCGTCTAATCCCTCATGGTGCAGCGCTGTAAAAGGCGGTTCATAGAGTTGACCCGCCTCCATCACGCCTTGCCGGGTGAGACGCTCGATAATCGTTTCAACAAAACGAATCTGCTGACTGCTGTAGCGGTTCTCGTCGAGAAATTGACCGAAAGCCTCTTTTGCGGCGTTACGATCCAAGCCTACCAATGAGCGGATCAACAGGGTCAGCGGTTGGTCAGCGCCGTAGCACTGTTCGAACTGCTCGCGACTCTGAACCGGTTCCGACTCGTAGACAAAATGCTCCAGCTCGCTCAGATCGCTAGGCGTCAGCGGTCGATTGAATTTGAGCTTGGCGATGGCCACGTGGTTCTCGTTGGCACGGATATAAGCTTCGACCTTTTTCTTGTACTGCTCTAAGTTGATGCCGGTATTGAAATCTTTCAGGTTGACCACCGTCGCTTCGCCAATCTCGTCGTTCAGCACGCTATAAACGGGATTGCTCGGGCGGCGCTCGATAAACTTGATCAGCTCGCGCATCTTGCGCCGCAGCTGCTCAAGCATCGGCAAGCGGATGTCCTGCCAGTACTCGTCGGTTTGCACGTCCTGGAGCAACGCCAGTTCAGCATGCACTGCCGGAATGCTGTCCATCACTTCTAACTGGCTGGCCAGCTCGACCACCTTGTCACGATACGCCACGAAGTCGCTGGTCGAGCGAAGTAACGCCAGCTGCAAATTCATGCACAGGAGATCGAACAACTTGGCGGTGATGTGCTCAGGAGCTCGCTCACTCGGCAAGCCGGCGACGTGACTGCGCAGATCACCCAGCGCTGCATCATCCAGCGCATTCCAAACTTCACGCTCGGCAAAGCGGATTACGTGCTCAAGTTCGGTACGCACGATGAAGTTGTCCTTATTCATCGCCGCGACTTCGTCGTGCAGCTCGTCGGTCAACTCCGTGCGCAGCTCGACAAAGGCATCGTACCGGCCTCTGGTTTCTGCCAGATCTACAGGTTCGCGAACGTCCTTCGGCGCTAACAACGACAGAAGATCCAGCCTCGCTTTGAACAACCGCTTGCCTAGCGGTTCGGCCGTACCGCCCAGAGCGCCTTTGGGGTCTTCGTTGAAGTATTCGAAGTTGGCGCAGAAATCGAAGATGGCGAACTCGCGCTTGTGCATACCCGGCGCAAACAAGTCCGAGCATAGGCGCGTGCCGCGGCCAATCATCTGCAAGAACTTCACCTTTGAGCGGACGGCCTTGAAGAACACTAAATTCAACACCTGTGGCACGTCGATGCCGGTATCGAGCATATCCACAGAAATGGCGATCTGCGGCTGCTTGTTCAGCTTGCTGCTGAAGTCATCGATCAGGGTCTGCGCATAACTCACCGCATGGGTGATAACCCGGGCAAACTCACCCTTAAAGTGCGGGTAATGATGATTGAAGCGCCGGGCGATAAAATCGGCGTGCTTTTGGTTCACTGCAAAAATAATGGTCTTGCCGAGCTTGTCGCCACCCTCCACTGTCAGGCCATTTTGCATCAAGTGCTTTAGCATCAGGTCAACGGTTGGCTCGTTGAATAGCTGCTTGTTGACCTCAGACGCTAGCACCTCGGTAGGTGCATCACCTTCGGCACTGTAATCGCCCCAATCCAGCGACTCCCAGTGCTCTTTCTCATCATCGCTGAGCTGGTCGTAACGGATGCCTTCGCGAACAAACTTGATCGGCACCGAATAAGCCTTAGGCGGCACCAGATAACCATCATCCACCGCTTCACTCAGGCCGTAGGCATCGGTCGGCACACCGGTTTCCAGACCGAACAGGTGATAGGTATCGCGATCCACTTCGTCACGCGGGGTAGCGGTCAGGCCCACTAGATAACTGTCGAAGTAACGGAAAATCGCGCCGTACTTCTGGTAAACACTGCGGTGCGCCTCGTCGATCACGATCAGGTCGAAATGGCCAACGCCGTACTTGCGACGGTCGCCCTCCATCTGGTCGATCAACCCCATCATGGTCGGATAGGTGCACAGATACACCCGACCTTGGCCATTTTTGTCGGTAACAAGATTGACAGGACTGGAGTCCGGCAGGAACTCCTTGAAGGCATTTGCGGCTTGTTTTACTAGGGCTACCCGGTCAGCCAGAAACAGCACACGTTTGACCCAGTTGCCGCGCATCAACAGCTCGATCAGGGCAATCGACATCCGCGTCTTGCCAGTGCCGGTGGCCATGGTTAGCAAACCGGCGCGGCGGCCCTGACTCAGTGATTCGGTCATCGCTCGAATCGCCCGGTGTTGATACGCCCGCTCAACAATCTCGCTATTGATCGGCAGTTCGCGCAAGTCGGTTTGCAGGCTACGCCGCTGAATCGCCAACTCCAGCTCATCGCGGGTGTAAAAACCCTGAACTTCGCGTGGCGGCGCACGGCGGTCGTCCCACAGCCAGGTGTGGTTACCGTTGCTGTAGAAAATCAGCGGGCGCTGGCCCTTCTCGGCTTCCAGGCAATCGGCGTACAACTTGGCTTGCTGCTGCCCCATGTCCGGGTCTTTCAGGCTGCGCTTGGCTTCCACCACCGCCAACGGTTTGCCGTTGGCCCCCCATAGCACGTAATCGACAAAACCCTCGCCTTGCCCATTGGGCATGCCGCTGACTGGCACTTCGGCGTCAGCGTTTTTGCCCAATTCCCAACCAGCCTCCCGCAGCAGCACATCGATAAACAAACGGCGGGTGTCGGCCTCGTCGTAATCATGGTTGTCCGGCACTGCGATATTGGTCGCCTTGGCCTGGGCCAGCGCTGCACGGGTGGCAACCAGCTCGGCATCCAGTCGCGCCAGCAACGACTCGCGTTCACTTAGGCTTGCGGCTTGCTCGGCAATCGCCGCCTCTCGGGCTTCGAGGGTGCCGTGCTGGGCCGCAATCTGTTGCTGGAATTTGGCTTCCTGCTTTTTCAGCTCAGCACGAGTAAAGGCTGCCGCCTCGCTAACGCTGACCAACTGCGGCACGCGTTTTTCGTCAAACGCGGCGTCGATGCTTTTTGGTTCGCTGGCGCGAGTATAGGTGCGCGCCAGCCAGAACAGCACATGAAACAGCTCGCGCACCAACTTCATCGCATCGCTGTAGCCAATCGGTTGATTGGAGTGCACCGCCTGATTGCCGAACTTCTGAATCAAGCGCGCCTTCTGATGGATTTGCGGCGGCAACAGGCGCACAAACTCCACCTGAGTCAACAGCAAATTAAGGCCGTTGTCGTAAGGCATGCGCAGGTCACGGTCATGCTCGTACAGCCAATGCACCGTCTGCTCCAGAGCATGCCGGGTACGCATGCAACAGGCACGAGGGTCGGAGTACACCAGTTGTTCCGCGCCCTTGGCCGGCTCAAACAGCGCTTTAAATTCGGGGATGAGGAATTCAAAGTTGCTCATATCAACTGGCTGCCTTCTGTGAGTCCATCTCGTCCAGGTGCTGGCGCACGCTGCCTATTGAATCCTGAATCCTGCGGGTAAAGCTGGAAGGGTCGCGATAGGTCATCACCAGCCGATCAATCGCGCGAGTCATGGCCACATACAGCAAACGCGCCTCGTCGGCCTCGTCTTCGCCCTTTTTCGGCATGTCACCTAGACCAGGAATCAGCACCATGCCGAACTCCAAGCCCTTGCTCGAATGCATACTGACGATTTTGACTGCGTCCTCGGTTCCATACAACGTGCTGCGGCCCTTGGCTGACTGGCCCGAGGCGAAGGCGATGCCAGCCTCACTCAAAGCCCGCTCGATATGTTGGGCCTGGGAGGTGCTTCGGTAGATCACCGCCATGTCATCCAGCGCACGGCCCTGACCTTGCTCATCGCGGATGCGCTCGACGATGCAGTTGTATTCTTGCCAATCGGATTCACAACGTAGCAGCTCGGGAAACGCCCCCCGTCGACCAGCGCTTTGAGGCGCGACAATTGGCACGCCATCCTCGGCAGCATCGCGGGCGGTAAGCAGCTCGACGGCAAACGCTCGTGCCACCGACAACACCTCAACGGTATTGCGGTAGTTCAATCGCAAGATGGTGGTGCGCCCCTGTGCCTGAATACCGACGCTGGCGAAGCTGAAATCCATGCCGCTTTTCCCGCCCTTGCCGCGGTAGATAGACTGGGCATCGTCATACAGCACCAGCAGCGAATTGCTCTCGGGGTCGATCATCTGCACCACCAGCTTGAACCATTCCGGCTGGAAGTCATGGCCCTCGTCGATCAGCACCGCCGCGTATTGAGCGCGCGGAATTTGCCCGCGGTCGACACCGTCGATGGTGTTCTCAACCATCTGCGCCATCTTCACGTTGATCGACAAACTCTGCGCCGGACGATCAACGTTAAAAGCAGTGAGCATGTCCGAACACCATGCATGAAAATTGCGCACCTTGACCTTATCGCTCAGGCCGCGCTCGGCCAGTACCTGTTGTAAGCGACCGGCCAGGGATTTGTTGTAACAGAGTACCAACACCGGCTTATTTGACACCTGTGCCAGATGCGCACAGCGGTACCCGAGAATCATAGTCTTGCCGGAACCGGCCGCGCCATGAATCACCCGATGACCCTCGCCGAGCGAGCGCGCCAGTTGCTCCTGCTGCAAGTCCATGACCTTGAGCAACGTTGGAAGTGGCGCGTGCTGCTCTGCGAACAAACCGAACTGCCCCGGCAGCGTGTTTACTCGCACCTCGGGGTACAGGTGATAGCGCACGCGGTCGATCTGGGGCAGGCTCAACTGGCAAGGGAAGATATGCTGGAACATATTCCAGAGCCTTTGCTGGAAGGCTTCAGCGTCGACTGTCTCGGTTATTTCGTCTTGAAACAGCACCTGTTGCGGGTTCAGCACCTCGGCCAGATTAGTGCCCTCAAATTGCTTACGGGTAATCGCCGTCATTACCACGCCCCAGCCGAAGGGCATGATCAGGTTGCCTGCATACGGCGAACCGGCGGGCTGCGTCAGCGCTGGATCCCTCTGCAACATCATCACCACTTCCATGGTATACGTCCGTGCCTGCAGCATGGGGTTCTTAAGGGTTTTCAGCAGCCCGTCGGCATAAATTCTCGCCTGGTCGCGATCCATACTCTGGATGGTGTCGAGCTTCCAGTCCTTGACCTCCAGCACCAGCAGCCCGCGCAACGGATGCATCAGCACAAAATCCGGCTGCAAGGCTTTAGGCCCCACCGGGACATTGAACCAGCACAGGTAGTCGTCTTCGAGCTTCTTCTCCAGGCGCTCGGCTAGTCGCCGTTCGCCCGGTGTATCAAAGCGGCAGGTGGTGCGGGAGGGGAAAAATTGAGCCATGCGGGGTTGCCTGTTCCTTGGCGTGCCGGGACACTATGAATTTACAGCAACGGAATATGCCCGTTGCTCCGAATCATTGACTGGCTCGAAGATCGATTTCTATTTTAAGGCGGAGCTGATACTTGGCCATGGTTCAAAGCGTTCCGTCGAATGCGCGCTGCTGTAGTGAATGAAATAAAAAGTCTACTCCGTGACTTTGACTAACTAAATGTTGCTTTTCTGACTCAAGCTTTTCGCATATTTCTCGGAACCGCTTCTGGAGCCTTACGGGGGGCATTGGTAGCAAGATGCGTTCAAGATTTGATTGATTGAGCTTTGGCTGGGCAGATCCAGTGATATATGGCTTAAGGTTCATCAGTAACAAAGCCTGCTCGATAAAACGAAGGTCAGCATCGTCCGACTCAGCAAGTACGTGCGCATGGTTGTTTACCCAATACTGACCACGCGCAATGAACGCTACAGGCGTACTTCGCATGACAAGATTGGCACCATCTTCTGCCACAAGTAGTCGCTCACCGTCGAATATATAATCGTCAAACGAGTCGATGATTCCGGATGCACCATAGTAAGGATAGGGCCCATCCCGCTCTTCTCTGTCGGTCTTCTTAATGGGTTTTCGTTTAGAGTCCTCGTTCCTACAAATAGTACCAAGCGCTAGCTGCGGCCAGCCCTTAGGGTTCCTTTCCGGATCGCCGAACATCTCCAGAAACACAGATTGCAGCAGTTGATCGAGCTTGGCGATGGCTTCGCGGCGCTTGGCGCGCAGCGCGTCGGCCTTGTCCAGAATCGCCGCGATACGGCGTTGTTCGGGCAAAGATGGCAATCTCAAAGGAGTTGCTCGAATGTCACCTTGAGTGATGTTAGTCATCGACCCACTGGTGCCCCCAGCGCATTGTGAAAAATGTGATGAAGCTATTGACGACCGTAATGCACGTACCAAATAACGAGGCACAACAATATTGCAGTCAGGAACCAATCTTAAAATCTTGTCTGATAGAAGTAGATTTGGATGATCGGCCTCTACCATGACGGGGGCACCAACGAGCTCGCGGGTATTCGCCCGAGAAATAAGAATGTCTCCTTTCATCGGGCGCGGAACATTTCCAGGATCGTAGTCCAATGGCATTGCCTTATTCTCGCCAGGACGGAACTCCCCCCAGGTAACAGCGCTTACACGAAGAATTCCGAGTTCGCCATCTTTCGCTGGTCGTTCCAGAGTTTTAGTACTGCGACCCGCTTCAATGCGCTGTAGGACTGCGCCGACAGTGGTCATCATTGCATCGGTCACAACATCGCCTCCAACTCTTCCATCCCCCGCATAATCTCCGCCTCCAGCACTTTCAACTCAGCCAGAATCTTCTGCGGCGCTTCATGCTGCATCTGTTCGTACACCACTTCCTTGTAGCGGTTGATCGATAGATCGTAGTCGTTGCCGGCGATCTCGGCCTTGGGCACCAGAAAGCTTTGCGCGGTGCGGTCGAGGCCCGCGCTGGTATTACGCTTGTGCCAGCGGTCGAGGACATCGGGCAGGTTGTTGCACTCGTGCTTGCTTGCATCCAACTCGTTACGCTTGTCATCCAGCGAGAAGCCGTCAGCTTGCATGTTGTAAAACCAGACGTGGTCGGTGCCGCCTGAGTTGGTTTTGGTAAACAGCAAAATGGCAGTAGACACCCCAGCATAGGGGCGAAACACGCCCGACGGCATTGAAACAATGCCGTCCAGCTTATGCTCTTCCACCAGCATCTGACGCAGTGCCTTGTGTGCCTTGCTGGCGCCGAACAATACACCGTCCGGGACGATCACCGCCGCGCGGCCGCCGGCCTTCATCAGGCGCAGAAACAGGGCAAGAAACAGCAGCTCGGTCTTTTTAGTTTTGACGATTTGTTGCAAGTCCTTTGCGCAGCTCTCGTAATCCAGGCTGCCGGCAAACGGCGGGTTGGCCAGAATCAGACTGAACTGCCCTTCGACGCCAGCATGGCCTTCGCTGAGCGAGTCGCGGTTTTCAATCGCCGGGTTTTCCACGCCGTGCAGCAGCATGTTCATCGAGCCAACGCGCAGCATGGTGCTGTCGAAGTCGAAACCGTGAAAAGTATCGTGGTTAAAACGCTTAGCGCTGGCCGCGTCCTGGTACAACTCGTGGCTGTGGTGAGTATTGAGGTATTCGGCAGCCGTCACCAGAAAACCAGCGGTGCCGCAGGCCGGATCACAAATGGTGTCCGACGGTTTGGGCGCCATCATCTCGACCATCAACTTGATAATGTGCCGAGGCGTACGGAACTGACCGTTCTGCCCAGCACTGGCGATCTTGCCGAGCATGTATTCATAGAGGTCGCCCTTGGTGTCGCGGTCTTCCATGGGGATGGCGTCGAGCATGTCCACCACCTTGGCCAGCAACGCCGGGTTGGGTATGGTAAAGCGCGCATCCTTCATATGCGCGGCGTAGGTGGACTCGCCATCTTCGCCGCCCAGCGACTTGATGAAAGGGAAGACCTTGTCAGCAATCAGTGTGTACAAGCTGGCCGGATCACCCAGTGACTTGAACGCCGCCCAGCGCAAATTCGCCTGGTAGGGGCTGAAAATCGGATTATCAATCGGCTGCCCGGTGCGCGCGGCCTTACGCTCTTTAACCGTCTGCAACTCGTCGAGGCGTTTGATAAACAGCAGATAGGTCATCTGCTCGATAACTTCCATGGGGTTGGAAATACCGCCGCTCCAGAACGCACTCCAGATCTGGTCAACTTGGGATTTGATGGCGCCTGTGATCACTACTGATGACTACCTGAATTGAATAATGGATTTGATGCTCAGCGAAGCAACACTGAGGGCAATATGCCAAGCCGGGGAAACGCCAGCATGACAAGGTGCGCGCAGTGTAACGACTAGCGGTTGAGGCTGTCAGGTACAACCGCGAGGACAGCATCGAACGCCGCCGTACGATGATGGATTGGCCCAGCGATCAATTAAACGCAGGACCGCAACGCCATACCGATACGTTAAGCACTCAGTGGATGGCGCCAGTATCCGTAACACCTCAGACGCAGTGACAGTTCTGTTGGCGACAGCGGCGACAGTGGCGACAACCCGCGCATTAACGGGTCTGGCATATGGCGACAAATCGGCGACAGTCGCCACCATCTGCGTTGCCCTTGAGCTTTACCGGCCAAGCCCCTGAGGGCAGGAAGGCTTCGCCTTCCCGTCCTCAGGGGCTCACTTAAAAAACCGACGAATGGCCTCTCGTCCACTCAATGCCACCCTCTTCCATGCTCGTACACCGCATAAAAAACCCACCGCACACTCGGTTGACCACCCGCCGCGCAAGCGTTACACCAGAACCGTAAAGCGCTGTCCTCGACAGCATGCCCAGGTAGCCAGGACCTTTAAGGCTACGCCACGCCGTGGTGGTCCATGCCCATGCGCGTTCGCTTCCGGTAGTACGCGCGGTCACGCCCAACGTGATGGAAGCCAACTTATCCACAGTGCAAATGCGGCAACCCAAGCCCGTCTCTTTCTCCCGGAAAGAGACGGGCGCCGAAACCACTGCCGCAGCCCTTACCCGGCAATGCATTGCGGCTTTTGTCCCAGTGACAATCGGCATGACAATGGACTTGCCCCTACAAAACCGGACACCAGCTCCCCGTTAAATTGATGCTGCTGCCAAGCGCCTAAACTCTCTCGGCGACCGATATTTCAAAGCGCTGTGCGGATGCTGCTCGTTGTAATGCTCGAAGGCAATCGTCAGATTGCGCAGCGCCGTTTCTCGATCAGGCTTGGGCATGTGCGCCACGTAATCACGCTTGATCGTCTTCACGAAGCTCTCTGCCATACCGTTGCTCTGGGGGCTTCGCACCGGTGTAGTTACCGGCTGCAAGCCGATCTGTCGAGCAAACAGACGCGTCTGCTCGGCGATATAAGCCGAGCCGTTATCGCTCAACCACTGCACCGGCGTGCTCGGTAGCTGATCGCCAAATCGCTTCTCCACGCTTTCCAACATCAAGTCTCGGATGTCGTCACCGCTGTAGCCCGTCGGGCTGGCGACCCATCCGATGGCTTCGCGGTCACAGCAGTCCAGGGCAAAAGTCACGCTCAGCTTCGCACCGTCGTCGCAGCGAAACTCGAAGCCGTCCGAGCACCAGCGCGTATCACTGGTAGTAACGGCAATTCGGCCTTCATGCCGGCGTTGCACGCCGGGTTGCTTGATGCGTCGTTCCAGCAAGAGATTGTGGTCGCGCATGACGCGGTAAACCCGTTTCACATTGATCGGGGCCAGTAACTAGACTTCACGTTCGCGGCGCAGCAACCCCCAAACACGACGGTAGCCATAGCTCGGCAACTCGCTGACTTGCTGCTTAATCTCAGCGACCAACTCCGTATCGTTCACGAGCCGACGTCGCCGTACTTTGGGCGATACCGATTGCTTGATTCGAACCGTTAATTGCGAGCGCGACACACCGAGACATTCGCTGACCAGTTTCACTGGTCGTCCCCCGGCAACAAGGGTGAGTGCGCAATCCATTTTCGCGACCGGGCGATCTCCACGGCCTCTTTGAGGACTTCGGCTTCCATCGTCTTCTTGCCCAGCATCCGCTGCAATTCTCGGATCTGCTTGAGCGCATCGCTCAGTTCCGACGCCGGTACCACGGCCTCGCCGGCACTGACCGCCGACAAGCTTCCGTCCTGGTACAGCTTGCGCCACAGGAACAGCTGATTGGCATTGATGCCGTTACGCCGAGCCACCACGGACACGCTTTGCCCAGGCTCAAGGCTCTCGCGCACCATGGCCAGTTTCTGGTCGGTGCTCCAGCGGCGACGGCGCTCCTGGCCAAGCAGCTCGCCACCCTTATCGTTGCTGTTAGTCATAAACATACCCGTTTGCCTATCCCTTATCTTAAGGGGGGAACGGTGTCCTGTCTTTCATGGGGCTCGTTCAGACAAATCCCGATGTCACCCGCAGCAGCGATGCAGATGATGGTGCCGCAGCCCATGGAATGGACTGCACCTGACTGACAGTCAGGCACGCCCCGGTCATCGCATTACTACCTGCAACCGACTCAGGATCTCGCGGCGCCGGTCTCGTCACCCGACGCAGCCTCCACCCGCCCACCGGTATCGGTGCTCAGGGGGCCAGATCATGAGATGCCCAAGCTCTCGGCCGTAAGGAGCCGCCAGTCCCGCGTTAGTGGACAACCCTCACAGGCAGCAGGGGCCTTGATCCCTGATAACACTCAACAACCGTGGCGGGGAAAGTGAGGAAAAAACTCGAAGCACCAGGAGAATGGCGATGCAATTGTGCGAAACGTTCGACCTGCCACGGCCGCTGCTGGAGTATCGGCCCGAGCCGCTGGCGTATCCGGTCGAAGCGTTGGGACAGATATTGGGGCCAGCGGTGGAGCGGATGGCCGACGTCATCGGCGTGCCTTGCGCTATGGCCGCGCAATCGGTGTTGGCCACCTCAGCCCTGGTGAGCCAGCCGCACGCCAATGTGCATCTCGATGGCCGCATTTATCCGTTGTCCCTGTATATGCTGACGGTGGCGTCGTCGGGTGATCGCAAAAGCGCGGTGGACCACTTGGCGCTGACAACGGCGCGCGAATGGGAGCGGCAGCAATGGGCCTTGTACTCGGAACAGCTGAAAGCCTACCGCGCAGCCATCCGTGGAAAGCTTGAAGCCCGTGAGCTTTCCGAACCCGTACCGCCCAGGTTGATCATCGCCGAACCCACTATCGAGGCTTTGATCAAAAGCCTGTGCCATGGTTTGCCCAGCATGGGGTTATTCAACGATGAAGGTGGCCAGTTCCTCGGCAGCAGCACCATGAGCAAAGAGAACCAACTCAAGGCCATTACTACCCTATCCTCGCTCTGGGATGGCAGCCCAATCGACCGAGCGCGCTCCATGCCCGGGGAAAGCCTGCGTGCCTATGATCGCCGTCTAAGTCTGCATCTGATGCTTCAGCCTTACCTGGCCAACCAGCTACTCAAAGATCCGGTAATCAATGGTCAAGGCATCCTAGGCCGCTGCCTGATCAGTTGGCCCGAACGCCTGGTCGGTCGGCGCCTGTACAAGGCAATCGACCTGACGCGAGATGCAAAGGTCCAGCGCTACCAAGCACGCATCATTACCCTGCTGGATAAGCCGTTGTCGCTGCATAAGGACGGTTCACTTAACCCAGCCAGGCTGGAACTGACGCCTAGCGCCCGCACTGCCTGGATTGATATTCACGACACAATCGAATGCCAGTCTGGCGAATTCGGCGAACTGGCCAGCATCCAATCCGTCGCGGGAAAAGCGGCAGCCAATGTGCTGCGCATTGCCGGCGTACTAGCAGTAATTGAAGACGCCAAAGTGGTAGGCGAAGTCCATATCCAGCGCGCTTCGACGCTGATGGATTACTACCTGGCTGAGATCCAGCGCCTGACAGAACAAGAACCCATCAACACGTTACGCGAAGAGGCGGATCGCCTGCTGCGTTGGCTGACGCAAAAAGGCTGGAACCAATTTACCGTGCGCGATCTCAATCGTAATGGCCCCCGCTTTGCCCGCAGAAGCAGTCATCACACCATTACGCTGCTGGTCGAATTGATCACGCATAACTGGTTGAACAGTCGCGATGCCAAGACTTTCGAGGTGCGCCATGTTCCGCCTCAATGAGGAAGTGCGCCGTTATCAGGCGCAGCATCAAACCCGACCTGCGTTGCGGTGTGTCGCCACTTCTGTCGCCGCCTTGTCGCCAGGTCCCAGGCCAGCAACTGCGGGCGTTGTCGCCGTTGTCGCCACACCCACCTTAGGTTCCGCCGACATAAACCTGCTTATACAGCAGTTGCGCGAAGAAGGAGTCATGCTGCAGCACCAGAAAAATGCCCTGCTAATTCGCCCCACACACTGGCAACAGGTGGACAAGATCAGCCGCCACTGGAAAGCCGTGCTGTGCTTTCTGCAAGACAATGAAAACGGTGACGCAGATGGCACTGCTCGGTCGGCGTGATGGGCGAAACTTTGGCTACGGCCGCCAATTGAGCTATGCCGGCCCGCAGGCACTGAAAGATATGTTTGCGGGCGGCCACTTCTCCACGGTCAAAGCACACAGCGATCGCTGGCAGGCGTTTGTGAAATGGTGTCGGTCTACGGACGGCCCAGGTTACAACGATGCCCGCCAGATAGATCGCAGTACCTTGCAAAGCTACGCCGCGCACCTGCGCCAACAGATCCAGCAAGGCGAACTCTGCATCGCCACCGCGCAGAACTGCCTGAGTAGCGTCAACCGCACCCTCGCTGCGCTACGCGGTGATCAGTACGTGAAAATCGCCAGCCCGAGTAACGCACTCGGCATGCAGCGATCAAGCGTACGCACCCGAGCACCGGATGGCCAAGACCACCAACAATTGAGTCGAGTGATTGAAGCGCTTCGCGAACAGCAGCACCACCGCGTAGCCGCGATTGTCTGCTTGGCCCGCGCAACCGGCATGCGCCTACGCGAAGCGATCCTGGCTGATCTCCCACGTTTGCAACGTGAGGCTAAACACTTAGGTCGCATCAATATTCAGGATGGCACCAAAGGCGGCCGGTCCGGGGCTTCGGCACCGCGATGGATCATCGCAAATAAAGAGGTGAAGGCAGCCTTGCAGATAGCTCGTCACGCTTCGCCGCCCCACAGCCGCAATTTGCTGGCCCAAGATGAAAGCTACGCCAAGTTCCAGCAACAGTCCGTTAGGCCCACCCGTGAATTACTACAGAAGTTGGGGCTGAAGGGGCTTCATGAACTGCGAGCGGCCTATGCGTGCGAGCGTTACGCACAATTTACTGGCCACGCAGCCCCGTCAACGGTGGCCGATGCTATGTAAGCGCTCCATAAACCCCACATTTAAAGCGCTTGGCTGATCCCGGATGCTGTGCTCCCGATTCTCTCAGGAGCCAGCTCGCCATGATGCGACCCGA